>Ga0137391_10003867_pt1 | contig 11403 bp, 9 predicted proteins | sample 15con2h24BmetaG_FD_101399 | JGI IMG/M metagenome (GOLD analysis project Ga0137391, IMG submission 101399) | Vadose zone soil microbial communities from Angelo Coast Range Reserve, California, USA - 15con2h2.4B metaG | ecosystem: Environmental > Terrestrial > Soil > Vadose zone > Saprolite...
ACGCCGCCAGCGAATCGTCGCCCATCCGAAGAGCGCGAATAGACGTCCTTCGAATTCGGCACGGCGGTTGCCTCGGACTTTTCTATGGCTTCGGACAACCACACTGTCCGCCCACGGACACTGCCGGAGAGCAAGGGTCAGCGCGCTCGGCAGGCTCGCGCGCTCCTCGCTGAGCTCCGGCCTTATCTGATCGGCGCCTTTGCCATCCCGATCGTCGCAGCGCTCTACTGGGCGCAGACCGTTCTCATTCCCGTCGCGGTGGCCCTGCTCCTGAGCTTCTTGCTCGGTCCGCCCGTGCGCGCGCTCCAGCGGACAGGCCTCGGGAACACGCGCGCGGGTCGGGTCGGGTCGGTGGTTCTCGTCGTCGTGCTCGTGTCCCTGGTCCTGGGGGGAATCAGCTACGTCGTGGCCCAGCAGATCGTCCTGATCAGCCACGACATGCCGCAGTTTCGAGGAAACCTCAGGCAGAAGATCGCCGATCTGCGCGGCGTGAGAAAGCCGGGGGCCCTGAAGGACGTCGAGTCGACAGCCAACGAGGTCATCAGTGAGCTCCAGAGAGCGGCGCTGCCGCCGAAGCAGGAGCCCGTTCCCGTCACCGTCAGGAACGAGCGCATAGCCTTCGTGCACGTGCCCAGGCTGCTCGACGCCTTGACGAGTGCGGGCTTCGTGATCGTCCTCGTCATCTTCATGCTCATCGAGCAGCGGGACCTGCGCAACCGGCTGCTCCGGCTGATCGGGCACGGCCGGCTCGCCACCACCACACGAGCCCTGGGAGACGCGAACAACCGCATCACCCGCTATGTGCTCGTTCAGACCATGATCAACCTGGGCTATGGCGCGGCCATCGGGCTCGGGCTCTATCTGATCGGCGTTCCCTACGTCGTGCTGTGGGGCTTCCTCGCCTTCGCCCTTCGCTTCGTGCCCTACATCGGAACCGTGATGGGTGCGCTGGCGCCCGTGGTCGTGAGCCTTGCGATATTCTCCGGCTGGTCGCGGCCCCTGCTCACCGTAGGTCTCTTCCTCGTCGTCGAGGCCCTGACCTACGTGGTGGTCGAGCCGCTGCTCTACCGGCAGGCGCTCGGCCTGTCGCAGACGGCGCTTCTCGTCGCCATCGCCTTCTGGACCTGGCTCTGGGGTCCCATCGGCCTCCTCCTGGCCACGCCCCTGACCGTCTGTCTCGTCGTCCTGGGCAGGCACGTGCCCGCCCTCGGATTTCTCACGATCCTCATGGCGAACGACGAGCCGGTGCTGCGGGCCGACGTCTGCTACTATCAGCGATCGCTCGCGAGAGACGATGCGGAGGCGAACGACATCATCCGCGCCTACCTCGAGAGGCATCCGCCAGAAGACGTGTGTGACGACATCCTCCTTCCCGCCCTGAGCCATGCGAAGCGGGACCACGACATGCAGCGGCTCACCGACGAGGAGGTCCAGACCATCTACCAGGCGGCCGCGCAGACCGTGGGCGATCTGGCCGCCTCGCGGCTCTCATCACCCGCGCGAACGGACGGCGAGGGTCGTGCCCTTGCCGCCCCGCAGCTGCCTGCCTCCGAGTCGCCACGCGTGCAGGGATGCGTGGCGGGAGACGAGGCGGGCGAGGTGGCGCTCGGGATGCTCGAGCATCTCCTGCGGCCACACGCCATCACCCTCGAGGTCGACTCGGCGGATACGCTGTCGGGCGAGGTCCTCTCCCTCGTGGCCACGAGGAACCCGACCATCGTCTGTGTCGCCTCGATCAGGCCGGGCGATCTCGCCCACACGCGTTACCTGTGCAAGCGCCTCCGCGCTCGGTTCCCCCACCTCAAGATCGTCGTCGGACGGTGGGGCGAGCAGGACCGGGGCGAGCAGGACCAACTCCTCGCCGCCGGAGCGGACGCGGTGAGCGCGACGCTTCAGGAGTCGCGCGATCAGATTCGCGAATACGCCCGCCTCGCCTCCACGGCTCCCGCCGCGCTGCTCGAAGGCGCGTGACGGCGGTCGCGAGGTGTCGCCCGCCACGCGGTCCCGCAGGGGCAGTGACCGGCAGGCATTCTTACCACTCGCGACATTTCTTCCCGGTAAGGCCGAGCAACCTGCGCGACTTCCGCGCCCATGTCCGCGTGGATGCGAGGGCATGAGCGGACCCGGCGAGGCACGGTCCTTGCTGCTTCAGATCACGTTTGGCCGTGTCCCGGCCGACTTCATCCGGAGGAGGTGCCCAGATGACCGACGAGAGCCGCACGCGACAAGTTCTTGCGGAGACGCCGACGAAGGCTGAGGTGGGCACCAAGGCGGCCGAGGGCGCAGGGATCGGCGGAACCATCGGCGGCGTGGTGGGCGCGGCACTGGCGGCGGTCGCGACCACGACGGCCATCGCCATTCCTGGCTTCGGACTCATCGCGGCGGGACCGATCGCGGCCGCCTTCGCGGGAGCGGGCGCGGGCGGACTCGCGGGCACCATCGTGGGGGCCCTCGTCGGCGCGGGAATTCCGGAGGAGCGCGCGCGGCTCCACGCCGAACGGCGGAAGCGACGCGGCATGCTCCGGAGCGCGAATCCGCGATCCAAGGGCGACCAAGTACGTTTCGGGCGCGAATGGAAGAGCCACCGGGGCGGGCACAGCTACCCGTAACGCGGCTGTCCGGGCGGGCGCGCAGAGGGCAGCGCCGCGTGCCCGGCCGCGCGGCGCCCGTGTCGCATCGACAGGCGGCGTTTCGGACGGCGACGAAGGATCGGGTCATCCCGCTCGGCGTGAACGTGGTCGAGCTGGCGCTGGCGGATCGGGCCCTCACCCTGACCAATCTCCTCAAGCCGTTCTGGCCTCGACTGGGGCTGACCAAGGGTGATCTGCTGCAGTACTACGTCGAGGTCGCCCCGGTCCTGCTTCCTCATCTCCGGGATCGCGCCATGGTGATGAAGCGGTATCCCAACGGCGCGGCCGGCCCCTTCTTCTTCATGAAGCGGGCGCCGACGCCGCGCCCGAGCGGGCCCAGCCGATGGAGCACGAAGCGGTCGGCGGAATGGGAGCCCCTCGCGCCGAAGCTCGTGGTCGAGGTCGGCTACGATCACTTCACTGGCGGACGCTTTCGTCACGGGACGCGATTTTTGCGCTGGCGGCCCGACAAGGCGCCCCGTCAGTGCACCTTCGACCAGGTCAAGGTGGCGACCCGGTCCGCGTCCTTGCTCCCGCCCCGGATGGTGGCAGAATCCCAGACAATCTGAGCCCGCCGCGGCCGGCCCCCGCCAAGGCCTCTGCGATTCCGGGCCTCTCCGCTCCGGGAACAGCCCGTGGGTTTCCCCCTCGCTCTGAGCTAAACTCGCCGGAAGGCGCAGGCTCGGACGCTCCCCGGCTTCACGCTGCCGGGTGCTCGCAAATGATGCGGTGAGGAGCCGTGGATGGGAGCACATGGGACATATGGAATCTCGTCGATGGTGGCCCCGCTCGGGCCAGATCGGGCCGTCCCGGGGCCCAGGCCCCCCCCTCCTCGCCTTCGGCGTCCTGAGCCTTCTCACCCTCGCGGTGCTGCCCGCGGCCGGCGCGGAGCTCACGAAGGAGTGGCGCCAATGTCGGGGGGACGAGGTGAGGTCCTCCGAGGTGGCAATCCAGAGCTGCACCGCCATCATCAGGTCGGGCCGCGAGAAGGGAGCCAAGCTCGCCACCGCGTACTACAGCCGTGCCACCGCCCGCCGTGTCGAGGGCTGGTACGATCGCGCCATCGAGGACTACGATCAGGCGATCCGGCTCGATCCCAAGCATGCGATCGCCTACAATGATCGCGGCACCGCCTTCAGCCACAAGGCGCTGCCGAACCGGGCCATCCAGGACTTCGACCAGGCAATCCGGCTCGACCCGAAGCTTGCCTCCGCCTTCAACAATCGAGGCAATGCCTACAGCAGTCGGGGTGAGCTGGACCGGGCCATCCAGGATTACGATCACGCCGTCAAGCTCGAGCCCAAGTACGCCTTCGCCTTCAACAACCGGGGGAATGCTTATCGCGCCAAGGGCGAGCTGGACCGGGCCATCCGGGACTTCGACGAGGCCATCCGCGTGCAGCCGACGTACGCCCTCGCCTTCAACAACCGAGGGAATGCCTACAGCAGCAAGGGCGAGCTGGACCGCGCCATCCAGGACTACGATCAGGCGATCCGCATCGACCCCAGGGACGCCTCCGCCTTGAACAACCGAGGACTTGCTTATAGTCGAAAATCGCAGCCGAACCGCGCCATCCAGGATTTCGACCAGGCGATCCGGCTGGATCCGGCCCTCGCCTCCGCGTACAACAATCGCGGCAACGCCTATAGTAGTCGCGGCGAGACGGAGCGCGCGATCCAGGACTACAACGAGGCGCTCCGCCTCGACCCGAAGTATGCCTTCGCCTTCAACAACCGCGGGAACGCTTATCGTAATCTCGGAGAGGTCGACCGGGCCGTCCAGGACTTCGACCAGGCCATTCGCCTCGAGCCGAACTACGCGCTCGCCTACAACAACCGCGGCAACGCCTACAGCAGTCGAGGCGAGATGGCCCTGGCCATTCGGGACTACGACCAGGCCATCGCCATCGAGCGCAACTATGGCTTCGCCTACAACAACCGGGGCCATGCCTACCGCATCCTCGGAGAGCTGGACCGCGCGATCCAGGACTTCGATCAGGCCATCCGGCTCAATCCCGGGGACGTGCTGGCCTTCGAGAACCGGGGGATCGCCTACAGCCTGAAGGGCGAGCTTGATCGGGGGATCCAGGACTTCGATCAGGCCATCCGGCTGAATCCGAGCTATGCGACGGCTTTCCACCACCGCGGGTCCGTGTACAGCCGCAAGGGACAGCACGACCGGGCGATCCAGGACTTCGATCAGGCCATCCGGCTCAATCCGATGGACGAGACGGTGTGGAACAGCCGCTGCTTCGCGCGCGCCATCACGAACCGGCTCGAGCTCGCCCTCGCGGACTGCAGCCAGGCCCTGCGGATGCGCCCCGAGTACGCCAATGCCCTCGACAGTCGTGCCCTCATCTACCTGAAGCTCGACGAGATCGCCCGGGCCATCGCCGACTACGACGCGGCCCTGCGCCTGGATCCGGGCAAGGCTCATTCCCTCTACGGCCGCGGCCTCGCCAAGCGGAAGGTGGGCGATCTCGCGGGCGCCGAGGCCGACCTCGCGGCCGCCACTGCGCAGGCGCCGCGGGTGGCGGAGGACTACAGCACGTATGGCCTCCGCCCCTGAAGGCGCGGTACTGGGCCAATTTGCTTCGCCAGTTCTACTCAGCGCTCGCCTCGCGGCGCTGCCGCTCAGCTCGAAGTGCCACGTTCTGGGTCGCCAGCGACGCTCAACGTACACCTACGTACGCCTCGCGCCGCTGGCTCCCTCGGGCCTCGTCTGGCTCGCAACTTGACCCAGTACCGGGCGCTCCTGTTGACAGTGTCCGGATCACCCCCTACGCTCCTGGAGACGGGCGGATAGCTCAGCTGGAAGAGCACGGCCCTTACAAGGCCGGGGTCGCAGGTTCGAGCCCTGCTCCGCCCACCACTTCACACCACGAATGACCTCGACCTGCGCCGTCTCCGCCTGGGCCGTCTCCGGTTGTCGCGAGGGGTCCGGCCGCTGACCCGCTCCTGGCAATCACAGGCCCGCCGCTTCGGGGCGAGCGGCGTGGTGAACACGCTCGCCGACTACGTGGTGTTCATGATGCTGACGAGGATCTTCTCGATCCCCCTCGATCGCGTGTGGACGGCCAAGCTGGTGTCCGGCGGCCTCGCCATGACCGTCAGTTTCCTGCTCAACCGGCGCTGGGTCTTCGCCTCGCGGGATGCCGGTCGCGCGGGGCAGGCCGTGCGTTTCCTTGTCACGACCATCTCGGCTTCCTGGGGGATCCAGCTCGGTCTCACCCAGCTCTTCTCGAGCGTCTGGCCGGCCCCCGGGCTCCTCAGCTTTGCCGTGCTCCGTCGCATGGGGGTGCCTTCGATCGCCCCCGGGGTGTTCACCGAGCCCGCCGCCATCAAGACGGCGGCCTTCGCCCTCGCGACCTGCGCGAGCATGGCGTGGAACTTCGTGCTCTACCGGGCGTGGGTCTTCCGAGACAGCTTCTAGCGGGCGAGATCCGTCAGGCGCCGCTCCGGCCCTTTTTCCTGACGGCGTAGAGAGCCCGGTCGTCGAAGTAGGCGGCCTCCCACTCGTCGTCCGTTCGCGCTCCCGTCCGCGGGGACGTGTACCCCGCGAAGGCCTTGGCGAAGTCCGAGCCGCGAGGCACGATGACCCAATCGAAGTGGTACCGCTCGAAGGTGTCCAGGTCGAGCAGCACGTACATTGCCCGGTAGGTCTCCATCACTCGGAAATCACCGCGCTCCCACAGATGCATCCGGCCGTCGATGAACAGCTTCGTCTGGATCCCGTGGCCGATCAGAAAGCCACCCCAGTCGTAGAAATTGAACCCGCGGCCGACCGGGGGATGGGCGAGCAGATAGCGAACCAGACCCTCCGAGCAGTGCATGCCATGCGTGCAGTACGCCTCGGTCGGGCTTCTCCAGAGATCCTGATAAACCGATCGGTTGGCGAAGACGGCCATGCCAAAGACGGCAACCATGGCCACGACGACGAGGCCCGTTCGAGCCAGGCCGTGGACGCGTACCCGCACCTGCCAGATGGCCGAGGCGGCGAAGGGCAGGGTGAGCACCAAGAAGACGGGCACGTGCCGCCTCGACGAGACGGCCAGGTAGAAGGTCAAGGCGGCCACGAGCAGGCTCGGGACGTCCTCGAGCTTCCGCCGCATGAGGAATCCGGCGGCGAGGAGCAGCGTGTAGGCCAGGAACACCAGGCCGACGATCTCGGAGAAGTCCGGGCGCATCCACTCCACCACGGCCTCGAGGAGCGGGCTTCGGAAGTGCCTCAGGGCTTCCAGGTACACGTGATAGGTGAACGGGTTGACGAACGTCAGCATGATCGATGCGAGGAAGGAGGCCGCGAACATGTACCAGCGGCGGGGAATCACCCCTCCCTTGATCTTGAGAAGGACGAAGTCGCCCCCCACGTATACGCCGAAGACGATGAGGGCGAGCAGGAACGAGCCGTGCAGGTTCGTCCACAGACAGAAGAGGAGGGGAAAGGCGACGTAGGACCATGTGTGCCCCTGCCGCTCCCGGAACAGGAGATCCACGAACATGGCGAGGAGGAGCATGCCCACGACCTGGGTGCGGAGCCCCTGGTGGAGCGCTTCCTTGCTCAAGGCGGCGAAGAACACGGCCAGGATCGCCGTCCGCCAGAAGGCGAGCGGGACCTGCCTGACGCAGAGGTAGAAGGTCAGGAGACCGACCACGGCCCCCGCGATGGCCAGACCGAAGAACGAGATGTGGTTGTAGAGGAAGTACAGGAGCGGGTCATACAGCCAGGAGTGATTGACCCACTCGTAGCCCGGCATCGTCCAGGAATAGATGTCGTGGCGAAGGATCTCCCCGTGGGTCACGAGGTATTCGCCGTAACGATAGTGCCAGCCCCAGTCGTAGTCGGTATACGGGGTGATGAGGGCGACGAGCAGGCCTAGGTAGACGACGGCGGAGAGCAGACGCTCCCACCACCGCCCTCCGTTCGTCGTCTGCGACAGCTCACGGCCGGCGGGCGGGCGACTCGGCATGCTCACGCCATTCCGGCGCTCGAGGGAGGCGCGGGCAATCGAAGGAGCTGACCGGCGGGCTTCGCCTGCGGTCCTAGACGCCGCGCCGGCCATGGGAAGCCCCCATCACGAGGCCACCGCAGGCCGCCTCAAGATTCTCCTCGCGCCGATGTACGGCCCGAGCCTCCGCGGATCCATTGATCACGAAATTTCTACACCCGACGGAATCTGAAGTTGAAGCGCCGGATCTCGAACTGCTGGTTCGGGTTGGGCGTGAAGTCGACATACTTCTGCAGCCCATAGTCCTCGTAGGGCTGGATGACGGGCAGCCACGGGAAGTGGTCGAGGAAGATCCTCGTCATGTCCCGATACGCATCGCCCCGGAACTTCTCGTCCACCGAGAAGCGGGCGGCGTTGCCGAGCTCGTCGAACCTGGCCTCGCGCCAGTAATCCTGCGGTCCACCGGGCCCGAGGAGGCGCCACATCATGCCGTCGGGATCGCCCAGCGTGGAGGTCGGATCGGACCAGAAGACGCCCTTGAAGCTCTTCTCCCGGTTCTTCTGGGCCCGCACGGAGAATTCGATCACCTCGACCTTGACGTTGACGCCCACGTCCTTCCACATCGACGCGATGGCCTCGGACATGGCCTTGTCCTGTGCCACGTACGCGACGGTGGTCTCGATGAAGATCTCCTCACCCTTGTATCCGGCTCTCTTCAGCCGCTCGCGCGCCTCGCCGGGGTTGTAGGCGAGGGGGGCCAGCTTGGGGTCGTAGTGGTTGTCGCCCTTGGCGATGGGGCCGTTGGGGACGATGCCGCGGCCCTTCCACAGCTCCTTGGCGATGATCTCGCGGTCGATGGCGAGCGACAGCGCTTGCTTGACGAGCGGATTGTCGAGGGGCGGCCGCTTGCTGTTCACCGCGAGCACGTAGAGGCCGCCATAGAGCGCCCCCGCCACGCGCGTGGAGCCGTTGCCGTTCACGCGCTGGCCCTGGTCGGGCGGCAGCTGGGTGATGATGTCGACCTCGCCCTTGAGGAGGGCGGCCACGCGTGGAGACGTCTCGGGAATGGCGCGGACGATGAGCCGCTCGAAATCCGGCCTCCCGCCAAAGTAGTCGGGGTTGCTCTCGAGGGTGAGCCGATCGTCCTTGGTCCAGGACACGAAGCGCACCGGTCCCGTGCCCACCGGCTTGGCGTTGAAGCCGTCGTTCCCCGCCGATTCGAGATACTTTTTCGGCACGATCTGGCCGCCATAGAAGGCGAGCCGCGCGGCCAGGAGCGGATCGGGCTTCTTGGTGTGGATGACGACCGTGTAGGGGTCCGGCGTATCGATCTTGTCGATGGTCGTGAAGACAGTGGCGACCATGGTCTTGGCGTTGGGATCGTAGGTGCGTTCGAGGCTGAACTTGACGTCGGCCGAGGTGAAGGGGTCGCCATTGTGGAACTTGACCCCGTGCCGCAGCTTGAACGCCCACCGTGTCTGGCTCTCGAGCTTGACCTCCTCCGCCAGGCCCGAGTAGAGCGAGCCGTCCGGCCGGCGCGCTGTCAGGTTGTCGAAGATGTTGAAGCTCCAGCGGATGTCGTTCGACGAGGTGCTGAAGTGGGGATCGAACTTCGAGATGTCGCCACCCTGGGCGACGACCAGCTCACGCTTCTGGGTGGTCTGGGCCTGGGCGAGACTCGGCGCAACCTGCGCAACCGCTCCCGCGGCGCCAAGGGCGGCCGCGCCCTTGAGTAGCTCACGTCGGGTGATGCTCATCAGATGCACCTCCGTGCAGGATATCTTGCCCTGCCGTTGCCGTTGGCGGGTAAGTGAACCCGCCTAGAAAAACAAACGGGGCGACCCGAGGGCCGTCCCGTCAGGCACTTCGGACCCGAATACTCTACTTCGTGTTGAGTCGCTTCCTCAAGCTGAACCCTGCCAATCCCAGGAGTCCGGCCCCCACCAGTAGTAGGCTGGATGGCTCGGGAGCCCGATGGCGCTCCGGTTGACAACTGACATCGAGCCTCTCGACGCAGTGGGTTTGGAGTGTAGTCCGGTCAGTGGTCCCGAACGAAAGGAACGCGCTATCGACGTATGCGTCGGATGTCAGCCCCGGAATCCCGGTGATCGTGTAGTGGACGACGCTCGCGAGGAAGGGGTTGTTGCTCGATCCCTTGATGGAGCTATCCGCGGACGCATAGGTGCCGCCCCCGGCGAGATTCCCGATTATGGTGTCTGGCCCAGCCCCTCCGGCGCAGAGCACGCAGAGCCTGAACCCGAGGCCAAGACCGTCGTTGAAGTTTTGCTGCAGCGTCCACCCCGTGGGGGCATTAGCGACGTCTGAGAAGCTCCCCGTGGGCCCCACAGTCCGAGCAAACGTGGCTACGCTGGTCAAGGGGTTAGGGGCCGTGGACTGATTCGTGCTCAAGGTGAAGGCCAGCGCATTAACGTTTTGCCCCGTATTTTTCGGGTCGACGACCTGGTTCGTGATGTCGACCGAGAGTACCCCCGCCACAACGGAGAAATCGGCACGGACCGAGACGGGATCGCCGGCTGAGTCCACGCCGATGAGGGTGTAGCTGATGACGGAGGCACCGGCAGCCGAGGCGATGAGGAGAATCGTGATCAGCGCCAGCAGAGCGATCCGCGTCAAGGCCCTGGCTTGCATGTCTTCTCGTCGCCTCCTGCCGGGTGAATGGAACATTTACAAATCGACGACAACAGCACGATTCCGCGCACGTTAGAGCAAAGGCGAGGCCAGCGCCCCGATACCTGTAAGAACGGGAAGTTATGACCGGGCTTTCGGAGGGCCACAATGGAAACGTAAAGTCGCTCGACAGACCATCCCACGCACTTCAGGGATCGCCTCCGATTGTTGTAGCTGACCATCTCCTCCGCTCAGCGCCGTCCCACCAGGCGCGGGGACGGCTGCCCCACATGGATATGGGCGCCGGAGGCCGCGCCGGGGATGGCGCCCCACGCGGCGATGAAGGGGATGCCGGACGAGCGCAGGTGCTCCATGAATGCTCGGCCGTCGGAGCTACCGGGATCGAGGGCGACGTCGAGCGCGTTGCGGTGATCGAATCCCATCTGGTCGTGGAGCGAGGACTGGCCGAAGGCGCTGATGGGCAGCGGCCGGCCGAAGCGCGCCTGGAAGAAGCGCTGGAGCTTGGGCGTGTCCTCGCCCAGGGACCAGTTGGCGGTCCCGTTGAAGCGGACGAGGCCCGGGGTCTCCTCGTAGCCCCCGCGCCCCAGCGGCCGCTGCTTGCCCGCCTCGATCATGCGCATTTCCACCATCATCCGATCGACTTCGATCCTCTGGCGGCGGATGTCGTCCACGTCCTTCTGAGCCTTGGCGAGGGCGCGCCGTCCCTGTTGCACGTCGGTGGCCGACAGGGCGCCGCGCTCATAGAGCTCCTGGCGGATCTCGGCCAATTCGGCCTGCCGCTCCAGCTCCCGCTCGTACATGGCTTGCACCGGCTCCAGCGAGGCGCGGTATTTCGCCATGGCCTGCGCCGAGCTTGCGGCAGCCTTGTCGAGCTTGTTCGAGGGACGGGCGGGCTCGGTTGGCGTTGCGCCGCCGGCCTGAGGAGCGGCAGCCCGGGGGCTCTGCCCCTGCGCATTCGGAACACACGCGAGGGTCAAGACGGTAAGCGTCACGGAAAACAGCGCCGCAAAGGCGCCGCGCGGCCGCCGACCCATGCCACGCATGGAACGCGTCCCGAGATCAGCGATCGATCACGGCACCTTCCAGACCGTCTTGCCTTCCCTGTCCTGGAGAACCGCCACCGCCGCCCCGTCATCTCCTATGGAGCCCACGAGGGCCCGCGTGTGGCCGTTCTTG
>Ga0137391_10003874_pt1 | contig 11399 bp, 9 predicted proteins | sample 15con2h24BmetaG_FD_101399 | JGI IMG/M metagenome (GOLD analysis project Ga0137391, IMG submission 101399) | Vadose zone soil microbial communities from Angelo Coast Range Reserve, California, USA - 15con2h2.4B metaG | ecosystem: Environmental > Terrestrial > Soil > Vadose zone > Saprolite...
AAGGTCGCGGCGATCGACGACGAAAACTCGGACCTCCTGAGCCCGCGCGAACGGGCCGCGATCCGGTTCGCCGAGAAGCTCGCCGTCGATCACCAGAAGGTCGACGACGCGCAATGGGCGGAGCTGCGCAGCCACTTCTCGGACGCCGAGATCATCGAGCTGGTCGCGCACACGACGCTCTACATCGGCTTCGGGCGCTTCAACGAGATCGTCGGGCTGGATCCGTCCTAGGGTCGAGGGGCTGCCCCGCGTCGGATGAGCGCCAAGCTGATCGAGATCCACGACTACCCGACGGCGCTCCGCACCTTCCAGTGGAAGGCGCTCTGGGAGCTGGTCGACGGCACGCCGGAGCGGCTGAACCTCGCTCACGAATGCGTCGATCGTCACCCGCCAGAGGCCGTTGCGCTGCGCATTCAGCGCGCCGACGGCGGCCGCGAGATCCACACCTTTGGCGCCCTCGCCGCGTGGTCCTCTCGTTTCGCCCATTGGCTGGAGGCCGGCGGCGTGGCGCGCGGCGAGCGGGTCGCCATCATGCTCGACCCGTCGCTGCCGTTCTACGGTGCGCTGTTCGGGGCGGCGAGGCGTGGCGCGATCGCCGTGCCGCTCTTCACCCTGTTCGGTCCGGAGGGGCTTGCCCTCCGCGTCGGCGACTGCTCGCCGAGGCTCTTGCTCGTCGATCGCGATGCTGAGCGATGGCGGGCGGAGTTTCCCGGCGTTCGCGTGGTGGCCGTGGACGAGGCCTTCGAGGACGCGCTCGCCGGGCTGCCGGCGGGGTACGCGCCCGCGACGGCGGCCGACGACCTCGCGGTGTTTCAGTACACGTCGGGCACCACGCGCGCGCTGCCTGAGGCCGTCAAGCATACCCATCGCTCAGTGGTCACGCTCATGATCGCGGCGCTGTACGGCATCGGCCTGCGCCCGGGCGACCGGTACTTCTGCCCGTCCTCGCCGGCATGGGGCCACGGGCTCTGGCACGGCACCATCGCCCCGCTCGCGCTCGGTATCGCCGTCGGCGGCTACGCAGGGCGGTTCGAGGCCCAGATGATCTTCGAGGCGCTGAGCGCGTTCGACATCACCAACATGGCGGCCGCCCCCACCGTCTATCGCTTGCTGCGCGCGTCAGGCCTCGCTGAGCGCTATTCGTTCCGGCCCGCCAAGCTCTCGTTCACCGGGGAGCCCATGGACCAGGGCACGTGGCGGTTCGTCGAGGAGACGTTCGGCGTCACGCCGCGCAGCATGTACGGGTCCACCGAAGTGGGCGTGATCATCGTCAGCTACCCGGGGTTCACGGGCTACGAAGTCCGCGCCGGGGCGCTCGGCAAGGCCGCCCCCGGCTGGGAGGTCGGCATCGTCGATGCCGAGGGCCAGCCGCTGCCTCCGGGAGCGACGGGGGAGATCGCCGTGCGGCGCCGAGGCCAGTGGTTCCTCGTGAAGGACCGCGGCCGCATGGACGCGGACGGCTATTTCTTCCACGCGGGGCGCTCGGACGACGCCATCATCTCCGCCGGGTGGACGATGAGCGCGGTCGAGATCGAATCCGTTCTCATGAGTCATCCCGACGTGCGCGAGGCGGCCGTGATCGGCGCCGCCGACGAGCTGCGGGGACACATCGCCAAGGCGTTCGTCGTCGCGCGCCGGAAAGACGCAGAGCTGCTGCCCGAGCTGCAGCGATGGGTGCGCGAGCGGTTGAGCCAGCACGAGTATCCCCGCGCCATCGAGGTCGTGGACGAGCTGCCGAAGACGCCAGCGGGGAAGGTCAATCGCCAGGCGCTGCGCGAGCGCGAGGCCGGCCAGGCAAAGAAGGGATGAGCGAGAAAGGGACGGTATTCGCCGCGTTCATGGCCACGGCGGCGGCGGCGCCGGACAATCCGTTCCTGTGCGTGCCGCCCGCGCAGGGGCGCTCCTATCATTCGGACGGCGTCGAGCTGACGTACGCGGAGACGCGAGAGTGAGTCCTCGAGTGCCAGACCCGCTACGCCGACGCCGGCTATGGCCACGGACATCGGGTCGGCCTGCTCCTCGACAACCGGCCGGAGTTCTTCTTCCACTACCTGGCGCTCAACGGCCTCGGCGTGGGTATCGTCCCGATCAATACGGACTACCGGCACGACGAGCTGCTGTATGTGATGGATCACTCCGAGGCCGATCTCGCGGTGTCACTGCCCGAGCGCACCCGTGACCTCGAGGCCGTCGCGCGCGAGCGTCGGAAGCTGTTGCCCGTAGTGGCGCCCGACCTTGGTGACCTTGCCCGACCCGGGCCGCCACCGCTTCAACCTGCCCCCGGAGCCGACACGGAGTGCAGCCTGCTCTACACGTCGGGGACGACGGGCCGGCCCAAGGGCTGTATCCTCACCAACTTCTACTACCTGAACGCCGGCGCGTGGTATCGCGACCTCGGCGGACACATCGTCTTCGAGCACGGCCGCGAGCGACTGATCAATCCGCTGCCGCTCTTCCACATGAACGCCCAGGCGGTATCCGCGACGTGCATGATCCTCACCGCCGGGTGCCTCGTCCTGCCCGGCCGCTTCAGCCCGTCGCGCTGGTGGGCGGACGTGGCCGCATCCCGCGCGACCATCATCCACTACCTGGGCGTCATGCCGCCGCTCTTGCTGAACCAGCCGCCCGCGCCCGAAGAGCGGCAACACCGTGTGAAGTTCGGCCTCGGGGCGGGTATCGAGCCTGAGCTGCACGAGACCTTCGAGAAGCGCTTCGGCTTCCCGCTCGTCGAGGTATGGGGCATGACGGAGACGGGACGTATCTACGCCGACAGCATCGAGCCGCGCCAGATCCACACGCGGGCTTTCGGCCGGCCGCGGGGCGGCCTCGAAGCCCGCGTGGCGGACGACCGTGATCAGGAGGTCCCGAGCGGAGCCGAGGGCGAGCTGCTCGTCCGGTGGGGCGGAGCGGAAGGTCCGCGGCACGGATTCTTTTCCGGCTACCTCAAGAACCCTCAGGCGACCGAAGAGGCGTGGCGTGGCGGCTGGTTCCACACCGGCGACGTCGCGCGCCGGATGCCCGACGACATGCTGGTCTTCGTGGACCGTAAGAAGAACATCATCCGCCGCTCGGGCGAGAACATCGCCGCCGCCGAGGTCGAAGCCGTGCTGCAGGCGCACGAGGACGTCGGCCAGATCGCGGTGCTCGCCGTGGCCGACGAGCTGCGCGAGGAAGAAGTGATGGCTTGCGTGGTGACGATGCCTGGGGTCAGCCGTGACGTGGCCGTGGCAGAGCGCCTCGTGCGGTGGTGCCTCGACCGGCTCGCCTACTACAAGGCGCCGGGGTGGGTCCTCTTTGTCGACTCGCTTCCGACCACGGGTACCCAGAAGGTCCAGAAGGCCCAGATCTTCCCCGCGGGCACGGATGCGCGACGAGAGCCCGGCGCCATCGACCTGCGCCCACTGAAGAAGCGCTCGTGAGGCGGTGGCCGGGACGAACCGCTCACGAGTGCGGAATCCAGGGCCAGTACTTGGCGATGGCGCCGGCATCGACGCGGAGATCCGTTCCCGTGATCATCTCCGCGTCGTCCGAGGCGAGGAAGACGCAGGCGCTGGCGTAGTGACGCGGGCTGGGCAGCCTGTCCATCGGCAGCATCTTCGCGAAGTCAGGACGCGGCCGCGCGGCTCCGGGCGGGGCCGGCCCCAGGCCACGGCGCGCTCGATGCCTTCTGCCGTGTCCGTCGCGGTCGGGGTGAGGCTGTTCACGCGGATGCCGTGCTTGACCAGGTCCATGGCCGCGGCGCGGGTGAAGTTCAAGAGACCGCTCTTGGTCGTGGTGTAGGCGATGTTCCCGGCCTGCCCCTGGTGCCCGGCCGTCGAGACGATGACGACGATGCTGCCGCGTCGCCCTTGTTCCACCATGAGCCGAGCCACGTGCTTGGTACAGAGGAAGGTTCCGGTCAGGTTGACGGCGACCTGGCGATTCCATCGGTCGAGCGGCATCTCGAGCACGCTCAACCCGCCCAGGATGCCGGCGTTGTTGACGAGGATGTCAATGCCGCCGTAGGCGTCGCGAACGCGGGCCACCATGGCTTCCACCTGGCCCTCGTCCGTCACGTCGCACGTGATACCGAGGGCTTCGCCTCCGCGCTGCTTGATCCAGCCCGCGCACTGCTGCGCGTTCTCCGCCGCCAAGTCCACGCACGCGACGATGGCGCCCTCGTCGGCCAGCCCCTGGGCGATGCCGCCGCCGATGTTGGGGCTGGTGCCGGTGACCACCGCGACCTTTTTGGATAGCTTCACGGGCGCTCCTCAGCCGACGCTGCTGCCGCGCAGCCCGAGCAGGCGCGCGAAGAGAGCCCCGGCCAGCGAGATGAGCATGATGATGCATGCGACGACCACCGCCTCCTCGAACTTGCGCTCGGCGACGTAGTCGAGCTGCAGGATCGACAGCGGTCGGTTGGCGCTCGTGGAGAGCAGGGCGAAGTTGCTGATGTTGCGCGCCGCCCCCACGAAGGTGATCATGGCCACCGCCATCAGCGTGGGCGCCATCAGCCGCAGCACGATGCGCCGGTATGTGGTCCACCACGACGCTCCCGCGATCCGCGAGGCCTCCTCCAGCTCGCCGCCGAGCTGCATGAGCCCGCTCTTGATGACCTGCACGCCGAGCGGCATGCCCGAGATCACCCCGGCGATGATCAGGAGCGCCGTCGTCCCGTAGAGCGGCCGCAGGAAGTTCACGCCCAGGAACAGCCACAGGAGCGCCAGCCCCAGGATGATGCCCGGCACCGTGAAGGGGAGCCAGGAGATGAAGTCGAGGAGGCGCCTTCCCGCGTAGCGCGTCCGCACCGCGATGTAGGCGATGAGCGAGTGCACCACGACCGTCACCGCCGCCGTGCCCACGGCCAGCACGAGCGTGTTGCGCAGAGAGCCCAGGAACTGGTCGTCGCCCAGCACCGTCTTCCAGTTGTCGAGCGTCCACGGGTCGGCGATGCTGAAGAAGCCGAAGAGCCTCATGAAGGTGCCGAGCAGGGCGAACACCACGGGCACGCCCAGCACGATCAGCACCAGCGCCAACACGAAGGCGGAGGCCGGGGCGCGCCAGCGGCCGAGCCTGTGCGGCTGGTTCTGGAACTGCCCCGTGACCGTGGTGTAGCGGCGCCCCCGCGTCAGCCGCTGCTGGCCGAGCACGAGCGGCAGCATGGCGGCCAGGACGAGAACGGCCAGCGCGGTGGCCGCGTCGTAGCGCGGCACGCGGGTGATGAGCAGATCGTAGATCATCGTGCTGAACACGAAGAAGCGGAAGGGCAGGCCCAGCACCTGCTCCACCTCGAAGGTCTGGAGCGAGACCATGGTGCCGAGCAGCAGCACGGACAGGATGACGGGGGCCATCACCGGCACGGTGATCCGGAGCGCCGTCCGCAGCGTACTCCCCCCCGCGACGCGGGAGGCCTCCTCGAACGAGGCGTTCATGTTGCGGAAGGCCGGGGTCAGCAGGATGACTTTCACCGTCAGCGAGCCCGTGATGACGTGGACCCAGACGATGCCCCAGAACGAATAGATGTTGAACGGGCCCTTGCCCACGAACGGGAGCTTGGCCACCAGCGCGTTGACGAGGCCGTAGTCGGGATCGAGCAGGAGGACCCAGCTGAGCGTGACGGTGAAGCTCGGCAGGAAGAACGCGGCCCAGAAGCCAAACTCGATCCAGCTCCGGCCGGGCAGGTCGGTGCGCGCGAGCAGCCAGGCGATCAGCACGGCGAGCGGCAGCGACAGGAGCTGGCGGACGACCGTGACCGTGAAGGTATTGACGAGCGCGGCGCGGAGGCCCGGCTCGCCGAGCGCCGCGCGCCAGCCGTCCAGGCCGTATGCAGCCGGCTGCCCCGGCGCCGCGACCTGGAAGCTCTGGAGCACGACGAGGACGATCGGGAAGACGACGCACAAGGCCACCAGCGCGAGGACGACCGTGCAGAGCACCGACTGGAGCTCGATCCTCCGCGGGCCCGGCGCCGCGATCGCCTGGGTCAGGCCGGCCACACGCTCACCATCTCCGGCGGGAAGGCGAGACGAAGGCGCTGCCCCTCCCGCCACTCGCGTGCCCGGGAGACGAGCAGCAGGATGCTGTGCTCGCCCCCCAGTGCCACGCGCGCTTCGTAGCGGTCGCCCACGAACAGGAGGGCTTCGATCACGCCCGTCAGCGCGTGGCCGTCCGGCCACGGATGGTCGTCGGGCATCACCTCGATGTCCTCCGGGCGAATGGCGACGTGCGCGTTCGCGCCCGCGGACAGGAGCGCGCCCGGCGCCCCCCTGCCGGCGAGCGTGGAGCCGATGAGCGCTCCGTTCAGCTCCACGGTGACGGCGGCCGAAGGCTCACCGGGCGCGAGCTTGGCGACGCGGCCAGGCAGGATCACGGTCTGGCCCAGGAAGTCCCGCACGAAGCCCGAGGCCGGGTGCTCGTACAGGCTGCGGGGCGGGCCGACCTGCTCGACGCGCCCGCGCTGCATCACCGCGATGCGGTCGGACAGGCTGAGCGCCTCGATCTGGTCGTGGGTCACGAAGAGCACGGTGATGCCGAGCCGGCGCTGGAGCAGCTTCAGCTCGATCCGCATCTGCTCGCGGAGCTTGGCGTCGAGGTTGCTGAACGGCTCGTCCAGCAGCAAGAGATCCGGCTCGTACACGAGCGCCCGGCAGAGAGCCAGGCGCTGCATCTGGCCGCCGCTCAGCAGCGTGGCCGCGCGCGCCTCGAGTCCCTCGAGTCCGACCAGGCCCAGCACGCGCTCGACCTTGTCGCGGATGACGCCGCGCTTCACGCCGCGGAGCGTGAGCGGATAGGCGATGTTCTCGAAGACGGTCATGTGCGGCCAGATCGCGTACGACTGGAAGACCATGCCGAGGTTCCGGAGGTTCGGCGCGAGGAACACCCGCCGCGGCACCGAGGCCACCATGCGGCCGCGCAGCGTGATCTCGCCCGCGTCGGGGCGCTCGAGCCCGGCGACCAGGCGCAGCGTGGTCGTCTTGCCGCAGCCGCTCGGTCCGAGCAGGGTGAAGACTTCGCCCCGCCGGACTTCGAGAGATGCGCGGTCCACTGCCGGGTGGAGACCGAAGGCTTTGCTGACGTCGTCGAGCGCTAAAACCGTTTCGATCGGCCTGGACCTACTTGATGACGGCGCGGGCGATGTCCTGCGTCTTCACGACCTCGGGCAGGTTGTCTTCGGCGTCGATCTGGAGAAATTTGGCGTCGGGAGGCACCGCGTACTGCGGGTTGCCCGGCTCGATCCCGACGCGCCGTGTGTTCGTCTCGACCTCCTTGGCCCAGACGATCTGCGCGTCCCGGGTGAGAAGCCAGTTGACGAAGACCTTGGCCGCGGCCGGATGCGGCGCACGATTGACGAGCCAGAGCGTGCTGCTGCTCGAGCTCATCGAGGCCATTTCGGGGAAGTGGAGGAGCTTGAGATTCTTGGCGAGCCCCTGCCGCTGGAACGTGGCGAGGAGCTGCGGGTTGACGCCGAGGGCGATGGGATAGCGGCCGCGCACCATGAACTCCGCCACCTGGCGGTTGTCGCGGCTCAGCACCGGCTCCTGGTCGACGAAGAGCTTCTTGATGATGTCGTCGCCCATGTTGAGGCGCGCGGCGGTCATCGGCCAGAAGGAATCGCCCATCACGCGGACGTCGGGCAAGAGCAGCTTGCCCTTCCAGCGGGGGTCGAGCATGTCCTTCAGCCCGCGCACCTGGTCTTCCCTGACCAGGTCGGTGTTGATGGTGACGCCGCCGCCCCGCACCGCGACGAAACCGTAGCAGAGCGCGCGGTCCTTGACCAGCGCGAAGCCGCGCTCGAAGCCGCCCTCCCAGCCGTCTTTCACCTCCGGCAACACGATGGCGGGACGCACGGGATCCCACACGCCGGCCGGCCGCAGCACCTGGAGCGCCGTGCTCGTCGGGATCAGCGCCACGTCCCAGGTGAACAGACTCGCCTGGCGCTCCTGGATGACGCGCGGGGCGAAGTCCTGCGAGTGCAACCCGGTGTGCTCGAGCTTGATGTCGGGATACGCCTGGCTGAACGCCTTGAGCGCGCGCTTGTAGCCGTCGCCGGGGAACGTGTTGACGACGACCTTGCCTTCCTTCTTCGCGGCCGCCACCGTCTGCGGCCAGTCGGCCGGCTGTGCCGCCGGCCCCCGGGAAGGGGCGAGCGTGGCGGCGGCCCCGAGCGCGGCGCCTCGCAGAAAGCGGCGCCGCGTGATCACGGGCGCGCGCCCCTCGCTTTCGCCCGCATCTCCTCCTGCAGGTAGCGCACGGATACGCGGTTGAGCGGCACGTGGTCGGGCGGGAGGTCGTCGGGGTTGCGGTAGTCGAAGGCGGCGTCGCGACCGCCATGCTGCTTCGTCACCACGAGCCGGCGCCACTGGATGACCTCCGCGTCGGTGCCCGAGAGCTTCTCCGGGGTATCGTAGCGCTGGTTCAGCATCACGCGCTCGTCCTGGCGCGAGAAGTTGTACTCGATGATCCAGCGGCGCAGCGTGGCGTAGGCCGCGCGGTCCCAGAAGCGTCGCCACGCGTTCTCCGGCCGCGTGCAGTGGTAGTACCAGACGCGCGTCAGGTGCTCCTCGACCGGCACGCACATGCGCGTGTAGAGGTCCCAGCCGAACTCCGCACGGAACATGCCGGGCAGGTGATGCCCGCCGCACCACCGCGCGGAGCGCGGCGGCGGGATGTTTCGGCGCGCGCGATCCGCGAGCGGCCGGGTGAGCCACGTCCAGAAACGGCGGTAATTGGTCTTGGGCCAACGCCAGCCGTTCGGATACAGGTCCTGCGTCGGGCTCCGGCGCATGTAGTTGCTCTCGCCCACGTCGCCACCGAAGCCGTTGCCCACGAAGATGGGATGCTCGCCCTGCGCGCCGCGCGCGATGAAGCCCCCACGCATGACGACGAGGGCGTTGCGGTGGACGTAGTTCACGTGCGAGTCCATGGAGTTTTCGAGGGCGACTTCCCAGTTGCACTTCCAGTAGACCAGCCCGATCTGCACGAGCGCGTCCGGATCGAAGAACTCCTCGGGCACGTCCTCCTCGATGGGCGCGGGCTCGCCGTCCCCCATCCACACGAAGACGAGGCCCTTGAGCGTATGCGTCGGGTAGACCTTTGCCTCGCTGCCCGGCTTGCCGCACACGCCGGAGTCAGGCCCCTCGGAGAGCACCGCGACGTTCTTGCCGCTCTCGTCGAAGACCCAGCCGTGGTACGGGCACGCCACGGTGCCGCGGTAGTGGCAGTCGCCCTCGCTCAGCCGCGCCCCCCGGTGCGGGCAGACGTCCTGGATCGCCGCGACCGCGCCGTTCGCGCCCCGGAAGAGGCACAGCTCCGCTCCCAGCAGCGAGACCTTCACCGGCTTCCGCGAGCCGACCCTGCGATCGGCGATGGCCGGATACCAGTAGTCGCGGAGGCCGAGCTTGGGGATGAGATGGCGGATGTCTCCGGTGAGCCGGGGGATCGTGGATGTCGTCATGGCTTGAACACCGCGAAACACTTGTTGGAGTTGAAGATCCAGGACTCGAGGAACTCGCACTCGTCGGGCTTGCGGCCCAACTCCTCCATCGCACCCGCGAGCATGAACCAGTTGAGCATCTCCTGCTGGCCGGAGGCCTCGATGTCCGCGAGCGGGGTCCCGCGCCACGTCTCGTAGTCGCCACGCTTGAGCGCCTTGTGCAGCTGCCGGTCCGCTGCGATGTCAGGGTAGAGCTGATGATTCTTGTCGGTCAGGAACGCGTGCGACCAGCTGGACGAGGCGATCAGCGCCGTGCGCCACGGGCTCTCGCGCATCGCTCGCGCGACGGCGGCGCCGGCTTCCATGCAGCGCTTGGGCGACGGCGAAGGCGGGTCGAGGTCGGCGTCGCCGAGCGGGCGCTCGAGACTGCCGCGGAAGCCACGCTGGGCGATCACGCGCCGCCCGTAGCAGTTGACCTGGAACGCGACGACCGGAAAGGGAAACCCGACGCGATCGTAGTCGAGATACATGACCGTGTTGAGGAAGGCGTGCGCGAGTCCGGGGTGGTGCAGCGGCTTGTAGGCGTATGACACGTCGATGTCCTGCTCCAGCAGCCGACGCGCCAGGAACTTGCCGGCCTCGCGATGGCCGGGGATCCGGAACACCGTGTCCGGGCCTTCGTCCCACACGTTGTGGCCGGCGTCGCGCGGCCGGTGCTTCGCCTCGATGCTGTCGTAGGCAAGGACGCAGAACGGGGGAATGACGTCCTCGGTGAAGTTCTCGTGCTGGTCGTCGCCCCAGATGACGACGACGTCAGGCCGGAAGTCGTCGAGCAGCTTGCGCGCGTGGCGGAAGTGACGGAGCAGGCTCTCGCGATGCGCCGCCGCCGCCGCGGTCCCGCCGTCCTCGGCGTACTCTCGCCGCATCGGCTCGGGCCAGCTCGCGGGGTCACGGTAGCGCTCGGGCAGGCCCGGGTCGCGCAGGACGGTGCGCAAGATGTTGGCCATGTCCCGGTCGTGACCGGTCAGCGGCGGGTAGTGCGTCATGCCGAGGCCGAGGATCTCGCCCATGAGGTGGTCCTCCCTGCGCGCGCGTGCGAAGCTTGCGCAAACCCTAGTCTCCTCGTCCAGGGTTGTCAAGCAATCGAGGGGCGCGCGAGCGAGCCACGGGCGCCGGGGAAAGGGCTCACCGGCGGCAGTGCCAGGGCCGCCGCCGGCGAGCGTTCTTCCGAGCCTACTTCGGCTGGGGAACGATCCGGATGTACGGCTTCGGCGACTTCCAGCCGCCCGGGTACGCCTGCTTGGCGTCGGCGTCCGAGACGGCGGGCACGATGATGACGTCCTCCCCCTGCTTCCAGTTCACGGGCGTCGCCACCTTGTGCTTCGCCGTCAGCTGGCAGGAATCGAGGAGGCGCAGGACCTCGTCGAAGTTGCGGCCGGTGCTCATCGGATAGGTCAGCATCGCCTTGACCTTCTTGTCCGGCCCGATGACGAAGACCGAGCGCACGGTGGCGTTGTCGGCCGCGGTCCGGCCCTGCGCCGTGGTGCCGGACTCCTCCGGCAGCATGTCGTAGGCTTTCGCAATCTTCAGCTCGGAGTCGCCGATCAGCGGATAGTTGACGGCGTGCCCCTGCGATTCCTCGATGTCCTTGGACCACTTCTCGTGGTCGGGCACCGAATCCACGCTCAGGCCGATGATCTTGCAATTGCGCTTGTCGAACTGGGGCTTCAGCCCGGCCATGTACCCGAGTTCGGTCGTGCAGACCGGGGTGAAGTTTTTGGGGTGGGAGAACAGAATCGCCCACCCATTGCCAATCCACTCATGGAAATTGATCTTGCCCTGAGTGGTGTCGGCGGTGAAATTGGGAGCCTCGCTGTTGATCCGCAATGCCATGAGTCACCTCCGCTTGGTGTGAACCGTTCGTTCGTGGAAAAGCCCGAGGAGCCGCTGGAGTCATCGCCTCCGACCGCCATCCCCGACCGGAAAGGTA
>Ga0137391_10003875_pt1 | contig 11398 bp, 9 predicted proteins | sample 15con2h24BmetaG_FD_101399 | JGI IMG/M metagenome (GOLD analysis project Ga0137391, IMG submission 101399) | Vadose zone soil microbial communities from Angelo Coast Range Reserve, California, USA - 15con2h2.4B metaG | ecosystem: Environmental > Terrestrial > Soil > Vadose zone > Saprolite...
AATCCGCGGCGGCTGCGGGAACGCACTCCGGAGGAAGGTTTGGCGGTGTTACTCGATCCGCCGCCGGCGAGGCCGCCGCCTTCGCTGCCTCCGCCCAACACCGGCAAATACAGCGCGACCCGAGCAGAATCGACAGGTCGCAAGGTTTGCTGGGCCACCACGCGAGGCGAATACACAAACAATGAGCGACTGAAAATGATCAGCAAGAACACAGACAAATGGAACAGGATTGAGAGCCCGAGACCTCGTCCCGGATGGTGCCCTGGTTGCACCTCACGATAAGTCAGAGGAGGAGCGGTGAGGCGGATTACCCGCGCGGGCGGCGAAGACAAGATTTCCAGAACATCCGCTTTCATTGCCATGTTGTCCTGCGCTCTGTCGAAAATCCTCCAAGAGCCTGCCTCACGAAAGTCATTGCAGAAGCGATGCCTTCAGGGTGCTGTATGAGGAATTGGGGTTAAGCGACATATTGATGGCCGGAGTTCCGCCCATGTTCAGTGTGTCGGTGACAATCTGCCCCAAGACGTAACTGGACGATCCGGAGCTGCCTTGTAGGGTAAAATTTGAGCCAAAACTGCTGCCGGCGGCGCACTTACCGATGCCGGTGCACACGGTCGTGGAACAACTAGTACCTGTTCCCGCTGCGTTACACATATGAAAATACATGGAGCCAGCCAGCAAGAACCCGCCACCTCCACCCCATCCCCCTCCAACATCGCTGGAGCGATCTTGAAAAAACAGAAATCCGCGGTATTGACCAGCGGGATCGCCATAGGTACCGGTGCACGGTGCGAGCAACACGTTGCCGGCCAATGTAGTTGGAAGACCAAGGCGAGGGTCGGGAGCAGGGCCGCTGGAGCACGTGACATTCGCCGTCGTGAAGGCATCAATGCCGAGCTTACCTGAATCCGCCCCGACACAAACCAAGCCCCCCTGTCCACTGCACGTCGCCGTAGGAGTTCCTGTAAGGTAGAAGACTGTCCCCTGACTCCCATCGCCAGTTCCAGTGCCAGGTCGAACCATGGAGTTCGACTGTAATGCCAGGCCCCCATTCAGATAATAGAGACCCGGATCAAAAATGCCCACGGAGCCCTTCACGGCGATGCCGCTTGGATAGTAACCCCAGGTGAAAAGTTGACATCCGTTGTTTGGAAGCGGAGGAGTGGTCGCGGCCGGATCCGGGCAGCCGTGTGTGCCATAGCTGACGTAACAATTTCCACTTTGAATGTCGGCAGCTATGCAGGGGCTCCCCGTACATTTTGTGGGGCTTTTGCTTTTCCCTTCACAGGCGTTACCCCCAAGGCCGTATGTAAGGGCGGGGACAACCGGGTCGGGGGGTACCGTTGTTGGTGCCGCCACCTGAGCGTACGGGTCGTTAACTGGCGCGGCGGGAGAAATCCAGGTCCCGGAGCCTGATGTGGTGAATCCGGTTGGCGCGGTGGCTGGTCCACCATATGTGCCGAGGCTGCTACCGTCGTAATTGGGCCCGCCCTTGGTTAGGTTGATCGTCGAGGTTCCGCCAATACTCACGGCGGTTGTGGCGCCCGAATCGACCTGAATGCTCTTCGTAGGACCACCAAGAATTTTGATCAAAGGCGTACCCGATTCACTCAAAGAACTGGTCAGAGTCGGATGCAGCACGATGATGGGAATCGGAGCTTTGGCTAGCACCAGACCGCAGGTCGAGAATGTCAGGACATCCTTGCTGGTGCCGCCGCTGAACAGGCCCAAAAAGAATGTCTGAACATGATCCACGACATCCACTCGGATAAACGGATTGGGAGCGACACTACCCGGCGGCTTAGCGACCCCGATGACCGAAGTGGGAAAGCTGACATTGACCGAGTTCCCTGGCGAAGCGCCATTGCTGTTGTAGCCGTTCTTGGCGGCATACCCGCAGACGCTGTCGGTCGAAGTGGTGCTGCAACTGTAATTTGTGCCGGGAGTGAATCCCTGATTGCCGGTGGCTCCGCCTTGCGCGTCGACCAAAAGGTCCATGGCACCAGCGGTGCAGGCCGCGTCGGCGGCGGTTTGCGCCGCCTGACGGTGGAACCACATGTTCGACATGTCGAAGGCAAAGCAGAGCGCGCCCAACAGAAAAATCCCGAGTGCGAGTATTAGAAACAGTGTGGCTTGGCCGGCTTCTCTTGGTCGGTCTCTTCGTCGTCTCATTCCATTTGCACGATTCTTCGTCATCGGGGATCCCTCCTTCGCGCAACGTGTTTTCAATTCATGATCCTTCCCTCGGCGGCCGCGTTGACCGTCACCGTAGGCCAACCCAAACCAAACAACGGACTGAAGGGATAAGCCACGACAACCTGGACGCGGTTGGGAGCAATGTTGGCAGGCGGATTGGCGGTATCTGGATAGGTCACAGTTACCGTCATGCCGGCAATGTTATGCATCGAGTACTGGGCATAGGTCTTGACCACACCGTAGCCACTGCCATATCCAGGCACAGTTCCAGGCGGCGCGGCGGGACCATCAATATCAGCGCACGGACAGGTGGGCCCGCTCGCTTTAGAATTTCCGGTTCCATGGACCTCGGCGTAGCGCACGCCCTCTTTCGCAGCGTCGGCCAGCACGTTGTAGGTGTGCATGAGCAAAATGAGTTCGAGCATCGACAAGATCATTACCATCAGCAGCACCACCACCAGAGCGAACTCGACCGACGCCTGGCCACTGGCGCAAGGGCGAGGGCATCGAGGAACGAAGAAACGGCGATGGGATGCTGAGCGCATACGTTTAGTTCATGGCCCGCATTTCGGTGTGACGGTAGAACAAGCAAGTTACTACTCCGCCGGAAGAACTACAGGCTGGGCTGGCGAGAACGATAATGTTAAAAGGCATCAACGGAATCGGCGGCGTGAACTGGTAGGCCACATCCACCCGATTCAGAAGGAAGGCGGGAACCGTACCCGCGCTGTTCAGCTCCGGGTCTGGATCGGCTGCCGGATAGGTTTCGGACAAGCCGAGCTGGGTGCATGAGGATTGCTGCGTTGCCGTGCCGGAGTTGAGCACGCCTACGGAGGGGGAGCAGACTTGAACCCCGGTGTTTGCGGTGGAAGGAGTATAGACGGCGCCAGTGAGGTCCTGATACGCGATATAACTGACGGTTGTGTTGGCCGTCTGCGGACCGGCCAATGGCATAGCAATGGTGGCCGGGGTTGCCCCTCCCATGATGGAATAGGTGCCGCTGCTGCGGGCCGAGGACGTGATGTTGAGCGCCATCAGGAAGAAGAAGGCGAAGTTGATGGCGTTAAGAACTACCGCCAGCAAAACCGGCATTATCAGCACCGTCTCCATCAGAGCCTGGCCGGAGTCGTGCTGCATGGGCATGGACCTGCGGATTTTCATCAGCTTGCCTTCAGCATCTCGGGACCACTAGAGTGGGCGGAATTCGGTTCGATTCGCCCTGTCCCCTCATAGCCTGAGAGCCCCTCATTTTCTTGTTCTTGGTCGGCATCTTTCTCCACCATGCCGAACTGATGCAGCAACCGGTGCAGGTAGCAGCGGCTGATCCCCAGCTCGCCGGCAGCTTTCAGTTTGTTCCCGCCACTGGCGCGCAAAGCGGCCCGCACCAGTTCCTTCTTGAAGCCTTGCAGCGCCTCATGAAAAGTGCCGACGCAGGCGTCTTCGGAAATGGTCAACTCCCTTAGCTCTTCGGGCAGGTCGTTGACGCCCAAGTGTTCATTGCCATTCGCCAACACCACGCTGCGTTCTATGACGTTCTGCAATTCACGCACATTACCTGGCCAGCCGTGGCGCGCGAGCGCGGTCGCAAAGCCGGGTGTGAATGCGCGCGCCTTTTTGTTATGAGCGATCGCGAACAGACGCAAGTAATGCTCCGCTAGGAGAGGGATGTCCTCTCTTCTTTCCCGGAGGGCAGGCAGCTGAATCTCTACCACCGAAATCCGAAAATAGAGATCCTCCCGGAACGTGCCTTCCGCCACCATTTTTCCCAGATTACGGTTAGTAGCGCAGATGACGCGGACGTCCACGGGGCGTGAAACATTCGACCCGAGGCGTTCGACGGTGCGCTCCTGCAACACCCGCAGCAGTTTCGATTGCAAGGGAAGCGCCAAATCGCCGATTTCGTCAATGAAAATCGTTCCGCCGTTGGCTTCTTCGAATCGCCCGCGGCGAGTTTGACCGGCGTTGGTAAAGGCCCCGCGTTCATGGCCGAACAGTTCATCATCGATGAGGGTGTCGGGAAAGTTGCAGACGGAGAAGGCGACAAGGGGTTTGTTGCGGCGCTCACTCAGGCGATGGATGGCGTGCGCGACGACACCTTTGCCGGTGCCACTCTCGCCCACAATGAGCACGGTGGTGGCAACTTCGGCAACCTTCCGGATCAGTTCGCTGACTTTGTCCATGCTCTTGCTGTTGCCCAGCAGGCCTTCAATGCGGCTGGTTTCAAGCAGCCGCTGAGCTTCAGTAAGTTCGCGGAGCAAAGCCACGCGGCGGCACGCTCGTTCCAGGGCAAACTTCAGCTGCTGGACATCGAGCGGTTGATCCAAAGTGTCGAAGGCGCCTTCCTGGAATGCTTCCAAGGCACGTTGTCCGCGTGCCTCCCAACTGTAGGTGATGACCGGGAGAGGCACGGTTCTCTCGGCGGAAGCACGCAATAACTCGAGAGGACCTAACGCGGAAGCCTCACCGCGTGGAGTATCCAGGTTGAGTAGGACACAGTCGATGTACTCAGTGTCGAACCGGGCCCGCGCTGCGCTCAGGGACGGTTCGTTCCGAAGAGAGTACTCACTCCCCAGTACCTGTTGCAGTGCTCGGCTGAAGCCTTCGTCAGAATCAATGAGAAGTATGCTTCTCGTGGAAGGTGCGTTGAACAACATGGTTCGCCTCTTTAAACTTTTGACTAGGCTTGCCGTGGAAAAGCCATTTCCCCGGATGAATCCGGCCACCCGCAAGTGATAATGCCTGATAGGGGGAAGGGCTCCCTGTATCGCTTGGCTAGTATTCAGGAGGGATCAGGCTCGTCTGATGTTTCCTATTGGCCCGACTGCAAGAAGGAGCCTTTCGACCACTCCCCTGCGATACATCATTCAAGGTCGGGGTGATCTTGGAGGATAGCCGAGTTCCTGTAAATGGCTCGATCGTGTGAAATTCTGGCACTTCCGGGTCATTCTTAATGTAGGGGTTTATCGAACACGACAGTTGGAGGCGCACAGTATACAAACGGTTACACACGCGGCAGGCCACTGTCGCTTTTAAGGCTCCTGGTTGAAATTTTAAGGCTGCTGCTTGAAAGCAGAGGCCGACTGCGAGCTGCATTTCCTGAGGTTTTACCTTCTTTGCAAGAGTAAGACACGCGGATTGAATCGGGCTTTGGTGCCGGAATTGCTCCACCGACCCTGAGGGGAGTGTGTCTGTGGACTCAAGAGGCGAGGTTGACGTGACGTTTGCCCGGGCGCTGAGCCTCGTGGAAGTTGAGCCGCGGTCGGGACAAGTCACAGCCGGAGCGGAGGAGGAGTATCGCCCATCGCCGGTCGGATCGGATTGGCGCGAGCGGATTCGTCCAGCCGTTTCGTTTCTGGTCGTGTTGACCTTGCTCGTCCTCGCCGTCGTCTTCGTGCTGGCCCGCGGCAGTGTCGCCGATCCGGATATCTGGTGGCATCTGCACAACGCGGACTACCTGATTCAACACCACGCCCTGCCGCGTCAAGACATGTATTCCTTCACGGTTGCCGGCCATCCATGGATCAATCACGAATGGTTGGGGGAGCTTCCCTACTATTTCGCATGGCGGGCCTTTGGCTTACGCGGAATCGATGCGGTCACGTTATCGGTTCTGAGTTTCATCTTCCTCGGATTGCTCTATCTCTCCTACCGTCACAGCGGCCATTACAAAGCATCCGTGGCGGCTTGCTGTTACGCGGTATTCCTCGCTTCGGTTTCGTTCGGTCCGCGCACCATCCTGTTTGGCTATGCGTATCTGGTCGTGTTGCTCATCGTGCTGCAGCGTTTCCGCCAGAGAGACAGCGGTCTGGTGTGGACAATTCCTCCTCTTTTCTGTCTGTGGGTGAACACTCACGGTTCCTGGCTTATTGGCTTGATTCTGTTTTCGATCGTCATAGGGACGGGATTGGTCCATGGAGCCTGGGGTGCGGTTTCGGCGGAGCCGTGGACGCGTTCGCAGCGCAAGAAACTGCTGCTGGTTTGGGGCGCGAGTGTGGCGGCGCTATTCGTGAATCCATTTGGTTCGCGGCTGGTGTTCTATCCCTTCGACCTCGCATTCCGCCAGAAGCTCAACATCGAGCACGTCGCGGAATGGGTTTCAGTCAACTTCCACGATCTGCGAGGCAAGCTGGTTCTGGTTCTTGTGCTCGTTTTAGTGATCAGCGCGTTGCTGCGCTCCTGCCGCTGGACACTGGCGGAACTGGGGCTGCTGACGTTTGCTCTTTACGGCGGTTTGACCTACAGCCGTTTTCTGTTTTTGCTGGGCATCGTGGTTGCGCCCCCGCTTGCCAAGATTCTGGACTTCATCCCGCGCTATCGGAGGGAGGCAGACACTCCCGTGCTCAACGGCTTTGTGATCATGCTGATGATTGGCGCGGCCGCATATTTCTGGCCTCGGGATGCCAAGCTTCAGGCCGCAGTGGGACAGCAATACCCGGTGCAGGCGATGTCCTATCTCGAGGCGCATCCGCCCCAGGGGCCGATGCTGAATTTTTATCTCTGGGGCGGATACATTAACTGGAGGGATCCGAACCTGAAGATCTTTCTCGACAGCCGTGTCGATATCTTCGAATACAGCGGCGTGCTCCAGGACTATCTTGACCTGTTGTCTCTCACCCAGCCAGCGAAAGTCCTAGAGAAGTACCGCATTAGCTACGTTCTATTCCCTCCCGACGAACCGCTTACGTATGTGCTCGAGCACGATCAGGGATGGAAGGTCCTGTACCGCGACAGAATCAGCGTTCTGTTGGAAAGGACGAAGGATCATTCCGCCAACATTGCCGCCGACAGGAGAAACATAATCGACGGAACCGGAACTTCGCGCGTCGCCAGAACTGCGACCCCCTAAACTGGCCGGGCATCCAACGAAACCGGGCGGGATGAGCCACACACAATCAAAATGGCAGTGCACCGCAAGCATGACGTCGTCGCCATTATCGTCGTGGTGCTCTGCGTTTTGGCATACGCTTCCTTCCGTTCCGAGTTTCGCTTGCGCGAGCAAATGCCGGCCTCATTTTTCGACGCGTCCCACGTTCCAAAAGACAGACAGGCTGCGGAAGAGAAAGCCGCCCGAGCTTATTGGAAGTGTGCCGTGGAGCAGATCCAGTGGAAGTACGGCTATGCTCACCGGCTGCCCGATGAACCTCCGGAGCAATTTGCGGTCACCGGGGAGGCCGCCGGCGCCGCCGCCCATGATGCGGCCCTGCGCAGTCACTATTGGATCAGGCTGCGAGCAATCTGGAACGAGCCGGGAATCTGGCGGGAGAAGTTTGACTGGAGCCCGATCTCGCTCAAGGAATCGCTGCAGGCGGCGGGCCAGTGGCTGGAGCGCCACATGCGGAGCATTGTCGGCTATTCCTGAATGCGAAAGTTCCGGAATTTCGGATAAAGACTTCGGATAAAGACTGGGGTAAATCGGATAAAGATTTGGGGTGAAGATGTTCGAGCACAACATCGGCCTTGAAGCTTTGATGGTGTCGATCGCGCTGCTGCTGGCGCTGCTATATCCGCGGCTAGGGGTGAGCTGGTTCGCGAAAGCGGAGCGGGCGCTGGCCAGGGTGGCTCGCCGCCGCACGCTGAGCGTGCTGCTTTGCGGCTTCTCCGCTCTGGCGATGCGGCTTGCGATATTCCCCTGGGTACCGATTCCTCATCCTTACGTCAACGACGAGTTCAGCTTTCTGCTGGCGGGCGACACTTTTGCCCACGGGCGCCTTGCCAATCCCACGCCTGCGATGTGGGTGCATCTGGAAACCTTCCATGTCATCTTTCACCCAACCTATGCCTCGATGTATCCGCCGCTGCAGGGATTGGTTCTCGCGTTTGGCCAGGTCGTTTTCGGGCATCCCTTCTGGGGAGTATGGTTGAGCGCGGGCATCATGTGCGCCGCCATCTGCTGGATGCTGCAAGCCTGGTTCCCGCCTTCGTGGGCGCTGTTGGGCGGCATGTTGCCGGTACTGCGCTTCGGCGTGTTCAGCTACTGGGACAACAGCTATTGGGGAGGCGCTCTGGCCGCGACTGGCGGAGCTCTGGTGCTGGGCGCGCTGCCGCGCATCGTGCGCCACCGGCGCGTGCGCGATGCCATCGTGATGGCGATTGGAATCGGCATACTGGCGAACACCCGTCCCTATGAAGGCCTGGTGCTGACTATTGCGGCCAGCGGCTGCCTGATCTTCTGGATTGCAAATCGGGCGACCAAGCAGAAAGTGAGCGCGGGAGTGTGGATCCGCCAGACAGCGCTTCCCATGTTGCTAGTGCTCGGATTGGCCGGCGCGGCCACCGGTTATTACTTCTGGAAAGTCACCGGCAGTCCCCTGCGCATGCCCCAGCAGGTGAACCGCGAAACCTACGCGGTGGCGCGCTATTTTTACTGGCAGACTGCATATCCCGAACATGAGTATCACCACCAAGAGATTCGCGATTTCTACGGGCTCGAAGTCCAGGAATTTGAGCAGTCCAAAAAGATAAAGGGCGTCCTCGGACAGACCGCCAAGAAAATCGGCATGACTTGGGGTTTTTATTTTGCTCCTCTCTTAACGGTTCCACTGTGTTGGTCGTTCTGGGCGCTTCGGGATAAGCGAATACGCCTCCTACTCATCGCGGGAGCTGCGGGCTTTGCCGGTTCCGTGATTGTCGTGTTCTTCAACATTCACTACGTTGCTCCCATCGCCCCCGTGATAGTCGCGCTGGTTGTGCAGTGTATGCGTCATCTGCGCTTGTGGAGTTGGGACGGCCGCCCCATCGGCCTGTTTCTGGGGCGGGCAGTGTTTGTGATGTGCGTGCTTCTGATCCCGGCGCAGGTGCGAATTTTCGCAGCCCCACCCGAACCGGGTACCAAGGGCCCCATCGGCCCAGCTCGCGCCGCGATTGAGGCGCAACTGGGATCGCTTCCCCAAGGCCAGCTTGTGCTTGTGCGCTACAGAACCAATCACGATCCATTGCTCGATTGGGTTTACAACGGCGCCGATGTCGACCATGCGAAAGTCATCTGGGCGCGCGATATGGGATCGGCGCAGAACGAAGAAATGCTCCGCTACTACGGCGACCGCCGCGTCTGGCTGCTGGATGCGGACGCACGTCCGCCACAGTTGGCCCTCGATGCGGAGCAGGACCGCTCCATGTTCCGGGCGAAAGTCGGGAACTCGGCCAGTATCAGAAACGAATCGTCACAACGGCAGAACAAAATCTCTTCGCACCAGCGAACTGGAGAGCATGAATGAACGCGGTTGTGGCGCAAGCCCCTGCCCCAACCAGAGCTTCGCGGGGTTTGGCCTTTGTAGGCAACTTCCATCTGCGGATGGCCTTGGCCATCTCGACCCTTCTAGTAATCTCGCTGGCGGGCTGCGCGATTACAGGCATCAAGCTTCCCGATCTCGGCGCATGGGCGATTGTCTTCGTGGTCCTATCGGCAATGTTGTTACCATTACCGGCCTACTGGTACGAAAAGGACCGCGCCGATTTACTGGATTCAGCGCTGACAGTGCTGTGGGCGTTGCTGATCAGGATGATTATCCCGATTCTGGTGCAGGTTGGGGCGAGGCTGCGCATGCCGCTTCAGGACTCGTTCTTCGGCCGCGCCGATGAGCATCTTGGAGTCAGCGTGCCTGCCATCATGGCGTGGGCAAACCACCATTGGCTGGGAAGCGTGCTCAACAGGAGCTACGCGTGGGTTGTGATTTTGCTACCGCTATCCGTGCTCTTGCCGGTGCTTGCTGGGAAATTGAAATACGCCAAAGAGTTTCTGGTCGCAAACATGATTTCCTTCGCAATCGGAATCCCCCTGTTCGCGCTTCTTCCCGCGATTGGCCCGTGGCAATATTTTCATTTTCCGCCGAGCCAGGCGCAAAGTGCGTTCTGCGAACTCCCGCTTTTGGCGATGCGTCTTCCGGGCGCCTATGTACTCGGTTCACAAGAGGCAGGAGTAGTCTGCTTTCCATCATTCCATGTCGCTTGGGCCATTTTTTTCGCAGCCGCACTTTGGGGATTTCGCTGGCTGCGCATCCCCGTTGCCCTGGTCTCGGGAATGGTCATTCTTTCCACCGTGACAACGGGTTGGCACTACTTCGTCGATGTGCTTGGTGGCATTGCTCTCGCCGTTATTTCGATCGTTTTAGCGAAACGCCTCACGCAACGAATGGAGACCATCCGCTACGGCAGGTTTGGACGCCTTGCGCCTTAAGCGACGCATACAATGAGGACGGTTCCAAGCGTGCCGATAAAACCGGCTCAAGTCGCGACTGCCACTTCCGCGAAAACCCTCGCACTCGACAAACTCGCGCCGCACGAAGATCGCATTTCCGCGCGTCCGCTCTGCCTCCCGGAACAGTCTCGCCCGGAACTCTACCTGGCGGGGGCCCTATTTCTGCTCTCATTCCTCTATCTCTGCATCTTCCGGCACCACACTGACATGGATCCCGATGAGGGAATCGTGCTGCAGGGCGCCCAGCGCATCCTGGCAGGCCAGGTTCCTTACCGCGATTTCTTTTCCTTCTATACTCCGGGCTCCTACTATGCGGTTGCGCTGGTGTTCCGCATCTTTGGGAGTTCGCTGGCTGTAGCCCGAACGGCGGTGGCTTTGGCCGGGGCTCTGCTTTCGGCGGTGAGTTATCTGCTGGCGCGCCGGGTGTGCTCGCGCACCGTCGCGTTTACGCTAGCCGTTCTGGGCACCCTTACCACTCTGCCCTACCGCTTCCTCGTGCTGCATAACTGGGACAGCACACTGTGGGCCTGCCTGGCTCTCTACTGCGCGGTGCGCGTGCTGGAAAAACCAGCGTGGACGTGGACGTTCGCAGTGGGACTGTTTGCTTCTCTCACGGTGCTGTTTGAGCAGTCCAAGGGCGCAGGGCTTTGTTTGGGCCTGGGAATGGGATTTCTGGCGATCTGGTGCGTCGATGGGCGCGAGCGCTGGCCGAGTCGCCCGCAATTCCTTGCTCTGATAATCGGCTTCGCAATCCCCTTCGCCATCACGTTCGCCTATTTTGCCTCGCAGCACGCGGCTTCCATCATGCTGGCGGACTGGCTCTGGCCCCTGCGGCATTACTCGCAGGCGAACCGCGTGCCCTATGGCTATCAAAACTGGTCCGATGAAACCCGCCATGTTTTATTCGGCACTGGTTCTTTGCCGGGGTGGCTGGTCAAAGCTGTGGCCGTCAGTCCGTGCTTCTGGATTCCCGCGCTGCCGGTGGTTGCAGTGGGCTGGCTCGGGTAC
>Ga0137391_10003877_pt1 | contig 11394 bp, 9 predicted proteins | sample 15con2h24BmetaG_FD_101399 | JGI IMG/M metagenome (GOLD analysis project Ga0137391, IMG submission 101399) | Vadose zone soil microbial communities from Angelo Coast Range Reserve, California, USA - 15con2h2.4B metaG | ecosystem: Environmental > Terrestrial > Soil > Vadose zone > Saprolite...
CCCTGTCCTGATAAATCTGAGAATGTCCGCGTCGAGGATATGCTGCGCAGGTTGGACCGTTGGGGGGGAGGGCGCTCAACGCCAGCAGGATGCCCTGGATCGACTTCATGGTGCACTTCCCGTTCTTGTTCTTCTGCCATCCTGGAAGCAATCAATTTCGTGATGCCAAGTCGTTTCATCCGTTCCTTTATCGACGGGACACTGTTTATCTCTGATCTCATCTGTGCCGTGGCACCTGATGTGATCCAGTACATTTGCTCCAACGTCTGCGACTCGGGTTGCAACCAGGCGTTTCGAAGAACTGCCAAAACCCCACTTGATCTATATTGTCGGTATGCTGTGAAACGTTTATGGTGGTCGAGGCCCTGCTGAGCCCAGTACGGGAGGTGATGATAGATGTCTTCACGGGTTTCGTGAATAGCCCAGCGAACGATGTCTAGCACCCGGACGCGACTACCGGAGGCCGTTCCGTTCGGAATAAGGCTACGAATGCGTTGGTCAACCTCTCGCGGTGCAAAAAACATCACAGAATGGCCTTTCCCTAGCAGGCGCATTCTCATACAACCTACGCCCTCGTCAGTTCTGCGTCGCTTCTCATTCGGTAGCCATTAACTTACCCTGCACTAATCTATCCTTAGTGACTTTTGGGCCAAGGGTAACTGCTGCGCGCATTCCTTGGGGAAGCTTCAGATCCGTTCCTCTGGTATGCGCATCGTCTAGATATACAACGCATTTATCGAGCTGCCTGTTGAAAGGAGATGAAATGAATGGTTCGATTGTTCCATCCGGAGTGATCACGGTCAGGTGATCCGAGTCATTGAAGAAGATAGCTGCCGAGACATCTGGTCGAAGGGAGAGCCAGTATCGTGCAAGGTCCTTCTTTTGAAGTTCCAGCATCCAAGCTCCTACGTCCAACAGAACCCGGATTTCAGGATCTTGCTTGACCAGACGCTTCAAGAAAGCAGCCGAAGACCCCCGCCCACCGTTCTCTCCTTCGACACATTCGTAATGGTCATTCTCGGGCCGAAGGAGGTGCTGTAAAACAAGCGCATTTGTACCGAGCACAAATTTGGGATCTTCCTGGGTTATCGAAGCAGGTAAGAGGTAGCGATTGTCATTCGTGCCACTAAATCCAGTCGTGATATTCGCCTTGTGTTCCACCAGGTCCCAGGCAGATGTCGGGAGTTTCGATGGAAACTGTCGTGCAGCACGAGGGAAGACTACTTGCGACAGGTAGAAATCCACCACTGCTTTATTCCTTGAGAATAACGGCACAATGAAGTCATCGACTTGCGTTTCATCCTCTATATTCACGCCGTTGAGCTGGTGCAGCTCCGCAGGGATGTCTTGTCCTAACTCGACCCAGTGGTCGTATTCCATCTCCGGATTATCGAGCTTCGCCAACAATTCAAAGCACAAAAGCACCTGATCTTTGGTTAAGCCGCCATAGTAATAACTGAGACAGGTTAATGCGATTGCGACGTCCGGGTGAGCGAACTCGGCTCTCTGACTTGGAACATCCTGCATATATCATCAGTGACCTTCCACTACTAGGCTATTACAACAGACCTTGGCTCGGTACGGGACAGCTAATAATGTCCTGCTGGGATCGAGTCCATAATCCACTCTCCATCGTCGCTCTTTGAGCACATAGCCAAGAATTCCTTCGCTATCCATGAGGAGCCCGCGGAGTAGGAGAATTCCTTTGAAAAAGGTAGACCCCGCACAGTGCGAGTGAATCAAGGCGTGATCCACATCTGAGACCTCTGTCCGAGATATAAACCGACGAGCAGCGGCCTGAATTGGCGACGGGATAATACCGGCTGGGAGGTTAGACAGCCGTCCTTGAAGGGCATCGTCGATGATGAGTGATGATATGTGCTGAATAATGGCGGAATCGAGTATATGAATGATCGGAAATCCTCTCGGGATCGTGTCGACCGCAACCATCTTCGGAAAGCTTGCACACAATTTCATGGCGTGCATTTTCAGCCGGCTAAATACCTGTTGTATTGTAGTCCATCGATTGGGATGATCGTCGACAGGTATCTGTACTCCCGAGCTGTAGACCAATTGATACCGCACATGGATAATTTCGTCGCTCTCGTCAAGCACGTCGCGCGATACCTCGGCTAGCCAGTCTTGTAATGCCTCTAGTTCATCAGTTAGTGGACGTTCCTCGCCGCGTTTATCGAAAGTCGAGAGAACTTCGTCGCTCTTGCCATGGACGTTGCGCGACTCGGATTCCCCCTCCGCCCAGTGATTTGGCATACCCATATCATCAGCTATCGAACGTTTATGAGTGCTTCTGTGTAGGGAGAGGATATTGTCGATGTGCATAAGTTTCAGAGAAAGTATGTGTTCAGGCTGGACAACAAGGACTCCACCCTCGGAGACACATCGTTCAAAGAGACCCTTGATCGTTCTAACCAGGGAGGTATTCATGTGGAGACTTCGAGAGATTGGAACATAGAAAATTGGTCGATTAGCAAGGCCTGAGAGCCGGCTAACAAGTAGTTGGAACATCTGGTTTGAGAGAGGCTTGAGAGTCACGACTCTCACGAGGTTTGACCCATTTGCAAGAGTCGAGACAACGAGAGGTACAATTACTGATGACTTTCCCTCTCCCATGTTGAGTTGAATGGTTATGTTTCGTTTAGAGGTTGGAGAAATCATTTCGCGCGCAATAGCAACTTGAACCGGACGAGCCACAAGATGTGCTTCAATCTACTCATAAGTAGACGTCTTAGAATTTCTTCCCTCCTCCAGAAAGGCAACGGACGAACCTGGACAAGCAGCCAATTGGGGCTCGATCCTGCTAGTATATCGTGCCGAATCGCGTCCATTTCTCGAAGAAGTTCCTCACATTGTTGTCTGAATGAAAGCTCCAACAGGCGTAGAGACTGTTGATACTTGAGGAACGAGGCCGCGTAGCACGTAATCATGAATTTCCACTGATCAGGAAGTGTGCTGATGCGATCTTGGGCTAAATGGCGGAGTATGGACCGAGGTGTTACTGAGGGCCAGAGGCCCGCAATGCGGGCGGTTTCCTCCACATTTTCAGACGGTGCAAGTGCTGACAAAATTTCAGAAAATAATCTGTCTTTCCTATGCGAACACTCCTTGGAATAGAGGAGCAAGGCTGCGTGCGGGGGAATAGCATCCCCCACAGATTGAGAGGCAATTTGTCCCAACAGCTCGCGATAACTGTTGTTTAACTCATTTCCATACTGCTGTAGCAAGGGCTTTGGAGAATGCCGGAGCTCTTCAATAAGGATTTCAAGACCCTCCGAGCCAGCCTGAAGCGGGACGCCTGCTTTTGCTTCGGTAGGATGTATGGTGTTACATTGAAAACGATCTCCACATGCGGATGGAGTCGGGACATTAGTGCGAGTCGTCAATAGATTGCGCAGTGAGTACAGAGGCGTTTTTGAATGACTAGTGATGAATTGAGGTGAAAAAATGTATGGCACGGCGGCACTGGCAGGTATCGAGACGTCCTTATAGTGCTGCAAGATGCTCTGTAACTGCTGTACGTGTTCTTTAAGTCGGTTATTCCGGGAGATTGACTGGAAGTATTCCTTGATGAGTCGAGTGCACCGAGATTTATCGGATATCTGATGGGGTAAAACCACTGATTTATAGTCTGGCCACTGATTTAATATTGATTCCACGACCGCTAATGATTTTGTACTGATGAACGCAGGAAAATCTAAGGACATTGGGAGGCCAAATTCGACAAGTATATTCTCGAGAGCCTCGTGTTTTGGGGCTAGTCCATGTACAAGTGTAAAAGAACGTTCCGGGGCCAGTGGCGGAGTGAGGTTGCGAAAACGTTCGTCGAAGGCAAAGATCATTAGGAAGCGGATGACGTTTGAATACTTGACCTTGCTGTAAGCGGCAGCTGAAAGGGAGAAAGATAATTCGATTCTCAGGTTTCGAAGGTTCCGATTTTCCGCCTTCCGGCACAGGTCGTAAATCACGAACCAGTCCCGTGCAGGATGGAATTCAAGCCAGTATCGACTGTATCGCAGTGAGATCCCGCTGCCGGCGGGGCCAAGCGAATGCCATGTGTTCATGACGTTCCAGAGTTCCTCGTCAACAGAAAGCCGGGCATTCCATATAGACCATGATGTCCGGTAGGCCACATGTTCACCGCCACTATAAACGTCCCGTGCCTGGTACACTCCGTCACTTGTGGGTTGTAGCTGCCCCGAGATGTGCAAGTCCGATGGGTAATATGACTTGTTACGGGAGGCCACCCGATTGAACAACAGTTGACTAAAATAGCGGTAGTCGAAACCAACAGCCCGGGGTGGATCATACAGGCCCTCCAACGCAATTGCATGGTCAAGGATGGGGCGTACAGCCAGGAAGAAGTCATGGTGTTGAGACAAAGCCGGAAGGTCATTCCACTTCACCTTCGATGTTGGCCATAGATAGAAGACTCTTTCTGGTGACAGGCCGCTAATTAGTTTCAGCAGACTTTCCTCGTGGGAATCGAGTCGTTGGAAGGATCGGCAACCAGCGCTTCGCAATATGTACAGGGCCTCCTCTGTTCCCGTGTGACCGAGCAATGGATCGGGAAGACAATGGCTCGTGAGCGCATGCAAATAACATTGGTTCAGCTTGCTGCTCAAGCTTGAATTGCTTGCAAGGCATCCGAGATTCGTGTCAATCGTATACTCGTGCCAACGAACGAACTTTTCGGCATTGGTCTTTACGGCAACGTTGACAAATTCTCCATCCCTGGTGAAAGAAACCACCCCTTGTGGAATTATGACCCGTCGTGGAAGAATGGGCTCTTTTGAGCTGGAAGGGAGAGGGCACAAGATCAACTTGTTTCTTAGGCCAAACAATGTCCCACATGACTGAATTGCATCGACGACATAGCCAGGGATGGTTCGACACTCGAGCTCCCAGTTCTTGTTAACGAAGAAGGATAGGTGTAACCGAGGGAGGGAAACTTTCAACGACTGGACGGTGCGCGTAGCGATAATATATTCTGGGGATTCCAGCGGGGACAGTAGGCCCGACAGCACCACGAAAGTACTTGAACGAATGTCGATTATTTGCATCGGAGAATTGTCCTGAGAGGGCTTCTGGAGCAGAACACGAGGGTGAATACCAGGTTTCTTGATTCTTTCTAGAACACCGGGTCGTGGAATGTAGAGACGCCAATTAGAGGATTGAGAAATCCATGGGGATCTAGTTGGACGGAATTCGAGCTCGGCAGTGCCCAAATCGAGCCAGTGGATGTATTCATCGACGAAATGTCTAGGGAAATCGCCTGAGAGTACGGATTGTGGAATGAGCTGTAATATTTGTGAGTCTCGTGGATTTCGCGCTTGCAAGATCAAATCCCCATTATTCCACGAGAACAGGATCTGTAGTGCGACTCAATGACCGGAGAGAGGCACACCACAACAGTGCCTTACCTGATACCCCGACTCAGGAGATCGAGCCATATAGTCCATTCCATGGACATCAGCAGGGGACACATCAAGTATTCTCTGAAAACACCTCCATGTAAGGTCGGAAACCACGGGACATAAATTGTGCTCGACACTCACCGTGCCGAATACGCTGGTATATGTGGGGTGCTTCGCTATCTCTTGTGGAAGTCTTCCCAAACATTTTCCGTCAACGATAAGTTTGCCCGTGAGTATGTCATAGTATACTTCCTGCCCTTCGCTGGTTACACAGGATATCCAACGAGAATTCGGTCTGGGAAGCGAATGCCAACTCAAGGACTCGGAGTTGCCCTGATGGTTGCCTAACCGCAACCGCGCAAGAGCATCATCATAGGCGCTCGTGTGCGACAATCCAACTCGGCCAGAAACAGGCGGCAAAGATTGGCCAAAGATGGGCTCCAGGGTATGGAGTAGCCTGCGATGGCGACTAAGCAATCGAGTAACATAAGATGACTTGCTTGGCAGAGATTGTGGTGTGTTGTCATGGACGACGACCGCACACTGCATAGCGATAGAAAAGTCTTCCTTATTGACGAGGACCGCGTCCACATGTTCTGAACATACATCGAAAGTTGAAAGGCAGGTCGCAGCGAGCATACATAGCCGGTGTTGCAGACTCGCACGGGATGTTTCATCTTGAACAGAGTCCAACTTCTCCTGTACTTCACATATCCATCGATATGTTACATTTCGAGCCTCCCGCAACAGCGCATATGCCTGGCCGGAAACATCAGGGTCCATTGTTGAGGCCAAGAGACGGCTGCAGATAAGAGCTGGTGACAGATGAGACAAAGGCACAGATAAGAGGAATCTCACACACCAATGGTCCGTGCCGTAACCTCCTCTAGCCAATTTGCCTTTATCTTTTCAAGAAGGCACTCCATTTCGGATAGGAGAGCCTTTCCGAAGCTGACAACGTTGAGTTCTAGATGCCATTCACGATCGCCATCCGACAAAGGTCCGAGTTGCCAGGCTGCCTGGGTAACCAAAGTGTGCACCTCCTCTCGACTAAACGAGAGGAAAGGTGATGCGAGTTCCCTTACAATATTTAGCCACTGCAGGCGTGGGCCACTGCGCAGACCAGAAAATGCAATGAATTCATGTAGATTCATGTCCTCCGGGCACTTATCCTGAGCAGTGATGATATCATTCGGCGTGTGTTCGGTGCCATAGATGAAACGACTGAGGCGACTGTATGGGCTCGACTTGGGTACGGGAGAAATGCAAAGCTTTGCAGGACTGGATTCGGAGAATGACTCTATCACCCAGGAGTTATTAATGCGGTCGAATAGCTGGAATGATGAGCGATTATCAACGAAAACCGTAGATTCTTCCGCAGTAATCAAAACTTTCTCATCGGAGCTTGAGGGCGAAGGCGTGGTCGAGGCGATAACCACACGCTGATGTCGCCCATTTGGCGCTGCCCATGGCCACAGTCCAGGGAAGAAATCCAAGAAAGTCGGAGGAGGCTCGAAGGAATGGCTGACTGAAGGCAAGCCGATGTCGCAGAGAATCATGTAAGTTATATCACGCCAGGCACAAAATGCGTGGGGTGGAGACAGTTCAAACACTGCTAGCTGTGCGTGCATGGTCGAGGGTGGTAGTGGCCATTCATGAACACGAATTCCCAGATCTCGGGCCCGACTTTCCAGTTGACATTTCCGGCAAGTTACGCTGTGGACTTTAAGCCCGGAACTGTTCTTGGACTCCCCGTGGTTCATCTTCGAAGTCCGGACTAAAATTGAATTTGATTTCTGCTTTAATGAAGCTAGTTCTTCCCGCTTAGCCGCTCGCTCTTGTTGAGCATGCACGTTTATCTCGTCATAGAGGCGTTGATGATTCTTGGAAGTACGAAAGTACTTCACAGCGAAACAAGAATCTACAACGCTGCCCGAGAAGACGGATGGAACATCGAGAGCTTCTTTGTGTCGCCGACACAGATACACTTCGATCTGCATGGCACGTTTCAAGGTGGACGACCGATGAAGGAGTAATGGATGGAGGAAGTTGGAAGGAATCTCGGGAGAATATTCCTTCAATAAGGGACACTCTTGGATGGCAAATCTATCCAGAGCCACCCAAAGATCCATGATGGTCAAGACCATTATCGAATTATCTTCGGGGTTGTCTTTATAAAGGTCTTTGGCACCAGAGGAGTACTGCTCTATGCACGAAGCAATCACATCCAGAGCGTCGACATTGTTCGTAGACAAAGCGACCCAAGACTCCAAATTCTTCTCCACAGATAACTCGAAATCGGCGATTGCGATGGGGGGATCTTCGGCAATAGCCTTTGCGAGCCGGCCGTTCCCAAATTGAGTGAAATCGTGTACTTCATAGAAACGGAATTTGTGGGAGGGACTAAACCGACTCGGTGTGAAGCCACGTGATGCCAAGCGAAGCATCTTCGTAAGGTAATTGTATGAGTTGTCAAGGGAGATGTGGGAATCCGCAATGAAATCGAGTCCCTTGAGTTGCAACGTAGGACTGATCGATTGAATATCCTGGAACGATCTCTTTGAAAGGAGTGTTTCGGTCACTTTCGCTGTATCGTGAACGAATTGATAGATACGATGTGATATGGTAAGGCCTAATTTTGAAAGACGCCGGGCCATTTTGACTCTCATTACGTAGAGTAGCTCGCTTGGGAAATCTTGGTGGACGCAAGTACGAAGAAGATGGGTGTGAAAGAAGAGGATGAAAGGCTTGTAAATACTGCTATCACGGAGGGAGGTTTGAAGGGTGACTCTGAGGATAAGCCATAATGCGGATCTTCGCCACGGTTTGTGCTGCTTCTGTTCGTTTTGTCGCCGCGACAGCTTGTCCGGCCGTTGCCGTAACTTGTCCCACCACCGTGTGTCCGGCAACAGCTCACCCGCAGGATCCAATAGAACTTCGTCTCCTATACGTTTTGTGATTCGATCTATGACTGCAGGTTGACCGTATCCTCTGAGGATTCCAACCAATAACTCCGATATATGTCTGGGATCGGCGCCATTGTAGACATTGCGGTTGCCAGAATTTGGCGTAGGAGTGGGATCCAAGCTATCAACATCCATTTGGATGAGAAAAGATGAGAGTTCCCTGAGAAAGCATTCGTCCATAAAGATATCTGCAGGGATCTGGATTGCAGGTCCTGGGTATGAGCATAGTAGCTTTCCGTCGGCCTCCATTACGGCGCGGATGAGTGGCAAGACTTCGAACACCTCGAACTGAACGAAGTCGGCAGTGGCAGGCCTGCGCACAATGAGAGCAGCATTTTGTGCCCGAATATGCATACAAAATACGTCTGACGGAGACTGATCGAATCGAAGGCAGAACAAAGAAAGTGTTCTCCATACGTACCTCCAATGGCCATATTTGATAACGCACGTTGGAGATCAAACTTCTTGAACGGGGCTTTTGCAGCGCGACAAGCCAACTCTATCATCTTGATCATATTCATCCACAAGGGCCTTTCTGAAGAGGGGATGAATTGAAGGAAGTCTTGCGCAGTTTCTATGAGACTGTTACACAGCGCCACATTCGTTTTCCGTTCTGTCTCTTCGTCCGGACCCTGCTGGGGAAGCTTCGGGGGCATGAAGACGTGCTGAACGATGGAACGCAAAATATGAGAATCGAGGTAATGAGTAGTCGGAACAGACATGGCTGTTGAGAAGACTGTTGACGCAACAGTGATGGCGCAGCGACAGAGGGTTCAAATCGTACACAAAGACAGGCTTATAAGGTTCTGTCGTTCAATTTGATGGGAAAATACAGACCGGCAGCCGAACTGATATGCAGACTACACCGCCTGAGTCCGTTACGTTACCTTGGCACTTTTAATCTGAGTCACGGTCTGTGTGCTCATAAACCGTTCGGATGAGCTTGCCTGATTACTGTAGCGCGGAGAATTGGTACAAACCTTTCTCTCTCATCATTCAGTCACCTGGTAATTCTGTTTGAAAGCCGTCGGAAGATGCTCCGCCTTGATTACGTAGTGATTATGGTCGTTGGAAGAGGGTGGGTTGTGCTGTGTCGATTACATAATGCGGTTTGGCCACGCCCAAAAAACTGAGCGCTTTGTCAGCTTCAACTGAATCGCTACGTACGTGATTCGCCCGCGCCAAATCCTCTCTGCCTCTCAATTTCTTCGATTATAAGCTACTTGCACCCATTGTTCTTTGTGATTCACCCGAGGTGCAAATAACCGTGCAATACGCTGGGTAATGCTCATTTCGCCGACAAGCTGCGAGAAAAAAACATTAATAAATTCGATCCGGTCCACTTCGCTTGATTTACTACAACCATCCCCTCCCCATCCAACTTCACGTACAGGCAAACCTACCATATGGCATTACTACACCTCACCATACCAGTCCTACATCATACGACCATTATTCTTCAACAGCCGTCACCCGACTCCGACCGACGCCACGCTCGAGTGGTTGGCAGCGGCCTCGCCCTGCCCTTGTTCGAGCTCCCGGCGCCATCGCCGTAGACCGAGGACACAGACGAGGATGAGGCCGACGAAAGCGAGAAGGACAGCTTCCGCTTCTCGCGCGCAACCAAGCGCCTCGGGGAGGTCGATATTCCCGTGAAGTGCCGGCCCGGGAGAGTCGCCCGGCGGGACAAATTGGGTAGCGCGAGCGACAGATAGTGGGCGTAGACCCGGAGCATAAGGCAGAAGACAAAGGTGTCGACGGCTCGGGCGGGTCGAACAATGTCCCGGGCACCGGGAGGAGGGGCACTTCGACGGGCGCAGGAGAGGGGGAAGAAGAGGGAATGAGAGGGGAGCAGAAGCACAACGGGGGTGGCTCGATGGTGAACTTTCCATTGTGTATATTATTGCCGTTCCCGCTGCGCGCGCGGCTGCACGTCGATGTGCAAGCCACCCGCAAGACGCTCGAGCGTCTCGAAAAACACCACCTGCGCCATCGAGCGCGGGGGCAGAACGATCGGATAGTCCTCGAGGCCATCGACGACCGTGGCAGCGCGGACGAACGCGCGGAGTAACGCGGCAAAGTCTTCGAGAATAAACAGGCAGAACAGCACGGAGAAGCGCGACTCGACCCGCAGCGGGTGGTATGTCGTGAACAGTCCCGCCGCGTATACGCGCGGCGCCAGCGGCAGTGTGCCTGGCGCTCCCGGACGCTGCGTTTTGCGTTTTGCTGAGTAGGAAGCCATATGCCACTGCCTCCCGTCCCACAACGTGTCACCATCCGTGGTAACTTCGTCGTCGTTGCCGGACGAGCGGGGCGAGGGTGGTGTTTCGGGGCCTGTAAGTGGGCAAGGAAGCCCTCGTTGTCGCGTATACTCTTCTTCAGCAGTCCGCCAATTTGTTCCCGGAACGCACCGTGGGCAAGCACACCCCGGTATGCTTGGTTTCAGCCCATCGGTGGCATCGAGGGGTCTATCTGGGTTTCCTATCGACCCCGCTATGCGGTCCGTTTTGGATGTAAAACAGACAGAGTTCGCCATGCCTTCACCTGATTCAGAGATTCTCTTGCGGATGACCCCAGGCTTCGACGTCCCCTCCTCGACCAAGAACACCGCCTCCTGAAGATAAGCCGGGGCACGGAGGAAGAACAGCCTGCGGCTCGATGGGCTTAGAGCGTCGGGAAGTATAGATAGGTGTACTTTGAGGCGTTTCGAATTCAGAAGTATCGCTGCCCTCATCACTTGATCATCGTCGCTAATTCCGTTGGAGGTGTTGCCCATTCGAATTCTGGGAACCTTTCTTCCTCTTATTGCCCTTTCCTTTATTCCTTTGTGGGCGTGACTGCCATTACGATGGAACGAATGGGCCTTGTGGAGAGATTGGGATTCCTTCAGCGCATGAGTGAAATCCTTGAACGTGGCGGAATACTCGTCGTCCCAGAAGTGCGGATGATGCCGAAACAGCTCGAGTCGTTAGGGATAACTTTGTCGAGAACGTAAA
>Ga0137391_10003878_pt1 | contig 11394 bp, 15 predicted proteins | sample 15con2h24BmetaG_FD_101399 | JGI IMG/M metagenome (GOLD analysis project Ga0137391, IMG submission 101399) | Vadose zone soil microbial communities from Angelo Coast Range Reserve, California, USA - 15con2h2.4B metaG | ecosystem: Environmental > Terrestrial > Soil > Vadose zone > Saprolite...
GAGATCTATCAGCTACTGCGCAAGCTCGCCGACCAGGGCGCTGCAATCTTGCTTTACAGCACGGATTACGACGAACTGGTCGGTTGCTGCGACCGCGTCGCGATCATTTACCAGGGGCGTATCCTGCGCGAGCTGCGTGACGCCGAGATCACGGAGCACAACATCGTCGCGAGCTCGCTTAATCTCGGGCTCTCCGGCGGCGCAGGCGCGGCGGCATGATCGAGCTGCGACTGTGGATCTCCCAGCGTTCCGGCATGCTGCTGGCAATCGCATTGTTCCTCCTCATGTTCACCATCTATATCGGCAACCACCCGGCTGGGCTGACCGTCAACGTCGCGACCACGGCCGCCAACAAGGGGGTTCTGCTCGCTCTCGTCGCCATGGCACAAACTCTGCCGGTGTTGACTGGCGGGCTCGACCTCTCGGTCGGCATGGTCTTCATCCTATGCAATTGCCTTGCCTCGCATCTCATCATCGGCAGCCCCTTTCAGGTCGCTCTCGGCATCGCTGCAGTGCTCGCCACAGGGATCGCGGCCGGCGCGGTCAGCGGTGCGATCGTCGTTTATGGCAGGCTCCAGCCGATCATCACGACCTTGGCGACCGGCGCTGTCTACTATGGGCTGGCTCTTCTGTTGCGCCCGGTGCCGGGCGGCGAAATCGATACAGATCTGGCGGACTTCATAACCTATCAGCTGTTCGACACCGTGCCGACCACGCTGGTCCTGCTCGCCATTGTGGCTACCGCAGTGTGGCTGCCGTTTCGGCTGTCGGAGACCGGGCGCGGGTGCCTCGCCGTCGGTTCGGCCGAGGGTGCGGCCTTCATGTCCGGGGTCGCAATCGACCGCGCCAAGCTGCTCGCCTATGTGCTGAGCGGCCTACTCGCCGCCATCGCCGGGCTGCTGCTCACCTTCATCACGTTCTCGGGCGAGGCAAGCGCGCCGGCCGGCGGCACCTATACGCTGAATTCGATCGCCTCCGTCGTGATCGGCGGCACATCGCTTTTCGGCGGCTCGGGCGGCGTCATCGGTTCGATCTTCGGTGCCTTCGTTCTGCGCACAATCGAGGATCTGCTCTTTGTCTTCGACCTGCCGCCGCTGTGGCAGCCGCTCTTCCAGGGCATCGTCCTGCTTGCCGCAGTCAGCCTGGGCGCCGGCCGCGTCTTTCGTGTGCGCAACCGCCTCGAGCTCTTCGGATGACCCCCGCCGTGCCGCGCATTCTCGTCCGGCCGGAATTTCTCGCCTTCGCCTTCATCGGCGTGATGCTGCTCGCCGGCAGCCTCTATTCGGCAAATTTTCTTTCTGCCACCTATCTCTTGCAGCAGCTCCAAGTCGCCGCTTTTCTTGGCATTATTGCGTCGGGCGCGATGATCGTCATCCTGCTGGGTCATATCGATCTCTCGGTCCCCTGGGTGGTGACCGTTGGCGGCATGATGTCGACGGCGGCAGCTGGCTGGTGGGATGCCTCGCTCGCCCTCCCTTTCGGAGTTCTCTGCGGCTTTCTCATCGGTCTCGTCAACGGCGTCGGTGTTGCCGTTCTACGCATCCCCTCGATGATCTTCACTCTTGGCATCAATGCGGTGGCGCAAGGGCTCATGGTGCTGCACACCGGCGGTTTCGCGCCACAGGACAAGGCAACGCCCTTCATGCATTGGCTCTCGGTCGAGCATTTCGTGCTCGGCATTCCGAACGCCTTGTTCGTCTGGTTGATCGTCGGCGGCGCCGTCGCCGCGATGCTCGCCCGCACGCCATTCGGGCGGTATGTCTATGCAATCGGCAATCGCGAGGCGGTGGCGTATCTTTCCGGTGTCGACACCCGCGCCGTCCTCATCGCCTGCTTCGCAATCAGCGGCGCCTGCAGCGCGCTCGCCGGCGTCCTCCTCGCCGGCTATTCCGACAAAGCCTACCAGGCGATGGGCGACTCCTATCTGTTGCCGGCGATCGCCGCCGTCGTGCTTGGCGGCACCAACATCCTCGGCGGTCGCGGCACCTATCTCGGTACCGTCGCCGGCGTCATTCTAATCAGCCTTCTGCAGAGCATTCTCTCGGTCATGCAGATGCCCGAAGCCGGACGACAGATCATCTATGGCTGCGTGATCATCGCGATGCTGCTGGTCTACGGTCGCGGCAGCCGCGTGCAGGGCTAACTAGGGACGTTGCACACCGGCCTGCGCAACATAGATTGCGTAGAGCGAGCTCGTCGCGGTGATGAAAAGCCTGTTCCGTTTTGGCCCGCCGAACGCGACGTTCGAGACGACCTCCGGCACCCTGATTTTGCCGAGCAGCTCGCCCGCCGGCGAGAAGCAATGAACGCCGTCGCCAGCACTCGTCCAGAGATTGCCGTCGCTGTCGAGACGAAAGCCGTCGGCGAGGCCCGGAGAGATTTCCGCGAAGACGCGCCCCTCTACCAATCGCTTCCCGTCGCGCACGGTGAAGGCGCGAATGTGATGAGGTCCGTCGGGATCGTGCGAGGCGCCGGTATCGGCGACATAGAGAATGCTCTCATCCGGCGCGAAGGCGATACCGTTGGGCTTGACGAAGTCGTCGGCAACGATCGCGAGCTCGCCGCTCGTCGGATCGAGCCGGAAGACATAGCAGGCGCCGAGCTCGCTCGCACTCTTGTGCCCTTCGTAGTCGCTTAGGATGCCGTATGGCGGATCGGTGAACCAGATGCTGCCGTCGGATTTGACGACGACGTCGTTGGGCGAGTTCAGCCGTTTGCCACGATAATTGTCGGCGAGCACGGTTATCGTGCCGTCGCTCTCGGTCCGCGTCAGCCGCCGCGTGCCATGCTCGCAGGTGATTAGCCGTCCCTGACGATCGCGCGTATTGCCGTTGCTGTTGTTCGAAGGGTGACGGAAGACGCGCACACCCGCCCCTTCGACCCATTGCAGCATGCGATTATTCGGAATGTCGCTCCACACGAGGTAATCGCCGTCGGCGGCGTAGACAGGCCCCTCCGCCCACAGCATCCCGCCATGCAGCTTCTCAAGCCAGGCGTTGCCCAGTGTCATCCCGCGAAAGCGCGCATCGAGGATCTCAATTTCGCCAGCCATTGCTACCCCCGGATGTCAGCGGTTGAGCATAATGCGTGGCCCACCGCAATTGCGTCGGCCGGAGCTGGCGCAGGCCTGTTCCTTGTTCCAATCGGCAAATTCGACGACGAACTCGCCGAGGAGAATGACGGCAATTATCGCGAGGATGACGGCGAGGTAGTTGTTCATGCTGTCATCAGTCGAGCGCGGCGCCGGACGCCGGACCCGGTCTTTCCAGTTGTCGAAGCTCGGAAAAATAACCCGGGACGGGTGATGCGTCCAAGCCGAAGATTGGGTAGCTGCGGAACAAGCGAGCTCGCCGGCTCGATCAACCGGAAGCCTGCTACGGAAACAACGGTTGCTGCTGCAAGCCGCTGGTCTCGGGCAGACCGAGCATGGCGTTCATGTTCTGCACCGCCTGACCGGAGGCGCCTTTCACCAGATTGTCGATCGCCGCGACCAGGATGACGCGTCCCCTGATGCGATCCGCCGCAAGCCCGATCAGGCAAAGATTGGAGCCGCGCACGTGCTGGGTTGCCGGCACGCCGCCCTCGGCAACGATGCGCACGAAAGGCTCGCCATCATAGGCGGTCGTCAGCGTCCGCCGAAGATCGGCGATACTGGCGCCGTTGGTCAATCGGACGTAGATCGTCGCCAGGATGCCGCGATTCATCGGTACCAAATGCGGGGTGAAATTGACGGTGATCTGCCGGCCGGCGGCTACGCTCAACCCCTGATCGATCTCCGGAGCGTGGCGATGGCCGGCAACGCCATAGGCGGCGATACCCTCCGCCACCTCTGCGAAGAGGCTGGTCTGCGTAGGCTCACGTCCGGCACCGGTGACACCTGACTTGGCATCGATGATGATGTCGTCCGCGTCGATCTGCCCGGCGCGCACCAGCGGGACGAGGGGCAGCTGTGCCGCGGTCGGATAGCAGCCAGGATTCGCCACCAATCGTGCATTGCCGAGCGCCGGCCGCACCAGCTCGGTAATGCCGTAGACCGCCTCGTGCTGAAGCGCCGGCGCGCGATGCGCGTGACCGTACCATTTGGCGTAGGTCTCGACGTCGGCGAGGCGAAAATCGGCTGACAGATCGACGATGCGCAGATGATGCGGCAGGGTCGCGATGACCTCCTGCGTGGTGCCGTGCGGCAGGCAGCAGAAAACCAGCTGGACGGAAGCGAAGTCGACCTCATCGATGGTGACGAGGTCCGGCAAGGCGCGACCGGCGAGATGCGGAAAGACCGCGCCGATCGGTTTGCCGGCGTGGCGGTCGGCGGTAAGTGCGCCAATCTCGACGCCGCGATGCCCGGCGAGGAGGCGCAACAGCTCCGCGCCGGTATAGCCGCTGGCGCCGAGAATAGCGATTTTGATGCGATGATCGGAGGCGTTCATCTTGATCTTCCGACTGCCGAAACCAGGCCAAACGAAAAAAGGGCGCCCCGCAGGACGCCCTTGCTTAAGCGGATCTCCTGCTGGATCAGCGTTTCGAGAACTGGAAGCTACGTCGCGCCTTCGCCTTGCCGTATTTCTTGCGCTCGACGACACGGCTGTCGCGCGTCAAATAGCCGCCCGACTTGAGCACCGGGCGCAGGCCAGGCTCGTAATAGGTCAAGGCCTTGCTGATGCCATGGCGCACCGCGCCGGCCTGGCCCGAGAGCCCGCCGCCGACCACCGTGCAGACGACATCATACTGGCCGACCCGCTCGGCGACGACGAAGGGCTGGTTCATCATCATCCGCAGTACCGGTCGAGCGAAATAGACCGGGCTTTCGCGCCCGTTGACCAGGATCTTGCCGGATCCCGGCTTGAGCCAGACCCGGGCGATCGCGTTCTTGCGCTTGCCGGTGGCGTAGGCGCGGCCCTGCGGATCGATTTTGGGCTTCGTCTGCTCGGGTGCAGCGTCAGGCACGGGCGCCGGCGCCGCCTGCGCCGCCGTCATGGCGTGGCGCAGAGCGCCGAGTGATTGATCGGTATCGGCCATCGTCAGCCCACCTTATTCTTGCGGTTCATCGCACCGACATTAAGCGGCGTCGGCTGCTGCGCCTCGTGTGGATGGCTCGGCCCGGCATAGACGCGCAGATTGCTCATGATCTGGCGGCCGAGCGGGCCGCGAGCAACCATGCGCTCGACCGCCTTCATGATGACGCGCTCCGGGTGCTTGCCATCGAGGATCGCGCCCTTGCTGCGTTCCTTGATGCCGCCGGGATAGCCGGTGTGCCAGTAGAATTTGCTGTCGGCGCGCTTGTTGCCGGTGAGATGCACCTTCTCGGCATTGACGACGACGACGTGGTCGCCGCAATCCATATGCGGGGTGAAGCCGGGCTTGTGCTTGCCGCGCAGGCGCATGGCGATGACCGTCGCGAGACGGCCGAGCACCAGCCCCTCCGCGTCGATCAGCAGCCACTTCTTGTCCAGGTCGGACGGTTTGGCGGAAAAGGTTTTCATCGTGTAACTCATGATGCGCGCACGGCGGAGCTTATGCCCGATCGGCGCAAGGCGGCGGAGTATGTCAGGAAAGTGCGCCCTGTCAAGCGCCTAAGATCACACAAAATCAAAGCACTAGAAGACGCGGTATTATTTTACCGCTATTCAGCGACGGTGACGTGGTGGGATTGAATAGGTCGCGACGACATGGGCCACCATCTCGCCATCGCCTTGGGTGAAAAGCGCAACCTCGCCGACGGCAAGCCGGCTGCCAAGCTTCAGCAACTTGGCCTCGGCGCGGATCGCGGCCGGCGGCGGCTTGCGCAGGAAGTTGATCGTCAAGCTGGTCGTGACGGCGAGCTCGACGGGGCCGATTGCCGAGAGCACGGCAGCATAGACGACGAGGTCGGCAAGCATCATCAGGAGCGGGCCGCCAATGGTGCCGCCCGGGCGTAGGAAATCGCTCTTGAACGGCAGTGCGGCGACTGCCCTCCCCTCGCCCATCTCGATGATCTCGGCGCCAAACGCGGCAGCGAAGGGCAGGCTGTCGCGCATGATTTGGCGAAACCCCTCGACCGTGACCCCGGTCGTGCCCGCCGCTCGCTGTACCATCCGGTTTAACCCCCAGCGAATATCATGATGAGCAGGGCTACCGAACTCAACGCCGTCCTGACCGCGTGCAGCCGTCCCCAGGTGATCAGAAGCTGCCTTACCGTGTCGCTCGCGCCGTCAAGCGTAGCATCCTCCAGGCGACGATTGGTCGGGAAGGCAACGATCACGGTAAACGGCACCACCGAGCCGATGAGAAGACCAGCAATGAGCCAAGCCAGTCCACCGCCGCTCCACCAGCTCACGAGGCCGAGAAACGCCCCGATGATGGCCAGGGGGGCCTGCATCAGGGTTCCGCGCCTGTAGCTCGGTCGCCACTGCGCCAGCGCCATCGTCGGGTAGCAGGACAGCCGCGCCGGGTGCTCGACAAAGCTGACATAAATGGCCGCCCCGGCGAAAATCGCCGTCGCCGACATGGCAAGACTCTGAACCGATAGCGTCATGGTCCGCCTTGCTCAGGATTGTTCAAACCATGGTCCGGCGGGTAGCGGCGGCGGCCGATCCCATAAGTCTTGCCATTGACCTTGCCGGCATCGCGCGCATAGGCAGGGAAGTCGCGCATATCGAGGAGATCTGGCATGTAGGGGTCGAGCGGCAGGGCGGCGCCGCGGATGCCGTATTCGGCCTCGACGCGATAGTCCATCTGGTAGACGTCGGGCGCGTTGCCGCCCGCTACCTGCGTCGCGAGCTTAGCCCAGAAAGGACCGCCATTGGCACTTGCTTCGCCGGTTGCGCGGACCGCCGGATAGCGCCGCTCGAAAGCGGCGAACGCCGCCAACGTGCGGCGGAGCCGGTCCTGGCCTCCCCACCACATGAAGCGCAGCAGCTTCGTCGGACGCTCTTGCGCAAGCGGGCCCGCGCCGCACGCCGCGCCCGCCAGAAGCGCCATGCCGGCGCCCTGAAAGCAACGCCGCGACATCCGATAGGTCATCGTTTCCGCCCAGACTTGTCGTTTTGTCGCCGGCGAGCTTGGGGCGAAGGCCGCCATGACGTCAATCCGCTACCGCAATCACTTCTGCAGCCCTCTCTTTCGACACGCCGCTTGCACGCCCATATCAAATAGCCGTTGAACTCAGCGATCGGAACGGGCGACATAGACGGCTGCCGTCGATGCGGCACGCGAGCGAGGAGGCGGCAATGGGCGCGCTGAAAGAGGCCGAAACCGAACCGGTGCTGCTGCGCTGCGACGATAGTGGAATCGCCGTCCTGACATTGAACCGGCCGCGATCGCGCAACGCGCTCTCCGCCGAGCTGATGGCGCAGCTGCAGGACAGCCTTGACGCGATTGCGGGCGACAGGGCAGTGCGCGTCGTGGTGATCGCGGGAGCGGGCCCCGCCTTCTGCGCCGGCCACGATTTGCGCGAATTGCGTGCCAAGCCGGAACGCGCGCAATACGAGGCGATCTTCGCCCAATGCAGCCGGCTTATGTTGACGATTACGCGACTGCCGAAGCCGGTCATCGCGCGCGTCCACGGCATTGCCACCGCCGCTGGCTGTCAGCTGGCCGCGAGCTGCGACCTGGTCGTCGCGTCGGAGGATGCTAGGTTCGCGACCCCTGGTGTCAACATCGGCCTCTTCTGCTCGACGCCGATGGTCGCGCTCAGCCGCGCGGTCGGCCGCAAGCCGGCGATGGAGATGCTGCTCACCGGCGATTTTGTCGACGCCTCCCGAGCGCGCGAGCTCGGCCTTGTCAACCGCGTGGTGCCGCGCGCCGAGCTCGACGCCGAGGTCGCGCGCTTGGCAAAGCAGATCGCCGGCAAATCCGCGCGCGTCCTGGCAATCGGCAAGGAAGCCTTCTATCGCCAGGCCGAACTCGGCATCGCCGAGGCCTATGGCTATGCCTCCGAGGTAATGACGCGCAACATGCTGGCGCGCGATGCCGAAGAGGGCATCGACGCATTCATCGAAAAGCGTCCACCGGTGTGGCAGGATCGCTGATGTCGTTCGCCAGCGGGAGCCACCGTGAACCATAACAGCTACCCCGACCAGTATCTCAGATCGGTGCTCGATCGCGTGCGCACCATCGCCATGGTTGGCGCTAGCCCGCACTGGAACCGGCCAAGCTATTTCGCGATGAAATATCTGCAGGGCAAGGGCTTTCGTGTCATTCCGGTCAATCCGCGCGCCGCCGGCGAGACCATTCTCGGCGAGACCGTATACGCCGATTTGAAGGACATTCCCGATCCCGTCGACATGGTCGACGTCTTCCGCAATTCGGAGGCCGCCGGTCCGATCACCGACGAGGCGATCGCCATCGGCGCCAAGGTGGTGTGGATGCAGATCGGCGTGCGCAACGAGGAAGCGGCCGCACGCGCCGAAGCGGCCGGGCTCGAGGTCGTCATGAACCGCTGTCCCAAGATCGAGTATTCGCGACTTCATGGCGAGCTCGCGTGGAGCGGCGTCAACACCGGCATCATTTCCAGCAAGCGCCAGAAGAGGGTCTGACGGATGAGCGAGCAACCCACGGAAACGGCGGCGCAAGCCAACAAGGCCTTTGGCTTCGAGACGCGCGCCGTCCATGCTGGCGCCTCGCCCGACCCGACGACCGGCGCACGGGCGACACCGATCTATCAGACCACCGCCTATGTCTTCGACGATGTCGACCACGCCGCCTCGCTCTTTAACCTGCAGAGCTACGGCTACATCTATTCGCGGATCGGCAACCCCACCGTGTCGGTCCTTGAGGAGCGCATCGCCTCGCTCGAAGGTGGCCGCGGCGCGACCTGCTGCGCCACCGGCCACGCGGCGCAGATGCTTGCCTTCTTCGCCTTCATGGAGCCGGGCGCCGAGTTCGTTGCTTCGCGCAAGCTCTATGGCGGCTCGATCACCCAATTCGGCCGCAGCTTCAAGAAATTCGACTGGCACGTCATCTTCGTCGATCCCGACGATCCAGAGAATTTCCGCCGCGCGCTGACGCCGAAGTGTCGGGCGATCTTTACCGAGAGCCTGGCCAATCCCGGCGGCGTCATCACCGATCTCGAGGCGGTGGCGAAGATCGCCCATGATGCCGGCATTCCGCTGCTCGTCGACAACACGCTCGCCTCCCCCTATCTCTGCCGGCCGATCGAATGGGGCGCTGACATCGTCATCCATTCGACCACCAAGTTCCTCTCCGGCCACGGCAACTCGATGGGCGGCGCGGTCGTCGATTCCGGCCGTTTCGATTGGTCGCAGAACGACAAATTCGCCTCATTGACCGAGCCGGAGCCGGCCTATCACGGGCTCCGGTTCCACGAGACCTTCGGCGACCTCGCCTTTACCGTTGCCGGCCATGCGCTGGGTCTGCGCGACCTTGGCGCGACGATGGCGCCGCTCAATGCTTTCCTCACCATCACCGGCATCGAGACCCTGGCGCTGCGCATGGAGCGACACGTCGCCAACGCACAGCAAGTGGCGGAATTCCTCGCCGCTCATCCGGCGGTGAACTGGGTCAACTATGCCGGCTTGCCATCGAGCCCCTACCATGATCTGGCAAAAAAATATCTGCCCAAAGGCGCCGGCTCGGTCTTCACCTTCGGCGTCAAGGGCGGCTATGCATCCGGCGTCAAGATCGTCGAGAGCTGCGAGCTCTTCTCGCATCTCGCCAATATCGGCGACACGCGCTCGCTGATCATCCATCCGGCCTCGACGACGCATCGCCAGCTTACCGAGCCGCAGCAGATCGCTGCCGGCGCCGGCCCCGACGTCATCCGCCTGTCGGTCGGCGTCGAGAGCATCGCCGACATCATCGCCGATCTCGACCAGGCGCTCGGCAAGGCGGTTTAGGGTTCGGGAAGGGTCTTTCGACCCGAGCAAGCGAGGTATAGCATCTCCAGATAAAGACGAGGCGGGAGCAACATGGCTTACAACCTCAAGGGACGGCTGCTCGAAGTCTGCAATTGCCGCGTCCTCTGCCCGTGCTGGATCGGCGAGGATCCCGATCAGGGGACCTGCGACACCATCGTCGCCTGGCACTTCGACAAGGGAAAAATCGAAGGCATCGATGTCGGCGGCACGACGATCGCGCTGCTCGCCCATGTCCCGGGTAACATCCTCAAGGGCAATTGGCGCGCCGCCGTCTACATCAGCGATACGGCGAGCCCCGCGCAGGAAGCGGCGATCCTCAAAGTCTATACCGGCAAGCTCGGCGGCCCGGTCGCCGATCTGGTGAAGCTCGTCGGCGAGATCGTCTCGGTCAAGCGGGCGCCGATCACCTTCGAGGTGACTGGCGGCAAGGGTACGATCAAGATCGGCCGCACCGCGCAGGCCGTGCTCGAGCCCTACAAGGCGGCGAACGGGGCGACGACGACGCTCAGCAATACCGTCTTCTCGACGGTCCCCGGGGCACCGGTCTTCGTCGGCAAGGCGACGCGATACAAGGCCAAGCACAAGGAGCTCGGCATCGACCTCGATCTGAAGGGCCACAATGCCCTGCAGAGCACCTTCGCTTTCCGGGGATAGCGTCCCCGACGAGTAGGGCGCGCCGGCTCGATGACCGCCGAGCAGCCGATCAGCCACCGCAGCCTCTTCCTGCCGATCGTCGGCGGCCTGACGGTGCTCGCATGGGCGGCGCTCTTTCTCTGGGAGCAGAGCCCCTATGGCCGCTACCTCGACCACGGCGACTGGACCGCGATCGGTATTGCGGCGAGCATCTGCCGCGTCATCCCCGCCGGACCGGTCGTCGTGCCGCTGCTGCTCTACGCGGCCGGCTGGCTCCTCATGCTGTCGGCGATGATGCTGCCGACGACGCTGCCGCTGCTCGAGATGTTCCGCCGCCTGACCGCCGATCGGCGCCATCGCGCCAAGCTGGTCGCGCTGCTGATCGCCGGGTACCTCATGGTCTGGAGCGCCTTCGGGATCGCCGTCCATCTCGTCGACCGCCTGCTCCACGAAGTCGTCGCGCGCCTCGACTGGCTCACCTTCAACGGCTGGGCCGTCGGGGCGGCGGTTCTCGTCCTCGCCGGCGCCTTCCAGTTCAGCGCGCTCAAATACCGCTGCCTCGACAAATGCCGTTCGCCGCGCAGCTTCATCGTCGCGCATTGGCGCGGCGGCGCCGAAGCCTGGCACGCCTTCCGGCTCGGCATCGACCACGGCGCCTTCTGCGTCGGCTGCTGTTGGGCGATCATGCTGCTGATGTTCGTCGTCGGCACCGGCAATGTCGGCTGGATGCTCGTCCTCGGCGTCCTGATGGCGCTCGAGAAGAACGTCCCCTGGGCCCGGCGCCTGAGCAAGCTGCTCGGCGTCGCTCTTCTCGCCTGGGCGGGCGCAATCCTCCTCGCCCATGTCATCTGAGCGCGCTCATTCGGCCGGCGCGACGGCCGGTAGCGGACGGCGCCCGCGACCCGGC
>Ga0137391_10003881_pt1 | contig 11388 bp, 11 predicted proteins | sample 15con2h24BmetaG_FD_101399 | JGI IMG/M metagenome (GOLD analysis project Ga0137391, IMG submission 101399) | Vadose zone soil microbial communities from Angelo Coast Range Reserve, California, USA - 15con2h2.4B metaG | ecosystem: Environmental > Terrestrial > Soil > Vadose zone > Saprolite...
ACGCCGGGCGGCGGACCCTGAACAGCATCGTGGAGGAACTGCTGCAGCCGCTGCTCGCCACCGCCCGCCGCATCGAGCTTGACCTGGCCCGCTCCCGCGCGTCAGTACGCGCCCGCCCCGACGCCTGAGCGGATGACGGTGCAGCGGTAGCTCCCGCTGGTCTCGCCTGCCACACTTGCTTGCTATGCGTACGCTCGTCGTCGACCATCCCCTGGTCACCCACAAGCTCACCGCGCTGCGTGACGCCTCCAGCGACACCGCGACCTTCCGCAACCTGACGGCCGAACTGGTGACGCTGCTCGCCTACGAGGCGACCCGCGAGATGCGGGTGCAGCCCGTGTCCGTCACCACGCCGGTGGGCGTGGCCAGGGGCGTCAAGCTGGCCCGTCCGGTGCCGCTCATCGTGCCCGTGCTGCGGGCCGGCATCGGCATGCTTGACGGCATGACCCGGCTGCTGCCGATGGCCGACGTCGGCTTCGTCGGGCTGCGCCGGGATGAGGAGTCGCTGGTCGCGTCGACCTACGCGGATCGGCTGCCCGCCGACCTGACCGGACGGGACACGTTCGTGCTCGACCCCATGCTGGCCACCGGCGGAACGCTCGCCACCGTCATCAGCATGCTCACCAACCGCGGCGCCGCGTCGGTGACCGCGATCTGCCTGCTGGCCGCGCCCGAGGGCTTGCGGCACGTCGAGACGGCCTTCGCCGGGGACAGCACCGACGAGCCCTGGGTGCGGGTGGTGACGGCGGCCGTCGACGAACGGCTGAACGACCGGGGCTACATCGTCCCCGGGCTCGGCGACGCGGGCGACCGCCTGTTCGGCCAGATCTAGCTATTACGGGCCTGCTATTACGGGCAGGGCGCCGGGCTCTGGTGCGGTAGAGAACACAGGCACCGCCCAGCTTCCCGGGAATTTGGTCCCCCCCACATCCACGGTGAGCGATGTCCCGCACAAAGCCCAGCACCCTGCCACGTGCAGCTAATCAGGACTTATCCACCCACGGGTATCCCCGAATCCGGGGTTCCACCGGGTCCGCCGCACGAAGAGAATCCGGCCTAGACTATCCAGATCGCGCTCCGTCGGGGCTTTATCGCAGGCAGGAAACGATGTTGCGCACCCACGTCAGCACGCCGTCGGGCCAGAAGAGGCTGGTCACCGAGGGCAGCCGGCTGGTCTTCGGCCGGGGCCCGGAGGTAGACCTGATCATCGCGGCCGGCCGCGGGCTTTCCCGGCGGGCCGGGGTGGTGACCATGCTGGCGGCAGGCGCCTGGATCGCCAACATCAGCCGCACCCACGCGCTGTACGTCGAGGGCGACGGGTACCAGGTCAGGCTGCCGCGAATGGAGGACGACGGCGAGCCCGTCAACGGCTGGTTTGTGCGCGCGGGCACGGTCCGTATCGGGTCGCGCGCGATGCTCGACGAAGGGCAGGCGCTGGCCGTGACCGTCACGGGCCAGTACGAGGCGGCCGCTGCGACCCGGGGGGCCGGGTTGGCGAATGGGGCTGGGCTGACGGAGAGAGGCGGGCAGGCGGACAGGGCTGGGCAGGCTGACGAGGGCGAGTGGACCGATGGGGGGACGCTGCTGCCGCTGTACCTGGACCCGATGACCAAGCTGTTCCTCGTCGCGCTGATCTGGTGCCGGCCGTGGCTGCTCGATCCGAGCGCGACCAGGCCGCTGCCGCGGACGCCGGAAATCGCCCGGGGGGCCCTTGAGGTCACCGGCGCCTATCACGAGCTGGAACGGTTCGAGGCCGACCCGGATTACCGTGACCTGCTCTCGGCCCGCGTCGCCGAGCACATCAAGGTGCTGCGGCGCAAGATCGCCGATCGCGGGCTGGTCCCCGCCGACGTCCGGCTCTCGGACGAGGTGGCCGTCCGGATCCTGATCGAGCACGGCATCATCACCCCCGCCGACCTGGGCCGGCTGGACGATCCGGCCTGGCGATCCCGCCAGGAAGACCTGTGGTGGACCCAGGGTTAGGCCCCCGGGCGGTATCACGATGAACGTCGTGACGGCCTTGCGGCCGTCGGATCCGGTCACCTCGACCGAGAACAGGCCCAGCCGGAGCGAACCAGGGAAAAGCCGGCTGACCGCCAAGCGCACGGAACCGTCCCGGCCGGTGACCGGCCTGACCCGGGCGGTGCGATCGAACGTCTCCCTCGGCAACTGCGGCGGGCTATTCCAGATCAGCGAGACCGTGACCGGCGTCTGCGCAGCGAAGCCGTTGCCCTGGACGACCCAGGCGGTATTGACGGTGCCCCGACTCTGGGTCACCATGCACAGCACCGGCTCGCCGGCCTGGCCTGACTCAGGGCACACGGTCGGCGGCGGGGGCGGTGGGCCGCCGGCGGGCGGCGGCAGATTGGACGTCGGTTCCGGGGTTGGCGAGCTCGAGCTGCTGAGCGCGGCGCCGAGGATGACGCCGACCACGACCAGGGCCGCTCCGACGGAGGCCCAGCCGGCCCAGGCCATGTGCGCCCTGAGCCACCGCCGCCAGCCGGGTCCGGACCCGGCGCGCCTGGACGGGCGGCGGGGCGGCGGCTTGTAGGAGGCGGGAAGTTCGGTGTACGAGGCGGAGGTGGCGTCGTCGCCGCGTTCCTCGCCGAGGGTGGCCAGCTGCGGGCTGCGCTGGTATTCCCCGATCAGGGCCATCGCCGCCTCCGGCAGGTACGAGTGCTCTTCGTCCGGGGCGGCCTGCGATTCGGTGAAGTCCCCGAGCTGGGCCAGCATCGCGGACGAGGACGGGCGCTGCCGGGGCACGCGCTCCATGCAGGCGGTGACGAGCCCGGTGAGTTCGGCGGGCAGGCCGGACAGGTCGGGCTCCTCGGTCGCCAGCCGGGCCAGCACGTCCATGACCGTGGCGCCCCGGTAGGGAGGGTGCCCGGTGGCCGCGAACAGCAGCGTCGCGCCGAGCGAGTACACGTCGCTCGCTGCCGACGCCGCATGGGTGTCCCTGGCCTGCTCGGGCGCCATGTACGCGGGCGTGCCGACCGCTCCGCGCGAGGTGGTGCGCCCCATCCGTTCGGCCGCCCGGGCCACGCCGAAGTCGATCACCCGCGGCCCGTCGGGCGCGACCAGCACGTTCGACGGTTTCAGGTCCCGGTGCACCAGGCCCGCCCCGTGGATCGACTCGAGCGCCTCCGCGCACCCGGCCGCCAGCCACCGGACCGTCATCACCGGCAGCGGGCCGCAGGCCAGCACCAGCCGGCTCAGCGAGGGCGCCGGAACGTACGCCGTGGCCAGCCAGGGCAGGTCGGCTTCCGGGTCCGCCTCGACGACCGCGGCGGTGAAGACGCCGCTCACCTTCCGCGCGGCCGCCACCTCCTGCGCGAACCGGGTGCGGAAGCCGGCCTCCTCGGCCAGCTCGACCTTGATCGTCTTGACCGCGACCAGCCGCCCGGCCGCCGAACGCCCCAGGTACACCTGACCCATCGACCCGGCCCCGAGGCGGCCGAGCACGGCGTACGGCCCGATCCTCTCCGGATCCCATCTGCGCAGTGTCTCTCGAGCAGGCGGCTCCCGACCCGACTGCGGCGCCATGTTAGCCCTCCCCTACCCAGGCTCCCCATCATGCCGAATCGTTGCGCCAATGTGCAGCGCCTTCCCATCGACTGTTGCCGGTGAGTACGGAGAGGAACCACGGCCCGTTCGGGATAATTATTCCTTTTATCCCGTGGGGCGGGCGCCTAGCGTGCTGACCGGAACCACCGCATCGCTCATCGCGCGGGCGGTGGCAAATCCCGGCTTGATGACGGTGTTGATGAGGTGCAGCCGCTCGTCGAACCCGGTAAACGCGCTTTTCATCGCGTTTATCGTCAGCCATTCTACGTCGGACCAGCCGTAACCGAATTCGGTAACCAGCCGGTGGAATTCCGAGCTGAGCGTGACCTGGCTCATCAGCCGGTTGTCGGTGTTTACCGTCACCCGGAACGACAGCTGGCGGAGCACCCGGAGCGGGTGCTCCGCGATGGACGGCGCCGCGCCGGTCTGGACGTTCGAAGTCGGGCACATCTCCAGCGGGATCCGGCGGTCGCGGATGTAGGCGGCCAGCCGCCCGAGCCGGACGTTGCCCTCCCGGCTGATCTGGATGTCGTCCGCGATGCGGACGCCGTGACCCAGCCGTTCGGTTCCGCACCACTGCACCGCCTCCCAGATCGAGGGCAGCCCGAAGGCCTCGCCCGCGTGGATGGTGATGTGGAAGTTCTCCCGCTTGATGTACTGGAACGCGTCCAGGTGCCTGCTCGGCGGCCAGCCTGCCTCGGCGCCGGCGATGTCGAACCCGACCACGCCCTCGTCTCGGTGGCGGACCGCGAGTTCGGCTATCTCCAGCGACCTCGCCGCCGTCCGCATGGCGGTGAGCAGGGCATACACCTTGATCCCCCGCCGCGCGCTGCCCTGGCGGAACCCGTCGAGCACCGCCTCGACCACCTCGTCCAGGCGCAGCCCGCGCTCGGTGTGCAGCTCGGGCGCGAACCGGACCTCGGCGTAGACTACACCGTCGGCGGCCAGGTCCTCGGCGCATTCGGCGGCCACCCGGCGCAGCGCGTCGGCGGTCTGCATGACCGCGACCGTATGCCGGAACGCGTCCAGGTAGATCTCCAGGTGACCGCGGTGCGCGCCCTCGGTCAGCCGCTGGGTCAGCCCCTCTACGTTGTCACCGGGCAGGTCGGTGTAACCATTTTCGCGGGCCAGCTCGAGGACGGTCTGCGGGCGCAGGCCGCCGTCCAGGTGATCGTGCAGCAGAACCTTCGGGACAGCCCGGATCTCGGCCAGTGTCAGCATCCCACCATTGTGCTACTTAGGTGAGATGTACTCGATGACCGGGGAGAGGCGCGGCGGGGGGGCGTCCTCGCTGATGGCGATCGCGCCCTCCAGGGCGGCCCAGGCGGGACCGAAGCGCTCGTGGTCGTCGGCGCGGAGCTCGAGCAGCGGCTGGCCGGCCTGCACCCGGTCGCCCGGCTTGGCCAGGCAGATGACGCCCGCGGCCGCGCTGACCGCATCCTCCTTGCGGGCCCGGCCGGCCCCGAGCCGCCAGGCCGCGGTCCCCACTTTGAGCGCGTCCAGGCCGGTCAGCCAGCCGGACGCGGGCGCCGGCAGGACCTGAGTGTGAGCCGCCCGGGGCAGCGGGGCGTCCGGGTCGCCGCCCTGCGCGCGGACCATGGCCCGGTAGGCGGCCAGGGCCCGGCCGTCCGCGACGGCGGCGGCCGGATCGGCGTCGAGGCCGGCCAGGGCGAGCATCTGCCGGGCCAGGGCGAGCGTGACCTCCATCAGGTCAGCTGGCCCGTCTCCGTGCAGCGCCGCGACGGCCTCCGCCACCTCGACGGCGTTGCCGACCGCGCGGCCCAGCGGGACGTCCATCGCAGTCAGCAGCGCCGTGGTGCGCACCTGGTGCTCCTGGCCGAGGGCGACCATCGTCTCGGCGAGCTCGCGGGCCTGGTCCTGGCTTTTCATGAAGGCGCCGGTGCCGACCTTGACGTCGAGCACGAGCGCGCTCGTCCCCTCGGCGATCTTCTTGGACATGATCGAGCTGGCGATGAGCGGGACGGACTCGACCGTCCCGGTGACGTCCCGGAGCGCGTAGAGCCTGCGGTCCGCGGGGGCCAGGCCCGATCCCGCGGCGCAGATCACGCACCCGGCGCTGGCCAGGACGGCGAGCGTCTCCGCCGGGGTCAGCGCGGCGCGGAATCCGGGGATCGACTCGAGCTTGTCCAGCGTGCCGCCGGTATGGCCGAGCCCGCGTCCGGACAGCTGCGGCACGGCGGCGCCGCAGCTCGCGACCAGGGGCGCGAGGATCAGGCTGACCTTGTCGCCCACCCCGCCGGTCGAGTGCTTGTCCACGGTCGGCCTGCGGATGGAGCTGAGGTCAAGCCGGTCCCCTGAGGCGATCATCGCCGCGGTCCATGTCCTCAGCTCCGCGCCGTCCAGGCCCCGGAAGTAGATCGCCATCAGCAGCGCGGACATCTGCTCGTCCGCGACCTCGTGCCGGGCGTACGCCTCGAACAGCCACCAGATGTCGTCGTCGGCGAGCCGGTGCCCGTCCCGCTTGGCCCTGATCAAGGTGGCGGCGTCGGTCACCGCTGTGTTTCCCTGCGCTGTGTTTCTCTTCGCTGGGCTAGGTCGGTCTGGCTGAAGGCGGCGGGGAGCAGGACGCTCAGTTCCACCGGGCCGTCCGCGGTGTCGACCAGCAGGTCGGCGCCGCCGGCTTCGAGCAGCAGCTGGCGGCAGCGGCCGCAGGGCAGCAGGGGCTCCCCGTCGCCCGCGACGACGGCGACGGCCAGCAGCAGGCCTCCGGCGCCGGCCGCGTGGAGGGCACTGACCAGGCCGCACTCGGCGCACAGGGTCAGGCCGTAAGAGGCGTTCTCAACGTTGCAGCCGGTGAGGATCTGCCCGTCGGCGGCCTGTCCGGCCGCACCCACCCGGAGTCCGGAGTAAGGCGCGTAGGATCGTTCCGCCGCCGCCACGGCGGCCGCGCGAAGTCCTGGCCAGTCGATGATCACTTGACGACTCTAAGGGCTCTTCGGACCTTTGAGGGGCGGGGCCCGCGTGGGTAAGGCTGCAGGGGTGCCTTATCCACGCGGACCCTCTCATGTCCTGCGCGGCCGCGGCAGGGAGGCTGACCGCGCTAAGAGCTGGGACCCGTTAAGCGGGGAACTCTGATACAAATCATGCCCGACCACTTGCTAAGGACCCACCCTGGAGAAGTTCAGATGTGGTTAAGATCTGCGTCCAGTTGGGTCCAGGGCAGTTTGGTGCTTAACGTGGAGGCCGTGAACGCACGTCTTGGCCGGGTCCTCGTGGTGGAAGATGACCCCGGCATCGCCACCCAGCTGGTCCGCGGGCTGACCCGGGCCGGCTACGAAACCGGCAGCGTCACCACGGGCAAGGCGGCGCTCGACTGGCCGGTGCCCGATGTCGTGCTGCTCGACCTCGGCCTGCCCGACATCGACGGCGTGGAGGTCTGCCGGCGCCTCCGCCAGGCCTGCGACGCGGCCATCATCATCGTGACGGCTCGCGGCGAGGAATCCGACCGCGTGCTGGCCCTCGATGAGGGGGCCGATGACTACCTGATCAAGCCGTTCGGGCTGCAGGAGCTGCTGGCCAGGATCAGGGCGGTGCTCCGCCGCAGCCGCCAGCCGGCCGGCCAGGTGCTGCAGCACGGCCCGCTCACCGTCGACCTGCGCACGCACAAGGTCACCGTGGCCGGAAACCACATCGCCGTGACGCCCAAGGAGTTCGCCATCCTGGAATGCCTGGCCAGCGACCCGGGACGGGTGGTCAGCCGCCAGGAAATGCTCGAGCGGGCCTGGGATGAGCACTGGTACGGCCCGACCAAGGTGCTGGACGTGCACATGGCGGCGCTGCGGAAAAAGCTCGGCGACCCCGGCCTCATCGAGACCGTCTACGGGCACGGCTTCCGGCTCGCCGACCAGGACAGCGCGCCGTGACCAGGCGGATCCTGCTGGTCCTGCTGGCCTTCACCGGCGTCATCATCGCCGGCGCGATGGTCCCGCTGGCGCTGAACGCGATCGCGCACGACCGGAGCTCGTTCATCCAGGAAACGGCGGACACGGTAAGCACCGACGCCGCGGTCGCCCAGTGCCGAATGGACAACCCCACGTGCGCGCCGCTGGTCGACCTGCTCCGCCAGGTGCGCGAGGCAGGTGACGGCCTGCTGATCCTGCGCAGCACGCGGAGTCATATCCAGGGCGCTGCGCTGGTCAAACAGGGCATGCCGCCCGCCAACTGGGGTCAGCTGGCCGCCGAGGCAGACGCTCAGCCCCGGCTCACGGCCCAGCCGGTCACCGAGATCACCGGATCCTGGGTGGCTGCCGCGACCCCGGTCTACTCACGCTCGGGCCTGCTGGTGGGCACGGTGATCCTGGTCAGGTCCAGGGCCCCGCTCAACCGCGCCATCGTGGCTCTGTGGGTCATCCTCGGGACGATCGCCGTCGTCGCCATGCTCGCCGCGGCGCTGCTGGCGTTCGCGCTGGCCCGGTGGGTGAGCAGGCCGCTGGCCGGGCTGGACAGCGCGGCGGGCAGGCTCGCCGACGGTGACCTGGCCATCAGGGCCGTGGTCGGTTCGGGACCGCCGGAGCTGCGCCGCCTGGCGACGACGTTCAACACCATGGCCGGGCGGCTCGAGGCCCTCGTGCACGGGAACCGGGCCGTGATCGCGGACGTGTCGCACCAGCTGCGCACCCCGCTGGCCGCGCTGCGGCTGCGGCTCGACCTGCTCGCCGCGGACACCGACCCGGCTACCGGGCATGAGCTGGCCGGCGCGCTTGAGGAGCTGGCCAGGCTGTCCCGGCTGGTGGACGGCCTGCTCGCGGTGGCGCGCGCCGAGAGCGTCGTGCCGGTGCCCACCGCGGTGGACGTGGCCGAGGTGGCCAGGGAGCGCGTCGTGGCGTGGCACCCGGTGGCTGACGACCGGGGCATCACGCTCTCGGTCGCACCGGCTGCGCCGCGCGCCTCGGTGCTGGCCTGGATCGGCGAAGGTCACCTGGAGCAGGTCCTGGACAACCTGATCGCCAACGCGCTCGACGCGCTGAGCGCGGGCGGCCACGTCACGGTGACCACGACGGTCAGGACGGCCGGCGCGCAGATCACCGTGACCGACGACGGCCCGGGCATGAGCGCCGAGGACCGAGAGCGTGCCTTCCTGAGGTTCAGCACCTCGAACCCGAACGGCACCGGGCTTGGCCTGGCCATCGTGCACCGCCTGGTCACCTCGAACGGCGGCACGGCCAGGCTGGCCGAGACACCGGGCGGCGGGCTGACCGTCATCCTTGACTTCCCGGGTGTGCCGGCGCCCAATGGCAACGCCCCCGAGTACACCTCTTCCGCGCAAGACTTCGCCAGCTTGTAGGAAGGCACCAAGACCCCGCGCGGAAACGCCGGATGTATGTCTGGCGGTCCAGGAATGTCATCATGATCGGGTTCCGATTCGGCAACGAGCAGGCCAGATAGCCGCGTGTCCCCTTCCCAGGCGGGACCACCAGGCATAACCTGCGGGACAACCCAGGACGAATGCGAGGCCAGGCGCTGTGGCGTGCTGGCCCAGTGGAGGTAAGCGTGAAACACAGCGCATGGGCCACGGCGGCGCTGGCCGTGTCAGCGACGCTGGTCATCGCCGCGTGCGGCAGCAGCACTAGCTCGGCCACGGGCGGCACCAGCACCTCGGCGAGTGCGCCGGCCAGCTCGGGCAGCTCGGCGGCGACCACGGGCAAGATCCTCGGCTGCATGGTCACCGACACGGGCGGCATCGACGACAGGTCGTTCAACGCCTCGTCGTGGCAAGGCATGCAGGCAGCCGCGAGCGCGAACAGCAACGTCAGCGTCAAGTACCTGCAATCGACGACGCAAGGCGACTACGTACCGAACATCAACACGTTCATCAGCCAGAAGTGCAATATCGTCGTCACCGTCGGCTTCCTGATGGGCAACGCGACGCAGGCCGCGGCCAAGGCACACGCGAGCCAGAAGTTCGCGATCGTGGACTATACGTACAACCCGCCGCTGGCCAATGTCGACGCGCTGCTATTTAACACCGTGCAGGACGGTTTCCTCGGCGGCTACCTGGCCGCGGGCATGACGAAGACCGGCAAGGTCGCGACGTTCGGCGGGCTGGAGCTGCCGACGGTGACGATCTACATGGACGGGTACTACGACGGCGTGCAGTACTACAACTCCAAGCACGGCACGCACGTACAGGTACTCGGCTGGAACGAGCTGACCCAGAAGGGCTCCTTCACCGGCGACTTCACCAACCAGACCAAGGGCCAGACCCTCACCCAGACGTTCATCAGCGAGGGCGCGGACATCATCTTCCCGGTCGCGGGCAACGTCGGGCTCGGCGCGGCCAAGGCCGTCCAGAACGCCGACAGCGCGGCCGGCAGCCAGAAGGTGAACATGATGTGGGTGGACACCGACGGATGCGTCAGCGCGCCGCAGTACTGCAAGTACTTCATCACCAGCGTGGAGAAGGGCATCGTGACGGCGGTGAAGATCGCGGTGCTGAACGCGGCCAGCGGCACGTTCAAGGGCGGCAACTACATCGGCACCTTGTCCAACGGCGGGGTGGCCCTGTCCCCGTTCCACGACTTCGCGGGCAAGGTCTCGGCCTCGCTGCAGTCCGAGCTGGCCACGGTGAAGGCGGGCATCGAGGACGGCAGCATCAAGACGCCGACCAAGAGCCCGGTATAGCCATTACCGGTATAGGCCCGACCAGCGCCCGAAGCCGCCGGGCGGGGTAATCCCCGCCCGGCGGCTTCGGGCAACCCAGCTCCGGCCGGCCCAGCGACGGAGAAACGTGGAACTTGAGCTAAGCGGGATCACCAAACGTTTCGGTTCCCTCGTGGCCAACGACGGGATCGACCTCACGGTGACCCCGGGGCAGGTCCACGCACTGCTCGGCGAGAACGGCGCGGGCAAGACCACGCTGATGAGCGTCCTGTACGGGCTGCTGCAGCCGGATGCGGGCGAGATCCTCATCGACAAGAAAGCGGCCAGGTTCCATTCTCCTAAGGACGCGATCAGCGTCGGCATCGGCATGGTGCACCAGCACTTCATGCTGGTGCCGGTGTTCTCGGTCGCGGAGAACGTGACACTTGGCATCGAGCGGACCCGCCCGTCGGGCCTGCTCGACCGGCCGAGCATGCGCCGCGAGGTGCGGGAGCTGTCCCAGCGCTACGGCCTCGAGGTCGACCCCGACGCCCGGGTGGAGGACCTGCCGGTCGGCATCCAGCAGCGGGTCGAGATCGTGAAGGCGCTGGTCCGCGAGGCGACCGTGCTGATACTCGACGAGCCGACCTCGGTGCTGACGCCGGCCGAGACCGACGACCTGTTCCGGATCATCAGGCAGCTCAGGGACGGCGGCAGCTCCATCGTCTTCATCTCGCACAAGCTCAAGGAGGTGCAGGCGATCGCGGATACCATCACGGTGCTCCGCGGGGGCAAGGTGGTCGGCAGCCGGCCGCCGGGCACCAGCGAGGATGAGCTCGCGGCGCTGATGGTCGGCCGGGACGTGCAGCTCAGGGTCAGTAAGACCCCCGCGAAGCCGCGCGAGGTCGTGCTCGACGTGGCCGACCTCACCGTTCACGACGACCACGGCCGGGCCTGGGTGAACGGGGTGTCCTTCCAGGTCCGAAGGGGCGAGATCCTCGGGGTCGCGGGCGTGCAGGGGAATGGGCAGACCGAGCTGTGCGAGGCGCTGATGGGCCTGCGCCTGGTGAGCGCCGGGTCGGTGCTGGTGAACGGGCGTGACCTCACCCACGCCAGTCCCCGCGACCGGCTGCGCGAGGGCATCGGGTACATCCCGGAGGACCGCCAGGAAGACGGGCTGATCAGCGATTTCTCCGTGGCCGACAACCTGGTGCTCGACGTGTA
>Ga0137391_10003883_pt1 | contig 11388 bp, 10 predicted proteins | sample 15con2h24BmetaG_FD_101399 | JGI IMG/M metagenome (GOLD analysis project Ga0137391, IMG submission 101399) | Vadose zone soil microbial communities from Angelo Coast Range Reserve, California, USA - 15con2h2.4B metaG | ecosystem: Environmental > Terrestrial > Soil > Vadose zone > Saprolite...
CCGCCGATTACTACCGACGGTACGGCGCCGAGCCAAGCCGCGATTGCTCCGGATTCGAACTCGCCCAGCGTATTCGATGAACCGACGAACAGATAGTTGATTGCGCTCACCCGCCCGCGCTTTTCGTCCGGTGTTTCGATTTGCACCAGCGAGAACCGGATCACGATACTGACCGCGTCCGATGCGCCAAGCATAGCGAGCGCCAGCAGCGATAGCGGAAACCACGCCGACAGCCCGAACGCAATGGTCGCAACGCCGAAAATGCCGACAACGGCAAACATCTTGCGGCCGATGTGCCGTTCGACCGGATACCGCGCCAGCACGAGCGAGGTGATCAACGCGCCGACGGCCGGCGCAGAGCGCAGCAGGCCAAGGCCGATGGGGCCGACGCTGAGAATATCTCTGGCGTAGATTGGGAGGAGTGCCGTCGCGCCTCCGAGGATCACCACAAACAAGTCGAGCGTAATCACGCCGAGCAGCCGGCGTCTTGTGCGGATGTATTCGAAGCCGGCAAATACCGAAGCGAAGGTTGGGGGCTCACGGGGTGGCGCGGGACGCTCGGAGCGAACAAAACTCACCAAGGTGACCGAGCAGGCGAAGAATGCCAGACAAATAACGCCAACCATCACGGGGCTTACTGCGTAAATCAGACCGCCCAATGCGGGGCCACAAATTACGGCTGTCTGATTGGCAGATGTCCAGGCTGCGACCGCACGTGAGATTAGAGACGGGGGGACAAGCGTCGGTGCCAGCGCGTGCGCCGTCGGCATTTCAAAAGCGCGCGCGCAGCCGATCATGAATACCGCCGCAAACAGAAGTTCGCGTCCGAGGATCCCCGCGGCTAAGGCTGCGGTCATCATCACAGCGGCCAGCGCATAGACGCCCTGGGCCGTGCGGACGATCAAGCGACGGTCGTATCGATCGGCGGCATGTCCAATCAGTAATGTGAGCACAACCGCCGGCACAAACTGAATCAGGCCGACGAGCCCAAGATCAAATGCGCTGTTGGTAATTTCGTAAATCTGCCAGCCGATCGTCAGGGCCAGCATCTGATAGCCCACGGTCGAGGTGAGCCGTGCCAGCCAAAACAGAACGAACGGCCTCTGCTGCATCAGACGGAGCGATGAATGGGCAGAAATGTTCATCCTGTGACGCCGTTCAGCGCGCCTAGGCTGAGGATCTGCCGGCCGTCGGCGGTGAAATTATCCGGCGAAAGCCAGCGTTCGAACTTCGCCTTGCGTTTTGGCCATTCGTTGTCGAGCATGGAGAAATATGCGGTATCGCGATTGCGTCCCTTCGCAATCATGTGCTGACGCAAGATGCCCTCGAATGTGAATCCATAGCGCAGCGCGGCACTCCGCGAGGCGGCATTGAGCGCGTTGCATTTCCATTCGTAGCGCCGGTAGCGAAGCGTCTCGAAGGCATAGCGTGCCAACAGGTATTGGGCCTCGGTGCCGAGCGGCGTGCGCTGCAGTGCGGGCGAATAGACGATGTGACCAACCTCGATGACGCGCATCGCCGGCTTTATTTCCATCAACGTGGCGATGCCGACGCACCGGTCAGCGCTGTTCACTATCGCGTATGAATAGGGGTCGGCGAGTGCCGTGCGCTGACGTACCCAGCCGAAAAATTCATCCGCGCCGGCAAACGGCCCATATTGCGACATATAGGTCCAGATCGCATCGTGGCCTTGGACCGCGTCCCACAGCGATGCCGCGTGCTCAGTTTTGAGCTTTTCGATACGGCCGTAGCGGCCGTTGAGGGCCACCGGACCGGGACCTTCGGACGGCGTGGTATCGACGGGCGCGCCAAGTGGCTTCCCGAACTGCTGATGGGCGTCGTCAGTCACGACTTCGGCCGCCGCGACAGGTCGTCGTGGAAAAACTTGTTCAACTCCGCATTCGACGTGATGCCCGCGAAGCTGTCGAATTTTCCGTCTTGCATGATCTGTCGCGCCGACTGAATGAAGGCATGCATCGCGACCCGTGCCAGCGTACCACCTACGCTGATACGACGGACGCCCATCGCCGCGATATCGCTCACCGTAAAACCCATCGGCGCTGGCATCAGCAAATTAACCGGCAGTGGTGCAACCGCCTTGACCACCGTTTCGATTTGCTCACGCGTCTTGATGCCCGGCGCATAAAGGCAGTCGGCACCCGCGCCCGCAAAAGCCTTCAAGCGGCGAACCGTCTCAGCTAAATCGGGCCGGCCCCTGATGAAGCCTTCGGTTCGCGCGGTGAACACCACCCCGCCGCCGGCTTTGTCGATCGCGTCGCGTGTCGCACGAACGCGTTTAACCGCCAATTCAAATTCGTAGAGCGGATTGGCATTGTTCTCGGTGAAATCTTCGATCGACAACCCCGCAACACCCGTGTCGATGCAAAGCCGGACATTCGCTGCGACGCCTTCCGGGTCATCGGCATAACCATCTTCGAAATCCGCGTTGACCGGGATGTCGGTGGCTTGCGCGAATTCGCGGCAATGCGCGAGCACAATGTCGCGGGTTACATCGCCGTCTGAATAACCTTGCGCGTGGGCGTAACCCGAACTGGTTGTTGCCAGCGCCTTGAAACCAAGGCCTTGCAGATAGCGTGCGCTGCCGACGTTCCAGGGATTTGGAATGACGAAACAACCGCTCTCGTGTAGCGCGCGGAATGCGCGGCGTTTATCGGCGATGCTCATGACCCGGTCCTGTAATCGAAGGAAGTGTGACAATGCCTCCAACAATGGCGCGATTGCAATGTCGGCTATGGCGAGGCCGTCGAGCAGTTTGATGGCGTAAAACCCCCAAGGCGCCTCAATATTCCGACACTGAGATGTGATCGCTTTGGTGCTCCATTTACTTTGCGCCGCCACTCCAATTCGCTAAGCGGATGACATCACCTTAGTGTCATGGAGAATCGCCATGTCATCGCTTCCATTGAAATTGCTGGCTGCCACATTGGCTGCGATTTTCGCGCTGGCGTCGTCGGCCGACGCCGCGCAGTCGCGCAAGCACAAGAAGGTTGCGTCAGCGTCCGCAACGGCGCGCACGGATCCTCAACACCGCGGTACCAACCTGTTTCCCGCCGGCCCGCTCTATTTCAGCGGAGTGTACCTTGGTGACGACCCAGACCCGAATATCCGCTTCCAGCTTTGGCGCGATGTGAGCGGACGTTTCGGCGGCGATCCTTGACCTGGCTGCGTCCGGGCGAAGGCGCTGACAGCGTTTGATTTTTGTCGTCTGATCGGCTGAACTGCCCGCCTCAGAGGAGGCGCCGCCGCGCATATGCCGCGTAAGCGGCGTCCGCGCGGGAGGAGTGCAGTTATGCTTCGTACAATTACGGCCTTCGATCGCATCGGCGAGGAAAACGCCTTTGCCGTGCTCGCTCGCGCCAATGCGCTGGCCGCGCAAGGCCGCGACATCATCAATCTCGTTATCGGGCAGCCCGATTTCCGAACACCGGATTTCATCGTCGAGGCGGCCGTCATGGCGCTGCGCGACGGCCACCATGGTTATACGCCCGCAAACGGAATTCCGGCTTTGCGCGAAGCGGTCGCCGCGGATCTTGCCAAGCGCTTCAAAGTCGAAATCTCGCCCGACCATGTGATGATCATGCCAGGCGGCAAGCCGACCATGTTCATGTCGATATTGATGTTCGGCGAGCCGGGCGCGGAAATCCTTTATCCCGATCCCGGATTTCCGATCTACCGATCGATGATCGAATTCACTGGCGCCAAGCCGGTGCCGGTGCCCATCCGTGAAGAGAACGGCTTTGCATTCTCGGCGGAAGAAACACTCAAGCTGATCACGCCGCGCACACGCTTGCTCATCCTGAACTCGCCGGCCAATCCAACGGGCGGCGTCACGCCCAAAGCAGAAGTCGACAAGCTCGTCGCCGGGCTGGAGAAATGGCCGGACGTCGCCGTCATGTCGGACGAGATCTATGACCACATGGTCTATGACGGCGAAACCCATGTTTGCTTGCTGTCGTACCCCGCGATTCGCGACCGGCTGATTCTGCTCAACGGTTGGTCGAAAACATACGCCATGACCGGCTGGCGGCTTGGTTATGCCGTGTGGCCGGGCAAGCTCTATGACTACGCGCGCAAGCTGGCAGTGAATCTGCATTCCTGCGTCAATGCTTCGGCGCAATATGCAGGGCTTGCCGCGCTGAAAGGTTCGCAAGACGATGTACACAAGATGATCGCTGAATTCGACAAACGACGGAAAGTCGTGGTCGAAGGGCTCAACAAATTGCCCGGCGTTTCATGTGCGATCCCAAAGGGCGCGTTCTACGCTTTTCCCAATGTCAAAGGTACCGGCTGGAAGGCCAAAGCGCTCGCATCATCGCTCCTGGAAGATGCCGGCGTCGCTATCATCGGCGGCCCCGATTTCGGCATACTTGGTGAAGGCTATGTGCGACTGTCCTATGCCAATTCGACCGAAAATATCTTGAAGGCGCTCGCCCGCATGGGTGATTTCCTTGCGAGTCGCAAAGCGGCGTAGCGTCAATATCGCAACGACAAGTCTGCTCGGGAAAAACAGAAAAAGGAAACTATCCATGTTGGAGCGTATGTCGAGAGACCGGGGCTTGTCCGAAGAATTGCGCATGATGCGGCAGAGCTGCCGCGATTTCGTCGATGAGGTCGTCCTTCCGTTCATCAAGCAAAACTGGAAACTCGAATGGTCGATGGTCCCGGAAGAGCGGCTACCGATCCGCATCCTGGAGGAAGCTGAAAAGATCGGTATTCGCACCCTCGGCGTGCCCGAAGAATTCGGTGGTGTCGAGCTTGAGAAGGGCACCGAGGTCAAGACCTTTGCCGTCGTATCGGAAGAGATCGCCCGCGGCGACTCCGGTCTCGCTGACAAAATGGTGCAGAACTGGAAAGTGTCGGTGCTGCTGCGCCAGTTCGCGCCCAAGCACTTGCAGGAGAAATGGTTCAAGCGTCTGGTGGCCGAGCCGCAGTTCCTGATGGCGCATTGTTTGACCGAGCCGCGCGGCGCCTCAGACCGCTGGCTGCCCTACAACGTGCCCGAAGCGGCCATGCAGACCAAGGCGGTCAAAACCAACGGGGGTTGGGTTGTCAACGGCCGCAAGCAATTCATTTCCAACGGCTATGACGCCAGCCTCTATGTCGTCTATGCCAACACCGATCCCAAAGTCGGCATGATGCAGGGCACCTCATCGTTCTTGGTGCCGCGAGAGACAAAAGGCTTCACGGTCGCGCGCTGCAACGAGACGCTCGGCTGCCGTTTCATGAACAACGGAGAGATGGTGTTCGAGGATATGTTCATCCCCGACGACCATCTCTTGGTGCAGGACAGCGCCATGGGTTCGGCCGGTGTCTATTTCCGTCCCGGCAAGATTATTCAGGCCGCGAAGAATCTCGGTGTTGGCGTGCGCGCCTTTGAAGCAACTGCGGAGTACGTGCAGAACTACGTGCAGGGCGGCCGCATCCTGATTAAGCATCAGGCGGTGGCATTACGGCTTGCCGAAATGGCGACAAAAATCGAAGCGGTGCGGGCCTTGCTGGACCGCGCTGCACAAGCCGTCGACGAAAATGCGCCGGAGGCAGAGACTTTGGTCAACATGGCCAAGATGTTTGCCTCGGAAGAGATCATGAAGGTTGCCCAGCACGCAGTCGAATTGCACGGCGGCAACGGCATCATGCTCGACTTTGGCATCGAAAAAGTCCTGCGCGATGCCGTGATCTTCATGCATATGGACGCAACGGTCGATATCTCGAAGTTCAAAATCATCAAAAACATGTTCCCAGAGACGGCAGGAAAATACGCCGGTCCGGAGGCGTAGATAGGCTTCAGCGCCGTAGTGCGAATTGGAAGCCCACAAGGACGATCAACATGCCGACGAATTGCGCCAGGCTTGGCACTACGCCGAGCGCAAGATAACCGATTATTACGCCGAACATCGGGACCAAAGCGGGAAACGTTGCTGCGCGCCCGCCGCCGAGCGCGATCACCGCATGGGCGAAAAGATAAATTGGCAACGATCCGGCAATCCCGCCCTGCACGACAGCCTGCAAGAGATTTTCGAGCAAGCTGTGTCGCGCCAGTGCGCTGAGACCGTAGACGAAAAGATAGAACGGTGCGAACACGATCAGAGAGGCGGCGCCCACCGCCATGACCGCTCGTGTGCCCGGCACATTCCAATGCCGCAACAGCGTCCCAAATGTCGCCCAGAACAATCCGGCAGTGGCAAACAAGAGGTCGCCACCGACACCAACGCCACCGATTGTCGCAAGCGATTCAGCGCCAAACATTAGCAGTCCAGCAATGATGATCGCGCCGCCGATAATGCGTTGGAAGGTCGGCTGTTCGTGAAGCACCAGCGAGGCGAGGACGAGGCCAGAGAGCGCAGCGCACGCCGGCTGAATCGTAGTGCCATGGCCGAGCGGCACCAGAATAAAGCCGCTATAGGCGAGCAGCGACTGCGGGGGCCCGGACAGGATTGTCATCGCTAATCCGCGTCCCCAGCCGATGCCGCCGAGATCACGCAGGCCCTCGCGAATGATCAACGGCAGTATCAATACGCTGGACCAGAAGAAGCGATGAAACGCCAGATCGGCGGGTGAAAAACCGATCTGGATGCCATGCTTTGCAACGACGAAGCCCGCCGCCCACGCGAGGGCTGCGAGCGTGCCGCACACGATGCCGATGATCATTGTCGGCCTATGCATTTTCTCGGGTGCTGCCATGGGCTCCAAGAGGCTAAAGACGAGCAGGGTGACTTCGGTACGGCTGATACTCTAGGATCGCCCACGAAGTCCATTTGCCAATCAACAACACTCACTTCACTGGGATGGAATGCTCATGGCGAAGTCGCGGAAAGTCATCATTACTTGTGCTGTCACCGGGTCGATCCACACGCCGTCGATGTCGCCACATTTGCCGGTGACGTCACAGGAGATTGCCGACGCGGCCATCGGGGCGGCTGAGGCGGGCGCGGCCATCGTCCATCTCCACGCGCGCAACCCGCAGGACGGACGTCCCGATCAGACGCCGGAAGCCTTTGCGCCGTTCCTTAAGGTGATCAAACAGCGCTCCAATGTCGTCGTGAACATCACCACCGGCGGCGCGCCGACGATGACGGCCGAAGAGCGGGTTCGCCCGGCCGCGACGTTCAAGCCCGAGGTTGCCTCACTCAATATGGGTACAATGAACTTCGGGCTTTATCCGATGATTCCGCGCTACAAGGGCAAGTTCAAACACGATTGGGAGGAGCCCTATCTGGAACGGTCGCGCGGCGGAATGTTCAAGAACACCTTTGCCGACATCGAGTACATCCTGAGCACCTGCGCCGGGAACGGCACCCGCTTTGAGATCGAGTGCTACGACATCGGCCATCTCTATACCTTGCGGCATTTCCTCGACCGCGGCCTGGTAAAGCCGCCACTGTTTGTGCAGTCGGTCTTCGGCATTCTCGGTGGCATCGGTCCGCATCCCGAAGATATCATCATGATGAAGCGCACCGCCGACCGGCTGCTGGGTGACAACTATCATTGGTCGGTGTTAGGCGCAGGCGCCAACCAGATGCGCGTGGCGGCTATGGCCGCGTCGATGGGCGGCAATGTGCGGGTCGGCATGGAGGATTCGCTCTGGATCGGCGCGGGCAAGTTGGCCGAGTCGAATGCTCAGCAGGTCACCAATGTCCGCAAAATTCTCGAGGGCCTAGGGCTGGAGATCGCGGGCCCGGATGAGGCGCGGGAAATCCTCTCGCTCAAGGGCGGCGACAAGGTGGCTTTTTGACGATCTGCTGAGACGCGGCAACGTTTCCCGTTGCTCTTGCGCGCGCGAAACCTTCCTATAGCGGAAGGAGATTCGTGTAATGGCCTCGCTTGACAGCGTCAGTTTTGCCATTTTGCTCGGCAGCCTGCTGGTTCTCGCCGGCATTCTGTCCAGCCTGATCGCGTTGCGCTTTGGCGCGCCATTGCTGCTGGTATTTCTGCTGGTCGGCATGATGGCCGGCGAAGGCGGCCCGGGCGGCATAAAGTTCGATGACGTCGGTACCGCCTATATTGTGGGCTCGATCGCATTGGCGTTGATTCTTTTCGACGGCGGTCTGCGCACGCGTTTCGCCAGCTTCCGCAACGTCCTGGCACCATCGGTGACGTTGGCGACCGTCGGTGTGCTGATCACGGCGCTGCTCACCGCACCGGTGGCACAACTTGTGCTCGGGCTCGGCTGGATTCAGGCCCTGCTGATCGGGGCGGTCGTGGCTTCGACCGACGCGGCAGCCGTGTTTTTCCTGATTAATGCTCGCGGTTTGCGCCTGCGCCCGCGCGTGCGCGGCGTATTGGAGGTGGAGTCGGGGACGAACGATCCCTTCGCCATTTTTCTCGCGCTCCTTCTGGTCGAGGTGCTGCTGCGCGGCGATCAGAGCTGGTCGCATGCTCTCGCGACCTTCTTGCGCGACGCCATTCTCGGCTGCGTGATCGGCTACGTTGGCGGGCAAACCATTGCTTTCGTGCTCAATCGGTTGATGCTGGCGCAGGGCCTGCATGCACCCTTCGTTGCGGTAAGCGCACTGGTCGTTTTTGCCTTTGCGAATGCAGTGCACTCGTCGGGATTTCTCGCCGTGTATCTTGCCGGACTGGTGGTTGGCAACAAGCAGACGCGTGCGCACAACTCTGTTGTTGTCTTCCTCGATGCCGTCACATGGTTGGCGCAAATAGTGATGTTCGTGTTGCTTGGATTGCTTGCTTGGCCGCACCGGCTCGCCGATAGTCTATTCGGCTCGGTGTCCGTGGCGCTGGTGCTGATGCTGGTTGCGCGGCCTGCGGCCGTATTCTTGTGTCTTGCGCCCTTCCAGTTCCAATGGCGAGAGATGCTCTTCATCTCCTGGGTGGGATTGCGCGGGGCGGTCGGAATTTTCCTCGCCTCGATTCCCATGCTCGTTGGCTTGCCGGGGGCTTATCTTTATTTCGATGTCGCCTTCGTCGTGGTTCTCTCGTCGCTGCTGGTGCAAGGCTGGACTGTCGCGCTGGCTGCCCGCAAACTCGATATCTCATTCGCGCGGTCCGATCCGCTTCCACGCCGCGTCGAGCTTGATTTACCGGGACAGCTGGCTCGCGAAATCATCGGTTATCCGGTTCCGGCTAATAGTCCGTTCCTGCGGCGCGGTCTGATTCCGAATTGGGCGCGGCCGACATTGGTCATTCGTAACGAGGAAATTCTTACGCCGTCAGAGGCGCACCCGGTGCGTGAAGGCGACTACGTTTATCTTCTGGCGCCGCCGGAAAAAGCGCAGGCGCTCGATCGCTTCTTCGTCAAAATGCCGCCGCCGACCTCGCTCGATCCGGCGTTGCTCGGCGACTTTTTTGTGCCCGGGACTGCAACACTTGGCGCGCTTGCCGACATTTATGGGCTACAGGTTGCCGCCGACCATACCGAAGTAACGCTCGCTGACTATTTCAGCGAGCAGCTTCGTCGCCGGGTCAAGGTGGGAGATATTGTCGAGTTGGGACCGATCGCGCTCCTCGCGCAAAAAGTCGCCGGCCGGCGTGTGGTGACGGTCGGCTTAAGGTTGGCCGAGCCAGAGACGCAGACCAATCTGGTCGGCGGCGCCGAAAAACTATGGAAACGAATTCAGAAATATTTCAGCTAGACCGCGCGACGCGACAGAGCCGGGACGTGTTGCACTAGCCAGGTACCGCCGAATAGCACCGCGGTCCAGAACAGGTCGCCGAGCACTGTCTTGTCCAGGAACGGAAGCGCGGCCGCATAGCACTGCACCAAGCCCTGCCAGGTCAGCGGATACATGCCGCTGAAGGCCCAGACCGCGAAGTTGGTGGCAAGGAAGAATATCAGCGAGCAAGAAACCATGGCCGCTATCACCGGAATCGCGCCCTGCCAACGGCGCGCCAGCATGCCTGCAAATGCGGGCAGCGTAATCGCGGCACAGACCACAAGCGTGACGCGCCAGTCATCGCCTGCGAGTGCCACATTGCTCAGCAGCACCGCAGCGAGCGGCACGACCACGGCGAGCGCCGGAATCCGCAGCATCCGCCCGGCGAACAGCGCGCTCGCCGCAAACGGCCAAACGCCCGGCGCATGCGGGAGCAGGCGGGCGGCTATGTCGAATCCGATCAGAAATACCACCAGCAGCAAGTCCATCCAGAGGTCGGCGCGGGTCTTGTTTGGCTGCATTGCTGTCAGGTCCTATGCGTTACGTTTGTTGGTTCATATCACAACCGGGCTCGGATTTCCTATCGGCCTCGAATTGCTCCGCATTCATGGGCCTAGCTTGCGCGCTTTTCAACCCATTCAGAGATAATTCCCGCCAGCCGATCCAGCCCCTCGGTGAGGGCAGCGGGGCCGGGCTGGAGAATCAATGTGGATTTGATCTCACGCAACCATCCGCTGGCGACTGCCGGCACCTCGGAGAAGCCGGGACGTGCGGCGACCTTGGCCGGCACAAATTTTTTGCCGCACCAGGATCCGATGATAATGTCCGGCCGCGCCGCGATGACCTCGCTGGCCGACAGAATGCGGTCCTTTGCATTTTTGCGCACGGCAAGCTGTGGAAACACTTCAATGCCGCCTGCCGCTTCGATCAATTCCGATACCCAGGCAATGCCGGAAATCATCGGCTCATCCCATTCCTCGAAATAGACACGCGGACGGTACGGTAACTGCAGCGCGCGCTCATGCACCTGATCGATATGCGCGGCAAGCGAGCCTGCCAGTGCGCCGGCTTTTTCCGGGGCGCCAACCAGCGCGCCGAGCGTACGGATCATATCCAGTATTCCGGCAACATCGCGCTGATTGAAAGCGTGAACGGCAATGTTATTGCGAATCAGGTCCGCGACAATGTCAGCCTGCAAATCGGAAAAAGTGAGAACCAGGTCCGGCTTAAGAGCGAGGATTTTCGGCACGTCGGCGGAGATGAAGGCCGACACGCGCGGTTTCTCGCGTCGCACTTGCGGGGGCCGTACTGCGTAGCCCGACACACCGACAATGCGGCGATCCTCGCCGAGAAGATAAAGGGTCTCGACGGTTTCTTCAGTCAGGCAGACGATTCGCTCGGGGGGAAACATCCCTTACGCAAGCATATCCGCCTGTGCCGCGTCGAGCAGCTCGGGTCCACCTGTCGTCACGACTTTTCCAGCATCGAGCCACACCACACGGTTGGCAATGCGTTTCACTTCGAAAGCGTCATGGCTGACATAGATGATCGGCACTTGTGCCTCGTCGCGAAGACGCTCCAGATAGGGCAGAATGTCCCGCTTGCGCGCAGTGTCGAGTGACGCGAGCGGCTCATCCAGCAGCAGGAGACGCGGGCGCATCAGCAGGGCGCGGCCGACAGCGACTCGTTGGCGTTCGCCGCCTGAAAGCTTGCCTGGCCGACGATCGAGCAACCGGCCGATGTCGAGCAGTTCAGC
>Ga0137391_10003884_pt1 | contig 11386 bp, 9 predicted proteins | sample 15con2h24BmetaG_FD_101399 | JGI IMG/M metagenome (GOLD analysis project Ga0137391, IMG submission 101399) | Vadose zone soil microbial communities from Angelo Coast Range Reserve, California, USA - 15con2h2.4B metaG | ecosystem: Environmental > Terrestrial > Soil > Vadose zone > Saprolite...
TCGCCTCTGCGCAGGCGGCGAACCTTGTCAATATTGTCATCGCGATCATCGGGATGAAGGAGTATGCCCAGATGCTTGCCGCGCAGCTCGCTTTCGGAATAACCGACGAGGGTGCAGAAAGCAGGGTTGCATTGCTCGAGCTGCCCGTTCCAATCCGACAAGGTAATGCCGGCCAAGGCATACTCGTAGAGATTGCGAAATCGCGCCTCGCTCCGATGCAGCAATTCCTCTTGCCGTTTGCGCTCGGTGATATCGATGGCAAGCGCAAAAAACTGCGAGGGCTTGCCGGTTTCGTCGGGTAGCGTCGATATGATCTTGCGGACCCAGACCGGCTGGCCGTTCTTGTGAACGTATCGGTTCTCAATCTCAATGGCGCTCACTTCGCCGGCGCGCAGGCCCCTGTCACTATTGGGATCGCGATCATCGGGATGAACGAGTTCACTGAAGTGCACACCGCGCAGCTCGTTTTCGGAATAGCCGACGAGAGCGCAGAAAGCGGGGTTGCATTGCTGGAGTCGTCCATCCCAATCCGATACGGCAATCACGGCTAAGGCATGCTCATAGAGATTGCGAAATCTCGCCTCGCTCTTCTGCAGCAATTCGTCCTGCCGCTTGCGCTCGCTGATATCGATGGCGAGCACGAGAACTTGCGCTGGCTTGCCGGTTTCGTCGGGTAGGGTCGACATGATCTTACGGACCCAGACCGGCTGCCCGTTCTTGTGAACGTACCGGTTCTCAATCTCAATGGCGTTCACTTCGCCGTTACGCAAGCGGCGATCTCTATCAACATTGTTGTCGCGATCATCGGGATGAATAAGGGAACCGAAATGCGCGCCGCGCAGCTCGTTTTCGGAATAGCCGACGAGGGCGCAGAAAGCAGGGTTGCATTGCTGGAACCGCCCGTTCCAATCCGATATGGTAATGCCGGCGAACGCATGTTCATAAAGACTGCGAAATCGCGCCTCGCTCTTGTGCAGAGCATCCTCGGCCCGCTTGCGATCGGTGATGTCGTAGCCCGAGGGGACGACCCCATCGATTCCGCCGTCCGGCGCGCGCAACGGCGTTACCTGAAAATCGATCCATCGAATCTCTCCGCCGCGAGCGGCGTATTGCAGATCTCGCCGTATCGTCTCGCCCGCCAAGCACCGTGCGATCAACTCCGGCATCGGCGAATTGGCCCAGCATGGCGCAACGGCGAACGGCTGGCCGATCACGGCCTCGCGCGGAGCGCCGATGGCCTGCAGCATCTGCACGTTGGCTTCCTCTACCCGGCCGTCTTTGCCGACTAGGCCGATATAGCCGTTGTAGGTATTGATGATCTGACTGAGGCGCTTCTCGCTCTTTCGCAGCATCGCATCGCTGCGGAAGCGGCTGGCGGCGGCCCTCTTGAGGGTTGCCCACAGCTCACAGAGCTCCGGTACGCCCGATTCAAACGGCACCTGAGGGTCCGTCAGCAGCGCCGCGGCATTCTCGCGCAGTTCAGCAAGAGGGCGGGTGATGCGCCTTGCTATCCAGAGGGCGAACATGAGCGACAAGAGGGAAATAACTCCCCCCAGCGCTATTGCCCAGCCGACGGTGCCAAGGACGGCCGCTTGCAGATCCGCGGTTTTTGCCCCGACGCCTGCTGTCCAGCCGCTCACGTTCGAGCGGGCGTTGGCCAAGATCATCCGATCGCCTTCAGGCGTCACGAGGTCGAACAAGCCGTCTTGGTCTTTGATCGCACGCACGCGCTCGTAGGCGAGCTGACCGACCCGGCGGTCATGGTCGGGCAGGCGGACGACCAGTCGACCCTGGGCGTCGCGTATTGCGACCAGCCAATGCTTGGGCATCTCCTGGAAGGCGACCAGGTCCAGGAAACGACGCGTGTGCATGGTGATGGCAAGTGCGCGGAAGGGCTGGCCGTTCTTGAAGATGGGAATATTGGCTGTTGCCGCCCATCTCTGGTCAGGCCCCATGAAAACGTCGGAGACGACAACCGAACGGGTTTCAAACGCCTCGTTCTGGGCAGCAAGTCCCTCTTTGCTCCTGGTCGGAGACAGCAGTGGCTGACCTCGCAGCCGCGTCGTGTTCACGAGTAGCCGGCCGCTAACGTCAGCGACGACAGCCCAGAGTTCCGGGTCGGCGGAAAGACCCCGTCGCAGCTCGCCTTCGAAGGCGTCGATACTGTCTTCCAACAACGCCGGGGAGTGCGACAACACCTGAGCCAGCGCAATGTACTTGCCGAGTTCGGCATCGACCGCGGCGGCTACCGAACGGGCGGAATAGAGCAGGCTTGCGCGCTGCGTTTCGTTGGCGGCACTGACCAGGCTCCAGATAACCGCGACAACAACGATGTTGAGTGGCACCGCAAGCGTGAGCACGATTGCGATCAGGCGGGCGTTGATGGTCGCGTACGGGAAAGGCGGGGTCGCGTCACCTGTGGTAAGGGCATTCAGGTCTGGTTGGACTTCGCCGGATTCCGGGGGGCTTAGCATCACACGACACCCAATTCACTCAAGCGGGAGATCGGCAGCGTCGGAAAGCAGGTCGGGTAGCAGGCAGAAAGGTGCGACACCGCGCAGGGTAGCATTTTTGCGTGATACGCGTCCCGTTACAATGCGCGGCTGCACTGCCGCCTTCCGGAACCGGGGCGTTATGCCAGAGCAAACGAAACAGCGTCCGCAGGACCTCTCTCAGGGAGACTACCAATGCGTGAAATTGGCCATTTTGTTGGCGGCAAGGAGGCCAAGGGCAACTCCAGCCGCTTTGGCGACATCTTTGATCCTAATACTGGCGAGGTTCAGGCCAAGGTGGCGCTCGCAAGGCACGCCGAAGTTGAGCACGCCATCGCGGTGGCGGCGTCGGCGCAGCCGGCCTGGGCTGCGACCAATCCCCAGCGGCGCGCGCGTATCATGTTCCGGTTTGTCGAGCTCGTGAACCGAGACCATGACAACCTCGCGGCCCTGTTGTCGTCCGAACACGGCAAGACCATCGCGGACTCCCGCGGCGACATCCAGCGCGGCCTCGAAGTGGTGGAGTTTGCCTGCGGCATCCCGCACCTGATGAAGGGCGAGTATACGGCCGGCGCGGGGCCGGGCATCGACCTCTATTCGCTGCGCCAGCCGCTCGGGGTCGTCGCCGGCATCACGCCATTCAACTTCCCCGCCATGATTCCGATGTGGAAATTTGCGCCTGCGATTGCCTGCGGTAACGCCTTCGTCCTCAAGCCGTCAGAGCGCGACCCGTCGGTACCGATGCGGCTTGCGGCCCTGATGACCGAGGCGGGACTGCCGCCCGGTATTCTCAACGTCATCAACGGCGACAAAGAGGCCGTCGACACCCTGCTCACCGACCCGCGGGTGATGGCGGTCGGTTTCGTAGGCTCGTCCGCGATCGCCGAATATATCTATTCAACCGGCTGCGCCAACGGCAAGCGCGTGCAGTGCTTCGGCGGCGCCAAAAACCACATGATCGTGATGCCCGACGCCGACCTGGACCAGGCCGTCGACGCCCTGGTCGGCGCCGGCTATGGCTCGGGCGGCGAACGCTGCATGGCGGTTTCGGTCGCAGTGCCGGTCGGCAGGACGACCGCGGACGCTCTCATGCGCAAGCTGATCCCGCGGGTGGAAGGCCTCAAAATCGGGCCGTCATCCGACCCGCATGCCGACTTCGGGCCACTGGTCACGCGCGCCCACCTCGACAAGGTCAAAGGTTATGTCGACATGGGCGTGAAGGAAGGCGCCAAGCTCGTCGTCGATGGCCGCGGATTCAAGCTGCAGGGCTATGAGGACGGCAACTTCATGGGCGGCTGCCTGTTCGACGAGGTGACGCCGGACATGCGCATCTACAAAGAAGAGATTTTCGGCCCGGTGCTCTGCGTGGTGCGGGCTAAGGACTACGAGGAGGCGGTGCGACTGCCATCCGAGCACACCTACGGCAATGGCGTCGCCATCTTCACCCGCGACGGCGACACCGCGCGAGATTTCACCGAGCGCGTCAACGTCGGCATGGTGGGGGTGAATTTCGCCATTCCGGTGCCGCTGTCGTACTATACTTTCGGCGGGTGGAAGCGCTCGGGCTTCGGTGACCTCAACCAACACGGCCCGGACTCGATCCGTTTCTATACGAAGACCAAAACCGTCACGTCGCGCTGGCCCTCCGGCACCAAGGAGGGCGCGGAGTTTGTCATTCCGACGATGAGATGATGGTTAGCGATATCCTTCGATCAAGTTAGAAGTGCCGGGAGCAGGGCGACCACAAGGGTCGCCCCAGGGGCGACCCTAGGGTCGCCCCGAAGGGTCGCCCCTACATCGTCCTTGCGCGTCATCCTTACCTTGGCACGAATTCCATCGTTATCGCCCGGCATCACAAACCAGAAACCGCCACGGCAAACCAGAAACCGCCATCAGTTCGTCTTTTTTGTCACACCCCGGAGAATTTTGCATCTAGGCGGGAATAATCCCCGGCTTGCACGTTGACTTGGGCCGCCTCCAGACGCTCAATCAACCTGGGCGGGGGAGGATTGCTAGGACGTACACACATCGCGATTGGGTAGTTGGCTCGGCTGGTTAGCGGTTGTCGGCGACGCGCCAAGCGTTGGCGCAGCTTTTGACGACCGGATGGGGTCGCCGCTGTGCAGACCACCGCTATGCAGACCAATGAGCCGCCAGCGTATGTGAGTGGCGTGCGGTCTTTTCTGACTTCCGTCTGTTCGACGACTCCCCCCGACCGGGGGACCGCATCTATTCGATGGAGAACGTCAATGAGTCGACACCAATTCGGGGCGCATGCCTATTCGGTTCGTGGGGATCAAAACCGTGAAATCGGCTTGAGGGCGGTCGCGGCCGCGATCCTCTACCAGGGTGACGCCAGTAATGTGGAGCGCACGCTCTCCCGAGAGCTGTCGGTGCCCACGGCTCCCGCGACTCAGTCGAGCGATCGCCAACCGTAGAGCACTTTCGGGTTGCGGGCGCACTCGATCTAGGCGGAACCGCTCGCCCCGCAGCACCAGCGTATGGCCTGAGTTTTAAGCTCCGGCCATGCTCAATTCTTCCACACGTCATTGCGATACGTTCAATCGGGTTGCGATACGCTCAATCGATTGATCGAGCCTGCATGCCGAGTGAATTGTGGCTGCCGCGGGCATCTTTCTTAACATATGGTTAATACGCCAAATATATGGTTAATGCCTAAAACAGAATATAAAGACGACCGTCGCGCAAAGCTTTAAATAATTGAATTCCGATCAGTTTCCGGAGCCTGCGAAAGGCCTTGCGATGACGTTCACGGCGGTGTCGCGAAACGGTTCGAGCCCGCCGACGCGGTGAGTCGCGTTGCGGACTCGTAGATTGCCTCAATGTGGCCGTCGAATGACCCACTTTTTTGGCTTATTACTAACCTCAACGCCCGCAAAATGCGTGGCACAGGAGAGGCCGTCATGGAGAAGTCTGCGATCATCGCGGCGCATAAGCCGTCGCGGATTGGCCACATCGTGCTCATCTGCGGAGCTGTGCTCGGTTCTGTTGCCGCTACCGCCCCCGCACAAAGCGCCGATTTCTATCCTTATCCTAATCAATATCCTTATGAACGTACGGCATACCCGGGCTATAATGGATATTATCGAAACTGCAACCCCTGCGGCTGCCGCCCGTGCTGCAACCCCTGCTGTAACCAGTGCGGTTATAGGCCGTACGTACGGCCCGCTCCTGTGGTTGAGCGGCATTGGGACTACTGGGAGCGCCGGTACCCCTACCCCTACCGTCACCCCTCTTATCCCAATGGCTACGCAGGCGGTTACCCCTCTTATCCCGGTGGCTACGCTGGCGGCGCGCGGCCGCATCTCGGATTCGGAGGCGTGCAGTATCCGCAATCTCCGGTTTCGTACGAATACGGAGCGCCGCCGCAATCTCCCTACGAATATGAGGCATCGGCACGGCCTGCATACGACTATGACGCGTCGCCGCGGCCGCCCGTAGGCATACCCGGCGGCTATTACAACGCCGGTTACAACGGCGGCTACGTCCAATAGCGATACTGGAGCTACTACCGGATTACGGGGGTCGAAGTCGGAAACAGAGCACAAGCGGCACCGTTTGCAATTGCTCAGCTTTGCTCGGCAAGAACCGATCTTCGACCTCCCGTTCAATAATGAGAGTTCGTGCGCAGTGCGGTTTTCTTAACTCTTTGTTGCCACCGATTGACCTATTTCCTGTCACCTATTTCCTGTCACCTATGTCCCGCTAACATAATGTAGGCTGCGACCAGGAACCAAAACGCATAGTCACTTACAAAAGGAATATAAACAAATACCGCAACGACCGCGAGCCCCGCGACAAGGAGCGAAATTACATGTACGCTGAAAATGTTGAACATCGCTGATGCCCTTTATGCCCGCGAGATTTGCGCATGATTCAACTGCCACGCGCTCCCTGACGAACATTACAACATCCCTGGATCGGTCGCATCCGGGGGGCTGCGCTGTTTCAACAGGCTCCTCTGATTCGGGCCTTTTTGCGGTGTCGAAAAGGCCCGCGCGATTTCCGTCACAATTCGCCGCCTTCACGACCGTGGCTTTGCCGGCGGACGAGTCGTGGTAGGCTTGAGTCATGGTCACCCAAGACTCGGGGCCACCGAGCAGGTTTCGTCACGGACCGAGGAGACCAAAGAACGATGCCCCAATGTCGTTGCGTAGACATTGAGGCGGCTCTCGTTCCCGCCTCGCTCGGGCCGGGGTACAAACTTGGCGGCGACAAGTGGGCGCAATCGGCGCGGTCGCGAAGACCTTGACCCTGTTCGAGGGTTGTTCCAAAGCGTTCTCACTCAAGCAAGCCGAGAGGCAACCCATGATAGTAACAGAGCGGCAGGCCAAACGGTCGATGTGGTGCCCGATGGCACGGGTCAGATGGCAGAAGGCGTGGCAAGCCAGCAATCGCTCCAATCCTGGTCACTGGAACCGGCTGAAAAACGCGCTATTTCGGACTTTCTTCCCGCGAATCCACTGGCTGTTTCGGGCGAAGTTCTTCAGATGCTTCGGCTCGGGATGCATGATGTGGAGATGGTCAGACCGGGAGGCGAAAACGGGCTTTTGCGGGTTAGCCGGCAATCCCCTGCAGAACTTGTTTTCCGATTGATGTGTCTGCCGCTTGTGGCGAGCCGTCGGGGGTGAAGCGCACCCCCGACGGCACGGCTGCGTTTCGTCTCTTGGGGCAAACGGATCACGTGAGACGATCCGGGAATGCCGCCGCCGGAGCGAGCGGCGATACTTTGCCGGATGACGTTTCGCGGCCCTGACTTCCGTCGCCGCGCTCGCGCCGACGAAGCATCGCGATCGTCAGCGGTAATCACGCGGGCGTCAGGTTACTGAAGGCAGCTTTCGGTTGGTCGAATGTTGGAAGAAAATGAGGACCACGCCGGCCTGACGTCAGCCGCCCGAGTTCTGGGTCGACTCCGCCCAGGGGCCACACTGGGGCCAGCTATGGTTGACTGGGTCCTCGCTTTTCACGACGCGCTTGTCTCTCACTGCGGACCAGCGAAACTCAAGGTCGCGCGCATAGGCCAACGCTTCGCGCTGAGTTTCGAAGCGCAACGGGTCACCCTCCCATTCGCCGGAATCATCCACCACCACCTCAATCTTCCAAGACATGCGAGCCTCCCCAGCTTCCCCATCCGGACTGATCGCTTCCTGCGCGGCCGTTGCACGATTGACGCCGCCAAATGGGTTGGCTCCTGTCGAACCGAAGTGGTACGCCCGTTCCATTGCCCAATCGTTCCGCATGCTCTTCCTCCCAATCGCAGCGCACACGACTCCGCTCGCGCCAGCAGCTGCACGCTAAAACAACTCAAGAGCTCGGATCGGAAAGGGTAATCGTCCCGGCTCTATCGGCAGTCCCGGACCGTCAACGGTATTTATTGTGAGCGCCATGCCTCGCCGGCGCCCAGAAACCTCGTCTGGCTTTGGTCCGTCCCGGGTTGCACGATATTCTTGCCGACCGTGTGGACCACCATGAGACACCTTTGTATTGCGCGCGACACCGCGCAGAGTATTTCCGTACTTGACCCGTTGCTTTCAAGCCTATGATAAAATGCCCAGGCCGCAACAGCAATTTTCTGACAACCTTGAGTAAGGTTACTTGCGGAAAATTGACATGCGTGGACATCTGCCATTTTGATGACTATCCTTATTCATCGCGCGGCGATGACACGTAGGTAATGCAATTATTTCCCGACGCGTCTTTGACCAAGGCCCGCCCGGGCAAGCCACTATCGCGAGCCGCAATAAGATATTCGCCCATAAGTTCCGGATTCATTTTCCGGAGGCGTTTTAATTTGCCATTATGGTTAATGGCACGCCGGATAAGGAGTTACAGTCGTTTTTGAACATCGGCGCGCGCCCGGTAACCATAATAAAGGCAATCTAGCCAAAAATGCGCCTTGATTTGCTTTGCATATTAAACTGGTAACGAGATTTGCGCCGGTCGACTATCGGCTCAGGGAGCACGCGATGCGTCGCAGTTCGGCTATCACCATAATCGCGCTCGGCGCCGCGGTCGCCGCGAGCGACGCCGAAGCGAAGCTGGACTTGTTCATCGACAAGTCGACGCAACAGATATCAGTCATCCAAAATGGCCGGTTGCTCTACGTTTGGCCGGTTTCGACCGGACAGGACAGATTTTCGACCCCGAGCGGCGTTTACATGCCGGAACGCCTTGAGCGGACGTGGTTCTCCCGAGCTTATTACAACTCCCCGATGCCCCACGCCATCTTCTTTCACCATGGGTTTGCGATTCACGGCAGCTATGACATCGCCCGATTGGGAGGACCAGCTTCGCATGGCTGCGTTCGACTTCACCCCCAAGATGCCGCCCTGCTCTATGGAATGGTCGAGCAGGAAGGCCCCGGCAATACGACGATCGTGCTCGGAGGCGGCTGGTCGCCAAATCCGATGCCGCCCCGGTATCGCGATTTGGATGAGCCGTTGAGGCCGGCCTACGGCGGCGAAGGCGCAGCGCGAGGCGCTTATCCTCCGGGCCCGCAGACGCCGCCTCGCGGCGACGGCGGAATAGCGCGAGGCACGTATCCTCCCGGCCCGCAGATGCCGCCTTATCGCGGCGACAGCGGAATAGCGCGAGGCGCTTATCCTCCCGGCCCGCAGACGCCGCCTTATCGCGGCGACGGCGGAATCGCACGAGGCGCCTATCCTCCCGGCCCGCAGATGCCGCCTTACCGCGGCGACGGCGGAATCGCACGGGGCGACTATCCTCCCGGCCCGCAAATGCCGCCTCACCGCGGCGACGGCGGAATAGCGCGAGGCGACTATCCTCCCGGTCCGCAGATGCCGCCTTACTACAACGCCGCTCCATACGTCGACGGGCCGGGGCCGGGACGGCGGCGCGGCGATAACAGCCAAATGGCGACCAGAGGGCCTTACCCGGCGAACCGGCCGCCCGCGCCGCGTCTCGATGCGCAAGCGTCGATCGACCCGACGCTCGGCCCGCGCGGCAGCTATCGGCCGCCGGCGACGGCGAAATCCAATTCGAAATGCCCGACCTGTTCGCCTAACCGCGCATCCGATGAACCGCCAAATCGCCACGTAAGCGCTAGCGAGACGGCCCAGTCGCCGCCACCCGCGTCATCGCCGCCGGCGTCATCGCCGCTCGCGTCGTCGCCTCCACCGCCGGCGACTGCACCCTCGCAACCCGAACAGCAGCAATCGGCCACAGGGTACAAGGTTCTGCCAAGATCGTATTGGGCCGGCGCGTCATGGCGATGGCGATTGAAGGCCGAACACGACATTACCGGTGTTGCGTCCTCGGGACCTGATTCTCAATAGCGTCGCCGCCTGCGAATGCGCGCGGCCCCGTAGCCGATGATGGTTTGGTGCCCGAATTGCAAGGGAGAATTGTCGCGGTGCTTGAGCGGCGCAACAAGAAATGCAAAACGTTTCAATCTGCACCCGCAAAATTCTTTGACGTTCGCCACGGCTTGATTATTCGGTAATGCCTCAAAATGAGGCACTAGCGATTATGCACTTGATTTTGAAATTCGACGATGTCAGGGGATATTTACGAAGAGGGCATCATTCGGGAATGCGCCCCGCGATCCAGCTCACATCCGGCCATCTGAAATAACGTCAAACATTTCGCGGAGAATAAGGCCGCGTAAGCTGCCCCAAGAGATAGAGGCCAATGATCAATCAATTATACCATGGTGCGGGCGCGGACATGGCGCCCCGGAGTGACGCGAGCTTGGCGGACCAGGTGATGTCCTCCGGACAGATCAGGAAAGGCGAAGCTTTGCAGTCGATACAGCCGGAGCGGATTGCGGTCTCACCGGCGCCGAAGGTCATGGGCATCGCCGATGTGCGGGCGCTGGAAGCTTATATCGAGCGGCGGAGAAGGCTTGCGGCGCGGATCAGATTGGAAAACCCCGCTCGCACCGAAGAAGAAATCGAAGCGCGCCTGGAACAATTTGGAGCGTAGAGCCGTTCAGGGGCCGGCCGCGGCCTGCACGCGGCCGACGGCAGCTGCAAGAGCTCAGGCCTGTGTCGACCAAGTCTATGCACTGCTATCATTGCCTCCTCGCGTTAACTCACCCAGCTTCAACGCGCAACGAGGACACGTCGCAATGGCCGCAGCGCCTGAATTCCAGCTCTACTGTTTCGCCCAATCCGGCAACGCCTATCGCGTCGCCCTGATGCTCAACCTGATCGGCGCAGAATGGCAACCGGTCTGGGTCGACTTCTTCGCCGGGGCTGAGTCGCGCACGCCAAAATTCCGCACCGAGGTCAACGAAATGGGCGAAGTCCCGGTGCTCGTCCATGGCGCGAGAAAACTCAGCCAATCCGGCGTTTGCCTCACCTACCTCGCCGACCGCACTGGCAAGTTCCAACCCCAAGGCGAGGACGAGCGCCTGGAATCGCTGCGCTGGATCATTTTCGATAATCAGAAAATCAATGGCTTTCTGGGACCCTACCGCTTCCTGCGCAATTTCGCCCCGGCGCGCGATCCCGCCGCCGAGGCGTTCCTCAAAGGCTGCCTCGCCAACAATCTCGGCATCGTCGACAAGCGGCTCGCCAACGCCCCCTATCTCCTGGGCGCACGTCCCACCATCGCGGACATATCGCTCACGGCCTACATGTATTACCCGGCGGAAGAATTCGGCTTCGATATCGCCAAGGATTATCCGGCGATCGGCGCCTGGATGGAACGCATCAAGGCGTTGCCGGGGTGGCAGCATCCTTACGAACTGATGCCGGGGTATCCGTTGGTGAAAGGCTAAGGGAAGCGGGGACGGGCGATTTCGAAGCTTCTGGTCCGCGATAGGAAAATGGCCGGACAAACGCATTCGAGGAGTGGCTATGGAATTAGACGATGAGGCTACAAAGCTGACGGATTTAACTCATGGAAAA
>Ga0137391_10003886_pt1 | contig 11383 bp, 13 predicted proteins | sample 15con2h24BmetaG_FD_101399 | JGI IMG/M metagenome (GOLD analysis project Ga0137391, IMG submission 101399) | Vadose zone soil microbial communities from Angelo Coast Range Reserve, California, USA - 15con2h2.4B metaG | ecosystem: Environmental > Terrestrial > Soil > Vadose zone > Saprolite...
CTCCACAACGGGAGGAGAGTACTGCTGATAAGGATAGGCAAGGTACTTCCCATCGGGGGAAACGACGATGTTCCCGAATAGTGTGTCACCTAGTACGTCGGCGATTTCCGAAATCGATCCGTCAACTACGGAGATTTTGCGAATTTTTTCAGGATGAACAGCGTTCATGTAGTAGGCAAACTGTCCGTCCGGCGAGCAGGCAGGAGACAAGACGTCTCCACTCGTTAATGCCGTTTCGCTCGAACCGTCGTGCGCCAGTCTGGTCAAAACTTTCTCACCATTTGTGCTCGTCACAGCCAGCAGAAAACGCCCGCATGGCTCAATCCATTCCGGATTATTTAAAGACCTGACAGGCACTCTGTTAGTGCCATCCTTCTTCATGATCCAAGCGCCCGTACCCATGGCTATCAAACGTCCATCCGAAAGCTCGCGCACCTGGTACAACGTCGGCTCTCCGGACGTGACCTGGGAAGGGTGAGAGAGATCGCTGGCTCCGGCAATCCATAGATTAGATACCGCGCTATTTGCGATTACTGCCAGCCGCTTGCCGTCTGAGGTCAGATCGACGGCGGAGCCGTAATCAGTCAGGTCGTTCGTGAAGCGGTGTGCTTCTCCCGACGAAGTGGAAACTGTCCAAAGCTGTCCCCGATGCGAGTTGAGATCTTCCAGGGTGACAATAAGTTCACGCCCGCCCTCGATCCACAACGGGCGTCCAATCGCCCCCACAGAACTGTACAGTTCAGTCTGGGTTGCCTTCGATAGGGAAATGAGATACAGCGCGAAACGACGTCTTTGTCCGGTCAGGTGCGCGGAAACGGCTATGCTGTCGTTCTTGGGCGACCACGTGGGTCCGCTGTCAAAAACCTCGTTTCCTGCGACTGTGGCCAGCAGGTGATCACCAGTTCCATCCACATTTGCGACGCGTACTTCGAAGATTTTGCGACGCGGGTATCCGCGAGTGTAAACAAGCCGCGTGGCATCGGGCGAGAAACTGACCGGAGTGTCTGCATCCCGAATCAATTGTTCGACACCGCCTCCCTCCGCGGGAATTCTGCACAAGTAGCTGAAGACCGGATTGCTCTTCTCAGAGCGGACGAAATAGAGGAAATGCCCATCAGGAGAGAATTCCATGCCACTGAAGTTCACGGTGTCTGCCGTGAGAAGTTGCGTTTCGGTTTCAGAATTTATTCGCTTGAGCCATAGGCTCTGTTCTAATCCTTCATCCCTGGCATAGGCCAAACTCAGTCCATCGGGAGATATCGCCATCTCCCGGACCTTCCCATTGTTTGTCAACTCTGTGAGTTCGGTGTTCTGAAGATCCAGCACAGGCTTGCGAGCGAATTTGTTGTATTTGACCAGAAGTAGCGAAGCAAACAGGACAAGAGCAGCAAACAACGAGTACCAGTATTTCCGGCTGCCGGTCGCCTGATTGCTGGAATGGAAACCCTTTTCCGAGCGGCCGCCAATGGATTCTGCCTCGCCAGTCGAAGTCGGAAAGGTCGTCCCAGCGGCTAGCGAATCACCTGTCCCAATACCATTGCCGGAAACCGGAGCAATAAAGCGGTAGCCCCGGCGGGGTATCGTTTCAATGAAAACAGGCTTATCTGGTGAATCTCCAAGTGCATAACGCAACTTCTTGACGGCAGTGTTCAGTCCCTTGTCAAAGTCGACGTAAGTACCATTAGGCCACAGTCGTCCCTGCAAATCCTCTCGTAAGACGATCTCTCCGGGATGTTCCAGAAGGAGGAGAAGAAGTTGAAAGGGCTTCTCTTGCACTCGAAGTGGCGAACCTCGCTTCAAGAGTTCGCCGGACTCACGGTCAACTTCGAAGGTACCGAAGGAGAGTCTGCCTTGCCGCTGGCCTGCAACTGCCACGTCCCTATCCCCCAAGCGCGTTCCGGCAAGTCTAGCACTTCTTGAGGTACCTGGAGACAAGTTCACCATTTCGCGTAACCCGGACAATTTGCTCTACTTACAGATTCACACAAAGTTCAGCAGAAGTTGGCTTGACGCAGCCATGGCTGCTGATCATGATCTGCCGCAAGACACAGCCGGAAATGGCCAGGCTGTTGCCACGCTAGATAGTCGGCGACCTCGCAACCCCAGGTCTTCCCCACGTGCCCAGTCGCCTACAGCGGAGGAAGAAATATGAACCCCAGAACCACTCTCCTAGCTTTGACCCTACTTGCGTTTCTGATCCTAGGGGTGGGCCGAGCCAACGCCACTTTCCCGGGTAAGAATGGTCGCATTGCATTTGTACAAGGGCCGGATATTTTTACGATGAATCCGGATGGAAGTGATGTGAGACAGCTTACCAACCTCGGGCCTGACAGCGGGGCGTTCTGGCAATCCTGGTCACCCGATGGGAAACAGATCGTTTTTAATGAATTCAGGCCGCCTGATTTTCTCGGCCAGCTCTGGCTGATGAACGCGGATGGCAGTAATCAGCATGTGCTTCTGGCGGAGCCCGACTTCCACAACGAGGGGCCGAGCTTCACCCCAGACGGCAGCGCGGTGATTTTCACACGTTGCCGGCTGGATCTGCCGGATACTTGTGCGCTTTATCAGATCGATGTGACCGGCGGGGGCCTGACCGCGATTACGAACTTCGAGCTTGGGATTACGGAATGGCGCCCAAAATACTCTACTAACGGATCGCTCGAATTTCAAGGCGTTGGCCTGGAAGGGATCGTCTGCGCGATTTACCTCGGTGGTGATTCTCTGTCAGGTCAACGCCGTATCACGCCAGCAGCATTATGGGCGCACATGCCGGACTGGTCGCCTGACGGGAAGAAACTTGCATTTTCGACGCATTGCGGTAATCCGCAAAACGAAGAGATCTGGGTCGTTGGTGCCGAGAGACATTTACTGCATCGGCTCACAAGAAACGGGGACGATTATTTCGCAGGACCACACGATTTCAGTCCTTCCTGGTCGCCACAGGGCGATGCCCTCGTTTTTGAGCGCGACGCTCCTGACTTTTCGAGTTCCAGCATCGTCATCATGAAAGCCGATGGGAGTAGTAGCAAGAAGCTGCTCACATTGCGGCCTTCAGCAAGGACACACAGATCTCTCGACAACAGAATCCACGGACCGGGCAGGGGAGCGGCAAAGCGCCGATTAAAGGAGATCGAAGAAGGAGGGCTGTTACCGCAGTGGGGTGTGGCAACAAATTAAATTAGCGGGATCCTGGGAGTTTGTTCCGCCATGGACGTACATTAAAGGAGGAATTATGCAGTCATCATCACGTCATGCGTTCTTGTCGAGTTGCTTCATGGCTGGACTCACGTTGATTCTTTTCAGCGCTCCCGCCAGCGCTACCTTTGCAGGCAAGAATGGCCGTATTACTTTCGTTGCAGATTTGAGTGGGACCTTCCAGCTCTACACGATCAACCCGGACGGCAGCGGCCTATTTCAGGTCACGAATCTACCGCCGACCAGTAACTCCTCATGGTTTCAGGACTACTCGCCAGACGGAAAACAGATCGTGTTCTCGCATGACATGACCGGCAGCCTTGAGCTCTACGCGATCAACGCGGACGGAACTGGCTTCAGGCAACTAACGAATATTGACGGGACCGACAAACTATTCCCCCGCTGGTCGCCCGACGGGCGTCGGCTCGTGTTCTTGCGCACTGAGGGCATCCTGGAAGCGATTAGCTTAATGGCATCCAATGGCTCAGGAGAGATTCGAGATGTAACGAGGAGCCCGTGGGAGGTTTACCAACCCACATTTACGCCGGACGGGAGACATATCTTGTTTGGAAGTCGGGAGGGAGGTCTGGTTTCGGCGATCTGGATCATGAATCTCCATGGCTCAAACAAGAGGCGGTTGACGAACGCTCCGATCGAAGCCGGCGGCCCAGATGTCTCGCCGAACGGCAGGCATGTCGTTTTCTACAGTCAGCAAAACACACCCCGGCCGAGCCAGGTTTTTGTGATGAATGTAAATGGTGGTGGAGTCAGACAACTGACTCCGGGGGAACTGGTATCGGTCTTTCCGACTTATTCACCGGATGGGAAGAAGATCGCTTTCCAAGGGGGAGATTCATTGCAGAGTACAGACATTTTTGTGATGAATGCAGACGGATCGGGCATCACAAAAATCGCAGGGGACCTGGTAAGCCCGGAAAATTGCATTAATGCGTGTGTGATGCCTGACTGGGGCGCAGAGCCGGTGGAGTGAAACGCTTTTTTCCCAGACAGATCATTTTGCCCGCTTCGCTCATCGGACTTTGTTTGACAGGATTGGGGTCTGGGGCAGTCTGCTCGTACCTATGTTTTTTTAAACGACTTGCGGGCCGAATCGCTGCATTCGATTCGGCGGTCACGTCTTGATCTCTAAGCCCGGCGCTGCTCTGCGCATCGTGGGCACCATGCGGACCGCCGTGAGCATCTGCATCGTGCTTCTGGCCGTTCGATCAATGGCTCCCAAGCAACGTCTTGACGATATCCGGTTTGCAACCAATGAGTTGGATCGAAGCTGTTGAGCACTCTCGATCGGCCCCAGGCGTCCGGACTGCTCACAGGGCGTCCTGCCGAACTTGCCGAGCAGTTCGCCAGGCTGCTTTGGCGCGATTTGATGGTTAGCCTGTTGCTCGGCGTCACCGAGCGACCGAACCCTCGCGGAATCGCGGGACGTGCCCGCGACGCCGCAGCTGCCTTCCTGCAACTTCATCCGTTAGCGAATGACGGGTCAGATGCGTAACCCCCTGCTGGTATCGGCATGGTTAACTCTGCCTGTAGCGGTCAGTTTCCGATTGGCCGACCAATCGCTCGTTCGATGGGCACTGGGCGGAATCTTCTCATTGAAATCGAAGAGTTGCGCAATTCGGACGCAAACGACGTCTGCATCCCGCGAAATTTGTACAAAGCGTTAGCTAAGCTAACCCCGCTAGCATAACTTTTCTCGATACCTCATGAGTTATTAAGGCGGTTAAGCGGTTAGAGCGCAAAATCGATGAAGGGCTGCGCTCATCAAAGAGTCGCATAGCAGTAAATGGATGAGGTTCAATGAGATGCAGCTTTACGGGTCCTGCGCCGAGTGTCATATTCCACCACGAAAGGGCTTTTTTGCTCGAATGGTTGGCAAACCGGAAGCTATCCAGAAACGGGCTTGTGGGAAGTGACGGCCGGGATTGCGGACAGCTGGTTGGCAAGTCGGAGGTGGGAAATCCGGGTCGAATTGGTACGATGTATACGATAGCTGACAAGACCTCGGCCTCAGACGAGCGTATTGACAAGTTGAGCGCCGAGGAACGGGTACCTCGGCTGCGCAAGGTCGTGCCGAAGACGAATGTTTATTAATATGACGATTAAGACCCGATCAGTCGCCCTGTTGCCCGATTTACGGGGCTCTGCGTAACTGTAAGTGATTGAATATGCGCGGCAGGTCCGAGATCGCCCGCTCTTTTAAGGCATGGGTCGCAGGTTCGAAATCCTGCCGCGCTCACCAGAGTTTTCAATGACTTAGCCGTCGCTGGCACAACGGGCGATGTTTATTAGTTTTTATTAAGGAAATCGGCCTCTGAAACCCGCGTCAGTTGACCGTTTCCGCGTTGTGATTCTGAGCTTCGAAGTGCGCCGTTTCCGCCCTCCTGCTCTCCGCTTCGATCCCTACTTCGAGCTGCCCCATAGCAGCCGTCACCTGGTGCTCTCGGTGGTGGATGTAACTCTTCCGCGTGGTCGTCACATTGCTGTGGCGTAGGATCCGCTGAATCGTTAGGTCGGGGACACCGAGATCATTGAGGTTGCTCCCGAGGCCTCGCCGAAAAGCGTGCCAGCCGTGCCACTCGACCAGGTCCTGACGCCGGCGAAATTCGTGGTTCTCGCGCCGGTGTTTTGCCTTGACCTTGCCACACTGTTCGCACGCATTGAGAACAGGATCAATTCGGCGGGCGAAAACGTTGTGCAAGTCGAGCGGAGTGCCGATCGCCGTCGCAAACATTACGCCGGTCGTGGGATTGCCGAGGCGCATCCTGTACAAGTCCAGCAACTCGGGTACAGACGGACAGGCACGTTGGCTTTGCGGGCCTTCGTCTTTGGATCCCCTCGTTTGCCGTTGACGACCCCGGAGATCACTTTGATCTCGCCCTTCTCCGTGTCATAGCCTTCCCACGTCAGGCCTTGGATTTCGCTTTTCGACAGCCCAACGTAGCCCGCGAGGGCGATGATCACCCGCGTGATCTCGTCCGTGATCACTCCCAGAATTTGCCGAATCTCCTCCAGCGTGTAAGCGTATGTCTCTCCAGAGGGCAGACCTTTCGGCGGCGTAACTTCGCGGATGGGGTTGTGTCCGGGACGCAAGCCTTGGCCGATCGCGCGCTTAAAGATCCCGGACAGGATGCTGCGAAGTTTGTGCAGCGTGGCGTTTTTCATGGTTGGGTGATGACGACCGATCTGGTGGAGCATCCGTTCTGCCTGCGTACGGCTTCAGCAGGTGCGTCCAGTAGAACTTGTACGCGGTGACCGTGGATGACGCACGCTGCTCCTGGACGAAGGGCAGCCAATTTGATTCAACGAACTGCGCGATCGTGGAGCAGGCCTCGGGAATGACGCTCGACGCGTTCACCAGTCCCATAAATTCCTGCTGCAGTTCTGTGACGTACTTCGGCGGCCGTCGGAGTCGCGCGTGCTCGTCCAGGACGACCGTCAGTTTTTTAGTCAGGCTTTGCTTGCGGATAATCGTCATCCAAGGATGTTTCAAAGAGCCATCATTGCGATCATTTCCCTGAGGCGAGATGTAGTAGTTTTGCCCATCCGCTCGCGCACGGCCATCCGTAGATACCAGCCCGTGCATGCCGACGTTAAACGGCAACATAGCAGCCAAGATTCCGTAGAGCACCGCATTGAGGTTTCGCGACATGTTGAGCTCACGATTCGTGAAGCAATTCCGTTAGAAAGCAGCGAAGCCCGAGAGCCAGGCTCTCTATGGTTTCCCCGCTGTGTTTAAGGTTGAGCGATCCGGTTTCCGCGATCGGCAGCAACCACACTGTCATGTGGACTTCCGCCCAGCATTGCGAGAACCCAGCCAAGAAAACCGCATGTACTTCAGAGATCTGTTCAATAAGCGGACGCGCAATGGACAATGTTTGGACTGTACCGCCACCGTGCCTGCGCCACATCCTCGGGTTGCGCCACAACCTCAAATTAATTAAGGGGAAGGGGATCGATGTTATCCAATGTTGGCAAACTTGCCTGTCTAATCTTCTTACTAGCCCGCATCGGAGTGATCTGTGCTCAGAGCGTGGCGGATACTTACGAGAGCGCCAGCGCGACCGTTTCTGTTACGAGTAGTACGGCTGGTCAGTACTACGTCGCGCCAACCGGCCGCGACTCCAACAATGGCTCCGCGGCTCATCCATGGGCGACAATCGCGCACGCGGCTACGATGATCGGCCCAGGCGCCACTGTTCACGTCGCTTCCGGAATGTATACGGGGTACATCACCACTAGCGCCAGCGGCACGTCGTCGGCGCGAATCAGGTACATATCTGACGTGAAATGGGGAGCGAAGATCATTGGCAACCGGGTGGACCACAGCACCTGGCATAATTACGGGAATTACGTTGACACCATAGGATTTGAATTGACCTCGGTTGGGCGTATAGGCCTGTACAACGATGGATCGTTTGTGCGCTACATCGGCAACCATGTCCACGATGTCGCAGGCCCGACTTCCGCAACATGCGACTTGGGTGGTGCGGGAATTATGCATGGCAATTACTCGGCAACCAACAACGAGATGATCGGGAACTTTGTTCACGATATTGGTTTGGTCAACTCCGCCCAGTGCCCGGGCTACGTTACCGTTCACGGGCTCTATCACGCGAATCCGCACGGACGAATCGTCAATAACCTCATAATCAACGCCAGGGACTACGGTATCCACCTTTACCATGCGGCAACCAATGTAGTCGTCACAAGTAATACGTCTCTGAAGAATGGGGCGAGCGGGTTGGTAGTGGGCAATTCTGGCGGAGGCTCCGACAACAATACGGTCGTTACCAACAACATCTTTGCCTATAACAACGACTATGGCTTCCGTGACGACAGCGGCACGACCGGTCCAAATAACAAATACGACAACAACCTAACCTTCAAGAACGGTGATGGAACCTACGTTGTGGACGGCGGTACGGTAAACGGCAATATCAGCAGCGATCCCAAGTTTCTCCGCTATACGGGAACGGCACTGGGCAATTACAGGCTGCAAGCTGCAAGTCCTGCCGTTAACTCAGGAACGACGCTCTACGCGCCTAGGACGGATTTCGCAGGGGGCGCCCGGCCCGTTGGCAAAGGCTACGACATCGGATGCTATGAATATGGCGCTGCACCCAGGACTTGGCCCTGGTACTGACTTTGAGGATTCGCAACCGCCCTCGACATCTGTTCGCTCTCTTTTCTTCCAGAAGCATCCGTCTCGAGCAACTCAGAGTAGAACTTAAGGAGTACGCGCTCTTCACTATTCCAGTTGTACAGCTCGCAGGCCGCCTTCCGTCCGCGGCGTCCCATAGCTTCAGCCTCAGCGTCATGGCTGAGCAAGTATTCCATGGCACGTGCAGTAAAGGCGGGTTTGCGCTCATCATGGGGCATCGCTTCTGGCGAAAGACCCAGAAATGGATTCCAGACCCCTTCGATACTAGGCGAATACCTAAACAGCAACGTCAGTGTGCACTCCCGCGAAAGTCTGCTCAAGTCGAACGGACTATTAAAACAGGACACACGACTCCAACCTTGGTGCCGTTGTACGCGCTTCCATGAGCTTGGGCAGCATCTTCGATAATCCGCAGGCGGTTAGCTCGGCGACCACGTTCTATTTTGTCTGGCGTATATCGCAGATCGACCTTTGCTTGCAAAAGGTCCAGAATCAGAAGGGCCAAACTCCTCCTAGCAATCAGCTGCAGCGGCATCACGATCCGCCGCTTTCAAAGGGGGGCAACAGCCAGTCCCCGAGCAACAGAATCGTGTGCAAGGATTGCCACATTAAGATTCAAGAAGGATTGAGGTCAGTGATGAGCTCCTCGCAGGAAGGTTTAGTCGTCGAGGTTCGATTCGACATTGAAAAAGACGCAGAGGGGTATCCGCCGTCGAGAGATGCTGAGGTACTGCTTTGTAAGCCTCTGAACCCGGAGTGCTCGGTGTGTGCGGTGGCGAGCATTCCGTTCTACCTTCGTAACGTTGCCTATGGAGACACGATCAGCACCCGTGACAACCCACTGGGGTACTTAGAGTTCAAGGAGGTGGTGCAGCGAAGCGGGTACAGCGTCTACCGGATTCTGCTTCACGACTCGACAAAGAAAGACGAGTTGATACACAGGCTCTTGGATCTCGATGTTCTCCTTGGGCAAGACGGCAATCTGATCGCCATTGCAGTGCCTCCGTCCGCCGATACCGACGCGATCGTTGACTACATCCTTGATGGTAAGCGGAGCGGGTTTTGGGGTGCTCAGGATGGATTTGTCTTTGAGGAGCCCAGAGACACGGCCATGAAACCGACACAGTAGTAAGCGCAGGACTCGCGTATGCTTATGATGCGACTGCTACAGTTATGACGCAGGTTGGCGCGTGCTCATTTAACATAGCGTTTCGAAATCGCTACAAATTCACCGGCACAGAACGAGACGCGGAAAGCGGGTTGGACTACTTCGACGCTGCCCCACACTCCGCCGCCCGCTGCTCCACCCTTCCGCCATTCCCCCACCAAATCGCTCGACATACGGCGTATATTCACGTTTGTAAATGTTAGTTTTCGTATGGAACGACGCGGGTAAAGCGCATGTCGAAGCGCTCGGACCTGCATAAACACAGGCTGAATCGAGAGGCTTGGCCTGTTCTTCGTGTGGGGCTTGCAAATCATTAGCCAAGATCGCTCGCTGGCAATGACGATCAGCCACGACGAGTGGCTTGAATTATCGGTTTGCACGAGGTCAGGAGAGCTTCGTCTCGCACTTCGAGAAATGGATTGAACCGAGCTCCAACCCGGCAGAGCGATTCCGCAAGCGTGAAAATCTGGCCATACCTTGCGTGCGGTTTACGAGTGAGACGTCACCCCGGCAATCCGGGTGCTGCACCAGCAACGCGCGGTTAGCGCTTCAAAATCACACTGCCCGAAACATTCACCAGCCGCGCCAGCGCCCGCCAGTGCCTCGGGTGCGGTCGGTAGCCCTCGCGGATGCGTCCGGCGTACCAGCGCGAAACCGAGATTCGTTGCGCGATAGCGGATGCCGACAGCGCGGCGAGAAGTGGCTGAACCTTTGCAGAATAAAATTTGTCAGTAAGCCATGGGGGATTCTCGGACGGCTTCCAAGCATGCTGTGCTAGAGCGTTCTTACGTTGAGTATTCGCACGCTTTAGCTGGGCTTCAGGACTCTGCGCCGTTTGCCGCCCAACCAGCGCGGCGGCTACCATATTTGTGGTCGCATTATCAACAGCGCAATTCGCACAGTTCATACGCCCGTCTTGGATCGTTTTTCCACACCCGCGACAAAGGTTATCTCGGCCTTATTCGTCGAAAATTCTCCACTATACAGAGCGACTGATGCTTTAGGTTCCTAACCACAAAATTGACACGGTAGAGGTCGGGGGTATAGGAATCGGTATTCTCACTCAGCTTTCCCCACTCCCACGAGTTCCGCCAGCGCCTGCCAATGTCGTGGATGCGGGCGGTAGCCCTCGCGGATGCGGCCAGCGTACCAGCGCGAGACGGAGATTTGTCGAGCGATAGCGGATGCTGACATCGGAGCGAGAAGCGGCTGAACTTTCTCAGCATAGAACTTTTCGGTCAGCCATGTGGGCTGGTCCGATGGCTTCCACGAATGCTGCGCGACAGCGTTCTCACGTTGAGTATTGGCGCGCTTTACTTGGGCTTCAGGACTATTTGCCGTTTGACGTCCGATGTGCGCGGCATCAAGCATGTTCTTGGTAGCGTCATCAACCGCGCAACGAGCACAGTTCGTACGCCCGTCCTGAATCGTTTTGCCACAACCGCGACAAAGGTTATCTCGCCGTGGCGCTCGAATCGATAGTGGCAATGGCGGCGCCCCTTTCGCCTCCCGCTTGTTGCTCTGCGTAAGGCGCGTGGCAATCAATTGGCGAGCAAGCTTGGTTTTTGAGGTTTGTTTGCTTAGATACGGAAGACCAAAGTTCCTGTGCGACATATTCTGTTACTGGAGCCACTAATCTACGCCACGGTTTCCGAAGTCTCGCAAAGTTTGATTGCCAACGATGACGCGATCCGGCAATTCCCATTACGGTCTTCCCAGAAGTCCTATTAAAGGGGATGTCAAGTGAAAAACACTTCTCCCTGCCGGAACGCCAGAAATATTTTCCGGCATCCAGCCCCCTCGCCATAGTGCCGACACTTCTTCTTTAGCTGCTTGAC
>Ga0137391_10003890_pt1 | contig 11379 bp, 9 predicted proteins | sample 15con2h24BmetaG_FD_101399 | JGI IMG/M metagenome (GOLD analysis project Ga0137391, IMG submission 101399) | Vadose zone soil microbial communities from Angelo Coast Range Reserve, California, USA - 15con2h2.4B metaG | ecosystem: Environmental > Terrestrial > Soil > Vadose zone > Saprolite...
GACGCGCCTTATTACGGCCGCTGCGGCTTTGCGCGCATTCCCAAAGGGCAAGTCACGATGCCGGGCCCGGTCGACCCGGCGAGATTGCTGGTCGCCGAGCTGGCGGACGGCGCATTCGCGGGCGTGAGCGGCGCGATCCGGCCGGACTGGGATCAGGAATCAGAGGTCAGAAGTCAGGAATCAGAAGAAGGAACGGGGCACTTACCTTGACCGGTGATTTCTGACTTCTGATTTCCTGTCATCGTCCTTCCCGCAGCCACGTCGCTGCGACGCTCGCGAGCAGCAGCAGCAGGCCCAGGACACCGGCGAAGACCGGCAGCACCCCGATGCCCCGCACCACGCTGGCGTCGCGCATCTTCAGTCCGATCCAGTCCTCGCCCTTGAACGTCTCGGACGAGCGCACCGGGAGCACGCGCGGCACCGTCACGCCGGACGCATCGGCGACCCGCCGCGCGTCGCCGCCGGTCGCCGCCGTAAGCGGGCCGAGCACGTCGGTGGTCGAGGTGACTTCGGCGAATTCCCGGGGATTGGCCGGTCCGATGTTGGTGAGCGCGGTCAGCTTGCCGTCGCTGGCGCGCCACAAGCCGAGCTCGCCGGCCGGAACGTCCGCGCGCCAGAGACCGGGTTCCGAGGCGCCGAGCGTGACCGTGCGGGTTTGCCCGGACGGCGACGTCACGATGACCGGATCGACGCTGTCGGCCATCGTTTGCCGCTCGATCGTGAGCTCGCGCCCATGGGAGGAGAGCCGCAATGCCTCCTCCTCGAGATCGGGCTGCTTCATCAGCCAATGCGACAGGCGCCGCAGCAGATCGAGGTGAGGACCGCCGCCTTCGTAGCCGCGCGCCCACAGCCAGATATGGTCGGACAGCAACAGTGCGACCCGGCCCTCGCCCTGGCGCGAGAGCACCAGCAGCGGCTTGTCGTCGGGGCCGTGCATCACGACGGTGCCGTTGGGGTTGCGGGTGTCGACCAGCCGGAACCAGCGGCTCCAGTGCGGCGGATCGGAATTGGCGCCATCGAGATCGCGCGTGACCGGGTGGCGCTTGCCCTGCTCGCTGAGCCGAGCGTGGAACGGACGGTCGGTGGTCTCCCCGCTCGGCTCGGCCGGCAGGATGACGTCCAAGGGCGTACGCCAGATGCTGCCCGGGGTCGCATAATCGGGGCCGGCCGCGACCAGGACCGCGCCGCCCTCGCGCACGTAGCGGGCGATGTTGTCGAAATAGATCAGCGGCAGCACGCCCTGGCGGGCGTAGCGGTCGAAGATGATCAGCTGAAAGTCGTTGATCCTCTGCTGGAACAGCTCGCGGGTCGGAAAGGCGATCAGCGAGAGCTCGTTGATCGGCGTGCCGTCCTGTTTTTCCGGCGGGCGCAGGATGGTGAAATGCACCAGATCGACGCTGGCGTCGGATTTCAGCAGATTGCGCCAGGTGCGCTCGCCCGCGTGCGGCTCGCCGGAAACCAGCAGCACGCGCAGCTTGTCGCGCACCCCGTCGATCGACACCACGGCGCGATTGTTGACGGGCGTGAGTTCGCCTTCGAGCGCCGACGCCTCGATCTCCACGATGTTGGCGCCCGCGTGGGGGATCGGGATCTGCACGCTGACCTTTTCGCCGCTTCGCACGCTGCGGCTTTCCAAGGTGTCGCCGTCGCGCCGAACGGTCACTTGCGCCGGTCCGGGCGGTACGCCGGAATCCTCGACGCGAAACACCAGCGTCTGGCTTTGCCCGACGATGCCGAAGCGCGGCGCGGAAAGGAGCACGACGCGGCGGTCGCGTTCGTCGGGATGGCCGGTGATCAGCGCGTGCACCGGCGCGGAAAACCCCAACGCGGCGGCGTCGCCCGGAACGTCGTGCACGCGGCCGTCCGTCACCAGGATGGCGCCGGCGATGCGATCGGGCGGGACGTCGGCGAGCGCAGCGCCGAGTGCCGAGAACAGCCGGGTGCCCTCGGTTTCGCCGTCGGCCTCGCCGGCCTCCACGACCCGCGTCTCCAGCCCGGGGATGCGCGCCAGCCGCTGCGCCAGCGCGGCGCGCACGGCTTCGGTTTGCGCCAGCCGGTCGCCAAATCCCTGGCTCGGGCTCTTGTCGATGATCACCACCGCGACCGAGGACAGCGGCTGGCGGTCCTCGCGCGTGAAGGAGGGATTGGCGAGCGCCAGCGCCAGCAACGCCAGGCCGGCGATGCGCAGCGGCGCGCCGCGGCTGCGGATGAAGACCAGGAGCCCCGCGACCAATGTGACCGCGGCCAAAGCCGCCCACAGCACTTCGACGGGCACCAGCGGAGCAAACGCGATTCCGAAGTCCACGGACTGGTTCCTATTGCCCGAGCCGCTCGAGCAACGCCGGGACGTGCACCTGATCGGCCTTGTAGTTGCCGGTCAGCGTGTACATCACGATGTTGACCCCTGCCCGAAAGGCGAACTCGCGCTGGCGCGGATCGCCGGGCACCAACGGCAGCATCGGCTGACCGTCGGGCTGAATGGCCCAGGCGCCGGCAAGGTCGTTGGAAGTGATGAGAATGGAAGAGACGCCGTCGCCGCCGCGGGCGGGGCGACGCGGTTCGTCCTCGCGTTCCGCCGGCATGGCTTCGACCCAAAGCTGGCCGAAGTTGAAGCGCCCGGGAAAATCGCGAAGCAGAAAGAACGTCTTGGTCAGCACGTGGTCGCGGGGAACCGGCTCGAGCTCGGGAATGTCGAGGGAGGAGAGGATCGCGCGCAACGCCAGCATGCCCGGCCCGCGGCCCTCGCCGCCCGGCCCGGCCGGCGCCGCCACGGCGTCGCGCGTATCGAACAAGATGGTGCCGCCTTGCTTCATGTAGGCGTCGGCCCGCGCCAGTGCCTCGGCCGCGGGCCGCGCCGCGTTCGGCACCACCGGCCAATAGATCAACGGAAAAAATGCAAGCTCGTCGCGGCCGATGTCGATCCCGATCGGCTCGCCCGCCTCGAGCGCGGTACGCTGCGCCAGGAACAGGGTCAGGCCCTGCAGCCCGGCCTTGCTGGTGGCGTCGACATCGGAGTCCCCGGTGATCACGTAGGCGAGCCGCGTCTGCAGCGTGCTCTTCTTGGCGAAATCATCGGAGACCGGATCGGCGCGGCTGCTGCCGATCCCGAGCACGCTCGCCGCCGCGATACCGCAGAGGATGAGCATGGCCGCGGCCGCGCGCCGCCGCGGCACGAGCCGATGCCAGCCGCCGCCGAGCGAGAACACCACGAGCGAATCGATCAGGAGCAACACGAACGCAGTAACGAACACGATGCCCCGGAGATCCTTGGGCTCGCTGAGCCGATACGGTTCGATCCGCGCGGCGAGCGGCGAAAGATCGATCGGCGCCAGCCGATCGCCGGCCGCCAGCGTATTGACGGCGAGCAGCGCTTCGGGCGGGCCGTAGAAGCCCGGCGGATGATCGGCGGTTGCGTGCCCGGCATAGCCCGTCGGCACCGGCCGCGCGGTCGCGGGCGGAGGCTCGAAGCTCCCGAAGCCGTCGAGCACGCGGGTCGGAGGAACCACCTCGCGGGTCCTGGCGGCGCGGCCTTCGGGCTCGGCTGCGGCGGTCGAGCCGGCAAGACCGACGATGCGCTTGAGCATGTCCACGAAGGTGCCCGAGAGCGGCAGATTCGACCAGCGGGTGTCCGCCGTCACGTGGAATAAAACGATGAGCCCCTTGCCGCGACGCACCGCCGTCACCAGCGGGGTGCCGTCGGCCAACGTCGCCCAGGTGCGATCGCCGAGATCCGAATCCGGCTCGGCGAGCACCTGCCGGGTCACGGCGACGTCGCCGGGAACCGGCATGCCGAAAAACGGACCCTCCCGGGAGAAAGCCGCGAGCTGCTGCGGCTTCTCCCAGGTGAGGCTGCCGCCCAGGGTGCGGCCGCCGCGCCGCAGCTTGACCGGAACGAGATCGTCGTCGTCGGCCTCGGCGGCCGCAAGCCGCGGGCCGGCGAAACGAACCAGCACGCCGCCGTCCTCGACCCAGCGAATGAGCTGCTCGCGGGCTCCGCCGACGACGTTGCCGACGTCGGCCAGGATCAGCATGGGCAAATTCTGCTCGAGGAAACGTTCGATCTCCCGGGCGGGCGCGCGCCCCTCGGCGACGCGAACATCGGCGAACGGGTTGAGCGCGCGCGACAGATAATAGACGGCGTCGAGCAGCGGCTGCGCCGTCTCGGACGTGGCCCCGGAAACCAGGCCAACGGAGCGGCGGCGCCAGCGCTTGTCGAGCAGCTGCACTGCGCCCGAAGAACGTTCGGCGGCGATTTCGAGCCGCGCAATGTCGTTGCGGATCTCGACCGGGAGATCGAACTGCGCCGCGGTCTGCCGCTCCTCGGGCTTGAACTCGAAGCGCGCGTCGCCGAGCGGCAAGCCCTTGAGATCGAGCGCGCGGACGAGACCCGCTTCCGGGGCGCCGGTCGCGGCGCGCAGCACTTGCACGCTCAGAGCGCCGGCGGCGTTGTCGGCCGCCGCCAGCGCGTGGGCGGGCTTGATGCCGCCGGCCACGACGGTAATCGGCCGGCCATCGAGCAGCCGCGCGAGGCCCGAGACGAACGCTTCGCCATTGCCGAGATCGACGCCGTCGGTGAGCCAGATCAGCTCGACCTGGGGGGTGGCTTGGAGAAAGCGCGCAATCGAGCCGAGCGCTTCGGCGCGATCGAGGGTGTGAGGTTTCGGCCGGATCTGGCGCAGCCGGACGCGCGCGGCTCCGGGAGTTTCGAGCGAAATGTCGCGGCCCGGCTCGGACAGCGGCACGATGGCAACGCCGCGGCCGTCGGCTTCCGCGCGGGCGATGAGTTCATCGGCGGTGCGCAGGCGAATGTCCCAGGTCGCCGCGGCGCCCCAGGCATCGTCGAGCAGCAATGCGATCGGCGCCGCCTTGGTGGCGGTCGCGAGCGGCGGGTTCCACAGCGGACCCGCGACGGCAAAGATCATGAGCGCGGCGAGCGCCAATCGCAGCAGCGTCAGCCACCACGGCGTACGCGCCGGGGTCTCCTCGCGCGGCGCGATGTCGAACAGCAGGCGCGTCGGCGGGAATGCAATCTGACGCGGCCGCGGCGGGATCAGCCGCAACAGCCACCACAGGGCCGGGAGGGCCAGCAATCCCAGCAGCACCAGCGGCTGGGCGAAGCCGAGCGGCAGACCCGCGATCATACGTGCCTCGCGGACAGCGGCAGCGCACGCCAGCGATGAATGCCGGTGCCGTTGGGCCCGGCGCCCATCTGTCCGTGCAGCCTCAACAGCAGCTCGCTCGCGGGACGGTCGGTGCGGTGAATGGTAAAAGTCCAGCCCAGGCGATCGGTTTCCTGGCGGATCGCGGCGCGGTGGTTGTCGAGACGCCGCTCGTAATCCGAACGCCAAGTCTCGGCACGGCCGGCCGTGATGGTGCCGGCTCCCTCCGGCTCGATGAACTCGATGCGGCCGGCGTACGGGAAAGTCTCCTCGGCCGGATCGACGATCTGGACCACGTGACCATGCGCGCCGGTGGCGGAAAGCTGGGCGATGGTCCGGCGCAGCTCCGCGATCGGACTCCACAGGTCCGAGAGCACGACGATCTCGGCGAGCGGCGAAGGCGAGAAGGAGGGCGGCAGGCTCGACGGGGCTTGGCGATCGTGCACGATCGCCTGCGCCATCTTGTCGATCACGTTGCGGTCCGCGGTCGGCCGCATCAGGCCGGGAATGCCGATGCGCTCCCCGCCTTCGACCAGCAGGTGGCCCAGCGCGAAGCCCATCACCAGCGCGCGATCGAGCTTGGTGTCGGAGACGAGCGGCGAAGCGAACATCATGGAGGGCGAACGGTCGGGCCAGATCCACACGGTGTGGGCAGCCTCCCATTCGCGCTCGCGAACATACAGATGATCGTCGCGCGCGGAACGGCGCCAATCGACGCGGTGCGCCGGTTCGCCGGAGACGAAGCGTCGATATTGCCAAAAATTCTCGCCCGGTCCGGCCCGGCGCCGGCCGTGAAGCCCGTGGATCACGGTCGCGGCGACGCGACGCGCTTCCAGGATCAGGCGCGGCATGGCGGCGGTGAGCGCGCGCGCTCTCGCCGTGGCGCGGCGCGTCGTGTCGCCGTCGAGGGAATTGGCAGATACCGCGCTGGGCATTCGCTTATCCGATGCGGGCCCGCAGGCGGCCAACCACCGCCTCGATGGTCTCGCCGTCGGCCCGTGCCGCGAAGGTGAGCGCCATGCGGTGCTTCAGAATGGGCTCGGCCAGATCGACGACGTCGTCGATCGACGGGGCGAAACGGCTCTCCAGCAATGCGCGCGCCCGCACCGCGAGCATCAGCGCCTGGCTGGCGCGCGGGCTCGGGCCCCAGGCGATCAGCTTGGCCGTCTCGTCGCCTTCGGCGCCGGGACGCGCCGAGCGAACGAGCGCCAGGATCGCTTCGACCACCGATTCGCCGACCGGCAGCCGTCGCACCAGGCGCTGCGCCGCCATCAGGTCCTCGGCGGTCATCGCCGGTTTCGCCCGGCTCTCCTCGGCGCCGGTGGTGTCGAACAGGATCTTTCGCTCCGCCTCGCGATCGGGATAGTCGACGTCGACCTGCATCAGGAACCGGTCGAGCTGCGCCTCCGGCAGCGGATAGGTGCCTTCCTGCTCGAGCGGATTCTGGGTGGCGAGCACGTGAAACGGCTTGGGCAAATCGTGGCGGGCGCCGGCGACGGTGACGTGCTGTTCCTGCATGGCCTGCAGCAGGGCCGATTGCGTCCGCGGGCTTGCGCGGTTGATCTCGTCGGCCATCAACAGCTGCGCGAAGATCGGGCCGGGAATGAACCGGAACGTCCGCTTTGCCCCCGGGCTCTCCTCCAGCACCTCCGAGCCGAGAATATCCGAGGGCATGAGGTCCGGCGTGAACTGGATGCGCCGGGCATCGAGCCCGAGCACGGTGCCCATGGTGTCGACCAGCTTGGTCTTGGCGAGGCCCGGAACCCCGACCAGCAGCGCGTGGCCGCCCGACAGCACGGTCACCAACGCGCGCTCGACCACCCGCTCCTGGCCGAAAATGACGGCGCTGATCGCGGCTTTGGCCGATCTTATATGGGCGGCGGTCGTCTCCGCGGCGCGCACGATCATGTCTTCCAGCTTTTCCAGTCCTTCGCCGGGCAATGACATCAGGGGTCTCCTTGGCTTATCCGGGTAAACGCACGAACAAGGCAAAAGGCCGTAATCGAAATGACGCGGCTCCAGGAACAATGCGAATCTCGTGCCGCTTCGCTCTCCTTTCGAGATTACGCTATTTTTCCCGTGTAGTGCTTCCCGGGGCCTCGATCACGATCCCGCGAGCGCGTTGCGCAGGGCTGGCGATTACGCAGGGGTAACCATGGCGAACGAAGGGCGGCCCGGAGGCGGAGGGCTCGATGCGATCGCGGGCGCGGTCAAGCGCGCCGGCGCCAAGGGGGCGCCGCCGGTGCATCTTTGGAACCCGCCCGATTGCGGCGACATCGATATGCGGATCGCGGCGGACGGCACCTGGTTCTACCAGAAGACCCCGATCGGCCGGCCGGCGCTGGTAAGGCTGTTCGCTTCTGTGCTCAAACGCGAGGGCGACAAATACTTTCTCGTCACCCCGGTGGAAAAATGCGGGATTGCCGTCGATGACGTACCGTTCCTCGCAGTCGAGCTCTATGTCGAGCCCGACTCGGGCGGCCGCATCCTGCATTTTCGCACCAATGTGGACGACTGGGTCGCCTGTGGGCCCGGTCACGCGCTGCGCTTCGAGCCGGAGCCGGCAACCGCAGGGCTCAAGCCCTATCTCCACGTGCGGCGCAATCTGTGGGCCAAGGTGACGCGGGCGCTGTTCTACGATCTCGTCGAACTCGGCGAGGAGCGCGACCTCGAGGGAGAACGCATGTTCGGCGTGGCGTCGGCCGGCGAGTTCTTCGCGATGGCACCCGCCGCCCAGATCAGGGATCTGCTGTAAATGGCGGGCACGGCCTCTAACGCTCGATCGCTGCTCGGCCAGGATTTTTTCGCGCGGGCGCGCGAGCGATTGACGCTCGAACTGCCGCCGGGTCTCACCGACCCGAATATTACGCCGACTCACGGCGATCATGATGCCGATCCGGTGATGCGGGCGATTGCCGCGGTGCGGCCGATCCGTCCGGCCGCCGTGCTGGTGCCGATCGTCGACCGGCCCGAGCCCACGGTGCTGCTCACCCAGCGCACCACCGAGCTTTCGAGTCACGCCGGCCAGATCGCGTTTCCCGGCGGCAAGATCGATCCCGGTGATGCGAGCCCGCTGGGCGCGGCGCTGCGCGAAGCGAGCGAGGAGATCGGGCTCGACCGGCGGCTCGTGCATCCGATCGGCTATCTCGATCTTTACCTGACGACGCTCGGCTACCGCATCGTTCCGACCGTGGCTCTCGTCGACCCGGATTTCGAGCTGGCGCTCAATGCCGCGGAGGTGCACGACACCTTCGAAGTGCCGCTGGCGTTCCTGATGCAGCCGATCAACCATCAGCGCCACAGCCGGGAATGGAACGGCATGATCCGGCATTTCTATGCGATCCCGTTCGCCGACCGTTACATTTGGGGCGTGACCGCCGGAATCTTGCGCAATCTCCATGACCGGATTTACCGCGATGATTCGTAGCCCGGATGCAGCGCAGCGTAATCCGGGACCGCCGCTCCCGCATTTCGCTCCGCTCCATGCGGGCTGCGGGCCTGGCGGGCTACGGGCCTTGCGGGCGCATTCACGCGGTGACAAGAAAAACCAGCCGACCCACTTGCCGGAACTCTAGATGATACGGCCCGTACTCACCGAGCTTGCGCTGTTCCTGGCGCCGTTCGCAGCTTATGCCCTGTTCCTGTGGGCCACGCAGGCCGGCGTGCTCGATACCAAATCCTGGCGGCTGCCCACGCTCGGCTGGCTCACCATGGCGGCTTTCGGCCTGATGGTCGGCAGCTTCATCCTGATCGCGCAGTTTTCCGGCGCGCCGCCCCACTCGACTTACGTGCCCGCGCACATGGAGAACGGGAAATTCGTGCCCGGTGCGATGCAGCGATGAAGAACGCGGTGCAGCTGAACGACACGGCATGGCTGACGCAAGGTCCGCCGGCGAAGCTCTTGGCGGTGCTCGACCGCGACGGCGAGGAGGCGCGTGTCGTCGGCGGCGCGGTCAGAAACGTGCTGCTCGGGCATCCGCCCGGCGAGATCGACGTGGCCACGACGGCGCTGCCCGAGGAGGTGATGCGGCGCGCGGCGGCGGCGGGCTTTCGGCCGGTGCCGACCGGCGTCGAGCACGGCACGGTGACCGTCGTGATCGACGGCACCGGCTTCGAGGTCACGACGTTGCGCGAGGACGTCGAGACGTTCGGGCGCAAGGCAAAAGTCCGGTTCGGCCGCAGCTGGCAAAAGGACGCCGAACGCCGCGATTTCACGTTCAATGCGCTCTCGGTCTCGCGCGACGGCACGGTGCACGACCCGGTCGGCGGCATCGAGGATCTCGAGCAGCACCGGGTACGCTTCATCGGGGACCCGGCGATGCGCATCGCCGAGGATTACCTGCGCATCCTGCGGTTCTTTCGGTTTCATGCCGCCTATGGCCGGGGCGCGCCCGACCCGGACGGGCTTCACGCCTGCATTGTCGCCCGCGAGGGCTTGCGAAAACTGTCGCGCGAGCGCCTCCGGGCGGAGCTCTTCAAGCTGCTGATCGCCCCGCGGGCGGCGCCGACCCTCGTGGTCATGGCCGAGGCCGGACTGTTGGAGGAGGTGCTCGGCGGGGTGCCTTATCTCGCCGGCGTCGCCAACCTCATCGCCGTCGAAGCGGTGCTCGGGTTCGAGCCGGATCCGCTGCGCCGGCTGGCCGGCCTCGCGGTGAGCATCGCGGAAGATGCCGAGCGGCTGTGGGAGCGGCTGCGGCTTGCCAATGTCGAGCACGAGCGGCTCGCTTCGATGGCGGACGGCTGGTGGCGGATCGATCCGGCGATCGGCGAAAGCGGGGCCCGTGCGCTGCTCTATCGGCTCGGGCCGGCGCGCTACCTCGATCGCATCGTGCTGGCCTGGGCGCGCGCCGGCGCCGAAGCGGCGGACATCGCCTGGCGCGAGCTGGCGACGCTCCCCGAGCGCTGGCAGGCGCCGGTTTTTCCGCTCAAGGCCGCCGACCTCATCGCGCGCGGCGTACCCAAGGGGCCGCAGCTCGGCAGGGCGCTCGCGGCCGCGGAGGAGAAATGGATTTCTGCGGGATTTCCCAATGATGCCTCGGCGCTGCAGCGCATCCTCGATGAGGCGGCGCGGGGTGACGAGCCTCATTCCGGAGGCGCGCCCCCGCATCAAGTGCGGGGCAGGCTCCGGCGCGGACCCGGAGCGCAGGAAAACTGATCGCTCAATCCGTCGCCCGGATGGAGCGCCCGCGAAGCGGGGGCGAAATCCGGGACTGTGCTCCGGGCCCCGGATTTCGCTTCGCTCCATCCGGGCTACCAACCCTCACGGCCATTTCACCAGCGGCGGCATCGAGGAGAGAATCGATTCGACGTTGCCGCCGGTGTTCAGCCCGAACAAGGTGCCGCGGTCATAGAGCAGGTTGAACTCGACGTAGCGGCCGCGGCGCACCAATTGCTCCTCGCGCTCGGCTTCCGACCAGGACTTTGCCCAATTGCGCCGGACGAGCTCCGGATAGACGCGCAGGAAGGCGCTTCCGACTTCCCGGGTGAAGACAAAATCCGCTTCCCAATCGCCGCTGTCGTGCCAATCGTAAAAAATGCCGCCGATGCCGCGCGGCTCGTTGCGGTGTTTGAGAAAAAAATATGCATCGCACCAGCTCTTGTATTTTTCATAGGGCGCGACCGCCGCATGCGCGTCGCAGGCGGCCTTCATGGCGGCATGGAAATCACGGGCGTCGGGATCGCTCTGCTGCCGGCGTTGCGCGAGCAGGGGCGTGAGGTCGGCGCCGCCGCCGAACCACGCCTTGGTGGTGACCACGAAACGGGTGTTCATGTGCACGGCCGGCACGTGCGGACTGCGCGGATGGGCGATCAGCGAGATTCCCGAAGCCCAGAACCGCGGATCCTCCTGCGCGCCCGGGATCTCGTTACGGAACTCCGGCGCGAACTCGCCGAACACGGTCGAGACCTGGACGCCGGCCTTCTCGAACAGCCGTCCGCGCAGCATCGACATGATGCCGCCGCCGCCGGGCGCTCCGCCCGGGTCGCTGCGCCGCCACGGCGTGCGCTCGAACCGGCCGGGCGCGGCGCCATGGAGCCCGGCCGATGCGTCCGCTTCGAGCGCCTCGAAGGCGCTGCAAATCTCGTCGCGCAGGCTTTCGAACCAGCTTTGCGCGCGCGCCTTGCGGGCTTCGAGCTCAGCTTTCATCGCGTCGATTCCATCCCGCGAGCGCAGGTCCAAACATCAGCTGTCCCGAGCCGGGGACAATAACGGAAATCCGCC
>Ga0137391_10003900_pt1 | contig 11368 bp, 8 predicted proteins | sample 15con2h24BmetaG_FD_101399 | JGI IMG/M metagenome (GOLD analysis project Ga0137391, IMG submission 101399) | Vadose zone soil microbial communities from Angelo Coast Range Reserve, California, USA - 15con2h2.4B metaG | ecosystem: Environmental > Terrestrial > Soil > Vadose zone > Saprolite...
CTGTGGCCCGGTAGTGTAATCGGTTTAACACGCCGCCCTCTCAAGGCGGAGACTACGGGTTCGATTCCCGTCCGGGCTACCATATCAGGGAATCGCTACTGCAGCCGCCAGCGCGGCTGCCTGCGCAATCTGCGCGATAGCTACGACGTTTTTCCATGTGTTGCCGCCGAGAACGGCCTTTTCTGGAACCACAATCGTGTCTCCGGGTCCAATCGCGGATGACAAAACGCCTCCCGACCACATCCCCTTGCTGCCGCCAGTGACCGAACCATTTGCCCGGACAATGAAAATGGCTTTCCTGTTGGCCAGCCCGGTTGCGCCGCCGGCGCGGGAGAGATACCAGCCGGCATTTTTTCCCGGGGAATAGGTAAGGGCATTCGCGTTGTACACTTGCCCGACGATCACTACGAACCCCGGCTGCTTGGGAATCTCAAGGGTGTCGCCGGAACGCAGTTCGATATCGTCCGGAGAGCCCGCAAAATCCTTCTGGCCTGGGCGAATATGAACTACCAGCCGGCCGGATACCGGCGCTCGGCGCAGCGCGTCGAGGACGCGCTGGCGCTGTTGCATCGCGGCTTGCTGGAGTGCGAGCTCATCCGAGCCGCTGGCCGTCACCGCGGTCTTCACCACGGTTGATTCCTGTTCCAAACGTTGGATCAGTTCCTGCCGGCTCCTATATTGCATTTCGCGCACGTCCAGGCGCTCGAACACCGCTGCTTGCGGGTACGCGGTGCGCAACAATCCTCCCGCGCGGCGCAGCAAGGAGCTGAGCCGTTCTCCCGGCTGGATGCCGTAAACGCCTGGCTTAGCCACTTCACCGCTCAGCGTTACGGTGGCCCCGATGTTTTTCCAACCTGTCTGCTGCGGCACAGTCAGCACATCGCCGTCGCGCAGAGAAAAATCTTCACCATCATTCCCTGTCAGTGCTCCCGCCAGATTCACGCCTTGCGATGCAAGCGGCTGTGTACCAGGAACTGTTCCGTTCGCCGCGGCGTAATGCGTCAAGTCCCCACTCGCCCGATTGGCGCTGCGGAGCAGCCCACCCGCTGAACGGACCAGGTCCGAGACTCGCATATTGGCTGCCAATGGATAGCGCCCCGGCCGCGCCACCTCTCCCCGCACGTATACGCTCGGCGGATTCACCCGTTCCGGCTGGCGATGAATCAGGATGCGGTCGCGCGGCTCGATCAAAATGTTCTTCGCAGGGTCACCTGCCATAACCTCCCGTAGCGAAATGCTGAACACCTTCGTGCTTCCGTCGGGCATGTATCGGAAAAGTTGCCCACTCTCCTCCCACGCTTCCGGCGTTACTCCGCCGGCTTCATAGATCGCATCGCGCAGATGCGCTTGGCCCGAACTGCGGTAACGCCCGGGATGATGAACCTCCCCAAAGACTGTATATTCCGGCGCGGACTCCAGGTCGTATCGCCCGAAAACGCGAACCGTATCGAGTGGCTCCAGTTTTGGAGCGCTTTCCGGGTGCGCGAGCGCGGTGCCGAGAGAAAAACTCTCAACCACGGGACGGTTCTCCGGCCCCACAATTCGAATGATCTCGGCGTATCGCTCGGAAGGTTCCGGCAAAAGGTCGGTATAAGCGCCGATCAGGTCGGTGAGTTTCATCCCCTCATGGTACGAGTAGCGCCCTGGCCGGAGAACGTGCCCTTCGAGATAAACCGCCCGGCTGTTGTACGGAGCGATCGGAAAAATGTGAATCTCGTCCCCGTCCTGAACGCTGAATTTCTCAAACGCCGCGCTCAGGGATTCTTTGTCGCTTGCTTCACCGATCTCCAGGCTGAGCATCGTGCGCTTCTCATGCGCGTCCAGACGCTGTACTTCGATGTGGCGGAGCGCCGCGGCCGGCAAGATCCCTCCCGCCAGATCGAGAACTTCATCTAGACTTTTTTCGCCGCGCAACTCGTACGACGCGGGCCGGCGAACCATGCCATCCACGGTCACCGTTGCTCCCAGCGGCGGCACACGCAGTGAGTCGCCGTTTTCGAGCCGCTTCACCTCTCCGCGAATGCCATGCAACAGCAGATCGTAAGCATCGACTTCTTCCAATAATTGTTTTCCGCGGTAGTGCTCCAGCCGGCGCAACGAACCGCTAGCGGTGATTCCACCGGCCTGGAAGAGAGCGTTCAGCGGCGTCGAAAGGGAGCTCACATCGTATGCGCCCGGTGAAACAACTTCGCCCACTACGTACACGCGGACCGTGCGTAGCTTCAGCAGCGACACGTCTGCCGAGATGTCTCGAAATTGCGTTCGCAACGCGCGCTGCACCGATTCCTGGGCTTCGCCAAGTGATCGTCCGGAAACCAACAGAGGTCCGGCTTCCGGAAGCTGTAGTTTTCCTTCGCGATCCACGGTTCGAAACAAACGTTGCGAAACGCCGCCCCACAAATCGATCGACAAGCTGTCACCCGGCCCCAGCACGTAGTCAGGCCCGACGGGAAGATCCATTGGCAGGACATCGGGATTCACGGCGCCTCGGCGGAAGACATTCATGCCGAATCGTTCTATGCGTCCCGGCGTGGCGCTGGCCTGCACATACAGATCGAATAGTGACGGCGTATCCGCGTAAGGATTCGGCCGATGCACCATATGCACCGGCTCGAGTTCGGCAAAAGCACTCTCGGCAGTTCCACGCTCCGTATTTCGCGGGGCTCCTTCTCTGGCACTCGATCGCGGCGCGCCAAAATTCCCCGCGCGCGCTGCACCCAGTCCCGCCATTCCTTGCGCCTCATTTGCTGGCAATTCGGTCGCCAGCACTCCCCCCTCAGCCATTCCTCCCGCGCCGCGCGTCTGCGTGGAATCAAATGCGCTGGAATTCCCTCGCCGTGAAGATACAAGGGGTGCTTCGAACGAAGATCCAACATCAGCCGTTGTGCGGAATTCGTCTGGCGCGTTCAACTTCTCGGGCCGCACGGACTGCGGCCCATACTCCTCCCGACCAGGAAACGGCTCCGCTGGAACTGTGTCTCCATCGGACGGAGAAAGTCTCGCTCGCGTCCGCTCGATCGATCTGCCAGCATTCTCGCAGTCGCTCTGCAGTTGCGGGCCGCAACTTGTCTGGAATTCCTCGCGCGCCCGGGCTCGCGGTTCGTAATTCCGTTCGGCAAACCGTGCCAACTCCTGCGCGCGCTCCTGAAAAACAAGCCTCTGTTCCTGTGCCATGTCGGAATCCGGATTGACCTTCGGCAACAGATAGCCATATCTGCGAAGCAGCCTTGTCGCCAGCACCCGCGTGCGCAGGTCCTCACGAAGCCGCGCTGCCAGCGCCGCATCGCTCAAGTCGGACTCTTCCAGAATCTGCCCGCTCTCCCCCGCTTCCCGTGCGATCGCACCCTTTAGCTCCACCATCAAACCCGCATCCTTATTCACCATTTCGAGGATCTGGTCGGCGGTCGCTGCCACGCGGTCCAGGTTGTCCGCTACGATGTCGTCGCCCCTCCATGCGGGCCTTTTTGTTTCTTTCTGCCCTGAGGCTCCGCCATAGCCTGTTTCCCGTTCACGGCTTCTTTCCGATCCCGTCGTTTGCTGTGCCTGCGCCGTACACGTCCAAAGAAATGTGGCCCCGCTAATCAAAATCACCGCCGAGAACCTTGGCAGCCGCCGCTTGCTGACGACTGAGTCAGAAGTAGTCCGCTCCTGCCTCACGCAACACCTCCCTTCGGCCGCGCCAACCCATTGCGCATCACCTCAAGTAGCGCTTCCTTGCACGATGTCATGGTCGTGGAGTGGATTTCGATCGAGGCCCAATAAGAAATCCCTACATCGGTATTCGGTGCTACCGCGATAATCCGCAGCTCAGGAAATTCCCGCAGCAGTAAGTCGCACAACGGCGGACGCTCCTTCATTTCATCCTGCGCAATTAGAAGAACATCCGGCCTAGTCTCCGCCACCAGCGATGGCACGTCCTGCTCGTTCTCCGTTTCTCCCACAACATGGATTCCGGCTTGCTCCGATAACGTGGAAAGCACCATCTCCCGCAGGAACCGAGGACGATTGGCGACCAGCACACGGACTTTCGTTTCCATGCGCGCCTCCGCAAGCAAAGGAGACTAGTGGGAATCGAACAAGGGGGACAGGGTGGAAATGGTACCGGAAAGGGAGTACTGCAATTTTCGACTTAGGTACTTTAGAGGATGGGACGCTATGGGTACTTATTTGGTCCGCGGATCAGTCGCTCTGCGCGGTGGTCACGGGATGCTCTTCGCGTTGCAGCGGCCGCAGCGAAAAAAATTTATGCCGACAGGGCTCGCAACGCAGCGCTGGAAGCCCGAAAATCCGCCCGAGAGTCCCCGCCACTCCCTGCATACGTTCGGCGGAGATGCTCTGTAATGCGAAGTTGCCGCAAATCTCGCAATGCGCATACAGCATGGTGCGAAATGGGATCGAGGGCGCGTGAAATCTTGTCTCGCAAGTTTCGCAGCGCCACGGCAGGACGCCCGCGATACTGAAGAGATAGTCGAGCACCGTCCGGCGCCTGGAACGCCGGGTGTTCGAGGCGTGACAGACCGGGCAAGTGGTTGGGATGGCCCTGATCAGCATTCTCCATTCTCCATGCCAAGAGTAGGCCAAAAGCGGGGGAATCTGCAAGAGGCAGTGCTTGCCGCCTCAAGCAAGAGGCGGTCTTCGTTTGGCAAGGCCCCTCGGCGCGATACAATCAGTTTGAGGAGCACTCATGCCCGACTATACCGAAGAGCACGCTCGCGCCGGCATCAACGCAAAATTGCCCGCGCTCGAGACCTGGTCCAATCAATTTCCCGGCTACATTATTACCACGCGATTTCCCGAATACTCCTCCGTCTGCCCCAAGACCGGTCTCCCTGACTTCGGCACCATCACTATCCAATACATGCCGAAAAAAGATTGCATCGAATTGAAAGCGCTGAAAATGTATCTCCTCGCTTACCGCAGCCTGGGCATCTTCTATGAGAACGCCGTCAACAGAATTTTGCGCGACGTCGTCGAAGCCGTTCGCCCGGAGTGGTGCGTCGTCCGCGGCGAATTTACGCCCCGCGGCGGCCTAACCACCTCCATCTTCGCCCGCTGGCCGAAGATACGGCCGCGCCAGGAGCGGCGCGCGAAGTAATGAAGTAAAGAGGTAACGACGTAAGGAACGGATGAAGGGCCTGACGAAAGAGAGATCGGCCTTTGGCTTGTAAGGATGTACCCCCCCCTGTTTTTTGTAAGTGTTGCATCTAAAGGACTTAGGCAAGCCGTAAGTCTTTTGTTTGCAACACTTGCGAGGAGACCCATAAATGTTGCAGCTAAAGGACTTATGGAGGGTAGGTGTTCGGAACGTCCGGACCACCCGCTCCCCTCCACTGTTTTTGTAAAAGATTGAGACAACAGGGGTTAGGGGATGGGGGTCGGCAGAAAGATTGTGGGGTAAGGACTTAGAGAAAGGGAAATACGGATGTAAGGAGGTAACGAGGTGAGGAAGGGACTTGGTGTCCGGTGACTCCAGGAGGCAAGGCCAGGAATGGGGAAACCGGTGAGGATGCGCTGCGAGATACACAAAACAGAATAGCAGAAAATAATCGGCGTGTCAAGTCATTTGTTGAATATCATTCGAATGGAGCGGGAAGGTGTTGAAAAGGCAGAGGGTTAAAGGGTTGAAGAGCAAAATTTGAGGAATGGGGATGCTGGGCGAAAAAGCGAAAATTCTTGCTAAAAGAGGGTGAGGCGAGAAGACAGGGGAAAATGGCAAGCACTACAGGCTTTCAAAAGCCGAAAGCGAGAGCCACTCGCCTGGCCGGCGTGCCCCCTTACCAGACCTTTGCAAGATTGTGCAGTCCCTGGAGATAGTCCTCTTTCTCGATTCTGCTTTCGACGCCAAACTCCGTCAGGATGGTCATCATCTGTCCCACGGGAAGTCCGGCAAGCTCCGCAGCTTTGCCTAGGGAAGCCTCTCCCTTTCTATATCTCTCGACGGCAAGCAGGATTCTGCCGCGTGTGACCAGGTCGCGCACAGCTTTGGAGAGGTCGCTGCGCTCTTCTTTCGAGATCTCGGCGAGAAACTCATAGTTGTCGCGGTCCATGCGGATACTCATCGTCTTGGTCATTCGCGCACCTCCAATTTCAGTCTGGCATCCTCGATGATCGAATGCTTGTAACGTCCGTATTTTGCAAGCGCCGCGAGTCCGGCAAGGGCGGAGCTGCGATCGAGCAAACCCTTTTCGCGGCTCCGAAGTAGGATGCCTATGGCGGTGGTGAAGGCAATGCCGAGCAGCTTGCAGGCGTTGATGCCATTCTTATCATCGATGCCGATGATGTGGGCTCGCTCCTTGAGGGCGAGCGCAATGGCTTCCGTTTCACCCTGGCCCAAATTAAAGTCCGCTTGCAACTTGGCGACAAGCTTCCGGTTTTTTATGGGAATGACCTTGATTCTCGACTCATCCAGGGCTTTTTGGATCATAAGTGCGTCCAAGGTCTTCTTCGCGCCGCAACATTCCCTCGCAACCTCCCCCGGAATGGCGACCCGTAGCTTGACGCCCGCTAGGAACAGGTCGAGAAATTCGGCCTTGGCAAAGAGAATTAGCGTGGATGCGTCAAGAACAAACATTATGACGGAATGTTACAACCGTAATGATAGCACAATCCATCTGCGGATAGCAAACCCAACGCAAGAACGCGCCGCCGCGAGAAGGTGTTGAAAAGGCAGGGTCTTAGGGGATTGAAAGGCGGAATTTAAGGAACGCGAATGCGGGGCGGAAAAGCGAGAATTTCTTATCACCAACTTGAATTGCAGGAGTGGTATGTTTCTTTGCGCAATGCATTCGATTGAGGCGAGAAGAGGGACGAATTGAGCGAGCGGCCGGTAAACCCGAAGCCAGAATCACTCGACGACATTATTGGGCATAGGGCCGTCGTGTTGGCGGACCAGATTCAGAAGGCGGCGGCATGGGCCAAGTCGGAGATGGACCTGCAGATTGAGGTGGCCGGGGCGCTGAAAGAATTTGCGCGAGAAGCCAAAATCAAGCTGGATGCTCACCACAACATTACGGTTGCGACCGGGCGGCCGGACTCGGTCTACAGCAACGTGATTGTTGAATATAAAGATCCGGGGACGCTGTCTGAGAATCGAGATGGGGCCAACAACAAGAAGCTGATCGAGCAGATCCGGCAGCGCTTCTATGACATGCGGCGAGAAGAAAACCGCCCGATGAACAGCATGTTCGGTGTGGGAACGGATGGGAAGTATTTCGTCTTTGTAAGATTCCGCGATGAGAAGTGGACGGACGAGGAGCCGCTGGAGGTTAACTGGCATTCGACTCAGCAGTTTCTTTGGGCGCTCTACAACCTCGGACAAAAAGGGAAGCCCTATCAGCCAGAATATCTGCATGGAGATTTTGGTTCGGACAGTCTGATCGCTCAGGAGGGCGTGAGGACGCTCTACGACGAAATCCTGAAGACGGAGAATCCGAAGGCGCAAGTTTTCTTTAACCAGTGGAAGATTCTGTTTGGAGAGGTCTGCGGGTATGACGTCGAGAATTTATCGGACAAGCTAAAGAAGCTAGCGGAATTCTACGGTGTGAAGGGCAAGCCACACCCAGGACAGCTCCTATTTGCGTTGCACACGTACTATGCGCTCCTGATAAAGCTTCTCGCGGCTGAGATTGTGAGCTTTTTCAATCCGTGGATGACACGACAGGTGGAAAAGCTCCAGAACGCAATCAATTCAGCGAAGTTGAGGCGTGAGCTCGAAGAATTGGAAGGTGGCGGTATTTTTCACGCGATGGGAATCACCAACTTTCTCGAAGGCGATCTGTTTTCCTGGTATCTGCCGGTCTGGAGCGAGCCAATTGAGAAGATTGCCCGGCAGATGTCGCAAAAATTAGATGAGTACAATCCGGGGACATTCTCTGAAGATCCTGCGCGATCACGTGACTTACTGAAGAGACTTTATCAGCAGCTGTTTCCAAAATCTGTGCGACACGATTTGGGTGAATACTACACGCCAGATTGGCTGGCGGAGCATGTCCTGAATGAGCTCGGGTACGGAGGCGATCCTGATAAGCGCCTCCTCGATCCTGCCTGTGGGTCCGGTACTTTTCTTGTGATGGCAATTAATCGCATCCGCCGCTGGTACGAGACCAACCGAGAAAACTGCAGCTACGACGAAGGTGATCTCCTAAAGAAGATTTTGGCTAACGTGGTTGGCTTCGATCTAAATCCACTCGCGGTGATGGCCGCACGCACTAACTATCTTGTTGCCATAAAGGATTTGATTCGTCATTCAGGTCATATCGAGATTCCCGTTTATCTTTGCGACTCCGTTATGACACCTGCGGAGTACGGAACCCTATTCAGCGGCGGCCTGGGTGACGTCGCTCAAGTGCCCTGCAGCGCGATGAAGCCTCCACACCTACTGGTCCCCAAGGAGATCGCTAAGAGCCCGGCCGAGGTAGCTAAGTATGCCGAGGTGCTCGAAACATGCATCAAAAACGCTTACGCACCCGCGGAGTTTCTTGCGCGTTGTCGCGATGAAGGCCTAAACATAACTACGACTGACGCACACCGAGCCCTTTACAAGGAACTTGTCCGGCTCGATAAAGAAAATAAGAATGGCATCTGGGCACGGATCATTAAGAATAATTTTGCTCCATTGTTTGTCGGGAAGATGGACTACGTGGCCGGAAATCCACCGTGGGTCAATTGGGAGAGTCTTCCAGAGTCCTACCGCGACAGCATGAAGCCGCTTTGGCAACAGTATGGATTATTCTCGCTGTCGGGCTCGGCAGGCCGTCTGGGCGGAGGCAAGAAGGACCTGTCCATGTTGTTTGTCTATGCTGGCGTGGACCATTTTCTGTCTACAAGCGGGCGACTTGGATTTGTCATAACCCAGACGGTTTTCAAGTCACGCGGAGCTGGCGATGGTTTTAGGCATTTCAAGTTCGCGATAGACGGAAAGTTCGCGGTACTCAAGCCACTAGTGGTTCATGATTTTAGCCGGCTGCAGGTATTCGAAGGAGCGACAAACGCTGCGGCGGTTTTCGTCTGTGAAAAAGACGTAAAGGATTTCAAATACCCCGTATCGTATGTGGCGTGGAGTGGTCCCTCGCGGATTGACCAAGATGAAAACTTATCTCATGTTCTTAAGAATACTACGCGGGCAAACCTTAGCGCTGTGCCCATAGAGAGTTCCAGGTTAAGCGCGCCCTGGCTGACCGCACCAAAACAGGCTCTACTCGGACTGCACAAAGTTACGGGGAAGAGCGACTACAAAGCCCATGCAGGATGCTGCACCTGGATGAATGGCGTCTATTGGATAAACATCATTAAACAATCATCCGGCATGGAAGTGTTGATCGAGAACCTTTTTGACGTAGGAAAAATCAAGGTTAACCACGTAGAAAATTCAATCGAGAAAGACTTGGTCTATCCCTTGCTTCGGGGCAGGGACGTCAAACGCTGGGACGCTAATCCGAGCGCATACCTAATTTTGGCTCAAGACCCTGCGACACGCGCCGGGGTTCCAGAGGCCTCCATGAAGAGAGAACAACCGAAGACATATGCCTATTTCAAGAAATTTGAGAAGGAACTGCGTCAGCGCTCAGGGTTTCGGCGGTACTTCGACCCTGGGGACCCCTTTTATTGCGTATACAACGTTGGTCCGTATTCCGTCCAACCCATCAAAGTATTTTGGCGCCAATTCATTCCAGAACTTCGAATGGCCGTTCTAAACCAGCGGAAAGATTCGCATTTGGGGAACAAGGTATGCCTTACCCAACATGTGGTTTCTTTCGTTCCATTCGAGACGTACGATGAGGCGTTTTACTTCTCAGGCTGCGGAAATTCAAGCCCTGCGACACTGCTACATTGGAATTCATCGACCTCCAAGAGTTATGGCCAGCCTCATATCTTAGAAACAATCCGGATTCCCCGCTATGACCCCAAGGATAAGACACATGTTCAGATCCGGGATCTCGCGAGAAGATGCCATGAAGCCGCATCCACGCAGAACTTCGATGAAATAGCGACGCTTGAAGTCGCGATAGATAAAGAAGCGGCTAAACTTTGGGGAATCGCTGCCAATGAGCTAGAAACTATTCAGGAAACTCTCGATGAAGCTCGACGAAAAGGTCGTACGGTGGCAGACGAGCCGGGCGATGACGAGTAAAACGTTGGAGTTTTGCAGATATTCTTTGTTTCGGGAGTAACCGCCTGAATGAAGGTTTAACGGTATATAATTCGGCCTGTGGGCACACCGACCACTCAGAACAATAAGTTAAATGAAACGCTGGATGCAGGTACGCATGTTCGTAGCGTGAACGGAATTTACCGCCCGCTTGGGGTGGGGCGTGTACAGAAAGTCCGAGACCATCAGTGCAAGGTTGAGTTTAATCCCACGGTTTTTTCACGTCCGCCCTATCGCTCAGAAAACAAAATCTTGAAGCTCGACGAGGTGGTAGTTTGTCTCACCCCCTTGGAATTGGCTGGAACTGGCACCTGGGATGAGGCCTGGAAGTTCGATCTACGCCAAATGGCAGCGCGGTTTCTCTGTTTGAACAAGGGCGGGCAGCTCTCGAATGCGCGGACGGAAATTCTGCCACACCAGATTTTCACGGCGCACACGGTGGTATCGAATGCGAAGCGGCGATTCATGCTGGCGGATGAGGTGGGGTTAGGCAAGACGGTCGAGGCAGGAATGGTGTGGCAGGCGCTGTCGCAGCGGGGCAACGCAGCGCGAACGCTTGTCGTATGCCCGGCGGGGTTGACGCGGCAGTGGCAAGAAGAGTTTCAAGAAAAATTCCAAGAGATGTTTGAGATTTTTGGGCGGGATTTTCAGGCGGTTAATCCGCGAATCTGGGACCTGAAGGCAACGGCGATTGCTTCGCTGGACCGGCTGAAGCGGAAGGAACACAAGCGGACGCTGCTGGAGAACCGGAAGTGGGACCTGATTATCTTCGATGAGGCGCAGCACCTGAGCGCGCGGGACTATCCAAAGAAAACAGAGAAGACCTTGAATTACCAGCTTGCGGAAGTCTTGAGGGATTACACAGACGCGCTCCTGCTGCTGACAGCGACGCCGCATGCGGGCGATCCGAACCATGGGCGGTTTATCAACCTGGTGAAACTGCTGGACACTAATGTGGACTTCACGCCGCTCGTTGATGAGGGATTGTTCCGGCCGAAGGACGCGATTCCGTATTCAAAACTGATCCTGCGGACGCCGAAATTGAAGGTGACGGACGCGCAGGGGCAAGCGGTTTTCAAGGGGCGTCGGACGATTCCGCTTGATTTCAAAATGCACGCGGACGAGCGGGAATTTTACGATGCCGTGGAGGAGTACATCCGGACGGGGTACAACGCGCTCGAAAAGATCGAGGATCCGACGCACCGGCGGGCGATCGGGTTC
>Ga0137391_10003908_pt1 | contig 11359 bp, 7 predicted proteins | sample 15con2h24BmetaG_FD_101399 | JGI IMG/M metagenome (GOLD analysis project Ga0137391, IMG submission 101399) | Vadose zone soil microbial communities from Angelo Coast Range Reserve, California, USA - 15con2h2.4B metaG | ecosystem: Environmental > Terrestrial > Soil > Vadose zone > Saprolite...
CCGGAGATCCGCGACGGGCTGGTGACGGTGGCGACGACGATGCAGACGGCAACCGTGCGCGTGCGCGGCAGCGATCTGTTCGCCTCGGGCACGGCCACCATCAACGACCGATACGTGCCGCTGATCGATCGCGTCGCCGCTGCGCTCGAGAGCGAGCCCGGTTCCGTGCTGGTGGTCGGCCATACCGACAACGTGCCGATCCGCTCGCTGCGCTTTCCCTCCAACTACCAGCTCTCGGTGGCGCGGGCCGAGACGGTGCGCGATCAGCTGCGCCGCGACATGAAGCAGCGCCGCGATGTCGCCGCTGAAGGCCGCGCCGATGGCGATCCCGTCGCCTCCAATGCCACGCCGGAAGGACGCGCCGCCAACCGGCGAATCGAAGTCGTCCTGAACCGGCAGGAGAGCGCGCAATGAAGCGGGTTCTCGGCATTCTCACCGCGAAGTGGTTCGTCACGCTGATCGGCGCGATCGCGCTGTCGCTGATCGTCTGGTTCATCGGTCCGCTCATCGCCGTCGCCGACATGCGCCCGCTCGAGAGCGAGATGGTGCGCCTCATCGTGGTGATGGCGATCGTGTTCGTCTGGGGCCTCATCAACATCTTCTCGCGGGTCAAGGAGGCGCGCACCAACGACCAGATGGCGCAGGCGCTGACCCAGGCGAAGGATGCTGCGGGGCCCGAGGCGGGCGAAGAGATCGCGCTGCTGCGCAAGCGGCTCGAGGAGTCGCTGGGTCTGCTCAAGAAGGGCGCCGGCGGCAAGGGTCGCGGTCGCTACCTCTATCAGCTGCCCTGGTACATGCTGATCGGCCCGCCCGGCTCGGGTAAGACCACGGCGCTGCAGAACTCCGGGCTCAACTTCCCGCTGGCGGCGAAATACGGCAAGGATCCCGTCAAGGGCGTCGGCGGCACGCGCAATTGCGACTGGTGGCTCACCGACGAGGCGGTGCTGCTCGACACGGCCGGCCGCTACACGACGCAGGACAGCCACGCCGCCTCCGATCAGGCGGGATGGAAGGGCTTCCTCGGCCTCCTCAAGAAATTCCGCCCGCGCCAGCCGATCAACGGTGCGCTGGTCGCCATCAGCATCGCCGATGTCGTCGGACTGTCGAGCGGCGAACGCTTGGCGCATGCGCGCGCCATACGCCAGCGGCTGCGTGAGCTCGGCGAGGAGTTCGGCATCCGCTTCCCGGTCTATGTCCTCCTCACCAAGGCTGACCTGATCGCCGGCTTCGTCGAGTATTTCGACGATCTGAGCCGCGAGGAGCGCGAGCAGGTCTGGGGCATGACGCTGCCGATGGATCGCGGCAGCGATGACGAGCCGCCCGCCGTGGTCGGCTTCACCTCCGGCTACGACGCGGTGGTGCAGCGCCTGCACGAGCGGCAGCTGGCGCGCGTCCAGCAGGAGACGGACCTCAACAAGCGCGCGCTGATCTATGGCTTCCCGGCGCAGGTGGCCTCGCTCAAGGAGCTGGTGAAGGAGTTCCTCGACGAGATCTTCATGCCCAACCGCTATGAGGGGCGGCCGCTGCTGCGCGGCGTCTATTTCACCAGCGGCACGCAGGAAGGCACGCCGATCGACCGCATCATGGCCGGCGTCGCCGCGACCTTCGGCCTCGACCGCCAGCGGCTGTCGGCGTTCAGCGGCGCCGGCCGCGGCTATTTCCTGACGCGGCTGATGCGCGGCGTCGTCTTCGCCGAAGCGAGCGTCGCCGGCGCCGATGCCAAGCTGGAGCGCCGCCAGGCGCTGCTGCGCCAGGGCGTCTTTGCCGCCGCGGCCGCCGTCTTCGTCGCCGCTATCGCGGCGTGGACGGTGAGCTATTTCGGCAATCGCAGCCTCATCGCCGAGGTCGACGGCCAGCTGGCGCAATATGCGCAGGCGGTGGCGCCCGTGGCGACGCCGCAGGTGAACGACGGCGACGTGCTGCGCGTGCTGCCGGCACTGCGCTTCCTGCGTGCCATGCCCGCCGGCTATGACGCGCGGTCCGAGAGCGTGCCGTGGTCGGTGAGCTTCGGCCTCTATCAGGGCGACAAGCTCGGCTCGCAGGAGATCCTCGCCTACCGCCGCGCGCTCAACACCATCTTCCTGCCGCGGCTGCTGGTTCGCTTGGGCGCACAGATCCGCGGCAATCTCGAGAAGCCGGATTACGTCCACGAAGCGCTCAAGACCTATCTGATGCTGGGCGGGGCGGGGCCGCTGGACAAGGATCTCATCCGTGCCTGGATGGATTTCGACTGGAAGGCGCAGCTCCCCGGCCCAGACAAGGACGATGTGCGCAACGAGCTCACCGCTCACCTCAACGCCTTGCTCGAAGCGCAGCTGCAGCCGATCGGTCTCGACGGCAGCGTCATCGACACGGCGCGACGCGCCCTGCTCCAGTCGCCGCTGGCGAGCCGCGCCTACAATACGATGAAGCAAAGCGCCGCAGCGCGGAAGCTGCCGGAGTGGCGCATCGCCGCCAATGCCGGTCCCGCCGCCGACCGCGTCTTCGTGCGCAACTCCGGCAAGCTGCTGTCGGATGGCATTCCCGGGCTCTACACCTATGAGGGCTTCTACAAGGTGTTCATGCCCGGGCTCGCCAGCGTGGCGCGCGACGTGGCGCGCGAGAGCTGGGTGCTCGGTGACGCCGCGCCGAAGGGCGGCGAGGCGACTATCTCATCCGGCCTGCAGCGCGACATCGCCCAGCTCTACACCAACGACTACATCGCGCAATGGGACGGGCTGCTCGCGGACATCGCGGTCGTGCCCTTCCGCGGCATGCAGAACGCCGCCGAAGTGGTGAACATCCTCTCTGCGCCGACCTCGCCGCTGAAGCTGCTGCTGACCTCGGCGGCAAAGGAGACGCAGCTGAGCCGCGCTCCCGACATCGGCGGTGGGCTCGGCGACAAGGCCGCGGCGGCGGTCCAGGGCGCGACGGCGGCGGCGAGCGGTGCCGCCAACAAGCTCGCCGGCATCGTCGGCCAGAGCGCTGTTCCCGCCATCCCCAGCTACGGGCAGGCGGTGGACGATCATTTCCGGCGGTTGCACGAATTCGTCGGATTGGGCGGGCAGGGGCCGGCACCGATCGACGATCTCATCCGCGGCCTCAACGAGGTCTACCTGCAGCTCAACCGGATGGGTCAGCCGGGCCAGGACCTGGTTGCCCGCGCCGACGGCGGCGCGGTGCAGAAGCTGGCGACCGACGCAACGCGCCTTCCACCGCCGCTGGCCGCGATGGTCACCAGCATCGCGCGCGGCGCCTCCACCACCGCGGTTGGCGGCGCGCGCGTGCAGATCAACGATGACTGGCAGGCGAAGGTGCTGCCTTTCTGTCAGCGCGCGCTCGACAACCGCTATCCGATCGTCCGCGGCAGCCAGACCGACGTCACCCTCGATGATTTCGCCAAGCTGTTCGCGCCCAACGGCCTCATTGACGCGTTCTTCAAGACCAACCTCAAGCCCTTCGTCGACACCTCACATCTGCCGTGGCGCTGGCAGAAGGTCGATAACATCGAACTCGGCATCTCCCAAGACGTGCTGACGCAGTTCCAGCGCGCCGCGGCGATCCGCGACGGCTTCTTCGGCGGTGGCGCCGCGCCCGCTGTCAAGTTCGAGCTGCTACCGGTCTCGCTCGATGCCGAAGTGACGCAGGTGCTGATCGACATCAACGGCCAGGAAGTGAGCTACGCCCACGGCCCGCCGCGGCTGACGCTCGTGCAGTGGCCGGGGACCGGCGGCACCGAACGCGGCCGCGTTGCCTTCTCGCCGGCGGCCTCGGGACAGGCCTCGAGCATCACCAAGTCGGGGCCATGGTCGCTGTTCCGCCTCTTCGACGAGGCGCAGGTGCAGAAGACATCGCTATCCGACCGGCTCCAGGTGAGGTTCTCGGTCGGCGGTCGCACCGCCGTCTATGAGGTGCGGGCGAACAGCGTCAACAACCCCCTCACAATGACCGAGCTCCACGATTTCCGCTGCCCTGCTCGGCTATGAACGAGGTGGCGCTCGCTCCGCGGCTCGGCTTCTTCGGCAAATTGCCGGCACGCGGCGATTTCGTCACCCGGCGCCTGACGCGCGACTTCACCGACCCGTGGGACGGCTGGCTGCAGGATGCCATCGCCATGAGCGCGGAACAGCTCGGCGAGGACTGGCTCGACAGCTACCTGACCGCGCCGATCTGGCGCTTCCTGCTGTCGTCGGGCGTGTGCGGCCAAATGCCGATGCTCGGCGTGATGATGCCGAGCGTCGACCGCGTCGGCCGTTATTTCCCGCTGACGCTCGCCGTCGCGCTCGCCGACACCGCGGCGCCGGCCAAGGCGATGCTCACCGCCGCCGCCTGGTTCGACGAGGTCGAGCAGCTCGCACTCTCCGCGCTCGAGGAGGATGCCGATCTCGACCGCATCGATCAGGAGGCGGAGGCGATCGCGGCGCCGTCGCCGGAACATCCGGACGGCGCGTCCTTCCGCACCGACCGGGCCGTCTCGGTCGAGCTCGGCGATGCCAGCGGCGCCGAAGCGGCGGCCGGGGCCATTGACGGCGTGCTTGGCCTGCTCGCGTCGCGTTACACGCTGTGGTGGACCAGCGGTTCCGACCGCTTCAAGCCGTCTCTCGTTTTCGCCGAAGGTTTGCCGTCCGTGGAGCGCTTCGCAGCGCTCCTCGACGGGAGATGGGAGCAGTGGGGATGGAAGACACGGTAAGGCATTCCGTCGCGCCGAAGCCATCAGCGCCGCCCGGCTTCCGCCTCGCCTCCGCCGCCGTCACGCATGTCGGCAAGGTGCGCAAGGTCAACGAGGATGCGTTCCTCGAGCGTCCGGATCTCGGCCTTTGGGCGGTGGCCGATGGCGTCGGCGGTGCCAGCCAAGGCGACCGCGCCAGCCGCCTCGTCGTCGAGGCGCTGGGCCGCGTCCGCCCGCCCGCCGCCGCCGCGGCCTTCCTCGCCGAGGTCTGCGACCAGCTCAAATCCGTCAACGGGCAGCTTCAGGAGGAGGCAGCGGCGCAGGGTGGCGAGCGCTTGAGCGCCAGCACCGTCGTCGCGCTGCTCGTCTTCGGCCAGCATTTCGCCTGCGCCTGGGCCGGCGACAGCCGGCTCTATGTGCTGCGCGACTACCGGCTGCACCAGATCAGCCGCGACCACAGCGAGGTGCAGGAGCTGGTCGATCAGGGCACGCTGACGCCGGAGCAGGCGCGCACGCATCCGCACGCGAACGTCGTGACCCGCGCCGTCGGCGCCCATGACAAGCTCGCCGTCGACATGGTCCAGGATCGCCTGCGCCGCGACGACATCTTCCTGCTGTGCAGCGACGGCCTGACCAAGATGCTCGAAGACCGCGAGATCGCCGCGCTGCTCGGCGGCGACCGGCCGATCGCAATCTCCGTCGAGATGCTGGTCGACGCCGCGCTCGATCGCGGCGCGACCGACAATGTGACGGTGGTGGGCGTCCAGCTCCTGGCGACGGCGGAGAGCCATGGCTGACGATCGCACCCGCGTCGCCGGGAACACCACCGGTTCGCAGAGCGGCGCCGATTCGACGCGCGTTTCCGCGACGCCCGTTACGCCGGTGACGCCGACCGGCGATGCCCGGCAGGGCGAGTTCGGCGTCCCCCGGCGTGCGGCGCCGGCGCCGGTCCAGGTCGGCGACGTGCTCGGCCACACCTATCGCATCGAGGCGTTCCTGGCCAAGGGCGGCATGGGCGCGGTCTACCGCGCGCGCCACGTCGTGCTGGAGAGCGAACACGCCATCAAGATCATCCTCTCCGAGCTGTCGGAGGATCCGCAGGTCATCGCGCTCTTGAATCAGGAAGCGCGCACGCTGCGCACGGTCAAGAACGACGCGGTCGTCGAGTATCAAGGCCTCATGCTCGACGAGCACGGCCGGCGCTACTTGGTGATGGAGTTCGCCGATGGACCGTCGCTGGCGGCGGTACTCAAGGAACGCCGCTTCACGCCCGCCGAGGTGGGAGCGCTGCGCGATCGCCTCGCGCTCGGCCTCGCCGCGGCGCATGAGAAGGGCATCTATCACCGCGACATCTCGCCGGACAACGTCATCCTTCCCGGTGGCCGCATCGAGAACGCCAAGATCATCGATTTCGGCATCGCCAAGTCGACCGCGACGGGCGAGAAGACCATCATCGGCGGCGATTTCGCCGGCAAATACTCCTACGCCTCGCCCGAGCAGGCGGGCATGTATGGCGGCAAGGTCGATGCGCGCTCGGACATCTATAGCCTCGGCCTGGTGCTGGCGAGCGCCGCCATCGGCTTCGGCGGCAAGCTCGACATGGGGAGTTCGCTGAGCTCGGTGTTCGAAGCGCGGCAGAAGGTGCCGGACCTCTCCAAGCTTCCCGCCGAGCTGCGCGGCGACATCGCGGCCATGCTGCAGCCGAAGCCGGAGGACCGTCCGCAATCGATGCAGCAGCTCGTCGGCGCCGGCGCGGGTACGGCGCGCCTGGGCGGTGGCGCGGCGCGGCCGAAGGCGGCGCCGGGGGACCGCGCGGCGTCCGGCGGCCGCCAAGGCGCGAGCGCGCTCGTCATCACCGTGGCGGTCTCCTTCGCCGTGGTCGTGCTGCTGGGCGCCGCGTACTTCCTGTTGTTCCCGTCGCGCCCATCCACCGGTCCGGAGATCGCCAACCGGGTCACGCCGGCGCCACCCATTCCTGCGCCGGAGCTGGCGCCGCCGTCGGTGACGACACCTTCATCGCCGCCCGCCCTGTCGTCGCCGCCGCAGGTAGCGATCGTCCTTCCGCCGCGCGCGGTGAACCCGGCAGAGCTCGCCGATCAGGTCAGTCGCGCCGTCGCCAGCTTTCAGTGCGCCGAGGTCAAGCCTAGCCTGATCGGCGAGCAGGATGTGCGGCTCACCGGCTTCGTCTCGAGCAACGACGAGCTGGGCAGTCTGCGGACAGCGACGAGCAGTGTCGCCAATGTCGGGAGCATCGACGCCAGCGGCGTCGGCATCTATCCCCTATCGCATTGCAAGCTGGTCAAGCTCATCAACGAGACTGCGGCGCCGTCCAGCGCCTTACCGGCGCCGCGCCTCCAGTTCAACAATCCCGACCTGGTCTACAAGGGTGGCGACACTCTCATCGTCAACGCCGGCGGGACCGCGGCCTATAACGGATACCTCTATGTCGACTATCTCGACAACGAGGGCAACGTCGTGCACATGCTGCCGATGCAGTTGCATCCCGACAACCGGATGAAGGCCGGCCAGGTCATCACGCTGGGAACGCCGAGCGAAGGCGGCAAGGCCGGCGAGCGTGTCTATCAGATCGAGGGGCCTTACGGCCCCAACCTCATCGTCGCCATCGCGTCGCCCAAGCCGCTGTTCAAGAAGGCGCGGGTCGACGAGCAGGAAAGCGCCGAACTCTACCTGTCGGCGCTGGCGCAGGAGCTTAGGGCCGCCGCGGCCGATCCGGGCGGCCGGCGTCTTGTCGCGACCTACACGATGTTCAACACGGTCCCGCGCTAGACGGGCGTCGGCGTGCAGAATAGGCGAGCGCGGGCTGTGATCCGCGTCACTGCGGCGCCGACAAATTGCTTTCACCTTCCGCGAATTACTGGCAAATATATTGACGTCCAGGTAGATCTATGTGACGCCAGGACTTGCGTTTCAGGGAGGGTTCATCCAATGAAGGGCTTCGTGTTGCCGGCCGTGGTGGCACTCGCATTCGCCGCCAGCCCAGCCATGACGCGGGCGGAGGACGCCAAGCCGGCCCAAAAGCAGGCGGCCACTCAGCCGGCCGATAGCAAGGCATCGTCCGACCAGATCATCCAGCAGCTGACCCCACCGGCGGGAACGCCGCCGCTGCGTTTCCGCGGGCTGCACCTGCTGACCTCGCAGCCGGCGGCCACGGCGCAGATGCCGGCGGTCGGGCTCGACATCAAGTTCAAGACGAACTCGGCCGAGCTCACCGAGGACGCCAAGGTGCAGGTAAAGCAGCTCGCCGAGGCCATGCAGTCGGAGCAGCTGTCGAAATTTCATTTCCTGGTCGAAGGGCATACCGACAGTGTCGGCCGGCCGGACTACAACCTGAACCTGTCAAAGCGGCGGGCCCAGGCGGTCAAGGACTATCTGGTCACCGCCTATGGCGTGCCGCGCAATCGCCTGGAAGCGATCGGCCGCGGCCAGACCATGCCAATCAGCGCCTCCGACCCGGCCAGCCCCGCCAATCGACGCGTGCAGGTGGTCAATATCGGCCAGTGACGACAGGCCGAACGAGAAGAGAAGAATGTGAGCCGCGGTTGCGGCGACGTGGGTGCCCCGACCGACGGGCAATAGTATGACGGGCTGTGGTTCGGGCTGGTTGAACGGCGCTGTCGCAGCGAGAGCGCGGCGAAAGCCCAGCTGATGTGGCGCCGTCCCCTTGCCTGGGGTGCCGTCGGCGGTGGCATCGCCGGCTTGGCTGTGCTGGGATTTCTGCTGTGGTTCCGCGCCACGCCGGGCGAGCCCAAGGCGATGGAGGGCCGCGGCGTCACGCCGGTGGTCGCAACCGGTCTGGCGCCGGCACCGCCGAGCGTCGGCACCCGAGCCGCCATCGCCGATGTCGCCTGCTGGTTTGCCACGCCGACCGGGCGCAGCGCGCGCTGCGGCATCCTTACCGTGCCCGAGCGGTGGAGCGCGGCGCAATCGCGGCCGCTGCATCTGCGCTTCGTCGTGTTCCGCGGCGATGCCGGTGGCGCCGACGACCCGGTGATCTACCTCGCCGGCGGTCCGGGCGCGCCGGCGCAGATCGACGCCGCCTCGATCGGCTATTGGTGGGACTGGATCGCGCGTGCCGACTGGCTGCGCAAGCGCGATCTCGTCGTCTTCGATGCCCGCGGCGTCGGCTTGTCCGAGCCGTCCATGAATTGCCCTGAGCTGGCGGACGCCGCCTATCGCGTGTTCGTCGAGCCGCTGAGCCTCGACCACGCCAATGCCATCTGGTCGGGAGCCGCGCAGCGCTGCCGCGAGCGGCTGGCTGCCGCCGGCATCGACCTCGCCAGCTACAACACCGGCGCTATCGTCGATGATGCGCACAGCCTCATCGCGCAGCTCGGCTACCACTCGTGGAACCTGCTGGCGACCTCCTATGGCACGCGCGTCGCGCTGCGCTTTGTCGACCGCTGGCGCGAGGGCACGCGCGCCGTCGTGCTCGATTCCGTATATCCGCCCAATGTCGCCGCCTATGTCGAGAGCGGGCCCGCCGCGGCGCAGGTCTTCGCCGCGCTGTTCCGCGAATGCGACGACGACAAGGCGTGCCACGCTGCTTTTCCCGGCATCGCCAAGCGGTTCGAGCAAGCCGTACGCCAGGCCGCGGTGACGCCATTGCGGGTCGAACTGCCCGATCCGCGCGGCGGGCCGCCGCTCGTGGCGCGGCTCGACGACGGCAGGCTGATCGATGCGCTATTCTATGCCTTCTACGACTGGCGGCGCATCGGCGAGCTGCCGGCGATCATTGCCGCGCTCGCGGCCTCGGATACGCGGCCGCTGTCCAGCCTGGCGCGCGCCGCGCTCGAAAACTATGTCTCGGCCTCGGTGAGCCACGGCCTGTTTCTCTCGGTCGAGTGCCACGACGAGTTTCCCTTCAACCGCCGCGCCGCGGTCGATCAGGCGGCGACGGAGCTGCCGCTCTATCGCAATTTCGCGCTGTCGACGCTGCCACTGGCGGCGTGCCCGTCCTGGCCGGTCGGGCAGGCGGCCGCGGAGGAGCGTCGCGCTGCTACGAGCGACGTGCCGATCCTGCTGCTGTCGGGAGAGCTCGACCCGGTGACGCCGGCGGCCTGGGCCAAGTTCGCGGCCAAGGACTTGCCGCGTGCGGTCAGGCTCGATTTTCGCGGCATCGGCCACGGCGTGCTGGCCGCCCATGCCTGCGCCGGCGTCATCGTCGGCCGCTTCCTCGCGGACCCCGCGCGCTCACCGCTGGACGACTGCCTGCTGGCGGTGGGGCCGCCGCATTTTCAGAGCGTGGTCCCCGGCGGCTGAGCCGGGGAAGGCCGCGGCGATCAGCCCTGGATCTTCCACCAGCTGCCGTCGCGGAGCTGGCAGGCTTGGCCTACATCGCTCTCGCTGCGACCGCCGATCACGAAGGCCTCGCGGTATTCACGGCAGAGCCGGTCGCTGTCGGGGATCGGCACGTCGCGCATGATCTCGGCGAAACCGTGGCTTCCGGTGTCGACATTGGACCATTCGACGGGACGCCCGACCGCGCCGACCTTGACAGCGTGCCACAGCGCCGTGACCTTCGCGACCTGATCGTTGGGGCTCAGGCCGCGGCGCGCGTCCGCCGGCTCGGCCTCCAGTTGCGTGACGATGTCGACCTTGCTGCCCGGCTCATAGCTCGCCAGGCGCAGCAGCGGCTTTGCCGCAAACGGCCGTGTCGTCACGACGCTGTCGCTCGGGCGCTGCGGGGCGCATGCCGGCAGGAGCGCGGCCGCGATGAGAAGGCCCAGGCGGGGCAGGAGGAGTCGTTGCATAGCCACACCAGCGTTGGAAAATGGGGCGACGCCACGTAAAGGTTCGGGTGGTCGGTCGCAGGTGCAGGCTAGGGGCGGAAGGTAAATTTAGTTTTGGCGCCGGCCAAATTCGGCGCAGCGCCTTGGCGAGTAATGATCAAATACTCGCAAAATGCTCGACAGCGAGCCGGTCGCGCCTCTCGGGCGTCAGCGGCAACTCAAGGCCGCCCGATCCTCGTTCAATAAACGTGGCGGATGATCCGCGGTTCCCGGCGCCGATTGTCCTTCTCGGTCAGCCGCCAGCCTTTGTCGCCGGCGCGCTTTCTTGTGCCGTCGCCGGGGCGATGCGCAGCCCGTCGCCGATGAGCACGAACGGCGCCCAGGCGAAGGGATGCGAGAAAACGAGCGACGGCCCGCCGGGCGAGCCCGCGGTCATCAGGCGATCGAGCTTCGCCTGGCGCAAGGCAAGCGTCGTGTCCTTGCGCGAGGCGCCGGGCTTCATGCCGAGCATGGCGCGGGTGGTGATGAACTCCGCAGAATCGTCGTCGACCGACCAGTGTGTCACCAGGAGCCCGCGCGTCCCCGCGAAGAAGAAAGCGCGGGCGAGGCCGGAGAGGCTCTCGCCGGCGGCGCCGCCGGGACCGGCGGTGTTGCAGGCGGAGACGATGACGAGGTCGGCATCCATCTTCAGCTCCTGCACTTCGTCGCTGGCGAGGAAGGCGTCCTTGGCGCTCTCGGCCTGCGCCGGGGCCGACATCAGGATCGACGGCTGCGACAGGCAGCGCAGCTCGGTCGGCAGGAAGGCGTGCGTCGCGAGATGCACCACGCGGTAGCGCTTCAAGTCGGTGCCGTTGACGGTGGCCTTGGTGAATTTGTCGCCGAGCACGACGTCCTGCGGCTTCACCGTCAGCATCTTGGCGACGTCGAGGATCTCCTGCCGCGTGCCCGGCAGGTCCCTGAG
>Ga0137391_10003911_pt1 | contig 11357 bp, 8 predicted proteins | sample 15con2h24BmetaG_FD_101399 | JGI IMG/M metagenome (GOLD analysis project Ga0137391, IMG submission 101399) | Vadose zone soil microbial communities from Angelo Coast Range Reserve, California, USA - 15con2h2.4B metaG | ecosystem: Environmental > Terrestrial > Soil > Vadose zone > Saprolite...
GAGAGCCACTTTCGCCTTGAACGCACCACTGTGCTGCCGTCGCTGTGTCGTCATCTTCTGGTTCTTCCTCACGGCTCCATGAGCTTAACTTATTCAGTGGTCCAGTTTCTGGGGTCCATTATAGACCGTTGAGAAAACTCTGGTACGCGCCTTTGTATTTGAGCATGGACAGAAACACTCGTGTCAGAAGTTCTCGAAGTACGGCGAGGTAATACAAACGAAGCTCAGACCCAGATGATTCTGAGTGGTAGCCTTGATGAACGACACCATCACGAAATTTAATCAACGAAGGTATTGCTGCCTTGATGTCGCTGGGTATTGGCACTTGAAAGTCCTTGAGAAGGGTTTCAAGGTTGCTACGTAAAGGACGCTGATTTAGATAACCAAGTTTGTTAGACATTACTTCTTGAGCGTCATCGCTCTTTGATGGGATATCAGGCGACAGGTCTTTTAAAGCCATATTAAGTGCATCTTGAAGCCGCATCCTCACCTTCTTGAAGATTGGTTTCGGTAGGATCGGATGCGATTTTCTGAAAACATGGATCAGATGCTCCAGCGCAGTCATCATCGTAAGGCACTGACTTTTCCGATGTCTGGGTTCGACCTGGGTTCATGCGGCTTTCTCGTCCACCCTCTGTGAAAGTGCTTTGAGTTCAAGGGCTTCGGAGTCTACAAAGCGCCAGTAATGCTTCAGACTAAAGATGATCTCCTCCATCGTCAGCCGCCCTTTGCAGATGACCCGCGAGGTGTAGAACAACACTAAACAGCCCATCAGGCGCAAGACCAGATGGCCATAGTACGCATCCTCGCTATGCACCTGGCAAGCGCCGGTCGCCAGCAGGTGCTTCAAGGTCCGAAAGCAGTGCTCAATCCAGTGGCGTCGCTTCCATGCCCGCAGAAGCCGCGGTGCACTTATAGCCGTTTCGAGACACATCACGTAGAATTGCTCCTCCTTGGGCTCACTCACAATGATGATGGTCACCGCGCCATACGTTGGACTGGTGGCCTGCAACCGCGCATAATGTATGCTGGGGACCTGTGGGCTGTGCCGCCAGGGCCAATCACGCTGATGCTGCAAGTCCTCCCCCTTGATCTGGCGTCCGTCTGGAAGCTCGAAAACGTACGTGCTTTTGCCTTCAACCAGGAGAGTGCCCTCGTGGGTGGTGGCCACATGGCGCATGAGCTTCGAATCACTAAACCAACTATCGGCGACGACCAGCGGCGGGGGCAGCGCCACACCGCGGCGGCGGAATGCCGCCACGCGCCCGTCGAGCATGCTCTGCACCCAGTGCAGTTTGTCCTGGCATGGCCTCCCAGGGCCTTGTGGATCGGGCCGACGGATGGCAAAGTCCACGGGTACCACGAGTTTGCCCTCGCCAACGACGACCACCAGGAGGACCCCATCAATACCGGAAAGCACCCGATGTTCCTGCCCACTCCACCAGGTGCCCACTAGGCCCAACTGATCGCCATACTTTTTGAACACCGAATCATCAGCAACCCAGGTCCATTGCCAGCGGCTGCGCGTCGCCTCGCTTTTGCTGGCAGCGTGACGCCACAGCGGTTCCAGCACCTCCACGCCCAAGCGTCGGAGCCGCTTGAGCCAGGAGCGTTTGGGGAGAGCGCCCAGTAAGCGCGCGGGCAGGTTTTTATCCCAGCCTCGCACGCGACATAGTTCGGAGTTGGTGCGGCAACCGAATATGGGGGGAAACATCACCCCACAGATCTTGCCCAACAGCTTCTGTTGACTTCTCAAGCGGCCTTCGATCTCGGTCACGAGGTCTTCAGGCAGCCCCAGGTCATTGAGGGCCTGGTGGAGGGCCTCGGCGGCGTGTTGCGCCTGGCGGCGGTCTCGTGCGAGGCGCTCCTGCGCTGTGCGGCGGCGACGCTGCCTGGCTTTCGCGTGTTTTTTGGCGTGTCGTTTGGCTGGGGACATGGGGCACTCCTTTGCACTGTGTGGATCGTATGGGGACAGTGTGCAGGACACCACGCCTCGTCACGGTGAGAGCGGGGCCTCCTTTTCGTCACGCGTTCCCTCCTTCCTGCTATCTTCTGTCAACCATCTGTGGTATACATGCGCCCGAGCAGCCGTGCCAATTCCCACACCGTCTTCTGCACGCCGCATCGGCATGGGGAGGGTGGGCGATGACCTTTGAGGAGATCCTCGATCAAGCGATAGCCATGCTCCAGCGTCGCGGACGCCTGACCTATGGCGCCCTCAAGCGGCAGTTCCAGCTCGATGACGCGTATCTGGACGATGTGAAAGCCGAACTCATCGAGGGCCAACGCGTGGCGGTGGATGAGGACGGCCGCGTCCTGGTCTGGACGGGTGCCGAGGTCTCCGCTCCTCACCCGACCGCTCCCCCAGCCAGCACCCAGGACCGTGCACCGCTCGCCTATACGCCTCCCTATCTTGCTGAGAAGATCCTGACCTCCCGCAGTGCTTTAGAAGGTGAGCGCAAGCAGGTCACGGTGCTGTTTGCCGACCTCAAAGGCTCGATGGAACTCCTGGCCGACCGCGATCCCGAGGAGGCCCGGCAGCTCCTCGACCCGGTGCTGGAGCGCATGATGGCGGCGGTGCATCGCTATGAAGGCACCGTCAACCAGGTCATGGGCGATGGCATCATGGCGCTGTTTGGCGCACCCCTGGCGCATGAGGACCATGCCGTGCGGGCCTGCTATGCGGCCCTGGCCATGCAGACGGCGGTCAAACAGTACGCCGCTGCGGTGCAGCGCAGCCATGGCGTGCCCGTGCAGATCCGGGTCGGCCTCAATAGCGGCGAGGTCGTGGTCCGCGCCATCGGCAGCGATCTCCATATGGATTACACGGCGGTGGGCCAGACGACGCACCTCGCCGCCCGCATGGAGCAGATGGCCATGCCAGGCTCGATCCTGCTGACCCAGACCACTCTGGGCCTGGCCGAGGGCTACGTGCAGGTCACCCCGCTCGGGCCGGTGCCCGTCAAAGGGCTCGACGTGCCGGTGGCGGTCTGTGAGCTGGTCGGCGCCAGTGGCATCCGGCGGCGCTTGCAGGCGACCGCGGCGCGCGGGCTCACCCGCTTTGTCGGCCGCGACACCGAGTTCGCGGCCCTGGTGCAAGCCCTGGAGCAGGCCGGGGCGGGGCACGGCCAGGTGGTGGCAGCAGTCGGGGAGGCGGGTGTTGGGAAGTCACGCCTGGTGTACGAGTTCCTCCACTCCCAGCGCACCCAGGGCTGGCTGGTCCTGGAGAGCGCCTCGGTGTCCTACGGCAAGGCCACGCCCTATTTCCCCGTGCTTGACCTGCTCAAGCGCTATTGTCACGTTACGGATGGCGATGACACGCGCACCATCCAGGCCAAAGTAACGGGGCAGGTGCTGACGCTCGACGCGACCCTCCAGGAGCCGCTGCCGGCGTTGCTCGCGCTGCTGGACGCCCTACCGGAGGACAGCCCCTTCTTACAGCTTGATCCTCCACAGCGGCGGCGGCGCATCCTTGAAGCGCTGCAGCGCGTGCTGCTGCGGGAGAGCCAGGGGCAGCCGCTGCTGCTGGTCTTTGAAGACCTGCACTGGATTGACACCGAGACGCAGGCATTGCTCGACCGTCTCGTCGAGAGCCTCCCAACCACTCACTTGCTGCTCCTGGTCAACTATCGGCCGGAGTACCAGCATGGCTGGGGCAGCAAGACGTACTATACGCAACTGCGGCTCGACCCGCTGCCGCCGGCCAACGCCGACGAGTTCTTGCACGCCCTCCTCGGGGACGACCCCAGCCTGGCGCCGCTCACACCGCTGCTGATTGCGCGCACGGAAGGGAACCCCTTCTTTCTGGAGGAGAGCGTGCGGACCCTGGTCGAGACGGGAGTCCTGGCGGGCACCCCGGGAGCCTATCGGCTGGCACAACCCCTCCAGGGCATGCAGGTACCGGCCACGGTGCAGGCCGTCCTGGCGGCGCGCATCGACCGCCTACCGCCAGAGGACAAACGCCTGCTCCAGACCGCCGCCGTGCTTGGCACGGACGTGCCCTTTGCCCTGCTGCGGGCCATTGCCGACGTGCCCGAGGAGGCCCTCCACCGTAGCCTCGCCCATCTGCAGGCCGCGGAGTTCCTCTATGAGACGCGCCTGTTTCCGGAGCACGTCTACACCTTCAAGCACGCCCTCACGCACGAGGTGGCCTACGGCAGCCTGCTGCACGAGCGGCGGCGTGCCCTGCACGCCAGGATCGTAGACGCCGTGGAGACGCTCTACACCGACCGCGTGGCCGAGGTGGCTTCTGGGCGAAGCCCGGACCAAGTCGAACGGCTGGCGCACCACGCCCTGCGGGGTGAAGTGTGGGACAAGGCCGTGACCTACTGTCGGCAGGCGGGGGAGAAGGCCATCGCGCGGTCGGCCTACCGCGAGGCAGCGGCGTATGTCGAGCAGGCGCTCAGTGCCCTCCGGCGTCTACCGGAACAGCGCGCGACGCATGAGCAGGCCATCGATCTTCGGCTCGCCCTGCGCTCAGCGCTCAACCCGCTCGGCGATTTCGGGCGGGTTCTGATGTCTCTGCGTGAGGCCGAGTCCCTCGCGGCGGCCCTTGACGACCCGCGTCGGCTGGGACAGGTCTTGCTCTTTCTGTCACGCCATTTCTCCATTAGGGGAGTGCATGACCAGGCCATCGCCGCCGCCCAGCGTGCCCTCGCGCTCGCCACGGCCAGTGGGGAGGTCGTCCTGCACGCGCTGGCGAACCACTACCTCGGCACAGCCTACCAGGCCCAGGGCGACTATCGCCAGGCGATCGACTGTTGCGGGCAGACTGTGGCGTCACTCGACGGAGATTGGCGCCGCGAGCGCTTCGGTGACAGCTTTCTGCCCGCCGTGGTCTCCCGTGGCATCCTCGCCTGGTGCCATGCCGAACTGGGGACGTTCGCTGAGGGCCGTGCCCTCGGGGACGAAGGGTTCCGGATTGCCGAGGCGGTTGCTCACCCCGGGAGCCTGATGATTGCCTCGTGGGGGGGTGGTCTGCCGTCCCTCCGCCAAGGAGACTTGCCCAGGGCGCTGCCTCTGCTCGAACGGGCCGTGAGCATCTGTCAGGACGTGGACCTCCCGATCTTTTTCCCCTTACTCGCCGCGGCCTTGGGTGTGGCGTATACCCTGGCCGGACGCATCGCCGACGCCGTATCGCTGCTCACGCGGGTGATGGAACAGACGACTGCAACGGAGGCTTACTTTGAGACGCTCTATCCACTCTTCCTGGGAGAGGTGTATGTGTTGACTGGCCGCCTAGAGGAGGCGCATGCCCTCGCCGAGCGTACGCTGACGCTCACCCATGAGCGCCAGGAACGGGGCTACCAGGTCTATGCCCTGTACCTCCTCGGCGAGATTGCGGCGCATCGCGCCCCCCCGCAGGTCGAGCTAGCCGTAACCCACTACCGCCAGGCCCTCGCCCTAGCCGAGGAACTCGGCATGCGTCCGCTCCAGGCCCATTGCCACCGTGGCCTCGGCACGCTGTATGCACAGCTCGGCCAGCGGGAGCGGGCCAGTGCCGAACTCTCGACGGCCATTGCGATGTACCAGGCTATGGACATGACGTTCTGGCTCCCCCAGACGGAGGCAGCCCTGGCGCAGGTGGAGGGGTAGTAAGGGCCTACGGCCATGTTGGCAGAGGTTCTTGCCTTTCTGCAGTGGGAGACCGAGCCATTGTGTGGGAGCCATCGCCGAAGTACCAGGCGAAGGAATCTCCCGCTGAGCATATCTCTACACTGCTGGGTATGGGTGTTCTAACCTCTTGAGTATGAAGAGCTTTCATGAGGTATGGGCTGGAAATGCACATGAATGCTCGCTGAACTCAACTAGCGGAAAAGGCAGGTAAATTCTAGCGGCCACATGGGATGATCCTCCTGTTTTGGGAATTTTGCATTTTCATGGAGGATAATCCCTAAGGCCTTCAGAATCAAAACCCCTTGGGAATCATGGAATTATCAGTTGCGGATATTTACCCGCGAGCTATGGCTACGGTCACCACGGTCACCACGGTCACCACGGTCACCACGGTCACCACCATCGCTATGGTCACCACCATTGCCACCGTTGCGTCTCTGTAGAGGTGTCGGCCAGTGGCCCCCGGGCGCCCCCGACATAACCCCGGCGCGGGCGTATACGCACACGAGCGGGGAGAATCCCCCGCATGCAGCGCCCAAAAAATCAACTATATAGTATAAAAAGATCTAAAAAAGCAGATCAGGCAGGAATCTCCAGGGGGCTCGCCCCCTGACGGTCTCCGCGCCTGGTGACCAGGGTGAGCGTCAGCATATCGTGCACGGTCACCAGGGCGCCAGCGCAGCCTGCCACGCCCTGAGTGGCCTGGGCCACGGCAGCAAGGATGCGTGAGGGGATGCCATCCATTTTGTTATCCGGAATTTCCTCAGAGAAAAATCAGGCATAGCTCTGATTGTATGTGTGCGAGACTTTTAGTATAATTTTTATCATTACATAATAGTCCTTTATATGTGATCACCTGAGCATCGAAAGAGACTCCTATGCCTCGTCGGGACGCGAGACGCTTCCGCTGGCCCCTCTGGCTCCTCCTTCTGAGTTCCTCCCTGGCGCTAGGCACTGCACACGCCGCCACACTGACACCTCTACACGCCAAGGACCATGTAGGGGAAAGTGCTACCGTGTGTGGCCTTGTGGCCAGTGCCACTTTTGCCGCGCGCACCAAAGGGCAACCGACGTTTCTCAATCTGGATAATCCCTACCCAGAGCACATCTTCACCGCACTCATTTGGGGCAGTGATCGCCCCAAGTTTGGCCACCCAGAGGACACGTACAAAGGCAAACGCATCTGTGTTACGGGGACCATCAAGCCCTACCGTGGTGTTCCTGAGATCGTGGTCACCGATCCGGGCCAGATCAGTGTGGCTGGCGCGTCATAGTCAGTGTCACATGGAGGACGAGGAGAGGTCACGATGGCGACGTTCACCTTTCACTGCCCGTGTGCGAAGCGTGTAGCCTTTCACGCTGAGGAGCAGCACATCGGACGCTTCCTGCGGTGTCGTGAACAGGACTGTGACCGTCTCATCGAGATTCAGCGTCCTCCCACTGTGCCGCAGTCTATGGGGTCTCAGCAGCCGTCGAGGCCACAGGCGTCCTCCACGCCTGCGGCACCTGCGCAAGCTTCGCCACATCCACACCCAGCCGCACACGCCTCCAAACGCCTGTGGTGGCAGCGGCCGCTGGTGCATGCAGTCCTCTTAGGTGTGGTGGTGTGTGGGGGTGCGGTCTTGCATGCCTTCTTGGCGCATCCCAGCAGCCCTGCACCCATCTCCCCTCCCGCCGCTCACGTGCCCACCGCCCCAGGCACTCCTGCTTGCCCCTCTCCCGCGACGTCCCTCCCAACAGGCACCGAATTGACGCCTCTACCCGAGCGCCAGGGGTTGGGTGAACTGATGGTGCATAATGGCCATGATGTGGACGCTGTCGTGAGGCTGGTTGATGCGCAGTATCAGCGGATGATCTATCGCAGTGTATACATACGGGCTGGGGACAGGGTGACGCTATATAACATAGCGGTTGGACGCTATAGGTTACAATTTGCCCTCGGAGATGCCTGGGACGAGGCGATGCATGACTTCCTCTGCCGCACAGACCATCTCCAATTTCAACGCATTTTAGACTTCGACGAGCTGCCAGATACCCAAGGCACGCAGTACACAACCATGCAGTTTACACTCCATCCTGTTCTCGGGGGCACGGAGCATCCCCAATCGATCACCCCTGAGGCATGGCAGGGTGGTCACTGGCCTACAGGAGGGCCTGCGACGACACGCGGTGTGCAGAACCAACGCTACTAAGTACCTGGACAGAAATTCTCGTATGTTTTGAGTACGGGTCTCCTGGCGGTATTGCTTGGGATGGCTCAGAAAAAATGTGCAAAAATATATGTCCGGGTACTTAAGTAATCGCTTCATGGCATAGCCTTTTCATTGGGCAATCGTTCACTCATCATCCTGGCGCTCTACCGAACAGGAGCAGAGATGGGGCACACCATGATTTACTCACATGACACCTCACCAACATGGTTTGAGCGCTGGCCCGCATGGCTCCGCTGGGTCTGTGTGTTGCCCGCGGCCGTCTGTGGCATGATCCTGCTCAACCTCTGTACACGCCTGAGCACGCTGGGAAGTTCGCACGAGGTGCGTGAGATGGTCGATGTTGCCGTGAGTCTCTTCAGACCTGCGGCCTTTGTCTATGCGGGTGTGATGATGGCGCCACGCGCCCGTCGAGCTGTAGCTGTCATCTTGGCAGTCGTCTATCTCCTATGCCTGGCGAGTCTTGCGACCTGGATGTATGTCAGCGATCTTTTCGGCGATGACACCGACTGGTGGCGAAATGTCGGCGCACTAATGTTGGGCAGCCTTGGAGCTATAGGCACTGCCTGGCATTGCTGGCAAGCAGAGGCGGCGGTCTCTGTGGGACAAGGGAGGGCAAGCGGATTACGAACCAAGTGGCCTCCGCCCCCGCGCCATGCTGCCCGACCTCCCAGACGCGTGTGGCGGGTGGATTGGCGCCTCGTGCCGGGGATCGTTGCAAGGTGGTTTTTAGTTCTGCCAGCTGCTATTGGTGCCTGGATCGGCTCCCAGTTCCTTGTTGCACTCATCAGCTCGATCATCAGCTTCTTCGGTGATGCCAATTTTATCGTCAGAGTTCTGGGCCTTAACGCGTTGAGTCAGTTGTGCACCACGATTGTCGGCTCCTACTGGTTCGTACGAGCCGGTGCGGCAACGGCGCCTACCCATAGGTTTGCCACAGCAATTGTACTTTCGGCACTGCATACCCTCTTCATGATGTGGGCATTGTATGCTGTTCTGTCTCTCCCCGACGTGGCCCTATCCTCCCCTATCCACTATCCAATGCCGCTAGGCCTCGATGAGCAGACTGATCCCGTCTGGTGGGCTCTTCTCCAGGGGATCATCGCTCTGATCGTACCGATTGCCGCTTGCGTGGCAGTGTATCGAGGGCCGCTTCATGTGAAAAAGCTGTTGATTGTGACGGGTTGGAGCCTGCAAATCGTCGGCACCTCCCTCAGTGGGCTTTGTTTGTGTTGGGCTTTGTGGGTAATGTTTCTGACGCTCTATGCACAGCTGGGAGTCGCGGGCCTTATCATCGGCCTTGCCTTTTTCCCGTTCATGGTTATGGTGACTCCTGGGTATATTGCATGGGTGTATGGGATCCCCGCGATCTTTGGGATCTTTTGGGGTGTCGTTGGTGGTGCAATGGTTGGCCTGGGGGATTGGCTCAAGAAGCGAGCCGCGTCGTGGACTGCCCAGTAGCGCCTTATTGCCTAGTGGTGCCGCTCACCCCACCCGCCGCGCCGCTTCTGCAATGCGTATGCGTCGCCTCCGGCCTTTCTGGGTCATGCGCGGCCATTCCCGGCCACGTACCGCCAGCCGTACCGCGCCAGTAGCAATGCCTCGCTGCGGCCATGATCCTTTTTTCGCCGCAGCGAGGCACCAGGGTAGAGCTGTTGTGCTCTGAGCCGTGCCTGCTCTTTATCATTGGTAAGCCCCAGGACACGTTTCCAGACGCCTGGACTGATTCTGGTATGGGCGAGCCCCAGTGTGGCCAGAATGCCCAGCCAGACGCCAAAACCAAGCCCTATCGTAAACATGCTCCGCGTGCCCTGGCCAGGCATAGCCTGCGCTTCTTCGATGAGCACATGGCTCTGGAGGCCTGTATAGGGCGCTAGGAGCCATGCCATCCCTGGCAGGTCGTATTCCGTCCGACTGCCGCGAGCCGTGCGTATGGTGAGCGTCGGCACGTCATACAGGGCTACGAGGGTGTCATTAGCGCCTAGGACGGCACAGGCTCCTGAGAGCCCAGGGTCGGCACCAATACTGTACCTCACGCCGTCTCCTCACACATGCGGGGCCACGCCGCAATCGCGACAGCGCTGAGCTGCGCGCTCCACCTTATCGAGGCGCTCATAAAACCCCACCGTTCAGGCCGGGGAGGATGTCAAACGCCTGGATCTGCAGCGTCGCGGCCATGCCCACCAGGTCATAGTCCTGCCGCGCGCCGCGCCTGGTGCTCCCAAGGCAATTGCTGCGGGCGCGTCGTCAGGTTCGGCTTCCAATACAGGAGACAGCCTGCCGCTGTGACCTGCTTCCACAAATGCTCGACCCATTCCCAGGGCGGCTGAAAGGCCGGCGCCTGGCTACTCTTGCTCTGGCCGCCCAGGACCACCCAATCAAACATGCTGAGCGAGCTGAACGTGAGGCGCTCCCGCAAGGGCTCACACGAGAGCCATTTCACGGGCGCGTCCACCTTGCGGAAGGCGCGCTCCGCAATCTCAACGCGGTATTGCTCGTCCACGGTGGTGCCCACCCAGGCATTCTCTGGCCAGCGGATCTCGGCCAGGCGCTGGGAGAACTTCGTGAGGAACAAAAAGTTCCACTGCGGCGCCGCGCGCACTTCAGCCAGTACAGCATCAATCCACTCTTGCGGTACCCACTTCCCAAAGAGGTCGGCCATGGAGCACACGAACACGTTGCGGGCTGCCGGATTGGTGTCGGCCTCGGGGGGTACTTTGGTGTAGTGCGGGGCTTTGAGGCGCTCGGGGTGAAAGGTCGGGGCAAACTTTTCCGTATAGAAGCGCTCGGCAATGTCGCGCGCATAACAATAGACACAGTTGTGCAAACAGCCGGTGACAGGGTTCCAGGTCCATTTGGCCCAGTCAACCATCTCATTAGTCCGATTAAAGGTGGGGCGCTGACCGTTGACCACGGGCGGTGTATCAGGAATCAGGACCAGGGGCACGGGCGTCTGTCGAACGGCCGGAGACGCCAAAGGGCCTGCTGTGGTCTGTTCTGTACCCTGAGGTGCTGGGAGGGCAGCTTGGTGCGTGTGCACGGCCTTGTAGGCATCCAGGGTCTGCACACCACGATGTTTGTTGACAATGGCTTTCGCCTTGGTGGGAGAAATGGCCTCGCCTTGTTGCGCGAGCGTAATGGCTTCCTCAGCCGCCGCTGGCGGGGTCGAGGGGGCAGCCAGCACATAGAGAGAGGAGATATCGATACGCAAATCTGTCATTTTGACAGATTTGAAGCGCTCCGATACCTGTATCATACGCACTGCGGTTGAATGGCTCCAGTCAAACTCCTCCCGTAGCCACTTTTCCCACTGCCCATGCTCCAACTGCGCTTTCACGGCCTGAAGCTTCTCCCCAATCAGGACGATGTTCTGAGCCGTCCGTCCTAACAGCGCTTTAATCTCGGTCGTATAGCGGATCTTCCCCTCAAAAAAGCTCTAGAATTTCAAGTATTATCCAATATTTCAGCCAGTTACATGGATCGAGCATAGTCTCGATGTGGCCACTAAAAATCCCCCAGCCTGTCTTGACC
>Ga0137391_10003913_pt1 | contig 11352 bp, 9 predicted proteins | sample 15con2h24BmetaG_FD_101399 | JGI IMG/M metagenome (GOLD analysis project Ga0137391, IMG submission 101399) | Vadose zone soil microbial communities from Angelo Coast Range Reserve, California, USA - 15con2h2.4B metaG | ecosystem: Environmental > Terrestrial > Soil > Vadose zone > Saprolite...
CGCAACTGTCTCTCCCCATTTCGCAAACGACCTTTCAACCCAAAACGACGCGCGTTCTACTCTTCCACCCTGGGTCGATCCCGAGGCTACGTCCGCCGCCCCTTCTCTCCAATATGCTTTGCGAAAATCTTCCTTGCCTACCTGAAAAAACAGCACAAAGAGAATTACCATCACCGACGCCATCTGGGGGATTCGCTTGCGTTCAGCGACGTAGACAACAAGGGACGTAAGAATTAGCGACATCGACACCCCGAGCCAGCCCGACGACAAACCATTAAATAAACGAGTCGTCACGAAGATCAGCAACAGGACTCGCTCTACATAGGTACTGTCGCCGCGGAGGTAGTCGCGGAATAAAATTACGAATGCCAACATTGGAACCGCCGAAATCAGTATGCCGGTTAGCTGTCTTCCGCCTTCACCCAGGATGTACGGCGAAAGATCATAGACGTTCAGCAAGCAACCGGCGGCGAGCACGAAGCGAATGTACGGCCGGCGCGACGGCGCCAGCTGGATCGAGAGATGACGCGGCGCAAAGAGGCGCCCTACTTTCGCGTGCATGCCAAGCCACAAACTACCAACGCCGAGAACCGCCATTAGCATCGCCAGGGTTACTCCGGAGTCCGAGATCTCAACATGTACCGGCGTGTAGAGTTCAGAAATCGTGTGCGGCTCCCAAAAGAGTGGCAAAGCATAGAATAGCCAGTACGTGCATGCGATCATTGAGAAAACAGGAAGATCGTCTTTCTGGCCTGACTTCCAGGTAATATAACTGCGCCAGGGGAGGTAAAGCAGAGCCAAAGCCAGCAGCAGTTGCCAGAGGCTGACATCGTTCGAGCGTGTCAGCCACAAAATGGCTGTAATGATGACTGGCGCCAACCAGCGAAGAAGCGCCTTAGGCAGACGCTCGCGCATAGAGTTCAGGTTCATCGCCTAGTTTGATACCGCGCGGATCGCGTGCATGACACCTTCCACCGCTGCGGAGAATGAATACTCATTAATCTTGCACTTTGCGGTTTCGCCCATTCTCGTTAACCCATCGGATCGCTCCGCGTAAAACGTCAGGAGAGAGGCAAGCCAATTGATATCCCCCAACGCAAAAATGTCACCGGTCTGGCCGGGGGCAATCATGTCTGGTCCGCAACCCACAGCGTCGCTCACAAAGCACGGCAGGCCACTGGCCATTGCTTCATTCACTACCATACCCCAGGTTTCGCCGCCGTCAGATGGCAATACGAGCGCATCTGCCACAGCGTACGCCTGCGAGATCTCCGATTGATTAAGGAATCCAGTGAAACGAATTGGAGCGTTAGTGTTCTCTACCGCTTGATTGCATGTAATGCGCAAGGGCCCGTCACCTACCATCAAACCCATGATTCGCGTCCCATTAGAATTCGCATTGGCGATCGCGCTCACGAAATCCAAAGGTCGTTTCTTCGGAATGAACTTTCCCACGAAGAGAAAAACTATCGCATCTTCATCGAGCATCCATTTCTGGCGCAGCTTACTGCGCTCTACTTGCAGGCGCTGCGCTTCACTGCGAAAAAACTTTACGTCAACAACATGGGGGACAACAAAAACTCGATTAGGCTTAGCGCCATAATGCAAGAAGTAATCGCGTGACCACTTGCCCACAGGCAAACAAGCATCCAGCTTGGGAATAAACCAACGATAGAGCGGAAGCTTTGCCAGTTTTTTCACCGGCGACCGCTCAGTTAACAAGTGCGAATCACTGCGCACCATCACCGGAGTCCTTGTGCGCCAGCAAGCGCGCATCGCCTGCCACGCGCTCTTGTAGTTCCAGCCGTTGACGATCACGGCGTCAAAGTTTTCTTCCTTGACGATCGTCGCTATCTCCGGCGTATCGATTCCGGCAAATCCATGCAGCGAAGGTTTGCGCGCCACGTTTCGCAGAAACCGATGCGAATAGCCATCCAGGAGAGACACGTCCCAATCAAACTCTACATTGAAGCCGGCGCCGGCCTGTTCCTGTGGCGCGGCTCGATGACAGTAAAGCACCTCCAGATCAATTTCGGGACGTTCCGCCAGCGCGCGAAACCACGGCGCCTGATATTGAATCTGATGCGTCGCCAGAATCCCGAGGTGACTCTTCATCTACCCTCTACTTACTTTCGACACTGCACCGCCAGCGCATCCACAAACCGACCCTCGTCCTCGACATCCTGGAAGATTGGTTCGTCTCCGGCGCGACATCTCGCAATGTCAATGAAGCCGGCGGTGAGAAGTTCCTGCCGCATTGATTTCAAGTCCCACATCCATAGATGCGAACTGTTGCCAAGCCACGTCGTCGCCAATCCGCGCAATCCTCTTTGTCTTTCCAGGACCCCAAGACTGGTTGCTTCCATGAAAGCGCTTGCTGCCGCGGGATCGTCGGACTCAAGGTATCGTCTGGCCAACAGTTCCAGGTCAGGCACAACCAGCCGAAACAATCCTCCACTAATCAGCAACCGATGAGTATTAACCAGGGCCACGCGAAAATCGCGAAGCGAGAGATGCTCCAAAACGTGACTGGCGTAGATGGCCTCGCACGATTCCTTTGGCAGTGGGATTCCCTTCACGATATCTCCATATTCCACATTGCTGGGAAATCGCTGCTGGTTCTTGCTGTAAATTCGCCCAACTAAGGGCACCCGCTCGAAGCGCAGCGTTGGTGACACATCAAAGTTCTTCCACCCCGACGGAGCGTTCAAGCCACAGCCGTATTGCATGCGGTAACCTCTCGCGCTCATCCTGGAAGTGCCGAACCGTTCGCTAACGTCGTTCCCCTCTGAGTTGACGCCGCAACATCAAAGACTGCGCAAAGCTTACGAGTCATCTCGTTTGCCAGGTAAGGCTTCAAAGCGGTCTCGTTGATCGTGGGCGGCTGACGCACAGATTTGAACCATTTGGTCTCAATCTCGCCGGTCATACGCTCGAGCTCTGAACTATCCTTGAAAGTCACCAGAGTCCCGGCGTTGGTCGCCCGCAGCACCTCGGCCACGCTGCTGTCCTCATGGAATATCGCCAACATTGGTTTGTTGGCCATGGCGTAAACGCAAATCTTGGAAGCGGTGTAGCCCGGATCATCTGAGCCCGGCACGATGAGGGCCTCCGCGTCCTTCAGACACTTCAAAGCGTCAAAGTAAGGAATGCGATTCGGAATCTCCTCCACGAGATCTGCGACCCCGCATTCTTCAGCAATAGGTCGGAAGGTTTCTCTAGCGCGATCGCCCGCGGCGTAATCAGTCCCGATAAAGTGAATCATGAGATTCTCTAGCTCGCGTCCGCCGCCGTTCCTTCTCACTCGTCCAAGGGCCTGAAAGAACGACCTGATGGAAAATGTCATCGCTACTCCACCCGCGCCGACATAAACCCAGTGTCGCTTGCCATCCTCGGGATCAAAGACCTTCTGCTGAAGGTCGAGTGAAGCCATAATCTCGAAATCATTTTCCGCCGCGCCAAAAGGCAAGACCGTAAATCGATCCGAACTAAGCCATGAGTATCTTTGCAGAAGACTCTCGCGGTATGCCGGCGAGACCGTGATGATATGACTTGCCTTCTTCACGGTGTAAGGTTCCAGAAGGCGCGCAAGTTTCTGCGACAAGCCGTATTTGAAGTGTCCCCCGGGTGGCGTCTCCGTTCGCCCTTTGAAATAATCGCTCAGCCACGGGTCCTGAAAATCCAGAACATAGGGCACGCCCCAGCGCTTTAGCCAACGCCGGCCAAGCGCCATGACGGGAAAGGCCGTCGTTGAAAAGAAGACCAGATCAAACTGCTCGGTCGAAAGTAAACGATCGCCTTCTCGCTTTAGAAAAGGAAAAGCCCGTAAGGCAAGGTTTCCCACACCCAACCGACCCGAGCGGTTGGCCGATAGCGCACGTGTACGAACGACGCGGGTGCTCTTAGGCACCGTCTCTAACAACAACGGATCTTGTAATCCCTCGACGTGCTCCGGCGCGACCGCCAACACAGTTGCGCGCCACCCGAATTCAGCCAAGTGTGGCAAAGACATCCGCACCCGCTGGTGATCCGGCGCGTTGATCGGCGGAAAGTTCGGAGACACGATCAGGACGTGGCGCTGCCGGGTCATTGCTTACGATGCGGTGGCGAATTTCAGATTGGCGGAATCAGGCGTTGAAGACTTAGCCTGAAGCGCGGCTTCAGCCGCCGTTAACAGTTTGTGTTGTTGCTTCTCCCAACAAAACTCTTCTTCCGCGGCTTTGAGCGCAGCATCCTTTGCCGCGCTTAACTTCGCAGAGTCCTTCAACAACTCGTCGATCGCGCGGGCCAATGCACTCGGATCGTCCGGTGGAATCAGTGTTCCAATGCCAGGGCGACGCGCAAGCACTTCTCGCTGCCCGGCAGTGTCAGTAGCGATTACCGCGAGGCCGCCTTGCAAATACTGAAAGAGCTTGTTGGTGACGGTCAGGTTACGACTCTTGACCTCTGGAGTCTCAAGAGCCAATCCGATGTCGTGCTCAGCAATGCGTGATAATAGTTCTCTGTTAGAAACAGTCGCGTGAATAAAAACGCGTTCGCGCCAGCTTGCGGGTGTAAGTTCATTCAACCACTGACGCACCTCGCTGGTGCAGTTACCGCGCAGATGAATCTCCGCCGGAACCGAAACGTGATTCAGCGACTCCAGTAGCGTTTCCAGTCCTCGTCCCTGACCAATCGTTTGCGAGAACCAGTGCAACGAGGGAATCGCCGTGTCGCGTCGGTCCCGAATCGCGCCCTCAATACTCTGGCGCTGCGCTGCGGGAAAGGCGTTATAAACGACCGTCGGCGGCGACGCGTCGTAAGCGGCCGCCAGCGCCTTGGCCATCGCCTGCGAAGTCGTCAGCCGATAATCGCATTCTTGCATTAATCGACGTTCAAGCGCTCTAAGTTGCTCGACGGGGCGAGCGCGGCGTGCCTCAGGCAACAAGTCTTCAGAAAACCAGTCCTCGAAATCAACGCCGACGCGCATTCCCATCTCGAGTAACTGTTCACCAACCCATAAGCCTGCCTCGGAATGAACAATGGTTAAGTCAGCATTTTCACTCAACGCAGCTTTGAGCATCGCGCCGGGGTGGAAGCCCAACATCGATGGCGTGAACTTCCCGAAACGTGTGTGCATCTCGCGGGCAAGTCGGCCGCGGGCACGGACGCCGAGGTTTCTTGAGCGGGCCGCGGGCGAAATAGGACGAAGGTCGACAATTGGATCAAAGCGCCATTGCCGATCGGCCATGATCGCGCGATCTCGTTCAGCGAACACTGAGTCGTACCAGATCCCGCTAACTATGACATCGTGCCCCGCAACGGCCAGAGTCTCCGCTTCCTTCTGCGGACGCGGAGCGGTACACAGATGTCCGCCAATCAGGATCAGGATTCGTGCCATTACGATCTTGAGTTCGCTTCGTCCATGATTGCGAGATAATTGCGGGCGCACTTCTCCAGAGTCAAATTCTCGAGAATGTAATCTCGCGGAGAAAACTCTCCCTGCGCTCGTTTGTCCAAAAACTCAATGAGTCTCTCAGTGAATTCGCTCATGTCTTTGAACTTCAGGCCGCATCGTTCGTCCCAGTAAGGAACTGACGTGGCCGGAATATCCGCAGTTCCCCAGGCAAACCGATTTGGATCCAACCACTGCCCCTGGTCCCAAGCCAGCACCGGAACGTCAGTGGAAAGGCACTCTTGATAGGCGAGCCCCTGGCTCTCGTGCTCGCAGACAAAGATCATTGCCCTGCACCTGGCAAGCGCCGCACGAAACTCCGTGGGATCATATGAACCGTAACGTATTCCCTCAAAGCTCAAGCCTCTGTCTTTGAGGATGCCACGAATGGGATCAATGAGCTCTTCTGAGACTCTTTCATGCTCCCAGTGAATTTTGTCGTAGATCAGGAAGTCAACCGATTTGGCGAAACCATTCGGCTTCCAGACTGCGGTATCGATTCCCACCGGCCAAACCTCACAGCGGTCACCGAAATAAGATTGATAGATTGAATTGGTCCAAGCGGAATGCTGCAAGTATTTGGCTACCGGATAATCCTCGCAGAGTGTCGGCCATTCGCTTGGATGCGTCATCAGGCCGATACCCGCGACGATAGGATTCGGTTTGTCGTAGCCCTCAAGGCAACTCCGCCCCCTGCCCAGTATTCCGACACGGTCGTCAGGCCGAATCTGATCGAATGGCAGATTGATTTCGTATTTGACCGAAAGCTCATCCAGTCCGAGGCAAAGGTTACTGAACACTGTATCGATTCCGCCCGGCACCGGTGATCCACGAAGAACGCGACGAGCAATCGGCCGCACGAAACGATCGCCCTTGACCCAGCGGTCGCGCTCCGGTTCGGGCTTATAGTAAAGACACAGACGGCTCAAGCTTAGTTTCGGTCCTGGTTGGCCAAAGCGCTGCCGATCTTTTTGAGCGTTTGTCCGATCGTATGATCCTGAAGCGCGCGTTTCTGCCCACGACGACGCAGCAGCTGGCGTTTTTGGCTTGAAGACTTTAATTCCGCAATCTTCTCTACCATTTCTTCGGCGGTGCGATACGTTTCGATTTCTTCGCCTATCTCATAGAGTTTCTCCAGCTCCTCGGTCCACTCCGTGAGGTAGCACGCACCCATCATCGGGGCTTCTATGTCTCTCAGCCGTGAATAACGATCCGGTCTTGAGAACGAACGACGGAAGCTGGGGTAGCGATTGATCCCGAGAGTTACGACGCTCTGCTGGGTTATGGTTGCGTACTCTGCATCGTTAGGACTTGGACGCACGGAATCCAAAAACACGCTGTCGGAAATTTTCGGTTGCCGTCGGTAATCCATCTTCCAGAGCAGGGCTTTGATTCCCTGTTTTTTGATTAGCTCAAATTGGTTGACGAACTTCTGTGAAAGGCTCTTGTTCATGCCGTTCTTATTAGCAGGTGCCGGCCCGTTCCAACCGGTGCCTCTAACCTCGATCTTCGCTCCGAGTTCCAATGCATCGGCCAGGAGCTTTTCGCGCAGCGAATCTCGCGAGCCGATGAAAGTAACGCCGAAAGTTTCCGTGTGCTCGCTGGTACGAAATCCAGGATCAATCCAAACCGGCATCGGCGCATGAACATAATTCAGACCTGCCCGGCGATACATTTCCAATGCTCCGAATTCCGGCACCCAGTGGAGATCGAAACAATGGAACTCGCGCGGCACGGCGCGGAATTCTCTGACGTTGTCGCAGAAGAAGTTTACGCATGGGATACCTAGCTTTTGAATCTCTTTGATCGCTGAAACGTCAACCTGTTGTGGATATAAATAGCTAAGGAAAAGATCGATCCCCTCGCCATGCTGCGCCTTCCTGATCTGGGTTAGCGTGCTTTCCCAGGAACGATGGCGCCATTCAGCCAAACTCTGTTTATCGCGATGCGCCAAACCTTCTGCCCAATCCACACCGGGTGCCTCCAGCCACTCGCCACCCGCCTCTTCGATGCCCTTCTTCAGATACGTTTCCCAGTATTGATACTGAGGAATATCGTGGGAACGAAGGGCCTGCAAAAAACTCAGAAAGATTCGCACTGAGCCAAGTCCTCAGTGAGGGCTGAACCCTCGTTCATCTTCTGTGTAGACATTCGATCACAGCCGGGAAAACCGCCTCTGCCACTTTGATACTTCCCGCGTCGGTATAGTGGCAGTCGTCGTAATAGACGTCCAGAGACTTCGGAACGACTTCATCCAGATTCACGAAACAAGATCCGGTTTCGGCTGCGGCTTTCCGCTGGGCATCGTTGAACCGTTGCATTTCGTGGTACATCCACGCCCCCGAAGCCTGGTACGCCTCCTGCCCTTCGTAGTGACGAAACCATCGAACAGAATCTTCCGCTTCGTTCATTTTCTCTTTCCACAAAACCGGCTGGCCCAGCAACAGAACCGGAGTATTATTTTGACGCGCGAGGCTGATAACGGAGTGCACGCCATTTGCGAATCGGGGCAACGGATCCGGGTTTCTGCTCGCGGGTTCGCTTAGCGGTAACGCGCGCAGCTTTGCCGCCAGTTCCATCATGTCTTTTGCTGTAATCCAATTGACCGCGAGGCCTCGAGCAACACTCCACTTCAGCTTAATGACTGAAGCATGACGGTAGATTTGCGACACCTTTCGCAGGAAACCGCGCAGGCGATACATCCCGGGGAGATCGGAGTCGGAGTGTGCAGGAAAGGCAACGTCGTTCACTCCTACGAGAGTGATGAGAAGGTCAGGATTCAACTCATGCAGCTCGTGCTTCAGCCATGTGTTGATGTCCGACACTTCGAACCCCCCCTGGCCGAAAGCCAGCACCTGAACTGGCTTTCCCGCAAGCTCTGGCTGCTGCTGGAGTTTCTTTTCAAGCAACCCCCACCATGCGTCCTTTGGGTCCTGTTGCGAACTCTCAGTCGTGGACGCTCCGACTATTAGTATGCGAAAAGTCCCAGGCGGCTTAGGCAACGGTGACTGCTCAGTCCAGGACACGCCCCGAAGGTCGTGATACTTCTCGAACGCGACTTCCGGTTTTATGCCGGCGATATCGTGCTTCCAAATCCAGCGCGCCGATTGACCAGAGGGCAGAGGATGCACCAGCCACAGAAGCCCGTCGAGAAAAACCACGCAGAACGCGGTGCTGACAACCAGGAGTAGCGCCTTCTTGAGAATTTGTCTGCGCTTCATCGTGGCGACAAAAACCATTCCTCAGTTTCGCGAAACATCGCGCGTCAGCAACCAGATTCCCGGCAATCTCTGCGGCTCGCTGAATCCATAGTCAACGGCGAGCGACGATAAGTCATCCTCGCCATAGCCGTCGTGAAGCTCGATACAAATAGCATCCACAAGTCTCAACCAATCGCACTTCTCAGTCAGCAGTCGCTTTTCATAACCTTCAATATCGATTTTGACCAAGCCGATTCTCTCCAGCTTGAACTCGGCCATTAAGCTTCGCATGCTGATCGCTTTGACTTTACTTACGATGCCGTCTTTCGGCCTTCCAGCTAATTCATCAATCACCTGGTGTCCATAATCGAGTCCCGAGACATCCATCGTTACTGAACCGTCGGCGACGGCGATGGCGGCCGGAACGATCGTCACATCCAAGTGATTGAGTTCGATATTGCGGCGAAGGATTTCCAGGTTGGAAGCGACCGGCTCGACGGCAATGATGTTGGCGTTCGGATATTTGCGGGCAAAGAAGATGCTGGTGAACCCGGCGTTCGCGCCCAGGTCCAGAATCGTTTCCGGCGTGGTTGGCAAAGCAAAATCATAATAGCGATGGCTGAACACTTCGCTGAAGATAAAAGCGTCCGACCCGCCATTGTCGCGCACGACCACATCTATGTTCCGGATTGGAGTCGTGTAGCAGAACGATATTACGCGTTGACGGTTCGTGCTCTTCCCTTGATTAAGTTTCGTGCTGTAAAGCCAGCCCAGATAATCGAACCGATCATTCCAGGTGGGACAAATCCTGGTGCTCCGAACCGCGTTCTTGACCAAAGCAACCGGGTTCATGATCTAACGGCCTGCTGGATGCGTTTCGCGGTCTTCCATCCCAGCGTCTTGCTGGTAAGTTGAAACAATTGACCACCGCCCGGCTTTAGATCGGAGCCGCCGAACTCTTTTACTTTTTCTTCCGCTCGCCGCACCAAGTCAGGAAGGTTCGGATAGACGCCGTAGATGAAGCGTTGAAATTGAGTTGCGCAGGCTGCACGGGTTCGTTCGCTGTCTTCCCTGGCTAAGAGATGCGACGCACAGAGCTCCAGCGAACGATATACGGACGTATGACTGTTTGGCTGACTGCCGCGGCTCCAACTTTGCGAAAGCCCCGAGCGATAAGAAACCCGAGCATCTTCGCAAAATGAGACGCCGCTGCTGTTGAGTAATACGCGCGTGAAATATTCCCCGTCATCGTTGGGACAAGGCGTCTCGTCCCACCGTCCGGCTTGATCGGCAACCGCTCGTGGCGTCAGCCAGGAGTGGCAAGGCATCATCCCGCCACCCAACCAGGAATTGATTAGCCAATCGATCGCATTTGAATCAGTCCACACCGGTTCAGTAGTGAACACAGTGTTCTGCGGAAGGTCGTAGAAGCGCCCCCAAGCGCTCGCAGCTACGCGACCTGGAGGCTCACTCAATAAACGTCTCATCTGAATTTTGATCTTGTTAGGAGCGAGCAAATCGTCGGCATCAAGATACTGAATAAACTCGCCCTGCGCTTCGCTGAGCGCGCGATTTCGGGCCGCGCTGGCGCCGCGATTCTCCTGCTCGATGACTTTGATCCGTGGCGCGAAACTCTTTAGCACTTCAGCGCTGCGATCCGTCGAGCCATCGTCAACGGCGATGATTTCTTTAGCGGGCCAGGTTTGATCCAGCGCCGACTGAATCGCATCAGCGACAAACGCTTCGGTGTTGTAGACCGGAATGATTATTGAGACGAGCGGCTGCATGATCCCTGACTCTAATCGACGTAGTGTCTTAGTTTCGCTTCGTGTGTTCCTGCGGACTACACGAGAACGATCCACGAAACCACACCAAATCGCACGAACAAAGCCGTTTCGTGTGGCTTCGTGGATCCGCTTCCATCGCAAGCCGATCGCTCAAAAAGTAGAAACATAAGCCAGTAAGCTAACCGAAAATCTGTCGCCATCTTTGAGCCACAGACTCGTTGCTGGGTGGTTTGTTCCCGTGAAACCACGGTTCCGAGAGATAGCCAGCATACAAATCGTCGTTTCGGTCAATCTCTATTATCTTTTCAATCAGTCTTTGAAAGTCACGATATTGAAGGTCCATCTTGAACTGGCGGCCATAAGTCTTCAGTCTTCGACGCGCCTTGCCGGCCAAACTATTAAACTCAGGGGAACGAAAGTCTCTCAGAGTAGCGCGGCAGTGACGATCCAATTCACGCGCGATGGCGCCGCCGTTTTCGTCCAGATATTCGTGGGCGTTGACGAAGCTCTTTGGATTAAAGTGTTCGGCGATGTTTGGATTACCGAGGTAGATCGGCAGACTGTTAGCGACCATCGGGTCGAGAAGTTTTTCCGTGTTATATCCCCGGCGCGAATAATTCTCGAACGCAATGGTAAATTTATACTGACTCTGGAACACTCGTTTTCGTGACCACTGATCCTCGAATCCGTTCCGGTCAATCGCCGGCATGTTGTTCATCGATCGCCCGGGCGCGTCCACCGGTTTGTATTTCGATAGCTCGCGGAAGAATTCTTCCCGATACGGCACTGGATTGCTGTAGAGAAAGTTACAGAACCGCGTCTTACTCTCGATAATCTTCGCGGTGTCGGTGTTTTGTTTGACCAGCGTGCGCGGCTCAAATCCATGCCACTGAATTCTTCGGTAGCGATCGTCTCTAATTTCATCTTCGTA
>Ga0137391_10003916_pt1 | contig 11349 bp, 9 predicted proteins | sample 15con2h24BmetaG_FD_101399 | JGI IMG/M metagenome (GOLD analysis project Ga0137391, IMG submission 101399) | Vadose zone soil microbial communities from Angelo Coast Range Reserve, California, USA - 15con2h2.4B metaG | ecosystem: Environmental > Terrestrial > Soil > Vadose zone > Saprolite...
GCGATGATCGACAAGCGCATCCGCTATGACTGACACGCTGCGGCGCCTGATGCGCACCCCGCAAGGCGCGCTGGGCAGCGTTCTCCTGGTGGCGCTCGTCCTCGCCTGCGTCCTCGGCGGGGCGGCGGCTCCCTACCAACCGGAAGCCATGGACTTCGCCGGCCGGTTCGCGGCACCCGGCGTAAAACACTGGTTCGGCGCCGACCAGCTCGGACGCGACGTGCTGAGTCGCCTCCTGGTCGGCGCACGTTCGACCATACCGCTGGCCGTCGCCGCCACCTTTTCGGGTGCGGCGATCGGCGCCTGCGTCGGCACGCTGTCGGCCTATCTCGGCGGCTGGTGGGACGAGGCCATCACGCGCACGATCGACGCCGTGATGGCGGTGCCGCACCTGCTGCTGGCGCTGATCCTGGTCAGCACGCTCGGCAAGGGCAGCCTGAACGCAGCCCTTGCCATCGCCATATCGGTGGCGCCCAGCATGGCGCGCGTCACCCGCTCGGTGGCGCTGGCGGTGCGCCAGCAGGACTACGTCAAGGCCGCCATCGCGCGCGGCGAGGATGGCGGCTGGATCGTGTTGCGCGAGATGCTGCCCAACGTCGCGGCGCCGGTGATCATCGAGGCGACGATTCGGGTGGCCTTCGCCGTCATGCTGTTCGCCACGCTGTCCTTCCTCGGCCTGGGCGCCCAGCCGCCGGCATCGGAATGGGGGCTGATGGTGTCGGAGGCGCGGCGCTTCATGCATCAAGCGCCGTGGATCATCGTGGCGCCCTCGCTGGCGATCGCCGCCACGGCGATCTGCTTCAACCTGCTGGGTGACGGTTTGCGCGATGCCCTCAATCCGCGCGACGAGCGATGACCGTCCTCGGGGTCCGCGACTACTCGCTCGACTACGTCACGCGCGACGGCCGGCAGCGTGTGCTGCAGGACATTTCGCTGTCGATCGAGGCAGGCGAAGTGCTGGGCCTGGTCGGTGAATCGGGATCCGGCAAGACCTCGCTCGCCTGGGCGATCATGCGTCACCTGCCGGGCAATGCACGCGAGACGCCGCAGGGCCGCCTCCATCTCGGCGACACCGACTTGCGGGCGGCATCGGCCAAAGCGCTGGAGACGATCCGTGGCCGGCGCATGAGCATGGTGTTTCAGGATCCCTCGACCGCGCTCAATCCGACGCTCTCGATCGGCCGGCAGGTCAGCGAGGTGCTGGTGCGCCATCGCGGGCTTTCCGAGAAGCAGGCGTGGCGCGCCGCGACCGAGGCGCTCGAGCACGTCGAGCTGCGCGACGCGGCGGCCCTCATGAAGCGCTATCCGCACGAGGCCTCGGGCGGCGAGAAGCAGCGCGTGGTGATCGCCACGGCCTTCGCCTGCCGGCCCGAGCTGATCGTGTTCGACGAGCCGACCACGGCGCTCGACGTCATCACCGGCGCGCGCATCCTGGAACTGTTCGGCAGGCTGCGCGAGGAGACCGGCGTGGCCGCGCTCTACATCTCGCACGACCTGGCGCTGGTCTCGCGCGTCGCCGACCGAGTCGCCATCCTGGAGCGCGGAACGATCGTCGAGGAGGCGCCGAGCGGGCGCATCTTCCGCCAGCCCGCGCACGACTACACGCGACGGCTGGTCGCCGCCGTGCCGCGGCCCGAGCGGCGGCTGGTCGGCGACCGGCCGTCGCCGCAGGCGCTACTGGCCGCCGACAGGATCGCCGTGCGCTACCGGCGCAAGCGCCTGTTGCGGGCCGCACCCCCGCCCGCCACGGCCGACGTCGCACTCGACATCAGGCGCGGCGAGATTCTAGGCATCGTGGGCGAATCAGGGTCGGGCAAGTCGTCGATCGCCCGCGCTCTGACCGGGCTCGCCGACTACAGCGGCACCATTACGCTCGCCGGCCGGCGCATCGGCTCGGCCGCCGACATGGACCGCGGCTATCGCCGGGCGGTGCAGATCGTCTTCCAGCACCCGGATTCCTCGCTCAACCCGCGCCACACCGTAGGCGATATCCTGGCCCGCCCAATCAAGCTCTTTGGCGGGGCGCTGTCGGCGATCCCCGCCCTTCTGGAAGAGGTCCGCCTGCCGGCGAGCTTCGCCAGGCGCTATCCGCACCAGCTCTCGGGCGGCGAGAAGCAGCGCGTAGCGATCGCGCGCGCCTTCGCCGCCAGACCCGACCTGGTGATCTGCGACGAGATCACCGCCCCGCTCGATGTCTCGGTGCAGGCCTCGGTGGTCGAGCTGTTGCTGCGCCTGCGCGAAGCCAACGGCACGGCCTACCTCTTCATCACCCACGACCTCAACCTGGTGCAGCAGGTCGCCCACCGCATCGCCGTCATGAAGGACGGCGCGATCGTCGATCTTTTGGACATCGACGCGCTGCGTTCGGGCAAGATGGGGGCCTACACGCGCGAGCTGATCGCGGCCTCGCCGGCACCAGTTGGCTGAACAGGAGACGACCATGCAAGCCAAGGACATCCTCGCCAGGCTCGACACCAGCTTCTGCCTAAAATTCCTGAGCCGCATGGTGCAGCACAAGAGTTACAGCCAGAGCGAGGGCGAGCGCGTGCTGGCCGGCTGGATGGCCGAGCAGATGCAGGGCCTCGGGCTGGAGGTAGAGCTCACGCCGGTCGAGGGCGAGCGCGTCAACGCGGTCGGCCGGCTGCGCGGCAGCGGCGGCGGCAAGAGCCTGCTGTTCAACGGCCACATCGACACCAATCCCGTCACCGAAGGCTGGACCGTCGATCCCTGGGGCGGCAAGGTCGACGACAAGTTCATCTACGGCATCGGCGTCTCCAACATGAAGTCGGGCGACGCCGCCTACTTCTGCGCGCTGAAGACGCTGATCGACGTCGGCGCCAAGCTCAAGGGCGACGTCATCCTGACCTACGTGGTGGGCGAGCTGCAGGGCGGCGTCGGCACGGTGGCGCTGCTGAAGCAAGGCTGGCGCGCCGACTATTTCGTCAACAGCGAACCGACCGACCTGCAGGCGCTCACCATGCATGCCGCGGCCTTCGTCTTCACCGTCGAGCTGGTGGGCGACACGCGCCACCTCTCCAAGCGCGAGGAGGCGGTCGATGCCCTGGTCGCCGCCTGCGACCTCGTCCCGCGGCTGAACGCGCTGAAATTCTCCGGCGCCGCCTCGCCCGAGCACGCCAAGATCAACCGTGTGCATGTCGGCGTCATGCACGCCGCCCTCGGCAAGGAGCTGCATGAATGGCGGCCGCCCCAGGTCGCCGACTTCGTCAGGATCAAGGGCTCGGGCCGCTATGCCCCGGGGCAGAGCGACGAGGGGGCGCTGGCCGACCTGCGCCGCGAATGCGAGGCGCTGGAGAAGCGCCATCCCGGCCTCAGGGCGAGCGTGCAGCTCGAGAGCACGGCGGGGCGCGTCACCATGCCGTCCTTCGAGGTGGCGCGCGACAATCCGATCGTGCAGGCGATCAACGCGGCCTACGAAGAGGTGCGCGGCACCCAGCAGCCGACCGGCGCCATCACGCCGCCGGGCTTCTATGGCACGGATGCGGCGCATCTCTACCGCATGGGCGGCATGGCGGGGATCGTCTGCGGACCGGGCGGGCGCTACAACACCATGCCGGACGAGCGCGTCGACATCGCCGACTACCTCGACATGATCAGGATCTACATCCTGACGATCCTGAAGATTTGCGGCTGACGAGACGCCGATCGAGTTCCCGGAATTCAGGCCAAAAGATGTCCTCGAGCGCACGACTTTGGACCATCGGTGAAGCAGCCGCGACCTTCCTGCGTCAGAACTGGAAGCCGTTGGCCTGACTAATATGCTAGGGTCAACGCATACCGACAAAGCACCAGCAGGAAGAGCGTGGCTAAGAGTCGTTTTCCGGTCGCCGGCGAACGCCGGGAGTGCAGAACCAGGACTTGCGTAAGCGCTTTCCAACCTGCGGGGAAAGTTCCGTGAAACGCATTGTGTTGCCACATCTGGCCGTCGTGCTTGCGCTGCTGGGCGAAGCTCAAGCGCAAGATAACCGGTCCTATTGCACTCAGCTTTCCGAGCTCTATCGACGGTATGTCCAAAATGCGCCCGGTCGAGGGTTTGATGTCGAGGCGACAGTGGCGCTCGAAGACTGCCGGAAGGGCAACGAAGCCAGAGCGATTCCGGTGCTCGAGAAGAAGTTGCGCGACAACCATATAACGCCGCCTGGCGGCGGCGAGTTCAAACCCTAGCTACTGGATGACGATCTCGACACGGCGGTTCTGCGGCTCGCGCACGCCGTCGGCGGTCGGCACCAGCAGCTGGGACTCGCCCCTGCCGATGACCGCGATCGCCTGGGCCGGCACGCCGTCGCGCACCAGGGCGTCCTTGACCGCGTTGGCACGGCGCAGCGACAGCGCCATGTTGTAGGCTTCCGGCCCCGACGTGTCGGTGTGGCCGGTCGCCGTGATGCGGGCGCTGCCTTTGCTCTTGAACGCGCTCGCCGCCTGCCTCACCACGTTCAGCGAGGCCTCCGACAGGCGTGAGCTATCCCAGTCGAAGAACACCATGAAGGAGGGCGGCGCGACGGCCTGTGGCGCGGGAGCGGGGGCGGCGGCGACGGGTGGGGCGAACTTGTACTGCCCGTACACCATGCCAACGATGTTCGAATTGTTAACCGCGATGTTCACGCCGTTGATGACCACGTTCGCGTTCGTGGTGCCCACATAGCGGCCTTCGAGGGCGACGCGCCACTGGCTATCGATGTTGTAGCCCAGGCCGAGAATGCCCTCATAGGCGAACACCGTGTTGGCAAGGAAGGTGTTGCCGTCAACGAAGGCGATGCCCGCGCCCGCCCCGATATAAGGTGTTAACGTCGACGCTGGAATGAAGTCGTAGAGTACTTTGCCCATCACGTGCAGCTGATGGGCATCACCGCTGAAGTTCGATCGCGCCGCGGTTGCCGCCAGGTTCGCCGTGAATGGGATCAAGCCGAAGCCGACTTCGACTTCGACGCGGGGGCCGACGAAGTCGTAGCCCGCCACGACATCGACCAGGACGCCCGTCGTGCTGGAGAACGACCCGCCGACGCTTGTCGAGCTTTGGAGGTACCACACGGCACCGGCCCCCGCGCCAATGTAAAAGCCCGGAAGCGGTGCAAATTCCTGTGCCTGGGCCATTGAAGGAAGCAGGGCCAACGTTGCCGCTACGCACAAGACCTTTTTCATTTGCGTGCTCCCCCCGGATCGGACAGGTTTTACATTGTACACGGTACCAGAAAATTGGCTCTAAATCTCTCGCTCACGGGTTGCGGCGTCCATACGAGTGTTGCCCAAACGCAACAGGCCGTACTCACCGCCGACCAAGCCTCATCGCGCTATCACAGGTCGTACTGCTTCAGCTTATAGTTATCCATCACCCACTTGAGCGTGGTCCCATATTGCGGGTCCGTCGCGTAGATGCCGGTGAGCGCATCGGCAAATCGATCGGGATCGCGGGCAACTTGCATGGCCTCGCGATAGGGCGCTGCCGTCGACAGCAATTTGCCGTGCATCTCGAAGGCGTCCGACAGGCTGTCAAATCGCCGGAACCTGGCCTTCATCGTCACGGACTTGCCGTCGATCACTTCCCAGGTCTCGCTTTCCACCGCCGGCTGATTGTCCAGAGCCTTTATGCCAAACGGATTGTTGCTGTCGGGCGGCATGGCCGATCCCCAGGCGCTTTCGACAATCCACTGCGCCACCGTGATCGAGGTCGGGACACCCCAACGCTGCTGGGAGGCCTTGGCCGCTTGGATCACGTCGGGCGGAACAATGCCGACATGGCCAAATTGCGTCGGGCGAGGGGGCTCCTTGCTCACCAGCGGACGAGCGGCCAATGCGTAATAGGTCGGACTACCGGGAGCAACATGACCGCTCGGCGGATTCATGTTCATCATGACCGCCTGAAACGCCTTGATGGCCAGGATCGTGCCCGGATCCATAGTGCCGGTCACAGGCACGTCGGTGTGCGGCCTGGGCAGCCTCTTGTTCAGCAATGACTGAATGACAAAGACGTCGCCGGGGCCGTTTACCGCGTCCTGTCCAACCGAAGTAAAAATCGGCGGAGCGACGCTCCCCACCTCGTCTGTGCTCAGAATCGTCTGCGATGGGACAAGGCACATGGCGACAGATTCTTTCAACCATCGAGTGACCTTGGCTCAAGATTGGCCGGCGTTTTCCCCTCCGTCAACCATGCCCCTGCGAGCCGGGCCGGCTGGAAAGAGCATTTGGCTGAGGTTTTGACGCAAAGAATCCCGTACGATTGCTCTGCTGTGGCCTCCCGGACTATTTTTAGGCCGCCAGTATCAGGGGGCCGGCGCCGCGTAGTTTTCGCTACCCTTTATCTGCCGTCACAGGGGGTTCCTTCACCGTGACCTTAACGCTTGTCATGATCCGCTGCCCCGACAATGTGGCCCCGGAGCGACGCGAGGTTCACGGCGGCGAGTTTTCCATAGGCCGGGGCGAGAACAATGAATGGGTTATCCCCGACCCCGAGCGTCATCTGTCGAAGAAACACTGCCGCGTCGTCTATAGCGGGGGCGATTGGGAACTCTACGATCTTAGCACCAACGGCACTTACCTCAATCACGCCAGTGATCCCCTCGGCCGTGGCGTGGCTCAGAAGCTGCATCACGGCGACCGCATCAAGTTCGGCCTCTATGAAGTCGAGGTCCAGATCGAGGAGGAGGCCGCGTCCGCTGCCGACCGTGCGGAATTCTCGCCGAGTCACCGTCAAAGCGACTTCATGCGGGAGCCCGCCGCGCCGCGATCCAATCGTTCCTTCGGTGACGCCAGTCTGCCCGAGCCACGTTCTGTCCTGGACGCGCCCAATTCGCCGATCCTGCCAGCAGACTTTGATCCCTTGGCGCCCAATCCAGAGCCATTCGCCGGGCCGACGCAACCCGATCATGCGCCTGCACTCGAAAGCGCCTTTCGCCCACCGACTCCCGCTGCGATCATTCCGGACGACTGGGATGTCGATCTGCGAGGCGCTTCACGGCCTCAGGCGGCGCAACCACCGCCCCGGCCCAGGCCGCAAGAAGAGGGAAAACCGGCGCGACCGCAGCAGGAGCAGCCGCCGCCAGTCCACGCCGCATCCGACACCGGATTGGCGGCAGCCTTTCTACGGGGCGTCGGTCTCGGCGAGGTAGCGCTATCGGACCCGGAGAAGACCCTGGAGCGCATTGGCGCCGCGCTCCGGGCGACTGTCAGCGGCCTGCGCCAGACATTGATGGCCCGAGCGAGCATCAAGGACGAGTTCCGCATCGCTCAGACGGTCATTCGTGCCACCGGCAACAACCCCTTGAAGTTCTCGCTGGATGACGACGATGCTCTGGCAACGCTTCTCGGGACCGGCCGACGCGGCGCGATGGGGCCCGAGGAAGCGATTGCGGAAGCCTTCGATGACTTGCGAATGCATGAGCTCGCCACTGTCTCGGCCATGCAGGCGGCTGTCCGCGTCCTTCTTGCCCAATTCGAGCCAGAAGCGATCGAACGCAAGGCGGCGAACAATGCCTTGCAAATTCACCCTGCGCAGAAAAAGGCCAGGGCATGGGACAGTTTCGCGGTCCAACACAAGAACGTAACCCAAGCCCTTTCGGACGACTTCGACAGCGTATTCGGCAAAGCATTCGCCCGTGCCTACGAGCAGGCGATCGAAGAGCTGACCGCCGGCAGGAAGGCGTCGTGATGCGCCGTCGCACGTTTCTGGCTGTCCCGGCCGTCGCAGTGGCGGCCGGCTGCGCCGGCCCACCGGCACCGGCGGTCGTGAACCTGACCATCAAGGCCAGCTCCGACCTCAATCGGAACGCGGCCGGCACGCCGCTTGCGGTCGCGGTGCGACTCTATACGCTCAATGCCAGGGCGCGGTTCATGACCGCCGATGCCTTTGCCCTCATGGATCGGGATCGCGCAGTGCTGGCAGACGAAGGAACGCGCGCGGAGGAGATCGTGGTGCGTCCGGGGGAGACTCGCAACATCACGCTCGCGCCGAAGCCGGACGTGCGTTTCATCGGGGTTGCCGTGTTGTTCCAGGATATCGATCGATCGCAGTGGAGAGCGGTGGCGCCGATCGCGCCCAGCGGCTTGACCCGGCTGGTGCTCTCTATCGGCGCCAACAGAGCCACGCTGGAGGCCGCATGACGTGGTCCAACCGCGTGGTCTGGCTGGAAGGAATGTTTCTGCGCGCGCAGCATTTCCAGCAGCAGGATCGCTGGCTCGAGGCGCTGGTGCGCGATCGGACGGGTTCCTTGCGCCCGCATGCCTGGGGCCTGACCGAAGGGTCGATCAACCGAAACCTCCTGACCACGGGCCAGTTCGCGCTGGCCACCGCCAGCGGCGTGTTCGAGGACGGCACGCCGTTCGCCTTGCCGGGCGAGACAGATCAGCCGGTTCCGCTCGACCTGCCTGAGACGACACGCAACGCCATCGTTTACCTGGTGCTGCCGATGCGACAGGCGGGTTCGGTGGAGGTCGCGTCGAACGGCTCCTCCGAAGGCCGCTACGAGCAGCGTGGCTTCGAAGCTTACGACACCCATTCCGGCTCGCCCCAGCCTGCCGAGGTGCAGGTCGGAAAGTTGCGCTTGCGCTACATGCTGGAGGCGGAGAACCGCGCGGGCTATCACGGCATCGGTTTGGCCCGCGTCATGGAGGTCGGTGCGGACCGTCGGGTGATCCTGGACGACCAGTGGATTGCGCCCGCCTTGACGTGCTCGGCAGTTGCCCCGCTGACCGGCTTGATCCAGGAGCTCACCGGCATGCTCAATCAGCGCGGCGAGGTGCTGGCGGCGCGGCTCACGGCGCCGGGCACGCGCGGCGTCGCCGATGTCTCGGACTTCCTGCTGCTGCAGTCCATCAACCGCGCACAGAAGCTGCTGTCGCACTGGGCAAGCGACGGCAATGTCCATCCTGTCGATCTCTATGCCGCGCTGGTGCAGATGGCGGGCGATTTCGCGACCTTTACTGAAGCAACGCGCCGGGCCTCGGACTATCCGCCGTATCGCCACGCCGACCTGCAGCGCAGCTTCGCGCCGGTGGTCGCCGACCTGCGCCGTTCGCTGTCGGCCGTTATCGAGCAGACGGCTATCCAGATCCCGCTGCAGAAGCGCGCCTATGGCATCCAGGTCGGTCCCATCGTCGATCGCGGCATCCTGCGCTCTTCGAGCTTCGTGCTGGCCGTGCAAGCCGACGTGCCGACCGAAAACATGCGCCGCTTGTTCCCGTCGCAGGTCAAGATCGGTGCCGTGGAACATATCCGCGAACTGGTCAACGTCGCCTTGCCTGGCATCGCCGTACGGCCATTGCCGGTTGCCCCCCGCCAGCTGCCGTTTTATGCCGGCGCGACGTATTTCGAGCTCGACCGCAACTCGACGCATTGGAAGGAGCTGCAATCCTCCGGCGGTTTTGCCCTGCATGTCTCCGGCGATTTCCCGAATCTGAACATCGAACTCTGGGCCATCCGCGGGTGACCGCGGTGGTGTGAGGCGAATATGAGCGACAATCCTTTCGCCGAGCCTGACGACGACAACCGAACCATCATCCGGCCGAATCCCGGCAAGCGCCGGCAACAACAGGCCGAGACCCAGGCACCGACTCAGGCGGAGCCGCCGTCGCGACGCGAGGCCTCTGCCGGACGATCTGCGGCGGTGGCCGAGGGGACGGAGAAATTCTCCGTCGGCGACGACGTGCTCACCGCCGCCGCCGCGCCGCTACTGATGTTCATGGCGCGGCTGCGCAACACGGCAAATCCACCGGACTCGGGTGACCTCTATCAGCGAACGGTGCGGCAGATCCGGGTGTTCGAGCAGGAGACGCGCGACAAAGGAGTGCCGCTGGAGCAGCTGCGTCCGGCTCATTACGCGCTGTGCGCGAGCCTGGACGACGTGGTGCTGAACACGCCGTGGGGCAACAGCGGGAGCTGGGCCGAACGGTCGCTGGTGTCGACCTTCCATCAGGAAGTGCGCAGCGGCGAGCGCTTCTTCGATGTGCTGAAGCAGATGTGCGACAATCCCGGCAGGTTCCTGCCGGTCATCAAGCTGATGTACCTCTGCATGTCGCTCGGGTTCGTCGGCCAGTACCGCCTGTCTCGGCGCGGCATCGGCGACATCACCCGGATCCGCGAGGAAACCTACGCTGTCATCGTCCGCCAGCAACAAAAGACCGTCGATCCCGATCTTGCGCCGCATACCAAGGGCATCAATGCACCCTACAGGCCAGCGCGCTTCAGCGTTCCGTTATGGGTCGCCGCGGCTGCAGGCCTGGGAGTGGTCGGCGGACTATTCCTGTGGTTCTCGATCTCCCTCAATTCGGCATCCGACACCGTATACGCTCGCTTGCAAGGCGCGTCGCCCGATCACATGCCGACCATCACCCGCGCGCCGGTCGTCGAGCCACAGCCGGTTGTTGCAACGTCACCTCCGCCGCCGCCGGAACCGACGGCGCTCGACAAGCTGCGTCAATTCCTGAAGCCGGAGATCGACCAGGGTCTCGTCGAGGTCCTCGGTACGCCGGCGCAGCCGCTTGTGCGGATTACCGGTCGCGGCATGTTCGCGTCGGGAAGCGCCACCCTGCAACCGAGCTTCAAGCCGCTGCTCGACCGGATCGGGCTGGCGTTGAAGGAGGAAGTGGGCCCGGTCAAGGTCATCGGTTACACCGACGATCAGCCGATCCGCACCATTGCCTTCCCGTCGAATTTCCAGCTCTCGATGGCGCGCGCGGAAGCAGCCAGCAAGATCATCGCGACCACGATCGGCGATGCGTCCCGCTTGACCTCCGAAGGCCGGGCGGACGCCGACCCGATCGCGCCGAACGCCACGCCGGAGGGACGCGAACGCAACAGGCGCATCGAGATCGTCCTCAATCGGCAGGGGACGTAGCCATGGCGGTACTGCGGATCCTCACGTCGCGCTGGGTGCTGAGCTTTGTCGGCGTCGCCATCCTGGCGGTGCTGGTCTGGTTGTTCGGACCGCTCGTCGACTTCCTCGAAGGCTGGGTCGGCCGGCTTGCCATCGTTCTGGGGCTGCTCCTGGTCTGGGCGGTAACGAACCTCTTGCTCGACCTGCTTCACCAGCGCCGCGAGCAGAACCTCGAAAAGGGGGTCGCCGAAAATGCCGCCGCGAGTGCCGACGACGGCGCGCGCGAGGAAGCCGCGGCCCTTGGCGAACGGATGTCCAAGGCGTTGGGTCTCCTGAAGAGGGCACGCGGAACGCGCGGCTATCTCTACGAGCAGCCGTGGTACGTCATCATCGGGCCGCCGGGCGCCGGCAAGACAACCGCCTTGCTGAACAGCGGCCTGAAATTTCCGCTGGCCGCCGAGATGGGACAGGGGGCCGTGGCGGGCGTCGGCGGCACCAGGCTGTGCGACTGGTGGTTCACCGAGAA
>Ga0137391_10003919_pt1 | contig 11347 bp, 9 predicted proteins | sample 15con2h24BmetaG_FD_101399 | JGI IMG/M metagenome (GOLD analysis project Ga0137391, IMG submission 101399) | Vadose zone soil microbial communities from Angelo Coast Range Reserve, California, USA - 15con2h2.4B metaG | ecosystem: Environmental > Terrestrial > Soil > Vadose zone > Saprolite...
TATCGCGGGCTGGTGCCGGCCGAGCGCCTGTCCCACCTCGGGCTGGAGGTGAACGCGTCATCATGGTGGGGCCCCGGTCACCATTTCGTCCATTACTTCGTCGGCGCCGGCGCCCGTTACGTCAACTGGGTCGCCGTTATGCCCGGCGAATGGCGCATCGAATCATGGACCACGCCGGGCGAGGTGGCCGACGCACTGCGTGAGTTTGCGGGATGGCATCCACAGGTCGGCGCAATTATCAGCGCGACCGATACAACCAATCGATGGGCACTTTACGACCGCGAGCCGCTGCCGCGATGGACGGTCGGCCGGGTCACCATGCTGGGTGATGCTGCACACGCGATGCTGCCTTACATGGCACAGGGTGCAGTGCAAGCGATCGAGGATGCCGCTGTGCTGGCTAGATGCCTTGAGCGGGACGATACCCGTGACCTCGCGCGGACGCTGCGCCGTTACGAGCAAACGCGCAAGCCGCGCGCCACGCGTTGCCAGGACGGTTCCCGCCGCAACGGCGAGATGTATCATCTCGCCGACGGCGAAGAACAGCGAACGCGCGACTCCAGCCTCAGTGCAGTGACGACCGCGCCACTGCCGCAAAATGTATGGCTCTACGGCCACGACGTTGAGGCGGAATTCGAATAAGACTCTCCGCTTATCGCCGTAGACCTGCTGTTACACCCGCCCAGTGGCCGCCGTCGATCTGGAGCGACATACCTGGATTCCGTATCAGCGGCCACATACAAGACCGCCTGGGCGATTTCCTCTGGCAGCGCGAACCGCGCGATCGGCTGGTCGCCCAGCACCTATCGCATAGTTCTGCTCCCTGCCCGGAAAACCAGTTTCAACTTTTGAACGAACCGACGATGCCGTAGAAGGGAACCTGTACGTCCTGTTGATGAGGGTCGTCGGTCTTGATCGCCAGCATCCCGCGCAACACTCCATCTGGCGTGTTCGGCATTAATTGCACCGCAATCTTGTATTCCTTGCCGGTCTTCACCGGTTCGACGGCGGCAACAACGCTGCTGTTGTTGCTGGAAATCCCGGTGACCTTCACCGGATGGTCGCCGGAATTGGTCAGACGCACGATTCGAAGAGCACTCGCGTGATGGGGCACGATGCCGAAACTCACCTGGGGTGGGTTGACGTTGATATCCCCAAGCACGGCCCCAGACACTGGAATCTCCACTGGCGCACGGCTGGTGTTCACTCTGACCAAATCCGCGATAGGCCCGGCCGGTGTTGTGTTGACTAACGTGATGGTGAGCAGTGCGCCTGGTTTGCCGCTACGAATTGGCTGTGAAGCAACCTTTATGTTGGGGTTGGCGTTGGTAATCGAATCAACTTTGAAAGTGCGGTCCGGCATTTCGTCGGTCAGCGTAACCTGATGCGATTGTTGGGTGCCGCGCCTGATTCGGTCAAATATCACCAGCGAAGGGCTCGCCTCGACCTGAACTTTCACATCGCCGCGCATCGTCAGTTGTAATTGCTGGTGGTCCGGATCGTTGGTCAACACGGTGATCGTGCGAGTGGCGGGACCGTGATCTGCATGGGTGTCAAAGCTAACTGCAATGGCTGAATCCTCGCCCGGCAGCAAGTGGCTCTTGGTCGGTTGCGCCGCGGTGCACCCGCACGAAGTTCGCACACCACTGATAGTCAGCGGCGCAGTCCCTGCATTTTTCAACCGGAAGGTGTGCTTTACCGTGGTGCCGTTGTAGACGGCGCCGAAATCGTAAACCGGGTCGGTCGCCTGGACCAGAGGACGTCCATTTGAAGCGCCGAGCGCGTTGAGCTGGCCGCCTGTATCGTTCGTCTCAGAGGAAAACCCACCGTTTATGAGTGGACTCGAAGGTCCGGAAGATTGCGCATGACCGCTGGTGGAGGCAAGCGGCACCGCGATCAGCAGAAATAAAGTCGCCAAAAAGCTAGAGCGTAACATTTAATTATTTACATCAAGTAGGGGCGGCTCTAGAGCCGCCCTTTTTCATTAGTGCTTTCCTGGCAGGCTGCGGAAGATTCTTTATAAAGAAATGGGTTTCCGCACCCTGCTAGGACGCCTTGGCGCGACGTTCGGGTACTGCTGCCAGACGAGGCTCAAAGCGTCCCAGAAAGTCCGTGTCAAACTGACCGGCGACAAAGTCCGGATCCTCGAGAATCTGCAAATGAAGCGGGATATTGGTCTTGATGCCGTCAACCAGGTATTCGCGGAGCGCGGCCTTGGCCCGCCTTATCGCCTGGGCACGATCCTCGGCGTGAGCGATAACCTTCGCGATCAACGGGTCATAATGCACGGGCACGCGATAACCATCGTACAATGCAGTTTCGACACGCACGCCGAGCCCGCCCGGCGGATGATGATTGGTGACGATACCGGGCGATGGCAGGTGGGTATGCGGATCCTCCGCATACACCCGGCATTCTATTGCGGCGCCATCGATCTCAAGCTGCCGGTGCTTCGACCCGAGCGGCTCACCGGAGGCTAGCCGGATGCTTTCTTTCACCAGATCGATTGAGGTCACCATCTCGGTAACCCCGTGCTCGACCTGGATCCGCGTATTCATTTCGATGAAATAGAATTGGCCGTCCTGCGCCAGCAGGAATTCAACGGTCCCGACATTGGAATAGCCTACCACCTGGGCAGCGCGTACCGCCGCCTTGCCCATCTTCTCGCGCAATCGCTTGGTCAATACCGGACACGGGGCTTCTTCAAGCACCTTTTGATGGCGGCGCTGAATCGAGCAATCGCGCTCGCCCAAATGGACTAGTTTGCGTTGATTGTCGGCCACGATCTGGAACTCGACGTGACGCGCGCTTTCCAGATATTTCTCGAGGTACATGGTCCGCGAGCCGAAGGCCGCTTCACTCTCGGATCGTGCCGGCAGAAAGAGCCGCGCGAGTTCAGCCGCATCTCGGGCGATCCGCATCCCCTTACCGCCTCCACCCGCAGCAGCTTTGATCAGCACCGGATATCCGAGCCGCTTGGCGTCGGCCTGCGCTTCACGCAGTTCGGTAACCCCGGTGCCTTCGCTGCCCGGCAGGATTGGCACACCGGCGCGCTGCATGATTCGCCGCGCCCGCGGCTTGTTTCCCATCAGACGAAGATGACGCGCTCGCGGACCTACGAACACCACCCCCGAGCGCCGGCAGGCCTCCGCGAAATCGCCATTTTCCGAGAGAAACCCGTAGCCTGGATGGACCGCGTCGGCGCCGTAAGTCAGTGCCGTGCTGACGATTGCCGGAATGTTCAAATAGCTCTGCTCGGCTGCGGCGGGACCTATACAAACCGCCTCGTCGGCCATTCGCACATGAAGCGAATCTTTGTCGGCGGTCGAATAAACCGCAATGGTTTTGAGCTCCAGTTCGCGACAGGCGCGGATAATTCGAATGGCGATAGTACCACGATTAGCCACCAGCAGCTTTTTGAACATCTGTTGAAAACTCCTCCGCCCGCGTGACGCTCTGTCTCCGCTATCGCGTTGCCGACAGAGAATCGCTTCGCGCCGATCCCTCCGCGCCTTCGCTTCGGCTTACGCCTCGCTCACTTGGTCGGATTGACAAAATTCGGATTGACAAAATAAGGTTACTCGACCTCTACCACCATCAGGGGCTGGCCATACTCAACCGCCTGCGCATTTTCGCAGAGAACTCTTACGATGCGCCCCGCCACTTCGGCCTCGATCTCATTCATCATCTTCATCGCCTCGATGATACAGAGAGTCTGGCCCTTGCGCACCGAATTGCCTTCCTCGACGAACGGCGGAGCGTCGGGCGACGGTGCGCGATGAAAGCTGCCTACCATCGGACTTGTCACCAACCGTTGATTCTCTCCGATTGACGGCGGAGTGCTGCCATCGCCGCCCTTGGCCACTCGCGCCGATACGTGACGTGTAGGTTTCCGAGCTTGCGGCGAGGGGGTGACCGTCAGCACCGGTTCGGGAATGGCTGCGGATGCGACGAGTGCCCGCACCAACCTGAGCTTGCCTTTTTTCTTATCGTCGATCTCAAGTTCGCTCAGGCCATATTCCTGCATCAGCGCAAGTAAGGCTTTGATTTCGCGAAGTTCCATCACTCAGCAAGGAGAGAAGTTGACACGGACTGCACTTACTCAGGTTAAAATAGACTTGCGCGCGCTGCACGGATCGTCGCTCCTTGGGCAGCTCTTTCCTCTGTCATTCCGAGCGAAGCCGAGGAATCGGAGTTTACCCTGAGGGCGCTTCGCGCGTGAGGGCGGAGCGATTCTGGAGAGGACGCCTGGCACAGACGAAACCCATTTGAACTGCATAAATGTTCGCTACCTTGCTTCGGCAAAGAGCGCGTCTGTTCAAATAGACTACCGCGGTTCCGAGCGACATCGCCGCTCCCGCTTCGCGCTGATTCCTCGGCTTCGCTCGGAATGACAAAAAAAGACGATCGACGGCGTTTGCGGCTCTCACTGCTCACTTCCCTCCCATCTCTTCCTTCTTCAGCATTTTTGCGGCGGCGCGCAAGGCTAAGAGATATCCTTCGGCACCAAAACCCATCAGGCGGGCCTCCACAACATCGGCAATCGTCGAGTGATGACGGAACGGTTCGCGCTTGTAGACGTTGGACAGATGGAGCTCGATTATCGGAACCTCGATCGCTGTGAGGGCGTCGCGGATCGCGATGCTGGTATGCGTATAGGCAGCCGGATTGATGATGATTAGGTCGACGTTGCCGCGCGCCTGTTGGATGCGATCGACTAGAGCCCCTTCGCTATTGGATTGAAAGCTCTCGACGCGGATGCCGAGTTCGGTGCCGAGGGCGATCAACTCGCGGTTGATATCCTGGAGCGTGGTACGGCCATAGATTTCGGGCTCGCGCGTGCCGAGCAGATTCAAGTTGGGGCCGTTTATCACCAAAACGCTTGGTGCACCGTCGTTAAGCGCGCGGCCACCTTTCGCCTGTGTCGCCATTTGCTTTGTGGGCATTCAATCCTACCGTTTAAAGCGTTTCAAGCACCCGGCTGCCAGCGAATAGAAAATCAAATCAACACCGGCCGGGCGGCGCTATTGGTCATGAGCCGCAGATGAATGAACGGTGGCCACAAGCAATAGCTCGCACATCTAAGTCCAAACCGCGCGGCGACAGTAGAGAGTATAGCCTGCCCGTGCCGGCAGATATAATCGACGATGACGCCTGGAGCTTATTCCACTGATGAAGCCGATGCGCGTGCTGATGCTGGTCGAGGGTTACAATGCCGTTGGCGGCATTGCGGAAATCGTCGACAGCCTCGCTGCCGAGCTGAAACGCGCCGGCCACGCCGCCGCGATTTTATCAACCCGCGACGTTCGTGCTGAGCGCTCCGGCTACGAACGCAGTCCGCGCCCCGGCATCGAGTGTATCTACGAGGAAATCTGGAACCGCAAGCCCTTTGGGCTGCGCCATCTCGAAGCGCTGCTGCGGGTTCCCTGGCACGCACGCTTCGGCGGTCTGGCGCGCGCCCTGCGCTGTTGGCGCCCGGACGTGGTGAACAGCCATCTCTGGGCGTGGGATCGTTATCCTACCGTGATGAGCGTGTGCCGCAACGCTGGAGTCCCGATGGTGCAGAGTCTTCATGTTACTGACGAGCGTGGCCGCGGCCGCCTGGGCGCGCGCGGTTTGCAAGCGCTCGAGCGGGCGGCGGCGATAATCGCGGGCTCGGACGCGACGCGTGATTTCTTCGCGGCGAGGGTAGCGGCACCGCGCCGCGCCGAGGTGATTATTGGTGGCGTTGACGGTCTCGCCGCAGCCAGCGCCCTGCCCCACCGGCGCCCGCGCCCATATCTGCTATGTGCCTGCCGTCTCCATCTCGAACATAAAGCGTTAGACGTGCTAATCGGGGCGTTTCGAATGATCGCGCCCGATTTTCCCACCGTCGATTTGCTGATTGCCGGCGGCGGGCCCGATTTCGAGCATGTTGCCCGCCTCGTCAATGAATCTGGTTTCACAGAACGCGTGGACCTGCTCGGCGTCAGGTCGCGCGATGAGTTACGTTCGCTCCATCGCGGTGCCCTCGCCTTCGTGCTGCCTAGCCGTCCCGGCGAATGTCTGCCGTTGGTCTATCTCGAAGCGTTAGCGGCCGGCACGCCGGTAATCGGAACTGATACCGGCGGCGCGCGCGAAGTGATCCGCAATGGCGACAATGGATTCCTGCTCGCGCCCGGCGACGTAGAGGGCATCGCCGCGGCGATACGAACGTTGCTCGCCAATGAGGCGACACGGACGGCGATGGGCGCACGCGGTCAGCGGCTTGTCGCCGACAACTATACATGGGAAAAATGCGCAGCCAGGTACGTTGCCGTGTATCGATCCTGCCTCGATTCCACCGCGCGGCGGCGACATCGTGACACGTCTGTTGCAGACTTCGACTGAAACGCCGTCTGCGTCCGCCTGCAAGCTGTGCGGCGGCGCAGCCGAACCGCTGATGGCGTGCAACGGCTTTGCTATCGTTCGCTGCGGCGGTTGCGGCTTCATGTTCGCGATCTTGCCGCCGGAATGTGATCTGGGCGCGGTTTACGCAGACGAGGCTTATTGGAACGGTGGCCGCGAGTACGGCTATGCCGATTACGAGCAGGCATGGCGCGATGCACGCCGCCTTTTGCTCGCACGCCTCGACCGGCTCCAGCACATGACGCGGCCGGGCACGATGCTCGAAATCGGCTGCGCGGCAGGCTATTTCCTGCGCGAGGCGCGCTCACGCGGCTGGCAAGCGTTCGGTGTAGAACTGTCGCCGATGATGCGCAAGCGTTGCGTGGAGCTGGTTGGTTGTCCCGTGTTCGCTTCGCTAGACGAGGCTGCCGCCTGCAGGGTGCGCTTTGATTGTGTGGCGATGTTCGAGGTGATCGAGCATCTGGCCGACCCGTTAGGCTTTATGGCCGAGGTACGGGCTGCGATGACCCCGGGTGCGATGCTGGTGCTAAGCACACCGAACTTCGCCGCGCCGGAGGCGGCACGCAATCCGGGCAACTATCACTGGTTCTCACCGCCGGCGCATGTGTCTTATTTCACACCAACTACTTTGCGCGATTGCGTGGCACGGGCAGGCTTCGAAGCGGTGCAGGTCGCGGGCGTGCTGGAAGGGGACGAGATGCCACTCCCTCGTGTATTGGCGGCGGCGCTTGCGCCGTTTCGCAAAGGCAGGCGGCTGCGGCCCGGCGGGCTGCTGGGCAAGCTAATCAAAAGTTGGCAGCACCGTCGCCGTGACCTGCTGAAATGGGCCAACAGTATGGAACTGTTTGCGCGCAATCCGCTCACAAAGTGACTCGTCGGCTCGTTTTCTACTATACGCGGCAAGTTCTTGAATCATTTCTCCATCAGACTCTGCATTTCATCCCATGATTCGGCAAATTCCTGCATGAACTCCTGCACCACCACCCTGCTGGACTTAATGCTATCCACCAATCCGACGCCCTGGCCGACGAAATAAGTAACCAGTTCGCGCGCCTGACTATTGCCGTTTTGGGCGGCCCGCTGCGCGGCGCGCAGCGCAGGTTCGCTGATGATAGTTTGAAACGGCATCGGCAACGGTTCCGGGCTATCCGGTGCTTCCCAGGCGTCGGTCCAGGCAGAGCGGAGCTGGCGGGAATATTTTCCAGTGCGGCACCTCGACCGAACGGTATCGCGCGACCGTGCCGCGATCATTTTCTCGCGAAAAATCTCCGACACCTCCGACTCGGTGGTGGCCAGCCAGACCGAGCCCGTCCATACCCCGGCCGCGCCCAGCGCGATGCACGCTGCCATTTGACGGCCGGTCATAATGCCGCCGGCCGCAAGCACCGGAATGTCACGTAGTGGTTTAATCGCGCGCACCACCTCCGGGACCAGTACGAGAGTTGAAACTTCACCGCAGTGGCCTCCGGCTTCCCATCCCTCCGCGATGATTATGTCTACCCCAGCCTGCGCCTGACGGACCGCGTGCTCTTTTGCGCCGACGAGAGCGGCGACGGGAACTCCATGGCGATGGCCCAGGTCGAGCATTGACTGCGGCGGCACCCCTAAAGCATTGGCGATTAATTTGATCGGATGCCGAAACGAAACTTCCAACAGCTTCAAGGCGCCTTCTTCCTGCAGAGATAAGCCGCGGCGCGCGGCCTCTGCGGTCTCAGGCGCATGGGCCAAGTCGACTCCGTATTTGGCGAGAAGCTCAAGCACGAAGTCTCTGTGCCGTTGTGGAATACGCTCGGCCAGCGAGCGAGTGGTCACGCCGGCCTCATGCTTGACCGCGAGATTTTCGGGAATCAGCACATCCACGCCGTAGGGCTTGCCGTCGATATGCTCGTCGATCCATTTCAGTTCGACATCCAGTTGATCCGGTGAAAAAGCAGTTGCACCCAACACGGCGAAACCGCCTGCGCGGCTGACCGCCGCCACAACATCACGGCAATGGCTGAATGCGACCAACGGGAAGTCGATGCCCAGCATTTCACAGATGCGGGTTTTCATCCTGAACCCTCCACTTATGATCGAACGCTTGCATTTAAACTGAGCCTGCCAGGGCCTGCAAGGCAAGGCGGCTCGCGGTTACGCTTTTACGGAGCAAACGCTCGCTTTGCAAAAACTCGGCGAAGTATAAGATAATTCGGAAACGTTGTCCGCACACTCTCCCAACCTCAATTTGGAGGGACCTGATGAAATTCGGCTTACTCTACGAAATGGAAACCCCGCGCCCGTGGCATGCCCTGAGTGAATACAATACCTATTGGCAGGCGCTGGCGCAGATCGAACTCGCCGACCGTATCGGTATCGATTATGTCTGGGAGGTCGAGCATCACTTTCTCGAGGAATACTCGCATAGTCCCGCTCCCGAAGTCTTTTATGGCGCGGTGACTCAACGCACCCGCAACATCCGTATCGGTCACGGGGTGCGTTTGCTGCCCTTCAACTTCAACCATCCGATTAAAGTCGCCGAGCAGGCGGCGGTGCTCGATATCATGAGCAACGGACGGGTCGACATCGGTACCGGCCGCTCGACCACCGCGCAGGAGCTCGACGGGTTCGGCATCGATTACGACCGCACGCGCCAGGAGGTGCGCGAAGCGCTCGACATAATCGTCAAAGCGTGGACCGACGAAATCCTGGAGTATGACGGCAAGCTGTTGAAGGTGCCGCCCCGGCGGGTCGTACCGAAACCTATCCAAAAGCCTCATCCGCCGATGTGGATGGCGTGTGTGGCGCCCGACAGTTACGAGTTGGCGGCCGACCGCGGCCTCGGCGCGCTCAGCTTCAGTCTGAATTTCGAGCAGGTTCAGAAGCAGATGGAAACCTATCACAGCGTCTTCGCCAGGCGCAGCGATCAGGTTCCCAAGGTACCGAACGAGGCCTACGCCGGACTGATCATCTGCCACGTCGCCGAAAACAAAGACGACGAGGCGATTGGGCTCGAAGGGGCGCGGTGGTTCATGCATAACGTGGCGAAGTTGTTCGAGCCACTGATGACCAAAAACAAGCTCTATTCGTACGAATACCTGCGTAACTTGATGTCGCTCGACCTCGATCCCAAGGACGTACCTGATACCCAATTGAAACAGCATCACATGGTCGTCGTCGGCAACCCTGATGAGGTGTGCCGCAAGCTGGAGAATTTCGAGCGCGCCGGTCTCGACCAGGTGATTATGTTCAAGCAGGCGGGGCGCATCCCACATCAGAACATCATGAATTCACTCAAGCTGATCGCCAGGCACGTGCTGCCGCATTTCAACCCGCACCGGCGAATCGCGGATCAGGAGATTGCTCTGGCGGCCGCCGGCCGGTAGAGGCAGTAGGGCAAGCGTCCCTGCTTGCCGATAATTGCGCGGGCGCCCTGGCTCGCGCTTCCTCCTGATCTCACTCGTTGTAATGGACCTGTACTACCGGAGGAGACTCCCACACTGGCGCCAGGACGAAGTCACCTATTTCGTCACCTGGCGCCTCTCTCTTTGCCAGCCGGAACTCGATTCGCACGAGCGCGACTTGATCGTCGCAGCGATGAAACGCTTCGACGTGCAGCCCTACGCGCTCGTTGCATATGTCGTCATGAACGATCATGTCCACGCCTTGGTAAAGCCGCTAGCCACGTACGAGCTTAAAGATATCCTTCATTCATGGAAGTCGTATACCGCGCGTCAAATGCAGCGCGAGACCAACCGCCGAGGACAGGTCTGGCAGCATGAGTACTTCGACCGAATTGTTCGCAATGACAACGAGTTAGTGGAGAAGCTCAATTATATAGTGCGTAACCCTTGGAAGCGGTGGTCAGACGTCGACGAGTACCGGTGGGTGTGGCCTCTGGAGCGCTGACTATTTTAGAGGTGGCGCGAACGAAGACGCTCGCGCGTCTGTCGGCAAGCAGGGACGCTTGCCCTACTCATTAAGCGGAGCAGGAACTCATACGCAGCTATCGACGGTGCGGGGGTCAGTGCTCCTTAGGACAATAGTTCCTCCACAATTGCCAGATGCTATGTTCAGGAGATGTCAATGCGTAAAGAACCATTCAGAGTTGAGGTGCCGCAAGCAGTCCTCGACGATCTTCAGGAGCGACTCGCCCGTACTCGTTTCGCACCCGAGTTCGCCAACGATGATTGGCGCTACGGCACCAATCTCTCTTATCTCAAACAACTAATTGAATACTGGCGCAACCGATTCGACTGGCGGCGGGTTGAGCGCGAGATTAACTCATTCTCGCACTACAAAACCGAGATCGAAGGGATTCCGATCCACTTCATTCACGAGCCGGGCAAAGGACCCCGTCCCATTCCACTAATCCTCACCCACGGATGGCCGTGGACTTTCTGGGATTTCAACAAAGTCATCCGTCCGCTCGCCGATCCAGCGGCCCACGGCGGCCAGGCTGCCGATGCTTTTGACGTGATCGTACCGTCGCTTCCAGGCTACGGCTTTTCCACCCCGCTAATCACGACCGGCATCAACTATTGGCGCACGGCGGATCTGTGGGTCACGCTCATGCGGGACATGCTGGGCTACGACAAATTCGCGGCGCAGGGTGGCGATTGGGGCGCGCTGGTGACCGCGCAACTGGGACACAAGTATGCGGAACGCATGATTGGTATACATGTAAATCTGCTGGCATCACTGTCGTTCTTCGGCGGCAGCGAGGGTCCCAAGCCGGAGGATTTTGGCGCCGGGGAACAGGGCTGGCTGGAGCATAATCGCAAGTTTATCTCCGACGAAGCCGGTTACATGCAGCTCCAATGCACCAAGCCACAGACCGTTGCGTTTGCGCTCAACGATTCGCCGGCGGGGCTGTGTTCATGGATTGTCGAAAAGCGCCGCACCTGGAGCGATTGTAGCGGCGACGTCGAACGGCGCTTCAGCAAAGATGAGCTGTGCACCACGATGACGCTTTACTGGGTAA
>Ga0137391_10003923_pt1 | contig 11343 bp, 8 predicted proteins | sample 15con2h24BmetaG_FD_101399 | JGI IMG/M metagenome (GOLD analysis project Ga0137391, IMG submission 101399) | Vadose zone soil microbial communities from Angelo Coast Range Reserve, California, USA - 15con2h2.4B metaG | ecosystem: Environmental > Terrestrial > Soil > Vadose zone > Saprolite...
ACGCTGGGCGGTGCCCTCGTACTCACGGCGTGCGGAACCGGCAGCACGACGCCCAGCGGCAAGCCGCTGGCGGGCAAGAAAGTTGAGATCGCGGCCGTCTGGTCGAAGGACGAGCAGAAGAACTTCGAGGCGGTGCTGGCGGCCTTTTCGGACAAGACCGGCGCCACCGCGACCTTTACGTCAACCGGAGACAAGATTGGAACGGTCCTCGGTTCGCGGATCGCCTCCAACAGCCCGCCCGATGTGGCCGTGCTGCCTCAACCTGGGCTGCTCCACGACCTGGCCGTTAAGGGCTCGCTGAAGGAGCTGGACAGTGCGACGGCCAGCCTGGTCAGCCAGAACTATGCGGCGGTCTGGAAAGACCTGGGGACGGTGAACGGCAAGTTCTATGGCGTCTTCTACAAGGCAGCCAACAAGTCCACGGTGTGGTACAACGTCAAGGCCTTCGCGCAGGCGGGCGTATCGCCGCCCAAGTCCATCGATGCCGCGGCCGGGGTCCTCACCACCCTCGCGGCTTCGGGCGTGAAGCCCCTGTCCATCGGTGGCGCCGACGGCTGGACGCTGACGGACTGGTTCGAGAATGTGTACCTGCGGCTGGCCGGACCGGACAAGTACGACGCGCTGACCAAGCACACCATCAAGTGGACGGACGACTCCGTCAAGGCGACCCTGCGGGTGCTGGCGGCCTTGTTCCAGGACCAGCTGATCGCGGGCGGCCGCTCGGGGGCGCTCCAGACCGACTTCCCGACGTCGGTGAGCAACATCGCCGGCAACCCGCCCAAGGCCGCCATTGTGTACGAGGGTGACTTCGTCGAAGGCATTCTGACGGGGACTGCCCACATGACGCCGATTACCGACTTCAATTTCTTTCCCTTCCCGGACGTCAATGGCTCGCCGCCTTCGGTAATGGGCGGAGGGGATGTGGTGGTTCGCTTCACCGACAACCCGGCCGCTGTGGAACTGGTCAAGTACCTGGCCAGCCCCGAAGCCGCCCAGATCTGGGCCGCCAAGGGCGGGTTCTCCTCAGCCAACAAGAAGGTCGACCTCTCGGTCTATCCCGACCCGATCGCCAAGGCTTCCACCCAGGCGCTGGTCAACGCCCAGGTGTTCCGGTTTGACATGTCGGACCAGGCGCCGTCCGCGTTCGGGGGCACCGTGGGGTCCGGTGAGTTTGCTGACTTGCAGGCCTGGCTCAAGAGTCCAAACAATATCGACGCGGCAACGGCCCAGCTCGAGAAGGATGCGGCGGCCGCGTACGGTAGCTGACCGATGACCGCATGAGCACGACGGTGTCGGCCGCCCCGGCGACCGGCGTCGAGGAGCGCCTGGGCCGGGTGGCCCGGGCGCCGCGGCCGGAGCCGAAATGGAACCTGACCGCGGTCGGCTTCCTGCTGCCGGCCGGGATCTTCGTGGGGCTCTTCATCGTCTATCCCGTGATCGCCACCGTGATCCGCAGCTTCTTCAATAAGGCCGGCGACGGCTTCGTCGGCCTCGGCAACTACGCCCAGGTGTTCACCAACGGCCGGACGCTCCACGCCCTCCAGAACAACATCATCTGGGTGGTGATCTTTCCGGCCGCCGTCACCGGCCTGGGGGTGCTCTTCGCCGTGCTCCTGGAGCGAGTCCCGTACCGACTCTTGATCCGCACCCTCCTGTTCATGCCGATGGCGGTCTCCCTGCTCGCCAGCGGCGTGATCTGGCGGATCATGTACCAGCAGAGCCCGGACACAGGCGCCCTGAACGCCGTCATCGCCTCGGTGGCGAATACGATCACCCATCCAGGCCACTACACGGGTGCCAGGCCATCGCAACCGGATCTGGTCCAGGCGGTCGGCGACGGCTATCAGGTCAGTTCGCCGCTCGCGCCCGGCGACGTCGCCCACGTCGGCTTGATTGGCTTCCCCGTGGCGGAAATCCCGAGCAGCGCGCGGCCAGCCCAAGACCCTGCCCCGCAGCCCGGCAAGATCGTCGGCGTGGTCTGGCGCGATTTCACACCGGGAGGGGGCGGGCAGGTCGGGCAGGTCGATCCTGGTGAGTCGGGACTCCCGGACCTGACTGTCCAGCTGGTCGACTCCAAGGGCGTGGTGGCCGCCCAGACGCAAAGCGACGCGACCGGAGACTTCGCGTTCGCGAACATGAACGGCGGGAGCTATCGGCTGGTCCTGCCAGCGCAGAACTTTCACCCGCCGTTCGGCGGGGTGCAATGGCTTGGGTCCAGCCTGGTCACACCGGCCATCATCCTGGCGGCGATCTGGGTCTGGGTCGGCTTCGCCACGGTCACGATCGGCGCCGGGCTCGCCACCATGTCGCGGGACCTGCTAGAGGCGGCCCGCGTCGACGGGGCCACCGAGTGGCAGGTGTTCCGTCGCGTCACCGTCCCGCTACTCTCGCCGCTGATGATCGTGGTCTTCATCACGCTGGTCATCAACGTGCTCAAGATCTTCGACCTCGTTTTGGCCATCGCGCCCCAGTCGGTGATCCCCGACGCCAACGTGATTGCGCTGCAGCTCTACCTGGTGGCGTTCACCGGCGGCCTCGGGGACTTCGGCGTCGGTAGTGCGCTCGCCGTGTTTCTGTTCCTGCTGGTCATCCCGGTCATGGCCTTCAACATCCGGCGATTCCGGGGCGGCGAAGCCTGATGGGGGGGCGCGCGCTCGAGATCGTGCGGCCGCGGCGTCCCGCCTTGCTGAGGCTCGCGGAGAACGTTCCAATCCATGTCTTCTTCATCGTCGCCGGCGTACTCTGGGCGATTCCCGCGATCGGCTTGCTGGTTACGTCCTTCAGGCCGCTTGACCTGTTCACCGTGTCGGGCTGGTGGACCGCCTTTGGTGGCCCGCACCAGCTGAGCCTGGCCAACTACCACAGCCTGTTCGCGTCCTCGAAGATGGCGGGGAGTTTCGTGAACTCGGTGCTGATCGCGGTGCCGGCAACCGTGATGCCGGTTGTCCTGGCCACCATGGCCGCCTATGCCTTCACGTGGTTGAATTTCCCCGGCCGCACCGCCCTCTTCCTCTTGCTGATCGCCCTGATGGTGGTCCCCCTCCAGATGGCGCTGATCCCGATCGCCCAGGTCTATGCCGTCTTCGGCCCACCCGGCATCGTCAGAGTCTTCCTATTCCACGCGGCCTTCGCCGTCCCCTACGCCACGTTCCTTTTCCGCAACTTCTTTCTCGGCATCCCGCACGAGCTGCTGGAGAGCGCCCGAATGGACGGCGCCCGCGACGCCCGGATCTTCACCAGCCTGATCCTGCCGCTGGCCTTCCCGGCCATCGCCTCCTTTGCCGTCTTTCAGTTTCTCTGGGTGTGGAACGACCTGCTGGTCGGTCTCGTCTTTGCCGGCAACACGCCGCCGGTGACCGTGGCCATCCTCGAACAAATGCGCAACTTTGGGAGCAGCGTTGACGTCATCTCGGCGGCATCGTTCCTGTCCCTGATCCCTCCCCTGTTGCTGTTCTTCGCCTTTCAGCGGTACTTCGTGCAGGGGCTGCTGGCCGGATCGGTCAAGGGGTAACTCACCAGGTGCCGGCTGCTGAGCGCCGCTCGCCAGCTCTCCTCGTCCTTCAGGCCGCGATCATCCTCCAGCTCGGTCACCAGGTCGAGCACCTCGTCCAGCTCATCCAGATGCACGTCGACGGGCAGCCGCCCGCGTTTGCGCACGGGCTGACCGGCCGCCTCGATCTGGAATGGGTCCACTTCGCGATGACGCTGGGGATCGCCGTCGTCGCAATCCTGGCGCTGACCTGGTGGCCCAAGAACCCATTCGGGTGGCTGCTCACGCCAATCGCCGTCTGGCACCTGGCAGAGCACTCGGTCATCCTGACGACCTACCTTCGGACCGGCATCACCGGCACCCCCGGGATCCTCGCCCGCGGGGGCCTCCTGAATGGCCCGCTGGCCCGACCGGACCTCCACTTCCTCTACAACGCGGCGGTGCTGCTGCTCCTGATCGGCACATTGGCCTGGCTGCGGGGGCGTGGTGCCGATGTGCGCGAACGGCTGGCGCGGCTGCCCGCGTTTGGCATGGCGCTCAGTGTGGTTGCCGTCCTGTGCCTGGTCGTCCTGTCTGCGGCTCGGGTCCAGTGGGTGGCCGCGGAAGAATCGCTTCAGGACGCGATCAATCGGGCGCCGGCCGGCTCCGTCCTCCACCTGCGGCCGGGGCTGTACGCGGGGCCGCTGTTGATCTATCGGTCGCTGACGCTCATCGGGCCGGCGACGATCATCGGCGGGCCGGACCGTGCGGTCATCACCATCGCTGCCAGCGGGGTCAGCCTCTCAAACCTCGATGTCCGCGGTGGCGACACCGGGGTGCTGGTCACCCGTGCGACCCGGGTCAACCTCGAGAACATCCAGGTCTCTGGGGCGGCACGGCGCGGCATCGATATCGTGCAGAGCTCAGCCCAGATCCACCGGTGCCGCGTCACTGACCTCACCAGCCAGTTCGCCTGGGGTATCGGCATCGTCAACTCGGGGGGGCGAGCGCCGACCACGGTCGAGGCCTGCTGGGTGGCGGGAGTCCAGGAAGGCATTGTCTCGCACGTCAGCTCGGTCTTCATCCGCGACAACGACGTTCGAGGGACTACCACGCGGGGCATTGCGGTGACCGAGATGTCATCGGGAGATGTGGAGCGAAACCGGATCGAGCAGGCCATCGGCACCGGGCTCTATTGCGGTGACCGATCGATCTGCTATCTGCGAGCGAACACGGTCATGGGAATACGCCCGGAGCCCGACTCGCCGGTGACCTGGAGCCGGGGGTACGGCGCCGTCCTACTCTTTGGGGCCGACGCCTATATGGAGGGGAACGTCTTCATCGATACGGCCATGCCCGGCGTTGGCGTCTTCGTGAAGTCGACGTTGCATACCGAGCCGATCCAGGTGTCGATGCCATAGCGCTTGCCGCTACAGCCGGGTCGCGGTCCGGAGCAGGGTCTTGAGTTTCGCCGGCTGGCGGCGGTAGCGCTCCCATTCGGTGGCCGACGCCGTCACCTGCTCCATGATGGCCCACAGAACGGAGTTCACCGGGGTGGGGATGCTGACCCGGGCGCCGGCGTCGACCACGGCGCCGTTGAGGACCCGGACCTCCGTGCGGCCCTTGCCCCGCTGCAGGTCCCACCAGAGGGACGGCATCTTGTTTCCCCGGGCGCCGCCGATCCGGGGCTCCAGGAACAGCTGAGCCAGCAGGCTGGGCAGGCCCATGATGCGGCGCACGGTGGGGACCGGGATGCCCGGTAGGGCGGTGACGGGGATGCGCATCCGGTCCATCACCGCCGCGGCTTCCCGAAAGGCCAGCCGCTCGTAGCGGAAAAGCTCCGGGTCGGCGAAGACGTGGGTGGGCGGCAGGTCCAGGATGGCGCTCTGGACGTTGCCCAGCATGTTTCCCAGCAGCTTCGACCACTTCATGCTGTGGAAGTTGCTGTAGCGGCGCGACGCGAAGCCGGCCTCGGCCATCTTGCGCACCAGCGGTCCCACGTTGACCTCCGGCGAAACCGGCGCGATGCCGACGCCGCCCCGTCGGCTGTGCTGGACCACCAGCCCGGGCTCATCCAGGGTAACGGCCAGGGTCAGCGTGCCCGAGAGCACCGGCTGGTCCGGATACGCCTGGGCGATCAGTTCCTCGTTGCCCACCCCGTTCTGAAAGGTGCCCACCACGGTGCCCGGCAGCAGGGCCGGGTAGAGCTGTTCGAGGGCTTCCTGGGTGTCATAGCTCTTCACGGTCAGCAGCACGTAATCGAACCGCCCCTGTCCGGCGGCCAGCTCGGGCGCGGCTTTGACCGCCTGGCTGGTGGTACTGCCGGCCACCTGCAGCCGGACCCCCTCCCGGCCCACCGCCGCCACGTGCTGGGGCCGCCCCAGCAGCGTTACGTTGGCGCCCGCCTGGGCCAGCCTCGCCCCCAGGAAGGAGCCCACCGCGCCGGCGCCAAAGACGAGGACGTTCGGTTGCCGGATGGCCGGCTCACGGTCCGTCACGGTCGGTCCTTACGTGGTCGGCGTCGTGATCTTGAGCTCCCGACCGCGCGCCAGGCGGGAGATGTTGGCGCGGTGCCGAACCACGACCAGGCCCAGCAGGACGACGCCCAGGCCGATCACCCACCAGCCAACCGGGCGCCAGGCCTGCCAGCCGATGACATGCAGCCCCAGCAGGGCCACGAAGCCGACACCGACCGCGGCCAGGGACGAGAGGGAGGCAATTTTGGTGGCCCGGATCAGGATCGCCCAGGTGACCACGCTCAAGACCACGGCCACGGGCGCCAGGACCAGCATGACCCCGCCCGAGGTGGCGACCCCCTTCCCGCCATGGAAGCCGAGGAAAATAGGCCAGCTGTGGCCGACCACGGCGGCCAGGCCGATCAGGGCGAGTACCCATTCCTGGGGCCCGTACCCGAGCAGGATCCCCGCCAGCACTGGGATCACGCCCTTCAGCCCATCCGCGGCCAGGGTGGTGGCGAACGCCCCCGGCCCCCCGGCGCGGAAGACGTTGGCGGCCCCGATGTTGCCGCTGCCCACGCGGCGCAGGTCCTGGCCGCGGTACAGCTTCATCACGATCCAGCCAGAGGGTACCGACCCCAGGAGGTAGGCGAACACCACGAGGCCGAACACTGTCAACATGGCGACCATTCCACGGGCGAGACGCCCCCACTATACCTCTCGCCTAAACTAGGCGAGCGCCCATGGACGACCCCGAAAAGCTGAATGACCGCACAACGTATCAGCGCTGTTTTGCCTGCGGTAGCCGCAATGAGCACGGTCTCAAACTGGTATTCCGGCGCGAGGGCGACCGGATCTACGCCGACTTCACGCCCAGTGTTCGGTACCAGGGGTTTCCCGGAGTGTTGCATGGCGGCATCATTGCCACTCTGCTGGACGAGACCATGGGTCGAACCGGTGCGCTCCGGCGGGAGTGGCTGATGACTGGCAAGCTGGACATCCGCTACCGACAGCCCGCCCCGGTTGACCAACCCCTCCGCGTCTGGGGCCAGATCGGGCAGGAGCGAAGCGGCGCGGTGGACGCGGTCGGCGCCGTAGAGCTGGCGGACGGAACGGTCGTCGCCGAAGCGCGTGGGTTGTTCCTGAAGCTGCCCGAGCCGGTCGTGGAACGCACCCTGGGCCAGTACCCCGAGTTCGTGAACTACTGGCAGGAATGACGCGGTCGCCATTATTTGGCGAAGAGCACGCCGCCTTTCGGCAGACGGTGCGCCGCTTCGTCGACACGGAGATCCGGCCCCACGTCGAAGAATGGGAGGCCGCTGAGGAGTTCCCGCGGGAGCTGTTTGCGCGCTGCGCCGCCCTCGACTTGCTGGGCTTGAAATATCCAGATGCTTATGGCGGCACCAATGCCGGGCCGCTGTACGAGGCGGTCCTGTTTGAAGAGCTGGGGCGGTCCGGCTCGGGTGGGGTGGCCGCCGGGATCGGCGCCCACATCGCCATCGCCACGCCGCCGATCTTCAGCTACGGCAACGAGGAACAACGCCAGCGCTGGCTGACGCCGGCCATCGCCGGCAAGAGCATCGTCGCGCTGGGGGTCACCGAACCGTCGGGCGGCTCGGATATCGCGGCCGTCCAGACCATCGCCCGGCGGGATGGCGACCACTACGTCCTGAACGGGAGCAAGACCTTCATCACCAACGGCGTGCGCGCCGACCTGGTCGTGGTGCTGGCCCGCACCCGCCCCGAGGGCGGGCACCAGGGGCTCTCGATGTTCGTGGTGGAGCGGGGGACGAAGGGCTACTCGGTCGGCCGGAAGCTGGAGAAGCTGGGCTGGCGGTCGTCGGACACCGCCGAGCTCGTTTTCCAGGATTGCGCCGTACCGGCCGGCAACCTGCTGGGCAAGGAGCACGAGGGCTTCTACATCGCGGTCGGGAACTTCCAGTGGGAGCGGCTCTGGATCGCGCTCTCGGCAACGGCATCCGCCGAACGCTCCCTGGAGATGGCCATCGACTACGCGGGGAGTCGCACCCAGTTCGGGAAGCGACTGGCCGAGTTCCAGGTCCTGCGCCACCTAATGGCGGACATGGCGCTTCGGGTGGAGCAAGCGCGCCAGCTCACGTATTACGCGCTCTGGCTGCACTCCCAGGGGCTTCCCTGCAAGCGTGAGGTGGCCATGGCGAAGATCGCCGCCACCGAGGCCGACGTCTGGGTGGCCGACCGAGCCCTCCAGATCCACGGCGGCTACGGCTACATGAGCGAGTACCCCATCCAGCGCGCCTGGCGGGACGCCCGGTTGGGCCCCATCGGCGGCGGAACCAACGAGATCATGCACGAGATCATCGCCAAGGAGCTCGACCTGTAGCGGCGCGTCGTGAAGGTCGGCCGGAGGCCGAGGGGGAGCGGCCGGTAGGCGCTGCGATTCACGCAGCGCACCATCGGCCAGCTGGGGGATCTGCCCCCCAGTCAGTTTCTGTGGAAGCAGGTGGAGTCACGGCTAGACTTCTAACTAATGCCGTTCCGGTCGACGTTGCCATTCTCGGCGATCGTGGCCCAGGACACGATGAAGCGGGCTCTGCTGCTGAACGCTATCCATCCGGAGATCGGGGGCGTACTCATCCGCGGGCAGCGGGGGACGGCCAAGTCGACCGCCGTGCGGGGGCTGGCGCGCCTGCTGCCCGACTACGACGCCGTGGAGGGCTGCTACTACCGCTGTGACCCGGTGACACCCGAGACCTGGTGCACCGACTGCCGCCGGCGTGCCCAGGACGGTCCGCTCCCCGTCAGCCGAGTAGCGATGCGGATCGTCGACCTCCCCATCAACGCGTCCGAGGACCGCCTGGTGGGGACCATCGACCTGGAATCGGCCATCCGCAGCGGAACCCGCCGATTCGAGCCGGGTGTGCTGGCGGAGGCCAATCGCAACCTTCTGTACGTGGATGAGGTGAACCTGCTGGACGACCACTTGGTGGACGTGCTGCTGGATGCGGCCGCCATGGGTGTCAACGTGGTGGAACGCGAGTCGATCTCGGTGACCCATCCTGCGCGCTTCATCCTGGTCGGCACCATGAACCCGGAGGAGGGCGAGCTGCGTCCTCAGCTGTTGGACCGATTTGGGCTGTGCGTCGATGTCACCGGGGTAATGAATATCAGCCAGCGGGTCCGGATCATCGAGGACGAGCAGGCCTTTCTGTCCGATCCGGCGAGCTTCCAGGCTGCGGCCGCTCCGGCGGAGGAGCAGCTTCGCCAGGACCTGCAGGCCGCCCGAACCAGGCTCAAGTCCGTCCTTCTGCGGGACGACATCCGGGCGTTAATCGCCCGGTTGTGCCTGGACGAGGCAGTGGCGGGCCACCGGGCGGACCTGGTGGTCGCCCACACCGCCCGGGCCATTTCCGCCCTGCGGGGCGGCCAGGCGGTGGAGCTGCCTGACGTGCTCGACGCGCTGGAGCTGGGTCTGGCCCACCGCCGTCGCGACATCCGGGGGGAACGGCTGCAGCCGGCCCAGGACCTGGCCACTCGCGCCACCCAGGAACTGATCCAGATCCAGTCGCGCGCCAGCCTGGAGAAGGCGGAGGGCGCCCAGGGCGAGGCGGGCGCGGCCCAGGGCGCCGCCGGCAGCGATGCTAAGGAGGGCTGGACCGCCACCGAGCCACGCGAGACCCAGCCGGCCGACGCCGCCGACCCCGAGTCGGAGCGCGTCATCGAGCTCAAGACCTTTGCGGTCAAGAAGTTCGACCTGCCCCGGGAACGCAAGGCCCGGCGGGCTTCGGGCAAGCGCTCCTCCAGCAAAAGTGAAACGAAGCGGGGGCGCTACGTCCGCAGCACCCACGTGGAGAAGACAACCGACGTCGCCTTCGACGCGACTCTGCGGGCCGCCGCCCCGCACCAGATCCGGCGGCGCACCGCCGCCCACCCGGGCGGGACGGCGCTGCGCCTGGAGCGGCATGACCTTCGGCAAAAGGTTCGGGAACGCAAAACCGGCAACCTCATCGTATTCGTGGTGGATGCCAGCGCCTCCATGGATGCCGAGCAGCGGATGATCGCCACCAAGGGGGCCATCCTGTCCCTGCTCCGGGACGCATACGTGCGCCGCGACAAGGTGGCCCTGGTCGCCTTCAGCGGGCGCAACGCGCGGATCGTGTTGCGCCCGACGTCCAGCGTGGACCTGGCCGAGCGCCGTCTGGAGCGCCTCAGCGTTGGCGGGACCACCCCCCTGACGCATGGGCTGATCACCGCCCTCAAGCTGGTCAAGACCGAACGCCTGCGCGACCCCGGCGTGTACCCGCTGCTGGTCCTGATCAGCGATGGTCGGGGCAACATCAGTCTGCTGGGCGAGGAGCCGCTGGTCGAAGCCCAGCGGGCTGCCGGCCAGATCCGCAGCGAGGGGGTCCGGGCGATGGTCATCGACTCCACCCGTGACCACCGGCAGCGGGGCCGCGAGGGGGTGGGCCGGGTGGCCAGCCTGTACGGCGCCTATGCGTTCAACGTCTGTGGCGACCTGGCGGAGCGGCTGGGCGGTCATTACTACGGCCTGTACGACCTCTCGCAGCGCTCGATCATGGACAGCATCGAACGCGAGATGTCGAGGACGAGCACGGCATGATGGAACGCCAGGTCTATCCCTTCTCGGCCATCGTCGGCCAGGACAAGATGAAGCTGGCCCTGCTCTTGAACGCCATCCATCCCGCCATCGGCGGCGTGCTCATCCGAGGGGAAAAGGGCACCGGGAAGTCCACCGCGGTGCGGGCCCTGGCCAGGCTGCTGCCCCAGCTGGCGGTGGTGTCGGACTGCGTCTACCACTGTGACCCGGACGCGCTCGACACGCTCTGCCCGGATTGCCGCGAGCGGCTTTCGCGGGGCGAGACGCTGCCCCGGTCCCGCCGGCGGATGCGGGTAGTGGAGCTGCCCATCAACGCGTCGGAGGACCGGGTGGTGGGGGCCATCGACATTGAGGCGGCCATCAAGACCGGGGAGCGCCGCTTCGAGCCAGGTGTGCTGGCCGAGGCCAATCGCAACATCCTCTACGTGGATGAGGTGAATCTGCTGGACGACCACCTGGTGGACGTGCTGCTGGATGCGGCGGCCATGGGCACCAACGTGGTGGAGCGGGAGGGCGTCTCCGTCTGGCACCCGGCCCGCTTCATCCTGATCGGGACCATGAACCCGGAGGAGGGCGACCTGCGGCCGCAGCTGCTCGACCGCTTCGGCCTGACGGTCGATGTGGAGGGGATCAAGGAGATCCCCCAGCGGGTGGAGATCGTCGAGCGTCGCGAACTCTGGGAGGCCGATCCGGTGGGCTTCGGCGAGCGCTTCCGGGAAGAGGACGCCGCCATCGGCCGCCGGATCGCCGAGGCGATCGTGCGTTTCCCCAGGGTGGAGGTTCCGGGAGCCATTCTGCGGGCCATCGCTGAGCTGAACGTG
>Ga0137391_10003932_pt1 | contig 11325 bp, 8 predicted proteins | sample 15con2h24BmetaG_FD_101399 | JGI IMG/M metagenome (GOLD analysis project Ga0137391, IMG submission 101399) | Vadose zone soil microbial communities from Angelo Coast Range Reserve, California, USA - 15con2h2.4B metaG | ecosystem: Environmental > Terrestrial > Soil > Vadose zone > Saprolite...
GAGCGCGCCGTGAGCTCGCTCGCGGTCCCCGGCGTCCTGGTCGGCCATCGCACCATTGCGGAAGGAGACGAGGATGCGCTGCTGTCCGCGGAGATTGAAGGCTTTGCCGGTAGCGTCGTTAAAGTGCGCCGCGCAAGCGGCGCCGCGCGAATAGTGGCGCGAGAGCTCATGGCACGGCTCGGGTGTCCCGCCCAACCCGTGCCCCGCTCGGCATCGGGCGCTCCTCGCTGGCCAACAGGCATCGTCGGCTCCATTGCCCACGACGCGACCGCTGCCGTCGTCGCGCTTGCGTCGTCTGCCGATTTCGGCAGTCTCGGAATCGACATCGAGCCCGCGGAACCGCTCGAGCCCGATCTCTTGGAGCTCATCGCCGGACCAAACGAGCGAAGGAGAATGAAGGACGACCCATTCGGAGGACGCCTTTTGTTTGCGGCAAAAGAGGCCGTTTACAAGGCAGTCCATCCGCTCGATCACATCTTTCTCGATCACCACGACGTCGATGTCGATCTCGCAAATCGCAGAGCCGTGGTGCGCACCGGCCGGACCGTCCCGCTGAGATTTGCAGTCTCAAACCACATTATTGCGCTGGCGTTGATCCCGCGAGTCGCCGTCGGTGCGGGCAATACCGACGCCTGAAGTCATTGAGCTATCGACGCTTCGCGTTTGCGATATTGCGCGCGACATCTCGCGCGGCCGCAGCCGAGATGCGCCTTGCAGCCGCACGGAGAAATAGGGTCATGGCAAAGCCGAGCGGGGGCCTCACAGCTCGATCTTCGCCGCCTTTTCACGATCATACCACCACGTTTCCGGGATGCCGCGCGCGTAGCGGGGCTTGGTCGCCGGCCTGCCGAACACGTCCCAATATGCAAGCCAATGCGCGCCCTTGTACCAGTGCGGGATCCAATAGCGGCCGCTGCGGACGACCCGGTCGAGCACCTTGCAGCCGGTCACCAAAGCCTGACGGCTGTCGGCCGCGACGACCCGATCGATCAGCGCGTCGATGACCGGGTCTGCAACACCGGATAGGTTCTGCGAACCTTTTGTGGCGGCGGCCCGAGACGAAAAATAGGTCCGCAATAACCCGCCGGGCAGGGTGGAAAAGCCGAGCTGCTGGACGGTGATATCAAAGTCAAAATTATCGAGGCGCGCGCGAAACTGCACGGGGTCGACGATGCGCAAGGTCGCCTCGATGCCCAGCGTACCAAGATTCTTGATGAACGGCATGTGATGCGGTTGGCTCACCGGCTCGTCGATCAGAAATTCGACGCTGATCCCTTCGCCCTGTGGGGTCACGCGCTTGCCGTCAACGATCGCGAACCCGGCCTCTTGCAATAGCGCGCTTGCCTTGCGCAGCAGCGCGCGGTCCTGGCCCGATCCATCGGAAACCGGCGGGATGAAAGGATCCCCGAATACCTCGTCGGGAACCTTGCCGCGGAAGGATTCAAGCAGGGCCATTTCGTCGGCGGTCGGCTTGCCGACCGCCATCATGTCGGAATTCTGAAACAGGGAATGGAGCCTTTGATAGGCGCCATACATGATCGTTTTGTTGGTCCATTCGAAATCGAATGCGTAGATAAAGGCCTCGCGCACGCGCTTGTCTTTGAATGTCTGCCGCCGCGTGTTGAAGAACCAACCCTGAATCCCGACCGGCCCGCCGAACGGGACGACGTCGCGCTTGACGCGCCCGTCACGAATCGCCGGGAAGTCATAGCCCGTCGCCCAGATCCGCGATGTGAACTCCTCCCGAAACAGATAGTTCTTCGCCGTGAACGCCTGAAACGCGAGCTCGCGGTCGCGGTAAAATTCGTAACGGATGACGTCGAAATTGTTCTGTCCCCGCGCGACGGGCAAATCGGCGCCCCACCAGTCCGTGACGCGCTCGTATTCGATGAAACGGCCGACCTCGAAGCGCCCGACCTTGTAGGGGCCGGACCCGAGCGGCGGTTCGAGCGTCGTTTCATCGAAAGGATGGCCGGCGTAATAGGTTCGTGAAAAGATCGGAAGCGACGCCGCAAACAGCGGCGCATCGCGTGCCCCATCCGCCGTGAAGCGCAAAATCACGGTCGCGTCGTCCACGGCCTCCGCGCCCCGGAAGTCCCGAAGCAGCAACTGGGCGACAGGATGTCCCTTGTCTTTGAGTATTTTCAGAGAAAAGGCGACATCGTGGGCAGTAAGCAGGCTGCCGTCGTGAAATCTGATTCCCGGGCGCAGCAAGAACCGGTAGGCAAGGCCGTCCTCGGATATTTGAACGGCGCGCGCGGCGAGGCCATACAAGGCGTCCGGCTCGTCCGCGGCGCGCATCATCAAACGCGCGAAAGTGAGCTCCATCCCCTGCGCGCCGTCGCCCTTCAAGATGAAGCTGTTGAGCGAATTGAAGGTGAGGACATTCTGATTGAAAATCACGCTCGACCCGATATGCGAAAACACCCCGCCCTTCGGCGCGTTCGGATTGACGTAGTCGAAATGCTTGAAGTCCGGCGAATATTTGAGATCCCCGAACGCCGATATTCCCTGCCGCCCGGAGGCCTCCGCGGCATCGACCCGTTGCGCCAGCACGGAGGTCAGCGTCGCCGCGCCGAGAATCAGCGTATCGCGCCGCGTCACGTTGGAATGATCATTCATCGGCGCGCCCGGGGCTCCGCTGGTTCTCAACATCCCAACCACTCGAAATGCTGCCGCGGGTTACGCAGCCCTAACGGACGCTCGGTGCAGTGGCCGGTCCATGGCGGACATTAGCATTGTCCCCGGCGCGTGTCAGCGGCCGCTCCCGGCTGCCTGGTGCCGACGGGAAAATCAGTTGGTACGTATCCGAGCCGGCAGAAACGTCGTTCAGCGAGCTTCGAGGCCTTGGACCGCGGGGAAATCGACCAGCGTCGCCCCGCTTTCGAAGTGCTCGACAAAAATACGGCCGACGCTACGGGTGCAGGCGACCGCACTGAGCGATGAAACCGCAAGGCCTACGAGGGCGCTGGCCGGGACGACGTAAAGGAGCGTCGACGAGGTGACCGTTGCAAGTCCCGTGGGCATGGCCCCCGCCACCAAGCCGACCACGATGGCCCGGGCGCGGTCACGCTCGAACGCCACCCCGTAGTGGTCGCTCAACACCTTCACCATGCGCACGATAACGGCGGTGACGCCAGCGAAACTCACGACCGGCAACGGGATGATCCCACCGACCGCCGAATAGCCGGCGTGGCGGTTTACGATTCTGAGGGCCTGCGCCCGCCGCCGCGCCGAATCGTTTCGGGCGTGCGAAACAGCGCCCGCGATGCGAGCCGAAGCGGCCTCCGGGACGATCTTCTGGACGATGTTGTCCACGGAGGCTGGTCGCTGGCGCGCCCCCACGGGGATCTCGTCCAAATGCGTCGGATATGACGCCTGCAGCTCGGTGCCCAGCCCGGCCTGGTGCATGTCATCACTCGCCCGCATGATGACCTTGGGCAGCCTCCTCCTATTCATGCCGACGCCACTCGCTTGGTATCGAGCATGGCGCCGAGGATGAAGTCGACCTCACGAGCGACCTCCGCGATCTCCCGCGCGGCAGGGCTGGAACGGTCGACAAGAGTCGGGGTGGCCCCCCAAAGCGCCGCCTCGGCGTAGATCACCCGGTTGGTCATCTCGCTCTTGAGTACCGGATAGCCGGCCTCGGCGAGTTCGGAGCGGACATGCCTCGAGATGATGGAATCGCGCGTCGTCTGGGTCAACAGGCATCGGAATATCGGCCGGCGGCCGCTGGCGCCGGTGATCAGGATGTTGAGCGTGTCCAGCATACGGTCGACGTCGAAGGGGGAGGGCTTGACCGGCACGAGGACAAAGTCGGTCACGCCGAGACACGCCAGCGTGGCCGGAGAGCGGAAGCCGGGCGTGTCGATGATGACGCGGCCGCTTTGGCCGGCAAGGCGCTGCGCCGTCTTCCAGGCGTCTTCCGAAGCATCCTCCACCACCGGCACGCCGCCGAGCGCTTTCTCCCGGCCGGCCAGCCGCGCGATCGAGCGCTGGGGATCGGCGTCGATGATGGTGGGGTGGCGGCCGTCGAGGTGCCAATAGACGCCGAGGCAGCTCGCCAGCGTGCTTTTCCCGCTGCCGCCTTTCATGGTGGCGACCGTGATGATCGAGCTCGTCACCTTGCGGCCTCCTGGCGATGCGATGCGACGAATCAATCGGGAAGATGCTATCACACAAGAAACCGCTCCATCACAACAATCGCCGACCTTCGCCCCGCTCGGAGGCGGATTGCCGTGGCCGGCCCGGATCATTACATCCCGGTGCGGAATGGCGAACGATCCGGCGAGGCGGCCTCCATGGGCGTGATGCAATGGTTCGGACGGAGCAGAGACCCGGCTGAAGCGGCCCTGGAGGCACGCGTCTCGGCGCTGCAGACGGCTCTGGTCAAGTGCAAGGAGGTCGCAAGCCGTTGGACGCGCATGCGTCGCGAGCTCATGGCAGGCACGGCGGTTCTCTTTCTGGTAGTGGGCTTCACGCTCGGCGTGTACCATGAGCCGATTCAGCAATCCCTCGCCAACCTGACTGCCAGAGGGGGAATCGTGCGTCCGGTCGAGGATGCCGATGCGGCCGAAGCCGCCTATCAGAAAGGCAATTACGAAACTGCGATACGACTTGCGCGTCCGCTGGCGGAATCGGGCAATGCTCGGGCCCAGTCCCTCCTCGGGCGCATGTATTCGCGCGGTCGCGGCGTAGCGCACGACGAGATCGAGGCGGTGAAATGGCTTCGCCGCGCCGCCGACCAAGGCGATGCCACCGCCCAGTTCACTCTCGGCAACCTCTACGCCGAAGGCAAAGGCGTGCCGCAAGACTACGTCGAAGCGGCGAGGTTGTATCGCCTCGCTGCCGAGCGGGGCGACCCGCAGGCCCAGTACAATCTTGGGCTCTCGTATGCCAAGGGCGAGGGCGTGGCGCAGGATAACGTCAGCGCGCACGCGTGGTTCAATATCGCGGCCTCTCGCTTTCCGGCGTCCGACACGGTCGGTCGCGGCCTGGCGGTCTCGAGCCGCGACGCGGTTGCCAGCAAAATGAAGCCCGAAGAGCTCGCCGAGGCGCAGCAGCGGGCACGTCAATGGACGTCGAAATGAGCATGACGCATTTCGGGGCGCAGCATTGCTCTCACGCGGGCCCGGTAGGCCGGTGCGGCGCGTGGCATCCGGCGACGGTTGAGCACCTTGACCCGTTTACTTGGGCGCGGGCGCTGTCCCGGATCCGGTCGGAATGGCGGCCCCGGAAAGCCGGGAAAAGAAGCTTTCGATGTCGGACATGCTGAGCGGAAACGGAAATAACGTGCGCGGCACTTCCGGCGCGGAAGCGGGCGGCGTCTTCTCCGAAGGCTCCGTCAGGCTGGCAGCCGGCGTTTTCTCCAGCGCCACGGCAGGAGCGACAGCCGTCGTTCTTGGCGTCTTGTCCCCTTCGCTAGGCGGTGCTTTCTCGGGGGGCGGGGAAGCAGGCGCATCCACGTTGCCAAGAATGATCGGCACACCATCTTTACCGCCGCCGATGATAACGACCTTGGAATTCGAAGACTGCGCGAGCTGAAGCGTTGCCTCAATGCCTCGCCAGCGTAGGTAGGAATCCGAGATCCCCTGGCTGACGATCTGCTGGAAGTCACGGATGCCTTCCGCCTCGATTTTCTTGCGCTCCGATTCCTTTCTCTCGCGCGCGACGCGAAATGTGTATTCTTCCGAGATGTAATACTGCTCGATCTTTCGATTGATGGCGTTCACCACGGTGGGAGGCAGCTCCATGCCGAGCACGAGCGTGTCAATGAGATTGAGCATTGCATTGAGCGGGATTCTATAGTGCTCACCGGTCTCGCTCTCTTCGGCGGTTCGTTCCATCATTTTCCCGCCCAGCATGGCCTCCGCATGGCCGCGGATTTGGGCCTGAATTTCCTGCCGCTTCGTCGAATAGACCTCCTCCGCGGTGTAGTCGGCAATGACCTCGCGCATCCGACTGCCGATTTCGGGGCGTACCAGAGATGCGATATAGTCGGGTCCGATCGATTGGTGCAGCTGCGGAATGGCGTCGTGCTTGAGCCGAAACCGGATACTGATCGTCGCGGTCAAGCTGATGCCGTCCTTGGAGATCGCGTTGTAGCTGTCCGTCGTGGACTGCAGTCGAAGATCATATAAAAACAGCCTGTCCCACGGCCAAACGAGGCGCAAGCCCTCATCTTTCAGCTGACGGGGGTCGAGCTGGGTTCCGCCGCGAAAGCGTTTCCAGAGAACGCCGACATCGCCGCTCGGAACATTCACCACCACGAAAGGATAGAGCACGATGGCAACGAGCAACGTTACCATCAGGAAGATCGACAGCGTCGTCAGCTGATTCAACAGAATTCGCCGCCAGCGGGATCGGAGCGTCTCGGCGCTGGTCGGAGGCAGAGAATAGGAATACGCGCTCATCGTTCGTTCTCCACTAGTCATGTTTCCACGAAACGACCTTCGTCCATCCGAAGCCTCCGAGCCGGCATATCCAGCTCTTTGAGATAGCGGTCGTCGTGGGTTATCGCCACCACCGTTGCGCCGGCACGCATCAATGCCGGCAGCAATTCGTCGTAGAATTTACGCCGAAATTCAGGATCCTGCTCGGCGGTCCATTCATCCAGCAGCAGGATCGGACGCTTCTCCAGCAGGCTTACAATGAGGGCAAGGCGCCTGCGTTGGCCTCCCGACAGATCGATGGTGCTGAACTCACCGTCGGACAGGCGCGTCTTGTCCCGCAAACGGAATTGCATGAGTAGCTGGTCGATCTCGGAGGGACTCGCATCGGCAATGCCATAGAGCCGCTGAAAGAGATGATAGTCGACGAAATTCGCCGCAAACAAAGAGCGATAGGCGTCGCGTGTGCTGTCGGTGACGGGCGCCCCGTCGAGCGTGATTTCACCACCGTCGGGGTGATACAGACCTGCAAGCAATCTGAAGAATGTCGATTTGCCCGATCCGTTGCCGCCGGTGATGAATACGAGCTCGCCTCGGCGCAAGGTGAAGTCGATAGGCCCTACCTGGAAGCCCGCTTCCGAAGATTTATCGACGTAGCGGAACACTGCCGCGCGGATCTCGATTTTTTCGAACTGGCTCAGCGGCTGGACCGGGCCGGCCAATGCGTCGGCGGTCGTCGCTCGCAGCCGCGCCTCCAGCCGCTCGATATTGTCGGCCGCGGCATTCGCGGCTGTCAAGATCGGTATCGACTGCACAAATCCGAAACACGCGCCGACGACGAATAGGGTAGCGGTCGTGGTCTTCGCGAGCGTCTCGGGCTGCGTGCCGGCCAAGACGGGGGCCACGAAGACAATGGCGCCGAGCAGGATGTAGACGGAACTCTGCGAGAGCACCAAACGTTTGAAGGTTTCGCTCTGGGTGCGGATTCTGATATTGGCGGCGAGTCTCGACACCTCGACAATGTCGTCAAACAGCTCGTCGCTACGCGCACTATTGAGCCTGACCTCCTTGAAACCATCCAGCAGGTCGGTCAACCGATCGAACAGCCGATTGTCCCATTCGGCCGCCTGTCGCGCGCCCGCGGTAATGTCACGACTCTTGAGATGGATCAGCAGCGCCGCCACGCCGATGATCAGGATGGTCAATCCGAAGGCAAGAAGCGACAAATACGCGATGTAGATTGCGATGAAGAAGATCAGAACGGCGCTTTGGGCCGCAAAGGCGACCATGCTGGTTGCCTGGGTGAGCGTCGCGGTGTCCCGCGTGATGGCGGCGACGATTCCCGCGCGGCCGATCGCGTCGAGCGGCACGAGCTCGGAACGTCGCACCTGATCCATCAGCCGCACGCGCAATTTGTGGATGATGGCTTCGATCTCGATCGTCGCGGAGATCAAGATGTAATGTTGCGCCTTGATGAACAGGAGCAGCGAGACGACGAAAAGCGCCGCCGACCAGAGGTCGGCCTTGCCGCCACCGGCGGCTTGCGCGCCGGAATTGACCGCCGACAAAATCGCGGCGTTGCTCGCCCCTCCGAGCCCCGACATGACGAGCAGCCGCGTCAGGGAGCCCTGCATTTCGCGGCGGACGAGTTCGAAGAACGACATCAGGCGCTCCGGTGAACTTCGCTCGGGGCGCGACACCAAGGACTGCGGAGGACTGCCCTTTCGATAGTATTCAATTGCGTTGTGTGCGACGCTGGGATTCGAAACGACGCGATGGAGCGGTCAACAACAGCACGAGCAGTACCACTACTGGGGTCACGAGAAGCGCAAATATGAATGTGCCGAGAAAGCCCATGCGCCGTTGGACGCCGCAAAGCCCCGTAAGAAGACAGAATATCACATAGATGATAATTGCCGCTGCCGTCATCAGGCCATCTCTCCATCCCGCTGCTGCTCGCGCCCAACCTGGTCAAATCGTCGCCGGAAATGTGGGCGCCGAGGCCGATCGCGGTCACACGCCGGTCGCCGCCCCCTTGGTCGAAGCCGGCCGCGCCGAGGGGGTAGATGCACCGGCGGGAGGAGCGGCAGCAGATCGGCCCGTCAGCTTCTCCTTCTGCGCTTTGATGAACTCACGATAATCAGGAGGATTGAAGTCGAGAAGCGTGCCGCCGGACGCGAAATGCTGGATGAAAACCTTCCCAATCAAGTATGTTGCGCCGGCGGAGATGCCCGACATCGTAATTGCGCCAATGGCGGTTCCAACTACCGGCAAAGCCTTCATGAAACTTCCGACTCCCAACGCGGCCGTCGTGGCCGTGCTGGCCGGAATCACCGATCCTGCAAGGCTCGCTATGACCGACTTGCCCATATTGTCGGAAAACGGAACGCCGTAAATCTCCGACAGACGGCGAAGCATCTGGAGCTGAACTCCGCCGACCGCGGCTATATCGACGAGCGGTATCGGGACAAGCCCAGCCGCCCCGGACCACAACGAGAACCGGTCGACCAACTTTGACGCAGCCTCGTCGCGTCGCTCGTCCGTCATCGCGGTCGTATCAGACACGGTCGTCTCGTTACTCATAGGTCCGATCCTTTCTTGCAACCGTTGCGCCAGATCCGGCTATTGCCACGAGAGTACCTGGCTACGGCCGATCAACTTCGAAACAAGTTTCGGTGGCTCGGGTCGACCGACAACTGCGCCGACCCGCCTGGCATCGGACGCTAGTGTCGACGGAGCTAAAGACTAACATATCGCCGGCGGGGTGGGCCAGCTGTTTGTCGCGATGTCTTGGGTCACCGGGTCGGGTTCGCAGGCATGCCGTCTCGGCAGCGCGGCCGGCATGCCGCTTTGAAGGATTCAGAACGATTCAGGTCGTTCAAAGGACGGATTGCAGCCGTGGCGGCAAGGTAAATGCGCTGCGCCGCAGGCGGGGAAGCAATCACCGGCCTGCGCCCCGTAGATTAGCGAGTTGGCTAAAGCCCCGACGGAGCTTGATCATCACCGTGCTCGCGATAGTTGACGTCGACGCCCCACCCGCGTTGCTGCTGCTCGCCGACGAGGCTCTTGGGGGACTACGGCATCGATGACTGGCCTCGCTGCGGGGCCGGCGCGGCCGCAGGAATGGCGGGAGCGCAGTGGCGTGCGGTTCCCGATTCTGGACGGCGATCTCGAACGACCGGCCCCCGACGCGGCGTCCCGCAAGTGGCATGTCGGCTCGGCGAGTCGATGGCCGGGAGCCCGACGATCCTTGGGTGGCTGGCGATGTCGCGCGGTCCCGGGCGTCTGCGCAAGAGCTTCCCCTGGCCCGCCCTTTGCGCTGCATTACAACGCCTTCGCCTTGCTTGATGGCAGCAGCGAATTTGTCGCGGTTGTGAGCGGGCCCCGCCGTCCCGTACACTTGACAAAGCGGGCTGCCGCCGTGACGATTTGGTCAAACAATGCCTCCAGAATGCTCAATCAACACCCTCCGACTGCGGCCCGAAAACTGTGAACAAGATCAGTGAACAAGATCATCGAATCGTTGACTGATCTCGAGCGCGTGTCTGAGCCCAGGCTGCGAATTGAGTGGGCAGGCGCTCAAGAAAGCCCCTTGCTCCCGCTCTCATCTGCTCAGCTGGGAATCTGGTTTGCTCAGCAGATCAGCCCGTCAAGTCCAGCGTACAATATCGGCGAATACATCGAGATCCGCGGCCACATTGATGCTGCGGTGTTTGAACGGGCATTACGAAAGGTGGTGGCCGAAAGCGAAACGTTGCACGTCCAGATCATTGCCGAGGCAGGGCAAGTGGGCCAGCTCATCGGCCCCCCGCCGCTCTGGTCGCTGCCGGTCATCGATGTGAGCGCCGAATCTGACCCGCGACTGGCCGCCGAATCGTGGATGCGGGCCGACTTGGCACGCCCGATCGACCCAACCACCGGACCACTGTTCGGTTTTGCTTTGTTCAAGGCGTCTGTTGATCGGTTTTTCTGGTATGCCCGCTACCATCATATTGTGATGGATGGTTTCAGCATGTGGCTGGTGGCTCGCCGGCTAGCTGATATTTACACGCAGCTCAGTCTCGGACGAACCGCGCGAGACGGCTCATTTGGCTCTCTCTCGATTCTGCTGGAACAGGATACCACCTACCGTGCGTCCCAACGATCGGTGCGGGACCGGCAGTATTGGATCGACCATCTGACCGATGGACCGGAGCTGGTCACTCTCGGCGCCCGCCCTTTCCTCCCATCCAACGGCTTCCTGCGTCATACCGCTTGTTTGCAGCGCTCGGATTTGGATCAGATCCGCCCGGATGGAAATCGCGCGCGGAGCTTACCTCACGTCCTGGCAGCGGCGACGGCAATCTTTCTTCATCGCCTCACAGGCGCGAGAGATCTGGTTTTCGGACTGCTTGTTGCCGCGCGCGATACCGTCTCGCGATCGATTCCCGGGATGGCTTCAAACGTGCTGCCGCTGCGTCTGTCCGTCCATCCCGGCATGACCGTGTCGGAGGTCATAGATCAGAGCTCTTTTGAGATCCGCCGAGGACTACAGCATCAACTCTATCAAATAGCAGACCTGCGGCGAGCTCTTGGCGGCTCGGTCGATAGCCGAGCACTGTTCGGGCTCAGCCTGAACATCATGCGGTTCAACTATGATTTCAGCTTTGCCGGCAGTCGTGCCATTGCGCACAATCTCTCGCTCGGGCCGGTCGAGGACTTGTCGATCGCCGTCTATGACCGGTCGGACGGCGCTCCGATTCGAATCGATTTCGATGCCAATCCGGCATCTCACGCCGCGCACGATCTAGCTGACCATCAACATAGATTTTTGCGGCTGCTGACGGCGGCGGTTGACGAGCCGGGGCGGCCGATCGGCAGTCTCGACATTCTGGCGCCGGCGGAGCGCGAGAGGATCCTGCGCGGCTGGAACGACACCGCCCATGCGCTGCCTTGC
>Ga0137391_10003936_pt1 | contig 11322 bp, 12 predicted proteins | sample 15con2h24BmetaG_FD_101399 | JGI IMG/M metagenome (GOLD analysis project Ga0137391, IMG submission 101399) | Vadose zone soil microbial communities from Angelo Coast Range Reserve, California, USA - 15con2h2.4B metaG | ecosystem: Environmental > Terrestrial > Soil > Vadose zone > Saprolite...
GAGGTCAGTCGCGCCGGAATCGGCATCACCATCGCCGCGCTAATCGCGATGCCGATTCTTGCGAAGCTCAAACGTCGAGAAGCACGCCGCAGCAAGAATGTCGCCCTGGCCGCTGATGCAGTTCAATCAGCCACGTGTGCCTACCTCGCGATGATCGCGCTGGCAGGTCTCGCGTGTAATGCAGCATTTCACATCCCGTGGATTGACTCTGTAGCTGCATTGGCTGCGATTCCCATCCTCATCAACGAAGGACGGTCAGCGTGGCGGGGACATGCTTGCGGCTGCTGCTAACCAGCATTGCGGGGGCTGAGAAGCTTGTGAGGCATCTTCGGCCTGCGCCTCGAGAGAATTTCTCTTGGAATACCCCGTTTGTGGAGTAGGGCGGATCTTTTGTGTCGGTCATAATGACTTGAGAGGATCCCCCCATGGATCAGGCGCTGGTAGACGTGTTTGAGCAAGCCCGCAAAGTGGTAGCGGATGCAGACCGTAAGATCGCAGAAGAAGAGGAGCGGCGCAGAGAGAGCGAGCGAGAAAGACTGCTGCTGCAGCTCGGCGCGCACATCGAAGATGCCTTCGACTTCACCAGCAAGGAAAAACTGGAGTTGCAACCGCGTCTTGATGTTCAGGACGGCGTTGGAGTCGTTGAGTTTGTCGTTAGAAGTCAGCGAGCCATCTTTCTACTCTTGCCAGGGGAAAGCAATACGTGGACGCTTCAGGTGGTCGAAGACAGCCATAAGCCTCAGGTGCTCAGCGAGTTTCAGGGTGGAACAAAGACTGAACAGGCATCCCGTCGTCTGGCAGCGGCGCGCATCGTGACGGCGGTCGGCAACTGGGTTCAAAACATCAAGGGACCGCAGGTTGTTCCGAACACGAAACAATCATCGACTTGGCGTGACCGTGACGAGCCAAAGCCCGAGCTCACTTACGGAACCATGGGCAAATTCCTCGGCTACTAGTGTGCATCGACGTATAGCTTGAGCTTAAATGATCGATTCATAGAGAAACTGATTGATTCGAGCAAAAACCCGATTGATTTGTACCCCAAGGGCCGAAGGCCGGCTTTATACCAGCCTGGGGCAACGCCCCAGGTAATGTTGCGGCACAAAATCAAGGGCTGAAAGCCCGCCCTATACTTCAACGAACTTCAGACTCCCCACGCTGGATTAGTGGACGAAACTTCGCGCTTTTTTAAAGATGTAACTCGGTTCGCCTCCAGCGCGTCTTAGACTGGAATGGGAATCAATGACAAGTCTCTGGCCTACGCTCTTCTGCGCATTGCCTTCGGCGTCAACTTCGCCGGTCACGGCCTCATCCGCATCTACAACGGCGTTGGCACCTTCGCGACAACGACCGCAGTGCACATGGCAAAATCGCCTCTTCCACACAGCTTCGCTTATGCCTTCAGCTATGTCATCCCATTCCTCGAAGCCGTCCTCGGCTTCACGCTCATCCTGGGCGTCTTCACCCGCGTCTCGCTAGTCTGCGGCGCGGTTTTCATGATGGCCCTCACCATCGGCATCACCGCAAACCAGCAGTGGGACGTAGCCAGCCAACAACTCGTCTATAGCATGGTCTTCTTCCTTCTTCTCTACTTTATCGAGCACAACGCCCTCGCCCTGGACAACTACTTACGCAGCACTCCCTCGGCCAACTGAGAACGGAGTACTGACAACGGATAACTATCTGCGCCGCTCTTCGATACAATGAATTACGATGGCCGAACACGAATCTGGCAGGACAACGCACTCTCATCCGGCGCCCGCACCAACTCCCGAAGCATGGATCAAGACGGAGTTGGCACGACACCCGCAGCGCCCTTATCCAATGGACTTCATCGAAGCACTCTTCACCGACTTCAGCGAGATCCACGGCGACCGAGCCTTTGGCGACGACGCAGCGATGTCCTGTGGCATGGCCTCCTTCCACGGCGAACCCGTCCTTGTAGTCGGCAATCTGAAGGGCCGCACCCTCAAAGAGCGCGTCGCGCGCAAGTTCGGCAGCCCCGACCCCGAGGGGTACCGCAAGGCCCTCCGCGCCATGAGGATCGCAGAAAAATTTGGCCGCCCGGTGTTCACCTTCATCGACCTCGCCGGCGCGAACCCTGGCATCGGCGCCGAGGAGCGCGGCCAGGGCGAAGCCATCGCCCGCAATCTCATCGAAATGTCCCGCCTCCGCGTTCCCACCATTGCGACCATTACCGGCGAGGGAGGTTCGGGAGGCGCGTTGGCGCTGGCGGTTGCCGACCGGGTCCTGATGCTCGAGAACGCCATCTACTCCGTCATCTCCCCCGAGGGCTGCGCCTCCATCATGTGGAAGGACGCCAGTAAAAAACAGCAGGCCGCCGCTGCTCTCAAATACACCGCCGGGGACGTCAAACTACTCGGCTGTGTCGATGATGTTCTGCGCGAACCCAGAGGCGGAACGCAGAACGACCCCGCCGCCACCATGGCGATGGTCGGAGAAAAGCTTCAGTACCACCTTGCCTGTCTTCGCGCGCTCCCCCTCGACGTCATGCTGGAGCAGCGTTACACGAAGTTCCGCAATATCGCGCAGTTTTACACGACCGCCTAGCGGTACCCCATGATCCGGGACACTATCCCGGACACGACCCTGGAGTAGCTAACCGTTGCACGCACTCGATACGACAACCGCACGCCGCTCCGAGCGCACCTTGCAGTTTGCACTCTTTGTAACCTCCGCGGCCTGGTTTCTCGCCTCGGATACGGTTGCCGCGCACGCTGCCCGCGGTCTCTCCGAACGTTTCGCGCTCGACGCCGCACGCCCCCTGCTGACCTGGGCCTTCCTGCTCTTTCTGCTGGCGGTGGGATTCTCCATCCTGCAGGCCATCGCGAAACGGCGCTCCTCTCTCCGTGAGGTCCTCGGTCTCCCGAAGCGTCCGACGGCAGCGCGGGAGTGGAAGCTTGGTGCTGCGCTGGGCTGGGGCCTTGTCGTGCTCGCCGTCCTACCGATGGCTGTCGCCGGGACACTGCACGTCCAATTCTGGACACAGCCGCGCGCCTTCGGTCTGCTTCTTCTCAATCTCCTGACTCTCGCCGTCGCCGCTCTTGCCGAAGAGGTCGCGTTTCGCGGCTACTCCTATCGCCGTCTGATCGAAGCCATCGGGCCAGTCGCGGCGACGATCCTCATGTCTCTCCTCTTCGGTCTCGGCCACGTCCTCAACCCGGGCGCTACCGGGGCCAGCACCCTGGTCACAATACTTGCCGGAGTTCTGCTTTCTGTCGCGTGGCTCCGCACCCACGGGCTATGGCTCGGCTGGGGACTGCACTTCGCCTGGAACGCCTCCATGGGCATTCTGTTTGGCCTGCCCATCAGCGGGATCAACGACTTCGCCAGCATCGTCCAGACACGGGCCTTCGGCCGGCTGTGGCTCACCGGAGGCGCCTACGGACCGGAGGGCGCGGGCTTCACCGTGATCGTCCTGTTGATAGGAATTGTCGTTCTCGTCCGGGTGACGCGCGACTACGCCTGGCATTACACCTACGTTCCCATCGTCGCGGCGGGCTACCCCATGGAGCCTGCTCCGCCGGCGGCCCATGTCGCGATGGAACAGATGACAGAGCAAACAAGGGCGGCAGCCCCCGTATCGCTGGTCCAGATCCTGCCCTCGACCCCGCAGACCCGCTCCGTCGGTGACGAACCAAAGCCCTGACCATCCGCGTTGAAAAAATAGTTGAAAAATGTGGCATGTTTTTATGCACTCAAAAAGCGTCCGTCAACGCACCACGATTCACCATCAAAGCACCACAACTTCACCACAAAAACACCACGTCGAAAACGCATATTTCCTCGAAAACCCCTTGTAAAAGCGCCTTTCACCACAGCAAAAAAAGTTAATACCTTTGTCCGCCGCAAAGTGCGGTTGCCTCTTGTCAAAAGCAAAGGGAAGGCGCAAACTGTTGTACATCTGAGGTGCTTTCGTGGCACTGACCCGTTACAGACCGGCCCTCATCGCAGGCGTTCTAGCCATACCCCTAGCGACGGCGGCGCACGCCCAGGTCTTCACAGTCGGCGAAAAATCCGCCACCGCAGACATCGCCACGGACTTCACTCCCACCCACGTACCGCTGCCACAGGGAAAGCTCACCGAACGCGGCCGCCGCGAACTGATTCGCAACCTTGAGGCCGAGCAGGGGTTCGCCCATCGCGCGCTTCCAGTAAGCGCCGGCATTACTCTTCAGGCGAACGGACAACTCACTCCTGGCCCCGCAGAGTACAGAAAACTGATCTATCAGAAGGGCCAATCCGCAGCTCCGGGCGACCGGGTTGTGATCACGGCGCTGGAGTTCAAGGGAGATCGCATCATCGTGGACTTCAACGGCGGACCCTACGCGAAACATCGTTTCCTGCGCCATATCCAGATAAATGACGCTCCAGTGACTCCAGATACCGGAGAGGTTGCAACGGGCTCGCGCATCACTCTGGTCTTTGAGGGTGGCATTCCTGAGATATCGAGTCCAGAGGTCAAGGCGTTGCTTGAACCGCTCATCGACTTTGGCGTGAAGACGTCTGAACAAGCCTACGCCGACACGCTCCCACCGGCGTTGAAAGACGCCATTGCGGCGCACGAAGTTCTGGTTGGGATGAACCATCGCATGGTGCTTGCAGCGCTCGGCGCCCCGGAGAACAAGATGCGCGAGCAGCAGAGTGGCGACCCGAACGGTGCACGTTATGAGGAGTGGATCTATGGCCACGTACCGCAGACCATTCGCTTCGTCCGATTCGTGGGAGATCGAGTCACCATGGTCGAGATCGCAGCGCTCGGCAAACCCATAGAAATTCACAACACGAATGAGATGGGTGACTTCGATCCGACTCCAACCCGCGAAGTTGCAATGGGTGATAAAGACCAGAAGGGAGCGGAAGACAAGCCGGCAGCGCCACCATCGCTGCGCCTTCCCGGAGAGGCTGCTCCCCCTGACGGTCCTGGCAAAGTCCAGTTTCCGACCAAGAGTTCAGCTGCGCCGATTCCGCCGACTCCCACGGCAGATCCGAATCCGGGAACCGATCCCGGGGCGAATACGGGAGTCGGTTCTGCAACAAATCCCGGAACAAACTCCGGACCGAATTCAGGCACCAGTCCGCGGTCGAACCCGAAGCCACCCATGCAATAGTCGTGTAGACTTATAGAAGAGCCTCAACCGCAGTTCTTCTCCATCCGATTCCCGCCGTGGCCAAGTCCCGGACAATCTTTACGAGAAGTTCCGGATGATTCAATTCTGCTTGCCCGCGAGGCTGGCAGTTCCTCAATACATCCAGCGCGCGAGCCGCAACATTCGTACCAGGGAGAGCAAGCATTATGGCGAAAATTGCCAAGACCGGCGACCGTAAGAAGGTCATGGATACCAACAAGAGCACGGATTGTCCCAAGTGCTCCAAACCCACCCGCATCGTCAAGCGTGTCAAGGACCGTGAGCGCGGTACTCCTGGCGGAGTGTATATCTCCTGCTCGGCGTGTGATTTCTTCGAAAAACTCTAAGCAATTTGAACTTGAAGCATAACGACAAGGGGCCCCATTATGGGCCCTTTGCCATGTGTGGGCCTCTGATTTATAAGGCCAAACTGCACTTCAAGCCGATGCACCAAAGTTGTACAAACAATTTACAGGCAGCCACTTGACGATCGTCCGTTGCGACGGGCAGACTCAACCGTGGAAAGTAGGAACACAAGCTTTTATGATTACCACGTTGCCTGTATTATCCACCGCTTCGGGCCTTGCCTCTCTACCTCATTTCACTCGCCCCACCTACCTGATGTGTCCGCCGGAGTGGTACGACGTTGACTACGTCATCAACCCGTGGATGGCGGGTAATCTTCATCAACCGTCGCGCGATACCGCATTTATGCAATGGAAGAATCTGTACCAGGAGCTTCAGCGGATCGCTGATGTCCGGGTGCTGCATGCGCGCGAAGGCTCGCCGGATATGGTGTTTGTAGCTCATGCGGCGCTGGTTCAGCATGGGGTTGCGGCAGTCTCGAGCTTCACGCATCCGCAACGGCAGACCGAGGAACAGCATGTGCGGCAGTGGCTGGAGGACGCGGGTTTTCTGCTTTGGGCGATGCCGCGCGAGACGTGTTTCGAGGGGGAAGGCGATGCGCTGTTTGATGAGAATGGCGGGCATTTGTGGGCTGCGCATGGGGTTCGTACGTGCAAGATCAGCCATCGGCATGTGGCCGATGCTTGGCATACGCCGGTGACCTCGCTGCATCTGGTGGATCCTCGGTTTTATCATCTGGACCTTTGTTTTGCGCCACTTAGCGGGGGGTATCTGCTTTATTTTCCGGAGGCCTTCGATGCGGCTTCGCGGGTGAAGATTGAAGCGGCGTATAGCGCGGATAAACGGATTGCCATCAGTGAGTTGGAGGCTACGCAGTTTGGCTGCAATGTCATCAATATCGGGCGCGATATTCTGATGGGCGCGGTGGAGACGGACCTTGCTAAACGATTGATGGAACGGGGTTTTGATGTGTCGGAGCTGGAGCTGAGCGAGTTTCAGCGCGGGGGTGGATCAGCTAAGGCGCTGGCGCTTCGGTTGAGCGATATGGACGTGACGCATGGGGCTGGAACGCTGGGGCTGGCTACGCAGTTTTAGTTTTTTGAGATTATTTTTATTGCGTAGTGGAGGGGCGTTTTTGCAGGGGGTTTTGCGAAAATTTGCGTTTTTAACGTGGTTTTTGGGTGGTGAAGTTGTGGTGGGTTGCTGGTGGATCGTGGTGGGTTGACGGACACTTTTTCGGGTCTGAAAAACATGCCAACTTTTCAACTTTTTTTATTTATATTTTTTTACTTTATTTTTGCTATTTATCGGGCTGCGGCTTGGGCTTGCTCGATCTCCTGCAGGATCGCCCGGGCGGCCTCGGCGGGGTCGTGGGCGCGGGTGATGGGGCGGCCGACGACCAGCATGGAGGCTCCGTCATGGATCGCCCGAGCTGGGGTGGCGATGCGCTTCTGATCTTCAATGGCGCTGCCCGTTGGGCGGATTCCGGGGATGACGAGGAGGGTGTTGGGGCTGGTTTCTTTGCGCAGGGTGGCGACCTCTTCGGCGGAGCAGACCATGCCGTCGATGCCGGAGGCCTGGGCGAGTTTTGCGAGGCGGAGGACCTGCTCGGCGGGGGATGTGGTGATGCCGATGCCGGCTAGTTCGTTCGCGTCCATGCTGGTGAGGACGGTGACTGCAAGGAGACGGGGGGAACCGGGGGCGGAGGCGGCCTCGGCTGCTGCGGACATCATGGCGGCGCCGCCGGTGGCGTGGATGGTGAGGAGGGAGGCTCCCGCCTGCGTGACGGAACGGACTGCTCCGGCTACGGTGTTGGGAATGTCTTGGAGCTTGAGGTCGAGGAAGACGCTGAAGCCGCGGTCGCGAAGCTTTTGCACGATGCTGTTGCCGGCGGCGTAGTAGAGTTCCATGCCGACCTTGAACCACTGGCAGGTTTGACCGAGGCGGTCCACTAGTTTTATGGCCTCGTGTTCGTTGGGGAAGTCCAGCGCTACGGCGAGGCGGTCTTTGGGGGTCAGGGCGTTTTGAGTGGTGGGCATGGTTTTAGTTTAACTGCAGTTGATGGAGGGTGACTAATCCCACGATACCCTGCGGACTTCGTCCTTCGGGGATCATGGGGCACCCGGGGATTTGGTAGGCTAGGCGGTACTGCCCGGACAGGAGACGATACCCAGTGCTCGACGTTCATCCTCCGCATGAACCGATCTATAGTTGGCGCGAGTTTTTTATCCATCTGGCCACGATCACGATAGGGCTGCTGATTGCGCTGAGCCTGGAGGGGTGCGTTGAATGGTGGCATCACCGAAGCCTGGTGCATGAGGCGGAGGCGAGCATGCAGATCGAGATCGAAGCGAATGCCAGGGAGCTGCAAAGGGCCCTGGATGATGTGCGCAAGGAGCAGGATTTTTTGAAGAAGGACATCGCGGTGATGAAGAAGATCATCGCGAATCCCAAAGTGCCGAACAATGAAGACATGAGAGTCGACTTTCGCATTCGCACGTTCGATGGTGTGAGCTGGAAGACGTCGCAATCTACAGGAGCGCTTTCGTATATGCCGTATGATCGGGCCCAGGAGTATGCGCGCATTTACAGCGCGCAGAATGAGATCGCGGAGGCGGAGCATCAAGCGGTTCGGGATACTGTTCTCAGCGTCGCGCCGTTCCTGAATTCGAAAAAGGGAGATCAAAATCCCGGTGGGGAAGAGGCGGTGAAGATCGTGGACCGCCTTGAGGTCCTTCAAGGCCAGTTGATATTTCTGGAAAATCTGATCAAGGGACTGGATGGCGAGTACAAGAAGTTTCTTGCGCGGCATCCGGAGTGACGCAGATGCAGACGGTACTGACGATCGCGGGCTTCGATCCATCTTCGGGCGCGGGCGTTACTGCCGATCTGATGGTATTTGCTGCGCATGGTCTGTTTGGGACTTCGTGTATTACCGGCCTGACGGTGCAGTCGACGGTGGGGGTGCGGTCGACGACGGCGGTTTCGGCTGAGGTGGTGAGAGCTACGCTCGATTGCCTGGTGAGCGATCTGCCTCCGGCGGGGATCAAGATTGGCATGCTGACGACGGCGGAAAATGTGGCTGTGGTGGCGGAGTTTCTTTCGGCGTTTCGCGATGAGGAGGGGCGCGTGCCGGTGGTGCTCGATCCGGTGCTGCGATCGAGTTCGGGGAGGGAACTGCTGGATGCGGAAGGAGTGGCGGTGATGCGGGAGAGCCTGCTGCCTCTGGTGGATTGGGTGACTCCGAACCTGGAGGAGCTGGGAGTGCTGACGGGACGCTCGGTGAGGCGGCGTGAGGATATGCCCGAGGCCGCGCTTGCGCTCAAGGAGATGGGCTGGGAGCTGAATGTGCTGGCTACGGGAGGGCATCTGAATCCGCCGGACGATCTGCTGGTGCCTGCCGAGGGAGAGATGTTCTGGCTGACGGGGGAGCAGATGGTGAGCCGGTCGACCCATGGAACGGGATGTGCGTTTTCGAGCGCGCTGCTGAGCAGAGTTGTGCTGGGAGATGGCGTCAGGGACGCCGCTGCGGCGGCGAAGAGATATGTGGCCGAGGCAATCCGAACCGCGGAGCCTATGGGTAAGGGCATAGGGCCGATGAACAATCTTTGGCCGCTCAGGAAGGGTTAGCGGCTGGGCTTGAGGACGCAGTTAAAGCCGGGAGGATGTAGGGCCGATAGGAAGGTGGACGGAGGATTTAACGTCCATGGCCACAGCAGTCTTTCCTGGTCCAACTCGACCTGTACCGGTTCGCTCGCGGAAGGCCCAGCCCATTCCCAGCCTCTCGCAGGGCAGGGAGGCTTCGAAGGCTGGCGACCTGACGATTCATCGCATCACCAGCACGCATCATGGGCGTACGCTGCTGACGCTGGGACATGCGGCGGAGTACCTGGCAAACTCTCGCCGGTATTCGACGGAGAAGGTCGACCATGCTTCGAATGTTGAAGCCATTCACATCTTGATGGAACTGAGCCGCAGCGTCTTCGATGACTTTGCCGAACGCCGCAAGTTGAGCCGCCGCCTTGAGCAGTGGTTGATCGGCCGGGCTGTCCGGTTGTTCGAATAAGGGCTGGAAGGTGGGTAGCAGGGGGGAGCAATGTCTGATAATCCGCTGGTGCGGGGTGGTCAGTTCACCTGCTAGGCTGGAGGGGTTATGTCACTCACTCTGATTCTCAACGGCCAGTCTCGTGCTTTTGATACGCTCCCGCAGCCTGCCAGTCTCGAACAGCTCATCGGTGAACTTGGGCTGAAGGGGGACCGGGTGGCGGTTGAGCATAATGGGGAGATTGTTCCGCGTGCCGTTTGGGGGGGAACTACGCTGAACGCGGGGGACCGGCTGGAGGTGGTTCACTTTGTTGGTGGCGGATTTTTACAGGAACTTTAACTGCCTGCTATCAATCGCATAAACGGGTAATTCCAATGCATTGCATAATATATCGGTTATAAGCGCATGAATAATAAGCATGGGATGAAGGCGCGTCCCTTTTTATGAAGAGATGCGGATTAGAGGAGGCAGGGCACATCGCGCCTGGCGCTCACTATACATAATATGTGTTATCGGACATAACAAATCCATTGAGGATTGAATACAAAAGGCCTTGTCTCTCACTAATATCTGTGAAGGGACGTCTTATCCCTGACAAGTCACTTCGCGAGGTGTCGTTCGTGTCGTCAGCCTGGTTGGTATACCGCCTTCGACGCTCGGGCCTGCTGCTTCCCCTCTTGATCCCTGCTGTTATCTCCATCGTTCCCGCTCTCCGTGCGCAGATGGGCAGCAGCCCTCTGGCCGCCAACTCCGCAACCGGGACGTCGGCACCCACGGTTATTCCAAGCACGGTCCTCGGTCAGGTGATCAACGCGGCCACTGGCGCGCCTGTCCCCCGTGCTTTGGTTCGTCTGAACGACCGGGCGGTCCTGACAGACCATGATGGCAAGTTCCGGTTCGACCAGAATACGGCCGGCAGCGCGAATATTCTGGTCACCAAGCCTGGATTCTCGGCCACGACGGAGATGCAGGAGGGCGGCAACCTCTATTTCCAGGGCGCACAGATGGGAGTGCCGCTGGAGCTTCGGCTGTATCCGGAGGCCCTGCTGACCGGCACCGTGTTGGGTCCGGATGGTACGGCGTTGCCGCGAATCGCGGTGACCGCGCTGCGGAGTTTCTGGGAGGATACGGGCCATCGTTGGGTGACGGTTGGGCAGGATCAGACGGACTCGCATGGCAACTTCCGTCTGCCGGAGCCGGCTGGAGAGTACAGGCTGGAGACGAGGTATACCCCGCTCGATCGGACTACGGGTGAAGCTGTTTTGCCTGTTTCAGTTCCGACGGAAGGTTCATCCGGTACATCACAGGTAATCAAGGTGCACGCCGGTGAGGAGCTGCACTTTGAGCTGCGGCCCGTTGTCAGTCCGACCCATACGGTGACGACGACAACGGAATCTGCCGGCGGGCGGGACTTTGTGAGGATCTCTGCCCGGTCCAGCAGCGGCAGCACGTTGCAGGTGAATCCGCAGATGAACGGACCGGGAGGAGAGACGAAGATACAGCTTCCGCAGGGTACGTACACGTTGACGGCCAGGCGGAACAATCCGGAGAATCCGGAGCAGGCGGAGACTACGGTGACGGTTCCGGACCACGACATCTCGGGCGTTGTGCTGCAGTTCGCACCGATTCCGTCTATTCCGATTGAGTTGATTGTCGACAGCTCTGCAACGTCTGATAACAATCAGCCGCCTACGCTGCCGCAGTTGGGACTTGTGCTGCAGAGCGATCAGCCGGATCCGGACCGCGGCGACTCTTCGGTGC
>Ga0137391_10003937_pt1 | contig 11321 bp, 14 predicted proteins | sample 15con2h24BmetaG_FD_101399 | JGI IMG/M metagenome (GOLD analysis project Ga0137391, IMG submission 101399) | Vadose zone soil microbial communities from Angelo Coast Range Reserve, California, USA - 15con2h2.4B metaG | ecosystem: Environmental > Terrestrial > Soil > Vadose zone > Saprolite...
CTGTCCAGCGAGGCGGTCAGGTCGATGACGACCGATCAGCTCACGCCCGAGCAGAAGGCTCGCGGCGGTCTCGGGCCTGACTTCTTCAAGGGCCAGTCCTGGGGATTCTGCCAGGCGGTGCTCGACAACGGGGCGTTCGGCTGGGCCGGCGGACTCGGCACGACCTGGATGGCCGATCCGGCCAACGACCTGACTGTCATCGTCCTGACGCAGCGGATGTTCGAGTCGGCAGGAACCCCGGCCGCCCACAGCGCCATCGAGGCCGCCGCCTACGCAGCGGTGTCCGAGAAGCGCTAGCTCAGCCCCACTGGAGGCGCCCATCCTGGCCGGGGGATCAGGCAGAACGGGTGGCCGGCCGGGTCGGCGAAGACGTTGGCGCCCTTGCCAGGCGGGCCCAGCCGACGCGCACCGATCGCCTGCACACGATCTGCCGCGGCGGCGACGTCGTCGACCATCACGTCGAGGTGGATCTGCTGCGGCACCGCGTCGTCTGGCCAGGTTGGCGACTGATAGTCGGGCGCAAGCTGAAATCCCAGGCCGGATGCGCGGTCGCTTGCAGCAACAACGACGAAATCCTCGCTCGAATACGTGACTGGCTGCCCGAGCAGCTCGGAGTAGAACTCGGCGAGCGCCGCAGGATCGGGACAATCGATGATCACATGGTGCACTCGCCCGATCATGGAGATTCCTTCCTTCCCGCTGCCCCGCCCGACATCCCGCGCTGCTCACACGCCACTGTCCTCGTGCTAGCACGCGACAATGATCACGCTTCCCCCGGCGGCGCGAGTCAGCCTGGCAAAGTCGCCAGGATCGCTGGTCAGAATCCGGTCTCCCGGCTCGGCGAGAAGTGCCACCGTCGCGTCGATGGCATCGGAGCCTACAGCCCTGGCGAGCAACTGCCCAGCCGCACGGCCGTCGCGTTCCGTGACCGACCGCATATCAACGGCAGCTAATAGCCTGGCCAGCGCGGCCTGGCGACCGCCGGGATCACGCCACGCCTGGGCGACGACCATCGCGTTGGAGCGCAGATCGAGCCCGGCTTGTCGCGCAGCGTACAGCCTCGCTACGGTGGCCCGCTCGCCTCGGTCGATCGCAATCAGGGCGCCAGCATCGAGCACCACAGCGCTCATGCAGCAGCCTCGCCCGGCCGGATGCCGAGCTCGCTCTCGGCCCGTGCGATCTCCTCGGCGGTGAGATCGCCGTGCTCCGCTTGCCACTCAGCAAGGAATTCGGTGAGCGCCTGCTCCCTGAGCTTGCGCCGCGCCGCACCGGCAAGCCAGGCCGAGACGGCCATTCCGGACCTGGACGCCGCGGCCCGCACGGCGTCGCCGAGTTCCGGGTCCAAGGAGATGCTCAGCTTGTCCACCTTCACAGTCTAATCCTACCGCAGTAGGAACTCCCACGGTAGGATCATTGGTCGCTTGGTCCCGGGGGCCCGGCCTTCAGGCGCTCCAGACAGGCCTCGCAGCCATTGCCCTATCGTCTGATCATGCTCACGCCCGCGCAGGCCCGGATGCTGGCTGGAATTAACCGTGAGCTGGGCAGGCTGGTCCGCTACGACGACGAGTCGCTGGTGCATGAGCTGTGGATCAGGCAGCGCTACGACTGCGGCTGCTACCCCACCTTCGGGCCTGCCAGGAAGGCGGCGGCCCGCACAGCCTGGCATGAGGCAGGTCATGCCGTCGCCGCGCTAGCCACCGGGGCACGGTTCAGCTCCGCCAGCATTCATCACGGCACCCGATCCGAAGGCCGGGTGCACCGGATCAGGGGAGCGGCCGACACCTCGTTCGTGATCGACGCGGCAGGCCAGATCGCCGAGCGGCTGATGACGTGGACGATGCTGGACACCGACGGCGACCTCAGGCGCTGGTTGCCAACATGGCGCGCGGACGGCGGCGACGCGCGGCGGTTCCGCCGCGATATCGCCCCCCGGTTTCCCGCCGACGAGGTGGGTGCCTGGCGCTACAGCGAAGCCGTGCTAGTCCCGCTGCGACCCGCTGTCAGGCACCTGGCCAGGGCATTGCTGGTGCACCCCAAGCACATTCCCTATGCCGTGGTAGCGGCCCTGGTCGAGCCCAGCCTGGCTGGATGAGTAGTCTTTCGCTGCGATGACCGCTGATCGGAGCACCGAGCGGATCGGCCCGCCGCTTATGGCGGGCGAGCGCGAAATGCTGCGCGCCTTCCTCGACTACCACCGCGCGACGCTGGCCATGAAGTGCGACGGGCTGAGCGATGCGGACCCGCGCCGCCAGTCCATGCCCCCGTCCACGCTGTCGCTGCTCGGGCTGGTGCGGCATATGGCAGAGGTGGAGCGCACCTGGTTCCGGCGCGTCATCAATAGCGAGGACGTCGGCCTGGTCTGGTCCGAGCAGGGCGATTACCAGGTTGCCTATGACGCGAGGGCGGCGAGCAGATCCGGGGCGTTCGCTGCCTGGCACGCGGAGGTCGAGCAGTCGCGCAGGATTGAGGCGGATGCGCCGTCACTCGACGCACTCGGCCACCAGGCACGCTGGGACCAGGACGTGTCGCTGCGGCTGGTGATGATCCACGTGCTGCTGGAATACGCCAGGCACAACGGGCATGCCGACTTCCTGCGCGAGGCGATCGACGGGATCGTCGGCGCCTGATATTCGGTGGACCAGGGCCGTGCCCGGCCAGCAGGCTGAGTGGATGACCAGTTCGCGACTGCCCCGGGCGACGTGGCTGCTCATCGCCGGTAATGCCGTCTCGGCTCTCGGTACCGGGCTGGTGCTGCCGCTCACGCTGATCTACTTGCACCAGGTCAGGGGCATCGCACTGCCTGAGGTGGGCTTCCTGCTTGCCATCTCGGGTGCCGTTGGCCTGGTCGCCGTCCCGCTCGCGGGCGTCGCGCTCGACCGGTTCGGTGCGCGGACCGTCCTGATCGTCGTCCTGGCTGGCCAGGCGCTCGCAGATGCGGGCCTGGCCTGGGCGCACAGTGTCGCGACCGCGCTTCCCGTCGCGCTCGCCCTCGGCGCTTCGCTCGGACCGTCATTCCCCGCGTTGCAGACGATGCTGGCGGGGATCAATCCGGACCCAGCCGCGCAGCAGCGCGCCTTTGCCATCAACTTCACCGGCATTAACGCGGGCATTGGCGTCGGTGGCGCTATCGGAGCGGCTGTCGTCGACCCGGCCAGCCCCGCGACCTTCCAGGTGCTGTTCCTTGCCAATGCGCTCTCGTGCCTGCTCTTCGCGGCGCTGGTGGCAGCACAGCCGAACGTGCGCGCCGCGCACCGGGCCGACCTGCCGAGGGTCGGCTACGGCGAGGTGCTTCGCAACCGTCCGCTGCGGATGGTGCTGCTGGCCATGCTCGCGCTGGCCTTCACCGGGTATGCGGCGCTCGATTCCGGGCTGCCCGCGTACGCGACGGTCGAGGCGCGAGTGTCGGTGCGCATCGTCGCGTTGTCGATCACGCTGAACACGGCGGTCATCGTGGCCTCCCAGCTGCTCATGCTGCGCCTGGTCCGGCGGCTGCGACGCAGCCGCGCCCTGTCGGCGATCGGCCTGATCTGGGCGGTCGCGTGGGCGATCTTCGGCCTGTCGGCCCTGCCCGGCGCGGCCGGCCTGAGGATCGCCTGCGTCCTGGCATTCAGCGGCCTGTTCGCGGTGGGCGAGACATTCATGGCGCCGACGATGGGGCCTCTGGTCAATAGCCTCGCCGACGACCGGGTCAGGGGGCGCGCCAATGCGCTGGCCAGCATGGCTTACTCGATCGCGTTCGTGGCCTCGCCGGCCATCTGCACGGGGATGATCGCCGCAGGCCTGGCCGCTGCGTGGATCGGCCTACTGTGCGCTGGCTGCGCTGGCACGGTTCTGGTTGGCGTGCGGCTCGGCCGCCAGCTCAGCCGCCAGCAGGACCTGGTGGATGAGGCAGAGCTACCCTCGGCCGAGCCGGCCATCGCCTGAGCCGGCCCTCCCTTCTTGCCGGTCTGGGCAGCCACGTTGCGGATAGGCTGCCGACATGCCCGATCCGCGCCTGCTCGCCGTTTTCGCGCTCGCCACCTTCGTGCTCACGGCGACGCCAGGCCCGGGGGTGCTCTATGTGGTCGGGCGATCGGTCGGAGGCGGACGCAGGTCGGGCCTGGCGTCGATGCTCGGGATCGAGACTGGCGAGGCCGTCTATATCGCTGGAGCGGCGCTGGGCATCACTGCCCTGCTTGCCGCGTCATCGGTGGCGCTCTCCGTCCTGCGCTACGGCGGCGCCGCGTACCTGGTCCTGCTCGGAATCCGGGCCTGGCGGCAGAACGAGCGCGAAGACGACGAGGCCGCCAACCCCTCATCGCGCGGCAATTGGGGTGCGTACCGACGCGGCCTGGTCGTCCAACTGCTCAACCCGAAGGTCGCGGTCTTCTTCCTGGCCTACTTTCCGCAGTTCATCCGTCCTGGTCAGTCGGTCGCGCCGCAGGTTCTCCTGCTCGGCGCGATCTACCTTGCGATCGCGGTGAGCATCGACACCTGCTACGTTCTGCTGGCCTCATGGCTGGCTGACCGGCTGGCAAGGACCGCGACGGCGCGGCGCCGCCGCGCCAGGATCAGCGCGCTCACCTACTTCGCGCTTGCCGTGGCCGCGGTGACGCTCGGCGATCGCGGTACGGCCGCCCGCGCGATGGCCGCGGCTCGCTGAGCCGCCGCTGTCAGGCTCGATGCCGGTGTGGCAGGTTAGGAGCATGGCAACTGGTTCAGCACACCGCACCGTTACCGTCCACCGGATCGCCAGCGGGCGGTTCGCGGTCAGAAATGACCGCGGTGGCGAGATTACCTTTGGGACCGGCGACGGGACCGACTTCACGCCGACCGAGCTACTGCTGGCCGCTGTCGGCGGCTGCACGGCGATCGACGTCGACATCCTGACCTCGCGGCGCGCGGAGCCCGACGAGTTCGAGGTCCGCGTCGATGCCGAGAAGATCAAGGACACTGAAGGCAACCGCCTGACCGACATCGTGGTGACGTTCCGCATCTCGTTCCCCGCGACCCCTGAGGGCGACGAGGCCCGCGCCATACTGCCCGACGTGGTGCGGAAGTCGCATGACAAGCTCTGTACGGTCGGCCGGACCATCGAGATTGGCACGCCGATCACCGCCCGCGTCGAATAGCCGTGCCAACGAGCGGAACGCATCCCGCCGCGGCACAGTCCGCGGCGGGCACGGTCGACACGCACCATCATGTCTGGGACCTGGCCGCCCGGCCTCAGCCATGGCTAGAGCTTCCCGGCCACGAGCCACTGTTGCGGAACTACTCCGAGGCGGACCTGCGCCCGCTGGCCAGCGCCGCCGGGGTAACTGCGACCGTCGTCGTGCAGACGGTCACTGACCCGGCGGAAACGCCCGAGCTACTGGCGGTCGCCGCAGCGAGCGACCTGATCGCGGGCGTCGTGGGCTGGATCGACCTGCAGTCGCCTGGTGTCGGGGACCTGCTGGCCGGGTTGCGCGAGCGGCCGGGCGGTCACCTGCTGCGGGGCATCCGCCACCCTGTCCTGGTCGAGACCGATCCCGACTGGCTCAGGCGGCCCGCCGTGCTGGCCGGGCTGGCGGCGGTCGGTGCTGCCGGACTCTGCTACGACATCGTCGTAACCGCCGACGTGCTTCCGGCCGCGACCGAAGCCGCAGCGGCCAGCCCTGGCCTGATATTCGTTCTTGACCATCTCGGTAACCCCCGGCTTGGTCCGCGACCCGACGAGCTCTGGATGTCCGACATCCGCGCGATGGCCGCCCTTCCCAATACGGTGTGCAAGCTCTCCGGGGTGCTCAGCGAGCCGCCGCGAGCAGAAGAAGCCGCCGGAAATAACGTGAGCCATTTGATCCCGTACTACGAGACCGTGCTCGCCGCCTTCGGGCCGGACCGGATGATGTTCGGGTCTGACTGGCCGGTCTGCACGCTGTCGGCGTCCTATGCCGAGGTGGTAAGTGCGGCGCTGGCCCTCACCAGCGCGCTCAGCCTGATCGAGCGGACTGGCATTTTCAGCGGCACCGCGCGTCGGATTTACCGGCTCGGCTGACGGCTGGTTCACCTGATGCGAAATACGGATGGACAAGGACGATTGATGGGATCTCTCAAGAGGCACGGCTTCAGCGGGGCTGTTGCTATGTCCGTCCTGATCACGGGTGCGCTTGCCGGCTGCGGTACACGACAGGAATCGGCTACTCTGGCGCATAGCGATACCGCACTAGTCAAACTCGGCGGCGGAGCGAAATTCACTCCTGCGCCCCCTAGTGCTAAACCAACGCTGACAGCGCGACAAGCGTGGGCAAGTTATACCAAGGTGAACACAAGCTACCGCAACGCGGCGATCCCCCGTAACGTTTCGGTGCACCTCGGCTTGCTGACGCTCCCTATAGGACCCGCAGGACCGGGCGGCACGGAGAAGTATCTCGCGCACAATTTGTTCGTCTATGGGTATAGCTGGCATCGCTGTCCCGAGATTCCGACCGCGCCAGGGAGCGGCCCTGTAAGTGTGCCGCCGAATCCATGTATCGAATGGAATTTCCTCAATGCTAAGACGGGACACCAGATAGTTCAGACGTGGCAAATAAGTTGAGTTAGCCCCGATCATTCACTGGGGGCGAACGCTGGAGGGCGGCGGCCGGGACGGCCGTGTAGATGATCTTGATTGTAGGGCGCGGATGACAAGGACCGGCTGCCGGGCCGGGTGTCCGGAGGTTCCGACGTGCCCCGGGGTGGCTGATCGCAGGGACAGGGCACGCGCCTGCTGTCAGGGCGCGTGCGCCAGCGATGCGCGCGCCGGTATCTGGGCGGCAGCGCCCCGATCGCGTCATCGAGCACGGCCAGGTGGTCGGCGGCGGTGTTGCTGCCCGCGCTGCCTTTGCGCAGCATCCCGGCCAGCGGTTCGCCGCTGTTGTCGCAGTAGGCCAGCAGCGGGTGGAAGCCAAACGTCCGCTTGAACGTCGGGCTGGCCTGCTCCTTCTCCGAATGGCAGGTCACGATCGAGGCGTCCAGCCGGATGCAGGTCACGCCCGCCAGGATCTTGTCCGCGATCCGCACGCCCGGCAGGCTGCCGGCAGGGTCAACAGTAGAGTTCGTCAACCGGAACGGCGGCCTCGGGAGCCGTGTGCCCGGGCCACGCACGGGCCATGCGTCTGGGCGACTACCGGGCAACAGCGGCCACTCACGCGCACCCGACGCCAGATGCCAGCGGCAAACGTCCGGCCTGGCGCACACGACCAGGCCCAGTCGGGCCACACTGCCATCTTGCGAGGTGCACCTACAAGCTTGGGTCATCGCTTAGCCGTTCACACAGCAATGAGTTCGTCGCCGAAGTCGATGACCACGCGTAGCCGACCGCCGACCGCGTCCGCGTATCGGCCGAGAACCTCAACGCTGTTCACCTCACCCCGCTCGATCTGTGAGACGCGTCCGACGCTCAGCCCCATCGCCGCGGCCACATCTCGCTGCGTCAAACCGCGACTCTTCCGGGCCTGGGCTAGGCGATGTGCCTTCAGATCTGTCAGCAGCCGAGTCTTCAGCCGCTCGATCTCTGCGCGGTCGTCGGCGTCATACAGTTCGTCGTAAAGATCTTCCCAGCGCATCATCGATCTCCTGCTCCACCGCAGCTCATCGCCTCAATGTGTTCTGCATACAACTGCTCGGCCTGAGGAATCGCTTTGCGATACCAGCCGCGCCAGTCTCCCGCCTTATCGCCAGCGACCAGTAAGACAATCTGCTGCCAGGGGTCGAAGGCGAACAGGATCCGGATTTCACTGCGGCCAGACGATCCCGGCCGCAGTTCCTTCATATTCTTGATCTTGGACGTTGCGATCTCACCGACGAGTGGGCGCTTCAGGCTCGGTCCATGCTGCTTGAGCAACTCGACGGCCGCGCCGACCTGCTGGGAGGAATCGCGGTTGAGCTTCCTCAGACCGCCGGGCCCAGTCGGCGAACTCGGCTGTGACTACCACTGTCCAGGCCACGACTGAGTATAGCTCAGGCTAGAGATCTAGGATAGGCTAAACAACCAGCTACACAGAAGCGGTGGATCATGCCGGGCCACGCACGCGCCACGGGCCAGAACGGTCAGCAGGCTGGCCGAGCTTTGCGGACCCTGACTTGCAGGCACACCTTCCGGCCGATGATCGCGAGCCGCAGAATCCGGGCAGTGTCTGCCGTGACGCGGCGCTTGCCATGGACGATTTCGTTGATCCGCCGGGCTGGAACGCTCAGTTCCTTGGCTGGCTGGTACGGCTCAGCACTAGCCTCGGCCTTTCGTCTGGATAATGGCTGGCGCCGTGTGGCTGCATAAGAAAGTGCCTTTGACCTGGGAGGATAGGGCTTGTCGAAGGACCTGTCCGCGCTGAGCCGAAGGCACTTTTCAGATGCAGAATACCTCCCGCCGCCCGACGATCATGTGACTGCCGACGGGACGGGCATCGTGTCCCAGGCCGGCGCCCTGCTGCTGATCCGGGCGCTGCGGGTGACGGGTCTGGACCGAGGGCTTTCGGTGGCCTTGCAGCGGTGGCGGCCGGGCCGGGCGGTGCATGAGCCGGGAAGATCATCACCGATCTGGTGGTGGCGCTGGCGCTGGGCGGGGACTGCCTGGCTGATGCGACGATGCTCCGCGCCGAGCCTGCCCTGTTCGGGCCGGTGGCCTCTGACCCGGTGATCTCCCGGCTGGTGGCCCGGCTGGCCCGGCGACGCGCCGCGGGCGCTGACGGCGATCCGGGCGGCGCGGGCCGCCGCCCGGCAGCGGGCCTGGGAACTGGCCGGCGACGCCGCGCCCGGCGCCGACGGCGGCCTGATCCCGGTCGACATCGACGCTACGATCGTCACCGCATGCTCGGAGAAGGAGCAGGCCAGGCCGACGTGGCAGAAAACCTACGGCTTCCATCCCCTCACAGTTTTCGCTGACCACGGCCCCGCCGGGTCCGGGGAGCCACTGGCGATCATGCTCCGGCCGGGCAACGCCGGCTCCAATACCGCCGCCGATCACATCCAGGCCGCCCGCCTGGCGCAGGCCCAGCTCCCGGCTGCCGTGCGGCGGCGGGTGCTGATCCGCGCGGACTCCGGCGGCGGCACCCATGAGTTCCTGGCCTGGCTGGCCCGGCCCGGGCGGCGGCTGGCGCACTCGGTCGGGTTCACCATCACCGACGACATCGCCGACGCCATCCTGGCCATCCCGAAGACGGCGTGGACACCGGCGTATGACGCAGGCGGCCTGGTCCGGGACGGCGCGTGGGTCGCCGAGCTCACCGGCATGCTGAACCTGTCCGCCTGGCCCAAGGGGATGCGGGTCATCGTCCGCAAGGAACGCCCCCACCCCGGCGCCCAGCTGCGGCTCACCGACATCGACGGGCACCGGTTCACCTGCTTTGCCACCAGCACCCGCGGCGGGCAGCTCGCCGACCTCGAACTACGGCACCGCCGCCGCGCCCGGTGCGAGGACCGGATCCGCTGCGCCAAGGACACCGGCCTGCGGAACCTGCCGCTGCACGGCTATGGCCAGAACGAGGTCTGGTGCGAGCTGGTCGCGATGGCCTGCGAGCTGCTGGCGTGGACCCAGATGCTCGCCCTGGACGGCCCAGCCCGCCGGTGGGAACCCAAGCGCCTGCGGCTGCGGCTGCTCGGTGTCGCCGGGCGCCTCGTCCGCGGCAGCAGGCGGCTGCGGCTCCGCCTCGCCGCCCGATGGCCCTGGGCCACCCAGATCACCGCAGCGATCAGCCGCCTCCATGCCCTCGAGCCGGGCTGACCAGCGGCAACCGATCCCCACGACAGGAAGGACAACACCAGGGACCATGGAACCCCGCCCACCCGGCGCGACAGCCGGGCCACCAGGCACGACACGACGCTGAAAACAGCCGCCAGCCGCAGCCTCAGCCCACCGATTCAAGATTGCGAAACATCGAGGCTAAGACGAGGACGCCATGGCTGACCTACTACTCCAACATGACAAATCGGCATGGCATCTACGCCCAGCAGCTCACGCAGGCCGGTACCAGGGTCGGGGGGCGCGGCGGTTGCCCGGCTCGAACGCCGGCGGTGATTCGCTCTCGGTCAACCAGCGCGTCGCCGCAGCCAGCCGCGGGACCGGCAGAGGCGGCGTTTACACGACCTACCTGAGCGGCTCTCCGACCGCGCACGCCGTGGACCTGATCAGGCTCGGCGCGAAGACGGCCACGACTGTCTCCAGGTTCACCGCCGCTGCCAGGCGGAACGTCGGTGGTGCTGTGGAAGGTCTACCTCAGCGCCCAGTCGGGCAGGCTCGATGTCCTCGCTCTGCTGACTGTGCACGGCAATATCGCCTACTGGACAACCCAGGTACTTCCGCCGAAGTAGCAGGCCGCCAGCCGGATATCTTCAGCCGGTGGCAGGCCAATGCGCATCAGGAGTCGGCGGCGAGGTCAAGTACGTCGCCAGGCCCCTGATGAGGACGTCCAGGCCCCACTCGAACCTGTCGTAGCTGGTACCGGCTACCACCTGGTCCGCGAGCGCCACGGTATTGGGGAACTCCTCCGGCGGAAGTGACTTCAGCCACGCCCCCGCCTGAGCCGCGAAGTCACCTGGCTCGGCGACCGGGGTTACGTCCTGCTCATGGGCGAATGCGGCGACATACAGGCTGCCGAGGTCGCCGGCGAAGGCTGCGACCTGGTCGGGAATGCCGGCCGACCGCAGGCTGGCCAGCATGCGCTCGACGCCCTGCAGCATGCTCGGGCCGAACGGAACACGGCCGAGGGTCAGCCCGGCCACGCCTGGGTGCCGGCGGAACACCGCCAGCGTTTCGCGTCCCCACGAGCGCAGCATGTCCTGCCAGTCAGTACCGGGCCTGGGCAGCGGGATCTCCGTCATGATCTGCTCGAGGACCAGCTGGACTAGCTCCTCCTTGTTGGCGACGTAGCCGTACAGGGAGGACGCGGAAACGCCGATCTCGTCAGCGACGCGACGCATGGTGAGCGCATCGCCGCCCTCTCCTTCGACGACCTTCAGTGCCGCCGTCACGACGACGTCCCTGCTCAGCTGCGGCCTTGGCGCACTGCGGCCGCGTTTGGGAACCGAACGCCACGGCGGCTCTGGCGGGCTAGGCGATCCGCTCTGATCACGCGCGCCGCCGTTTGGCCGGCCGCCGCCACGGGCCCGATCGCCGGCTGCTCTCTTCATCACGGCAAACAGTGTACTTGACGAGAACGGCGTTCTGTAGTAAACGTTGTTCGACATCAGAACATAGTTTAAGGCGAGAACGGCGTTAGGGGACCAGTAGCGATGACCGGCGTTAGCAACGCAGTCGTGGAGGCTCACGGCCTTCGTAAGACCTACAAGCAAGATGTCAGGGCACTCGACGGGCTCAGCTTCTCGGTCGC
>Ga0137391_10003944_pt1 | contig 11314 bp, 10 predicted proteins | sample 15con2h24BmetaG_FD_101399 | JGI IMG/M metagenome (GOLD analysis project Ga0137391, IMG submission 101399) | Vadose zone soil microbial communities from Angelo Coast Range Reserve, California, USA - 15con2h2.4B metaG | ecosystem: Environmental > Terrestrial > Soil > Vadose zone > Saprolite...
GTTGGCGGAGTCGCGCCCGCCGGCACGATCCAGAGTTCGAACAACCAGTCCTCCCGCGCCGCTGCGATCGTCACCGTAAATCTGCTCGCGTCAATGCCGCGCGAATTCACCAGGTAATCCGAGATTCGCCTGGCGCGCGCCTGGGCTTCGTTGGCGCGGGCTCTGCTCGACGGATAGACGAAGATGTACCCATGCGATCCGGGCTCGCCCTGCAACTGAATTGCGTAGTTGTCGAGCCGCGCTTTCTCGTCGTTGCGCGCAATGTCGTAGTACTCGTCAAACTTGCGCGGTTTGATGATGACGGGAATCGAAGTTGCGCAAGTCGCCGGGCAACGCATTCCGTAACCACCCAGTTCGAAGTCGGCACGGACCGTCTGGCCCGCAAGACCGGCGGTGTCAACGGTGATGCTCGGTGTCCCCTGACCGCTGATGATGCGTCCCGCCGAAACTGTCCAGTTGTAGGTCGGCCTCACGCCGCCTGAACCACCACTAATCGTTGCCGAAAAAGTTGCCGGTTGTCCCTCGGCAGCCGCGTCCGGGCACGAGACACTCACGTTCGGACAAACTATTCGCGGTGGCGGCGGGCAATCAGCCACCACGATCGAAGCCGATGAAAATGCCACGCAGTCGAGATAGCGGCCGTCATCAACTTCGACTACTGCCTGGTAAACGCCGGGCTGAGCGCCCGCGAGATCCCAGGTTGGGCTCGCGCCCTGACCGGAAAGTCTCCCGCCATTCGTCGTCCACTTGTAGCGCAACGGCCGGCCTTCGAGCGAAGACGCCCTCGCCGTCAACTGCACGCGCGCGTCGTCGCAGGCGCGAACTGTGGTCGGCTCGGCGGCCAGCGTAAGTGTCGGCGGTCCCGAGACGCGCTCGACATTCCGTCTCTTCTTAGGCTTTGCGTTCACCGAGACAAAGACCAAAACGGCCATGACCACCGCCAGCGCGAGGCCAAACAAGAAACTCCTTCGAGTCATCATCATCTACCCTTTCTGATTCGATTGTGGCCCGGGCAAAGGGCCACATCGTGCGCGTTTTCGGGAAGTTTAGACTTCCAGCACTCTTATTTCCAAAGACAACAAGCAAATAAAACAGCCAATCAAGGGCGCTTTCCACTGGTAATCCATGGGTCACCGCTCACTGCGCCCGCCCCGGTTCTTCTGCCGTCTGCCTTCTGCCTACCGCCTACTGCCTTCTACTTTTCCTTGTCCCTTCCCCGTAATTTGTGTATCGTTCACTAGCGGATTCTCCTCCCGCGCCCCTCGCCCCTCGCCCTACAACTCGATTTCAGAGTCTTACCTCGACAGGAGTCTTGACCTATGAAACGCTGCCCAAAATGCGACTTTAGCTTTGCGAGCTTTCACCACGTTTGCGATTTCGACGGCACCGACCTGATTGACGACCCGGAGACCCTTCCCGTTTCCCCAGGAGTTTCAGCGCTGGTGGCAGCCACCCAGTCACCATTTCTCCGCCTGGTAAAGTCTCCCGTGTTTTTAGCAGTTTTGGCGCTGGCTGGTCTTCTGTCAAGCGCGCTGCTGATCGGTTATTTCGATGCCGCAAGTCAGCCCGACTCGTTTACCGAAAGTCGGGTCTCGCGGGATTCCCCCTCGAATTCCATACTAAGTCTGGTTCCTCCAGTTCAAACTCGAGCTCAGCCCCAAGCTCGAATTGGGACGCGGGCCCCTTCCACCAGCCGCTCTGAGATCAGCAAACCGAAAGCAACAAAAGATCTTTCTTCAACGCACGAGCGGTCAGTAACGGCTTCCCGCTCACGGGTGCGACTGCGTTCATCGCCCTCCATCAGGAATCAGCAGAGCAGACCCGAGATTGCGCTTCAGAGGCAACCGAAGGATAAGGCGCCTCAGAAAGAATCTAAAGAGAGCGCACTACAGAGAGATTCGAAAGAGAATGCGAATCGTAAAGAATCCAAAGTTACCGCTACACTGAAAATGACGTGGAACATTATCAAGAGGCCGTTCAAGTTCTAGCAACTCGTCATCATTTCGGTGGCGTCAGCCATGCCGCCAAGATCGGCGCCAATGTTGATGACGTTCGCCACAATCAATAGGAAACCCGCTCGCCACCAGATCCGCCGCGGGTATGTTCGCCGAATGGAAACGATCCGGAATTCGAGAGTGGCGTCTGGTTCCTTCGTTGTTTCGCGAAGGCGCCCGCGTTCTCAATGTTGACGACGTGCGAACCGATCCGGCTTGACCTGCGGGCCAGTGCTCGCGGTAGAGTCTAGTCCATGCCGCAGGTTCACGTGCGCTTGCCGGCGCGCAAACAAAACTACGAAATAGAGATCGGCGCGGGAACTCTGTCGACGCTGGGAGCCGAAGCGCGAGCCCGTCTCGGTTCCGGCGCACGGCGCGTGGCATTGATTTCGAACGCAACAGTTTTTGATCTCTACGGCCAACAGGTCCAGCGAAGTCTCAAAGCGGAAAGATTCAAAGTCGTTCATTGGTTGATGCCGGACGGCGAGCGCCACAAGTCGTTGCGCTCGCTCGAACAGTTGCTCAGTTTCATAAGCGAAGCGCGTCTCGAGCGAAGCGATGCCGTGATTGCGCTGGGCGGAGGCGTCGTGGGCGATCTGGCCGGATTTGCGGCCGCGGTGTACGTGCGCGGCATTCCGCTGATTCAAGTGCCGACGACGCTGCTTGCGCAGATCGATTCGTCCGCGGGTGGAAAGACCGGAGTAAACCTGCCGGCGGGCAAGAACCTGGCCGGCGCTTTTCATCAACCGAGTCTTGTCTTGATCGACACCAAAACGCTCCGGACTCTGCCTCCGCGTGAAATGACCGCGGGCTGGTGCGAAGCGGTGAAGCAGGGCGCAGTGGCCAGTCGCAAACTCTTCCGTCAGACCGTCGATTTTCTCTGCCGCGGCGGCGACCTCGGCGAACTCATCGCCGCGCAGTGTCGCTTCAAAGCGTCAATCGTGGCCCGCGACGAACGCGAGCAGATCACCCGAACCGATCGTCGCTCGCGGCGGATTCTCAATTTTGGGCACACTACGGCGCACGCGCTCGAAAAAGTAACACGTTACCGGCGCTTTCGTCACGGCGAGGCGGTGGGCCGGGGAATGCTGGTCGCAGGGGAAATATCGAAAAATCTAGGCATGCTCGCCTCCGGCGAGTTAGAATCGTTGCGTGAGGCGGTCAGGCTTTGCGGGCCGCTCCCGCGCGCGGGCGATCTTTCGATTGACGACATCATCCGGACGATCGACCGCGACAAGAAATCCATAGGCGGCGCGGTCAAATGGATCTTGCTTGAGCGAATCGGCAAACCACTGATCGTCGATGGTCGAGAGATCGATTCACGCGTGTTACGCGCATCGCTGGGTGCGGGCTTGCAATGACTTTTTTCAACGCAGGGGAAAGAATGAACCAACAATTTCTTTTCGCGAGACAGGACGAACGGGGTGGAGCGCGTCTAAAGTTCGTCATCGCGATCGCGGTTTTCGCGATCGTCGTTTACGCCGGCTATCTCTATATCCCGGTCGCGGTGGATGCCTATTATTTTAGAGACGTGATGCAAAACAAAGTTGACGTGGCCGTTACGCAGGGCTACGAGGCCTCATGGGTCAGTGATCAGCTTAAGAAGAGTGCGGCCGAATTTCACGTGCCCGATAACGCGATTATCACGCCCGCTCTGAAAGACAGCCGCGTAGAAGTGCGCGTGCAGTTTACTCGCCCCATCACCTTCCCGGGCTACACTTACAACTACGACTTTGATTACACCGCCAGGAGCACGGCTTTTCTGACGATCAAATAACGAGGGCGGGTAACGCCGCAGGCTGAGGTGCGATCGTGTGTCCCTGCAATTGCACCAAAGCAGCGGGCGCATCCGCGAGCCAGGTTGTCGGACAGACTCCGCAGCGCGTGCATTGGTTGACGGAAGGACACGGCGCGGTTGAGCGGGCTTCGTGCGCGCGCTCGTCTTCCCGCTGCATGAACTCACGAGAGAGACCGGAATTTACAATCTCCCACGGAAGAATTTCATCGTAACTGCGCCGGCGACTGGTATGAAAGGTGGCGTCGACCTGGGTTTCGCGCAGCGCGGCATTCAAATCGCCTTTCAAGCGCGCGGCAGCTTCAATGACCCGCGCAATGCGTCGATCGCCCGAAGAGAACAGCGCCTGTTCGTGGGCGATGCGCGCCGACATGGCGCGTACTTCAACGTTGGGAATGCGCGCCAGGTTTTTGGAAACCCATTTCAAACGGCGCTTCAGTTCCTTCTCGCCGCAGATCGCTTCCCATTGAAACGGCGTGTTCGGCTTAGGCACCAGGCCATTTAAAGACGGAATGATCTTACCGGCCCGGCCGAAACGTTTACCCGCCTCCAGCATGCGGTCCTTGATGCGCTCGACCAGCGTAATCATCTCCGCCAGGTCTTCGTCGGTTTCAGTCGGCAGACCAACCATCATATAAAGCTTGACCGTCAGCATGCCGCGATCGAAGACGGCGCCACAAATGTCGACGATCTCGTCGTTGGTCAGGTTTTTGTTGATGACCCGGCGCAGGCGATCCGATCCCGTTTCAGGCGCGACCGCGATTTGCTGATCGCGTGATTCAACCAGCGCATCCAAGAGCTCTTCGGAAATCTGATCGAGACGCAGGGACGAAACCGAGATGCGATAGTCCATCGCGCGCAGGCCTTGCAGGATTTCGCTGATCTCTGGATGGTCGCAGACGGCGGTAGAAACCAAACCGATCTTGTCGGTTTTCCCGCGCCACTGGGCGGCCTTCGCGAGAATGTCTCGGGCGGGCACGACCCGCGGCGGCCAGTAGTTGTAACCGGCCCAGCAAAAGCGGCAACCCTGCGAACAACCGCGCGAGATCTCAATCAGAAATCGATCGCCCATCTCGGCTTGCGGCGCGAAGATGGTGGTTGACGGCGCGAAGACTTCATCGCGCCTCAACTGCTCAACTATATCTTTTTGTCCGCGTCGGATGGCGCGCCTTAAACTTCCTTCTTTCGGACTCTCGGCCGAAACCGCCCGGCCGACGCGCGCCGGAACCCCTTCGGCCAGCGGCGTGTAAGCCGCGATTGTTCCGTCGTCGTTGTAGCTCACGTCGTAGAGCGACGGCACATAGAATCCCCGGCCCTGCTGGGCGAGCGCCAGGAGAACTTCATCCTTCGTTTCATGCTCCAGAATCACATCGACCAGCTTTGGCCCGAGGATTTCCCCTTCGCCGACGCCAATCACGTCGGTGAATTCGGCAATCGGTTCGGGATTCAGAAACGACGCCGCGCCGCCCATCACGATCAAAGGATCGTGTACGGTCCGATCTTTGGCCCAGACCGGCACGCCGCTCATTTGCATCATGCGCGCCATATTCAGGTAGTCGGTCTCGAACGAGATCGAAAAAGCGACAACGTCAAAGTCTCTGATCGGAGTTTGCGACTCAAGCGAAAGCAGCGGAGTGCGGGTTCTCTCGTATTCACTCATTTCATCGGGCAGCGGCAGGAAAACTCTTTCGCACGAAACTTCAGGAATGCGATTAAAGAGTTCGTACATCGCCTGAAAGCCGAGATTGGCCATGCCGACCGCGTAGACGTTTGGATAGCAGAGCGCGATGCGCAAGTCCGCGCCACGCTTCAAAACCCAGCCGTCTTCACCGGCCAGCTTTCGCTGGTAGCTTTCGATAATTTTCTTCATAAGCCTAACTTTTCGCCTCTCCAGGGAGAGAGGCCAGAGGAGAGGGCATGAGCGCGACGACCAGAACCAAATAAAATGTCCTTCGTCGCTAAGCCCTCACCCAACCCTCTCCCAGAGGGAGAGGGCTACTATCCGTGCTGCACGGTTTCAAGGAAGGCTTTCAACTTCCGGGAGCGCGAGGGATGACGCAGCTTGCGCAGCGCTTTGGCTTCAATTTGCCGAATGCGTTCGCGGGTCACGGCGAAATGCTGGCCGACTTCCTCAAGCGTGTGTTCTGAGCCGGTCGTGCCGAGACCAAAACGCATCTTGATCACTTTCTCTTCGCGCGGCGTGAGCGTTGCGAGCACCTCGTCGGTGATTTCGCGCAGGTTCGAAGCGACTACGGCATCGGAAGGATTCAGAATCGATTTGTCTTCGATGAAATCCCCGAGATGCGAATCCTCTTCTTCGCCAATCGGCGTTTCGAGCGAGATTGGCTCCTGCGCAATCTTCAGCACCTTGCGCACTTTCGAAACCGGAATGTCCATCTTCTTCGCGATTTCTTCGCTGGTTGGTTCGCGGCCCAACTCCTGCACCAGGGCGCGCGAAGTGCGAATCAGCTTATTGATCGTCTCGATCATGTGCACCGGAATGCGAATCGTGCGCGCCTGATCGGCGATCGCGCGGGTGATCGCCTGGCGAATCCACCAGGTCGCATACGTCGAAAACTTGTAGCCGCGCCGCCATTCAAATTTGTCCACGGCCTTCATCAAACCGATGTTGCCTTCCTGGATCAAATCCAGGAATTGCAGTCCGCGGTTCGTATATTTTTTTGCGATGGAAACAACCAGACGAAGATTCGCTTCGACCAGCTCGCGCTTGGCCTGGCCCGTCTGATGTTCGCCCGTCACGATTGACTGCAGCGAGCGTTTCACTTCGACTGGCGGCAAATGATAGTTCTGCTCGACCAGTTGCAGGCGCTTCTTCCCATTCGAAACGTGCTTCTTGTAGGCCTTTATGTCGTCGGCCTTCAGGCGTTTCCTGGTCAGCCGGTCGCTGTAGGTGTCCACCTCGCGTTCGGCCGAGCGCACTTCCTTCTGCACGTTGCGGATCGCGTTTATCAGGCGCTGCCGCGTGCGCTCTGTCATGTTCAGACGCCCAATTTCGTCGGCGATCTCGATGCGCAACCGGCCCGTCTTGCGGCGCAGTCGCAAAAGCTTTTTGGTTTTCTTGCCGCGGGTGATCTTCTGTTCCGCGCGCAGCTTGACCCACTCTTTCAGCGCGTTCTTGAACAGGCGGCGAATGTTCTCGATCCCTTCGATCGTCCACTCGCGATACTCATCGGCCTTGTCTTCTTCGCCGGCGAGTTCGGCCTGCTCAGAGAAGGTAACCACCTCGCGGATGTTGATAATTCCCGCGGCCAGCTCTTCGCCGACCTTCAGCAGTTCACTGACGGCAATCGGCGAGCGCGCAATTGTCTTTTGGGTTTTGATCTGACCGCGTTCAATGCGTTTCGCGATCGCCACTTCGCCTTCACGGGTCAAGAGCGGCACCACGCCCATTTCGCGCAGGTAAAGCCGGACCGGGTCGTTGGTTTTTTCCAGCGCGCCCGCGGAAAGATCCAGCTCGAGCTCGTCGTCACCTGATTCTTCATCGTCCGCGGCGATCGTGGCGGCCTGTTCGATCAGCCGCTCGTCGGAATCCGCCACATGAATGTTTGAAGCGTCGAGCTTTTGCAGCACGTCTTCAATGTCGTCCGGAGAAACTACGTTCTCCGGAAGTTCGCGATTCAGGTCATCGTAAGATAAAAACTTTTTGTCTCCGCCTAATTGCAGTAATCGATCCATCACGTCATCCCTATCTTTTTCTTCAACAGCCATTTTGTTCCAGTTCAAACTGCCCGCGCAGTTCTATTAATTTTGATTGATTCCTTCGTTGGCTCGCGCCTGATGCAAAAACGAGCCGCGCCGCTTCGACAGCTCCAATTTCTCCATCGCCAGGCGATCGCGTCGTTCCTCGTCGCCCGCGCGGTCAGCTTCCGCAATCTCGGAAGCCATTTCTTCAATGCGGCGATCCAGCTTCATCAAGTGCAGCGCGTTTAAGCAACTGTCCGCCTGGGCCAGCGAGTCGTCGAAAGATTCCGCCGGTTCGTCCATCATCAAACGCGCCAGCAACTCGCTCGCTTGCGGATCGTCCGTCGTCGCCTCGCTCAGGGAATCAAAGCTGATTTCACTTTCTTCCTGATCGAGTTTGACGAGCGCCCTAAAAATCTGAGCCGTGGCCAGGTCCGCGTAGTCCCCTTCCTCCAAACGCGGCAGAATGATCTTTCGCAGCTCTTCATTTGCCAACACCAGCGCCAGTAGCTTTTCTTCCGCCACGGTGGGCCGGCTGGCCGGGCTGCGCTTGACCAGTTCCTGAACGGTCGCCGCGTCCGTGCTTGCGCCGCTTCTAATCCGTTGCCACAGCTCACGCCGTTGATCCACTTGCACCCGGAGCGCGTCCATCGCAATGTCAAAATATTCGCGCTTCTGAATCCGGCTTCTGACCGCGCGAACAAACGGGAGCGTCTCCTCAATCGCCGCAGCCTTATCAGCTGGGCTGTGAAGGTTACGATCCCGTACCGCTTGATCGATCACAAATTGTATATGGGGCTGTGCCTCGCCTCGGCGTCGCTGATACTCGGAAACGCCGTATTTTCTGATGAAATCGTCCGGATCGGCGTTGTCCGGGAGGACCAGAACCTTTACTTCGATATCGTCAGCCAGAATCGTTTCGATCGCTCGTTTCGCCGCCTGCACACCCGCGCGATCACCATCATAGTTCACCACCACCTTACGCGCAAATCTGGCGACTAGTTTCACCTGTTCCGGCGTCAGCGCCGTACCGAGGCTCGCGACGACATTTCGCACCCCAAACTGGTAAGGAACAATCAGATCTAGATAGCCCTCGACCAGAATCGCAAAGCCCGCGCGGCGAATTTCATCGCGCGTCAGGTTGAGCCCGAACAAGTGCCGGCCTTTCGTGTACGCCGAAGTTTCCGGCGAGTTTAGATACTTCGGCTCGCCTTCTGGTTCCAGGGTTCGGCCGCCAAAAGCAATCGGCCGCCCCTGTGCGTCGATCACCGGAAACATCAAACGCCCGCGAAAGCGGTCGTAAGAACCGCCTTCGTCTTTCTTCACGACCAGCCCGCTCTTTTCCAACTGCTCCTGCGTCGCGCCTTTTTGCAGCAGATGAGCTGAAAGCATCTCCCAACTGTCGGGCGCAAAGCCGAGCCGAAACGTCTTGATGGCTTCTTCGGTAATCGCACGGGCTTTGAGGTATTCGCGGGCCGCCTTTCCGAAGTTACTGTTGAGTTGATCTTCCCACCACTGGAGCGCCCACTGATTCAGCTCGATGACTTGATCCGATTCGCGTTTGGAGGATTCAAAACGGCTATCGTCAACCAGCTTTGGCAGCGGCACGCCTGTTTTCTCGGCGACGATCTTGATCGCGTCAGGAAAAGTGACGCGTTCCATTTCCATCACGAAGTTAAAAACCGAACCGCCCTTCTGACAGCCGAAGCAGTAGAAGATGTCCTTCGCGGGACTCACCGAGAACGACGCCGTCTTCTCTTTGTGAAAAGGGCAGCACGCCATCCAGTTCGCGCCCTTCTTTTTCAAAGAGACATAGTCCTGCACGATGCGGACGATGTCCGCCTGGCGGCGCAGATCATCGATGAAGGTTTGTGGAAAGCGCACCGGTTAAAGCTGATCTTCCTGTTGTGATTTTAGATGCTGAAGAAAATCGTCTGGCGTGAAGACAGGCAACTTCGCATTCTTGTAATCATCCACATTGCGAGTAACTATTGCCTCAAGACCATCGGCTTCGGCGCAAGCGTATTGAACGGCATCCTCGTAATCTGAAAAGCCAAAGTCGAAAGCTCTGAGAAGGATTTCATGACCGATTGGAGTCACCTTCACTTGGAGCAAGAGTTGCCGAATAATTTCGAGTCGACCCTTAAGGTTTAGTGACTTGCGCGCGACATAGAAGACGTTGAGCGGCGTAATTGAAGCGATGTAGCACTCGATTTTTCTTTGCGCATTGAGTTCGAAGATTTCGCGCGCCCTTTGAGCAAAGGGTTCCCTGGCCATTAAGAAATCGATCACAACGTCAGTATCAAGCAGAACGTGCATCAAGAATATTTCTCTGCGAGATAATTGGCATATTCTTCTTTCAACTCTTCATCAGTCGGAGCTTCGCCGTCCCGCTTGAGGATTCCGAACAATCGTTGCACTGCCGCCAATCGTTCATCTTTCGACAGTTGATCTTGGTTGTCGACAGATCGAGGCTTCTCAGCAGACTGCTGCTCGTCTTTCGCACGACGCTCGCCTGTGGTCGATGAGCCATTGGCCTCTATTTCTTCTCGTATGCTGCTAGTAATTTCTTCGACCGCCGCCTTCCTTTCGGCCAGCGGTAGCTGCCGAGCCTCTTTGACTACTTCTTCTCTGGTCATATTTCCCCTTTCGCGTACGCCACTGCTGCGCGAATGTCCTGCTTAGTTAGCGGTGGAAAGTGCTTGGTGATTTCCTTGGGAGAGAGGCCCTCAGCCAAAGAGTCCAAAATCACGGCGACATTGATTCGCGTACCTTGGATGCACGGTTCACCGCCACACACGTCGGATTTCACCACCACTCGCTTAAGAAGTTTTCTGTATGCGTTATCAGTCATTTTTCCTGGAACTCCGTCGTGCTTGCAGCAATTCTACCGCATTCAACCGGTCGTGACGATTGTCGAAGAGACGGTCATTGTTCTTTCTCGGACGCAAGCGTAATGAATACCCGGGAATCTGCGGGAGTTGCGAAAAGTGGAGCATAGGTTATGCGTGACTTTGCATGCTTTTCGTAAGGCATAAATGCGTTCAGCGCCTCCCCGCCAGAACGTTCCAGCATGATCTCAATCGCATCAGTCTTTTCCAACTTGCCGGGAACATGTACGCGCACATCAACGCACAAGGCCGTAGAGGTAAAGTTGCCATCTGCCGCTGCTTCGCGATAAGCCTCCAGATACATTTCCACAATCTCCTGCGTCTCGAGATGGGAGGGATCGCCTACTCCACTCGCGAGTTGCACCTCGCCGTCTCTAGCAATGAAAGCTCCAAACGGGATGAACGCACCGAAGTCTTTCAGCATGTGCTGCGCGATTGGAATTACCGCGCCGAGCAGCTTTTCAAAGTCAGGATTGATCATGGGCTTCGGTTACTCTTTCAGCTCAACAACTGTCGCACCGGCGCCACCCTGATCCTGGGGCGCGGCCGCAAAACGCGCGACATGCGGATGGCCTTCGAGTAGTTCCGTGATTGCGCGACGCAGCGCGCCGGTGCCGTGGCCGTGGATTATGCGCACTTCAGTCGCACCGTTCAAGAAAGCTTCGTCGAGAAACTTGTCTGTTAGCTCGACCGCCTCATCGGTCTTCTTGCCAAGCAATTTCAGGTCAGTTTGCGCGCCAGAGTCTGAATGACGCTGGTCGTCTGAGTGCAGGTGAAGCTCGGTGGTCTGTGCCCTGCGGCGAAGCGCCTCACGAGTCTTAGTGGATTCCGAGCCCTCCCTAACCGCCCCCACCCCAGCCGGGCTGCCCGTCTGGGGACCCCGGGTCGGGCTACTGCCCCGGCCACTAGCGCGGGCCGTGCTGACTTCATAA
>Ga0137391_10003946_pt1 | contig 11313 bp, 8 predicted proteins | sample 15con2h24BmetaG_FD_101399 | JGI IMG/M metagenome (GOLD analysis project Ga0137391, IMG submission 101399) | Vadose zone soil microbial communities from Angelo Coast Range Reserve, California, USA - 15con2h2.4B metaG | ecosystem: Environmental > Terrestrial > Soil > Vadose zone > Saprolite...
GCTTTCCTTAGGCTTTCCTGACCGGGGGACTAACGTTGCCCAAAGCAGGAATCTCCTCGCAGGGGCTGCCACTGGCCGTTGCCTGTATGAGATCGTCAACGATGCTTGAAGCGTCGTGTCGCTCGGAGGCTTCGCGGTTGATGCTTGCGATTTTTTCCCGCCACTCCGCGGAATCCTTGCCGCCCATCCGTGCCTCCCAACGACCTATCAACTGCACCCTAGTCCGTATTTTGGTTCAAGATAGAGTCCGTCGCCAGCGATGGCGTTCGGCTGATGCGCTGACGCCGGCGGCGCGGCGCAAGCGCCTCTTCGGCGTCGATCGCGGCGAACAGCTTCTCCATGGCACGCGCCGACGGCGCACCGAGCGTCTCGTTAAGGTGGATTATCTCCGCAAGCTCCTCGCGGACGAGATCATAGCGCCGCGCGAGCTCGCGGTCGCCGGCAAGCGCTTGCTCGACGCGATCGGCGTCGTGGCGGCTCAGCGTCCCTGCCGCGTACCACGGCAGCAGAGCTTCGATCTCGTGGCGCTCTGGCTCCTTGTTGATCGCGTTCATGGCCAACCTCTGTCAATTCCCGCCGCCTTGAGCAGCTCTGCTAGTTCCTTGCGCGCTGGTCATCGCCATGCCCGATGCATGCTCGATCACGCCGGACAAACAGGTTGAGCCAGGGAAGCGAAGAAGAAATGTGGTCGACGGGCAAGGCTCGAGCACGGCACGGTCTCTTCCGCTGCGACACCTTCGGAGCGGCCCATATTACGCCGCCCCTCGATCCAGTACGCGAAAGTGGTATTGCGTTTCATTTCCCCCGCCCGAATGCCTAGCCGCTTAACATCCAGCCGCTTCGCACGTTATGCCCGCATTGTGGCTTTCTGTGAGGTCCCCATTCACATCGCTCAGCAGTGTGGCCCGTTTAACACATACCGCTGGGTAAGTGTCCGCCTGGTTTGGCGATTTGTGGAGGCATAACAGCGGGTAAGGATCATGCCTCAATTTGAATTTTCCGGCCGAAGTCGAATGGACTGACCTTCGGCATGATGATACGGCGCATTAGATAGGCGTGTGTTTTACCGGTCACCCCAACCATTGGAAAACGGGCCAGCTAGCGACAAACTGTAGCGTAGGGCGCGGTTCAATTGCGGAGTTGCCCATGCCCACACGGTTCACGCGACGCCAGGCTGCCGCGGTCGGTGCGTCCGCCCTCGGGGCGTCGGCGATCGCCGCCCCGTCGGGCACTCGGCCGGACGACGGTGCGGCCGCCACGCGCGAAGCCTCGCGCGTTTTTCCCACGGGATTTCTCTGGGGCACCGCTACCGCCGCCTATCAGATCGAAGGCGCCGTCAGCGAGGACGGCCGTGGCCCCTCGATCTGGGACACGTTCACGCACACGCCGGGAAAAATCCGCAACGACGACAACGGCGACGTCGCCGACGATCACTACCACCGATATCGAGACGATGTGCAGTCGATGAAGGCGCTCGCCGCCACTGCGTATCGGTTCTCGATTTCGTGGCCGCGGATATTCCCGCAGGGCATCGGCGCGCCAAATCCGAAGGGCCTCGACTTCTACGACCGGCTCCTCGACAACCTCGTCGCCAATGGCATCGCGCCGTTCCCGACGCTCTATCACTGGGACTTGCCGCAGGCGCTGCAGGATCGCGGCGGGTGGGAAAGGCGCGACACCGCCGTGGCATTCGCGGACTATGCCGGCTACGTCGCCGAAAAGCTCAGCGACCGGGCGAGGCACTTCTTCACGCTCAACGAGTGCGCGACGTTCGTGGAACTGGGCCATACGACCGGCGTGTTCGCGCCCGGATTGAAGCTGCCGCCCGACCGACTGAACCAGGTCCGGCATCATGCGCTACTCGCCCACGGGCTTGCGGTGCAGGCGATCCGCGCGCGCTCGCGTGCGGGCACGCAAACCGGGCCGGCGGAGAACGTCAGCGTCTGCGTGCCAGTCATCGAGACGCCCGAGCATATCGCGGCGGCCGAGCTCGCCACGCGCGAGCTCAACGCGCCCTACCTGACCGCGATCATGGAAGGCCGCTACCGCGAGTCCTTCCTGGCGGCTGCCGGTGCGGACGCCCCGAAGGTCGCCGCCGAGGATATGAACGCGATCAGTGCTCCAGTCGATTTCGTCGGCATCAACGTTTATGGGCCGGGCAGCTACATCAGGTCGTCCGATGCTGCTCCCGCCTTCGTCTCGGTGCCATTCCCGGCCAAGCATCCGACGATGAATTCGTCCTGGCTCAAGATCGGTCCCGAGGCGCTCTACTGGGGGCCCCGCAACGTGGCCAAGGTCTGGAACGTGAGCGACATCTACATCACCGAGAACGGCTGCTCAGCGACCGACGTGCCGGCCACCGATGGCCTCGTCTACGACACCGACCGCATCATGTTCCTGCGCAGCTATTTGACGCAATTGCAGCGCGCAACGTCCGAGGGCGTGCCGGTGCGCGGGTATTTCCATTGGAGCCTGATGGACAATTTCGAGTGGGCCGATGGCCTCAGCACTCGTTTTGGATTGCTCTACGTCGACTATACCACCCAGCAGCGCACGCCGAAGCTGAGCGCATCATTCTACCGGGAGATCGCCGCGCGAAACCGGCTGGTGTAGTCCGCAGCCCATGACCCATGGCGGACATCGTTAGGCGGCTTACACCTATCGCGAACTCAAGCGTGCTGAGGAGTCGTCAGCAACGGCCGCTGTGAAGTATCGGCGGTCCAATGAAGCGCCGCGAGTTCATCACGCTGCTGGGCGGCGCGGCGACCTGTCCGCTCGCAGCGCGTCTGCTGCGCATTAGCTAGACAAGGGCAGATTTTCCCTCACATCCAAGATCAGAACCCTCGACCGTGTCCTCGAACAGGCCAAGCTCGCGGCCTTCGTCGAGTGCGCCGGCGTCCACCACCCCGTCGAGCTTCGATCCTTCCAACCGCATGTCGCGCCAGCACTCAACCAATCGTCGATGCTTGCATCGGTATTTCATCCGTTCGACCGGTCTAAGCTCGGAAAGATGTAGCTCGCCGCCGATGACGACGAGACGAAACCCAGCGCGCTCGTACTCCGACCACATTTTCTCTGTGTCGTCCCAATGCCGAAAGAACGCATCGACCGTACGAACGATGCCGTCGAGCGCCACCCTTCCCTCCCCCTCAGACCCCAACGTTGCTGATTGCCGGCTCAAGCTATCGGCGTCACAATGCTCGCTGCCGGGAACGCTACAGTCCGTCGCATGCAAGGTGGCCGGCGAGATCTATCTGCCACCATCGCGCAATGCTCGAATTTGGAGCATGAGATCCGCCACACACTCTCGAAGCTGTGCATTCTCGGCTTCGAGCCGCTGGAGTGGTCTCTGATTGCTGCGTTTGGAGACATGTCCATTCGGACTGCCTCTCGGTTGCCGAGCGTGCTCACGGGCCATCTCCAGACTCAGCACGTTCTTTATCCTGTTTGATCGAGAAATCTCGTTCATGAACCACCCCCAGGCACCAGTACCGTCGGTTGAAGCAGGTTGATCGCACCAAAGCGAAAGGAACTAGGATCGACGCGCAACGCTCGGGAACGGCACGGCCTTCTCCGCTGTGGCGCCTTCGTAGCGGCCCGCAGTCGCAGCCCATCGATCCAGAAATGTTCAGAACTCAAGCCCCCCGAACATCTCGGGACGGCCAACATCCAAGCTTTCAGACAGTTCCCGCCGCGACCGCCTTTTCTTTCTTTCCCCCTTAGATTCCTCCGACAGTGTGCTCTGTCTGCCACACTCGCCATGCTGATACGCCGCTTGCTCCAATGAACGGCGAGTCCGCCATTTGTCCGCTTTCAGGACCCAAAGCCGACAAGCTGCGTGCAGCGCGGTCATGACACGTCCCGCGGCATTCTCCGACAGGTCAGTGCTGGTCTCGGCCCGTAGTCGGCCGGTCCTGCATTCCAGGTGTGGTCGGCTGGTTCTAAAGACCTTTACCGATCACACCCTGAGCGCGCATTGACGTGCCCGCGTTGGCTGGCCTCACTTGCCCAATGCCAATTTTCTGATTGGTACCGGTGCCCTGTTGCAATGGTAATGGTAATGCCGTCTGAACGGTGCCCTGTGGTAATGCCAGCACAGGCCTCACCTGCGGCACGGCAATTGTCGGATTGGTACTCGTGCCCTGTTGCAATGGTAATACCGTCTGATTGAACACGGTGTCCCGTTGCAATGGTAATACCAGCGCGGGCCTCAGTTGCGGAACGCCAATTGTCTGATCGGTGCCGGTGCCCTGTTGCAATGGTCCGGTGCCCTGTTGCGATGGTAAGATCCGCGCAGGCCTAGTCGAACCGCTCGTTGACCTGGTCGGGTTGACCGGTCTCACCTGCCTTGTCTGGTTGATACTCTGTGCGGTAGGACTCTGATTGGGTTGTCCGGCGCTGCCCAAATCACCTGGGGGATGGTCGCTCCCTTCGGTAGGACCACCCGGGGTAGCACCACCCGGGGGATGGTCGCTCCGTTCGGAAGGACTTGTTTGTGGACGTACGTTAACCGGGGGTAGTGTGATCGGCCCATCGACCATGGCAACGGGGAAGCCGGCAGACTGAAATCCGCCGAATGCCTCATTCCACCAAATGGCGATGACCCAGTTGCCCCGGACACTTTTGATGGTCATCTCCGGCCCACCCGAACGTAGCCGGACAAGATCACCCTCTTGAAGCCGAGGAGTGGTCTGGCTCTGCGTTGCCGTGTTGGCTGGCGTGGCGAGGGCTGAAACCGCCCACGAGGCGCTGAGTGCGATCCCCAATGTCGCTTGAATCGCGATGGCAGCCGGTTTCGGCAACTTCAACATGGTAGGACCTCCGACATTTCCGCGCTAGCGGATGATATGGATGGGCGATAGCGGAATAACTTACTCGATATTGCCGCACGTGGGTACGTTTTGCTCAATTTCGCCTCGTTGCCGGCGGCGCCACCAACCGCCGCGGACGCGCTGGAGCGCCAGCTCGCCAAGCAGAAGCCTTGCAAGGCCCGTCGTGGACGATCCGTCTCTTTGTGTAATCTTGTGCCGGCCGTCCGGCGTGCGAACTCAACCAGCTCGCCATCGGAATGATAGCGATAGGTGCCGAACTTTGATCGCCGCGCGGATAAAGAAAGCCCCGGGGTCCGGGGCTTCCAAGAAGTCAGCAACCATCTCGGGATCAAGATGCCAGACGCGTTGATACTATCTTAGTCACGCAAGGCGCAGAATTGCTATCTCGGTATAGCAGCGATCCGCCCCGACCTGCCGCAGGGTAGCACAATGGCAACGTGCGGCAGAATTGCTATTGGCGCAGGCTGACGTTGCCGATCTCAGCAATCGGGTGAGCTTGCGCTGTTCTATGATGCAAAGCTTGACCTTGCTGCACGCTAGAAGTCAGGCAACCCGTCAATCGCCTCTTTGGCGAACTCGACTGCGTCCTCCTTCGAATATCTGGCAGAAGGCGTCCGAAGACTATTGGATTCGGTGCCCGCGATGCTCTGGCCATCCAAGCGCCTAAAGTATGCAAACCATCTTCCGGGCTGATCTTCGAAAGCTTCAATCAAGTGACCCTTGTATTCCACGGCACTTACTCTCACACGGCTTGGCCGCAGCTCATGCACAAGCTGCCTCCAAAGAAGCCCAGGAGTTGGAAGGCCGAAGCCATCCACGCGCCCCGCCCGCCGGGGACTCAAAACCGGCGGCCGGGACTTGTCACGACGCACGGGGTTAGGGCGCGTCATGACCAACTCATCTGCCAGCAGCGGGTTGCATTTCTCAATTTGAAATTCAGCCGCTGGGCATATCGTAAGTGTCCCGACCCGCCGCATGGCGGGGTGACGGGCCGGGACTTGCGCTAGCACTGCAGAGCGGGACCATCCCCACGGCCCCGCATCACATTGTCCCACAGCAGATCCAGCTTGGGGTAGCTATTCGGTACCGCGTCGGCCGGGCAATCGGAAATTTTGGAACGGTAATGCGAAACCGCGGACCCAATGCTTTGTCTGTCCGGCGCTCGATTTCATGCCGCGTGAAATGACGGCACGCCACCGGCCGGCCTCATTGATCAAGCTGACGCCGAAGAAACCGCGGGGTTGAAATGATGCGTCCCTAACCGACGGTCAAGGTCATCGCCCACGGCCCGAAGGCCGATCGGACCTATTGGGTTGAATTCCGGACTGCGGATGGCCGAGTGCATCACGCATTGCTTGAATCTGGAGCACAAGTTCCACGACACTGCGTCGGAGCACGACATTTTCGGCCTCGAGCCGCTCAAGTAGTCTCTGATTCACTGACAACACACTCGAACCGCCTGTTGGTTGCGAAGTGCGCTCACGTACAAGTTGCAGGATCCGCACATCCTCTCTCCTGTCTGATCGAGATATCTTGTTCGTGAACCCCTAACACCAACATCCGGTTGGATGGTACTGTTGTGTGATGCCCCCAGTTGGATGGTACCGTTGTGTGATGCAAAGGAGAATCTCGTCACACGCACCGTGACGAGCAATTGACCAGCGTATACCGCAAACACAGATCTAACATTCCGTACCTGCGCACCACGCAACGCCCCACCCTTTATGTTAATCTCCGGCGCGACAAATGGTTGCCATTGTCGGGCAAGCAACAACGCGTTGCTTTGCAGTACCTAACGCGCAACGAAAAACTGCGGCAACATAGGGAGGGTCGAATGCAAGCTGCTATGGCTAAAAAGAAAAGGCACTCAAGGGTGGAAATCGCCACGAAGCTAGCGCAGGCAGCTGATCTCGCGACGCAAGGGAAATCGCAAAGGGAAATTGCGCACACGCTTGGTGTGAGCGTCATGACCTTGCACAGGTGGCGCAAGGTACCGCCTGGGCCTCAAACTGCATTTGTCGCGACCCACGAGGCGCGTCGGGGCGACCGAATTGCTGAACTCCAACTCGAAAATTTACGGTTGCGGCGACTGGTGACTGATCTACTTCTTGAGAAGATCAGGCTCGAAGAAGCTGCTCAGACTTCGAAATGCGCCGATGTTGACGTTGCGCAGGATCGAATCGAACGCGCCGGAACCGTGGGCTTGCGCGACGCCCGCGAACTACCAATCCAGCCTGACCGTGCCCAGGAAGGCCGCGCGCGAGTGATTTGATTGTTGGCGATGTCGTAGACCTCCAATCCCGCCGCTCTTCGGTCACCACGAAGATCGAAGCTCGACCCACGGTTACGCAGCGAGGCGCGAGCTCGCAATGGCGGCATTCACCAAGAGCTGACAGCGGGAGAAGTGGAACCTCTGGCGCGTCCAGGTAAGCTGTCCCGCAAGATCGGTTAGCGCGCGATTAAATTTTGTTGGCGCCAATCTTCGGCCGGATGCGGTAGCGGCCCCTGATGGTCGAACACTTGGCCAAGGTCGCGGCAATCCACCCATCCGCCGCACGCTGGGCATCGATAAAGACGCTCGGCTTCGTCTTTGGGCGGGTCGCCCATTGGACGGCCGATGTACTTCCCGCGCGGAAACTCAATGATCGGGCTGTGCTGTTCAGCCATCTGGTTCCTCCGATACGAGAACCCGCCCGAGTGTTTGACATGAAGCGCGCCCCGACCCGCCAAAGGATCTGGAGGAATGGCGGGCCGGGACTTGCCACGACGTACGGGGTGGGCGCGTCATGACGAACTGATCCGTGCCAGCGCGGGGTTGCATCTCCCAATTGAAAATTCACCCGCTTGGAATATCGTAAGGGTCCCGACCCGCCGCATCGGGTGACGACGGGCCGGGACTTGCAGCTAGCTAGCACCGTTGCGGGGCCAAGAGGGCAGCCCCGCAATTACATTGTCCCACAGCAGATCAACGTTGGGGTAGCTATTCGCTACCGCGCCGACTGGGCAATCGGAAAATTTGGAACGGTAAGGCGTAACCGCGGACGCAATGTCGTGCGTTCTGCCGCGAAAAATGTGCCGCAAAAGGAACCTTGCAGCTGACGCAACGTTATCTGGTCTCAGCAAGCAGGGAGGGCCTGATCATGACCAAGGGTCGTCGTTCTGCCACTGCTCGCTCGGTGCCAGCCCAGACCCCCGAGCAACTCCTTGAGCTAACCCAGGAGCATATCCGCCCGCTGATCGCGATGATCGACCGGCTCAACGAAGCCGGCGCGGAGCACGAGCTGAGGGTGATCACCAAACAACTCACGCGGCTGGTCTTCAGGGCGCAGCCGCTCCCCAGCGGCAAGTAGGCCCGACCATGAAGAGCCGCGCCCGTCTAGAATTTTGTCCAACCAAGTAAGGTCCTTGTGTAGGTTGCAAGCGTTCGTTCTAACCGACCGACCACCACCTAGCGGGTGTTTTGCCCCCGGTACGCCCCAGCCGGGGCATTTTTTAACTGGTGATGGCAATCAGCAGCTTTCATCTGACGCGACGCCCGTGAGCGGACCGTTGAACAAGAACCGCGCGGGCCTTTTGCCGACGACGAGCACGCGACGAGGTGCCAGCGTGCACCGGCACGGCTCCAGCCTGGAATCCGATGGTCGGCAGTTTCCCCGGCTCCGCGCGCGCCGCGAGCCAATTCGATGCAGTCTTTTTTGAGCAGTCGTCCGCGAAGAAGGGTGATTGTTTCCTAACAAAAATTTATGGCTCTAACATCGCGCTTTAACGTCTAACACAAAGGTCCCGCAGGCGACACGTAGCGGTGCGAGTTACCATTCGGCTAAGCCTAATCGTTATCGAGATGCTCGTCTCAGGCCGTAACGGGAAGAATTTTGACTCTGGACAGCTTCTTCGAGCTTGATCTTCTCAAGAAGTAGATCAGTCACCAGTCGGCGCAGCCGTGAATTCTCGAGCTGGAGTTCAGCAATTCGGTCGCCCCCGCCGCGCCTCCGGTCGGGCTGACCCGCCTCCTGGATTTGCGACGAACTCAGACTGAGGTCCAGGCCGCGCCTTGCGCCACCGGTGCAAGGTCATCACACTCACACCCAGCGTGCGCGCAATATCGCTTTGTAGTTTCCCTTGCGTCGCTAGATCATGCGCCTGCGCTAGCTTCGACGCGATTTCTGCCTTCGAGTGCTTTTCTTTTTAGCCATAGCAGCGCATTCGTCCTCTTATGTTCATCTATCGCAATTTCTAATCGACCTGCTTGAGTTAGATTGTGCCTGCCCAAAGAAGACGGTCAATCCGTATCGGCTTAAGTGACGACATCTCGTGACCACACGGTCCAGAGACTTTCTGCGGAGTGCTCAGGCCGCCGCCGCCGACAGGCAGCTAAGCAACAAAATCCGAACAGCATGTGCCACACGACTCATCCAGCGCGGCACACTTGCTGCGGCCCCCTCAAGTTTACGCGCCTCCCCGACCGCTAAGAGTCAACCGCATCGTTCCGGGCAAGGGTGCCTGCCCCCGTGAGCTACAGAAGACCCGACTGTGCAAAAAACATTCCGGGGCTGCACGATCTATAGTTTGTTACCTACAATTACGACAATCTTGGATTGTATTTGGCAGAACGAACCCAAACCCGACCTGCTGAAGTTGATTTGGCAACAACGCATTCTATGTGGGCGAGCGACATCACCCCGGTCACCGGCAAGTGGCGGATCGAGACCGTGGAGATCAGGCCCCGTGCAGATCGGCGAGGTTCGGCTTGCGGCCGGCGACCTGGTGGTCGCCGACGACACCGGCGTCTGCTTCATTCCGCGCGACGTCGTGCTTGAAGTGCTCGACGCGGCCGAGCAGAAGGCGAAGGCCGAAGCGGTCCGCTGCAAGGCGATCGACGACGGTATGCCGGTGCCGGACATTGCGCGCGCGACCTACGGGGAGAAGTAGGCGGCCCCCGCCTTGCCCCTTGGCATCAGGCCAGAAGACCCAGCGCCTGAGATGACGGCAGGCGGAGGCGAAGGCCCGCCTCTCACTCGGCCGGCGTTGCGGCGACGGCGTTCTGTTCCGGTCGTTCCGCCGCCGCCGAGATTGCCGGCGAGCGGCTCAGGGCAAAAAGGAAGACGGCCATGATCACGTAGGCGATCGCAACCGTGGGGGTGACAGCCAATCCCACCGACTCACCGTGCATGAATCCGAAGAAGGTGAGCACCGCGCCCGACAAAGCAAAGGCCGAAGCCTCCGCGAACTTCTTCTCGATCACGAACACGCCGATGGCGCCGAGCACGAGACCGGTCAGGATCGACCCGCCGCCGAGAACCTCGAGCCCGTGATAGAGCACGCCCACCTGGCCGAGCTTGTCGAAACCGATTGCTGCGGCAGTGGTCCCCGCTGCGCCAAGCGCGCCGTCCATCAAGGTCTTGCTCCAGGCTGCAAGATGCGGGGTGAGCGCGAGCACAATCGCCGGCGCGTGCTTGGCCGGCGTGGTCTGGAACGCCTGCGCCCCGATCAGCATGCCGATGTAGAGCAGGATGGGCGATATCGCGACCACCGGGACAAGCGCCAGCAGCACCGAGACGACGGCGAACCAAGACAGAATGATCACCATGAAGCCGGTGGCCGCCGAATAGCCGATGCGGCCGCCCATCGCTTTCCAGCCGGGATGACCGATATAGACCGCGTTGATGAACGGATTGCCCATCAGACAGCCGATCAGACTGACGACGCCGTCGGCGGTGAGCACACGAGTGGTGGGATAGGCGTCGCCCGCCGCCTCCGCGCTCTCCACATTGTCCATGGCCTCGACCAGGTCGTAGATGCCGAACGGGATCGCAGTCACGAGGATCACGCCGAGATATTCGAAGCCGGAGAACACGTGATTGACGGCAGGGATCGGTACTGAGAAGCCGAAATTGGTGAACGCGCCGCGCAGGCCCTCCAGGCTCAAGCCGCCGTAACCCAGGCCGAACATGTTCGAGCCCCAGGCGATGATCATGCCGACGGCGATGGCGACGAGCCCAGCGGGAATGCCCTTGGGGTATTTGAAGCCGCCGAACCAACTCACCAGAATGATGCCGAAACAAGTGAGTCCGATGATCGGCGTCATGTACATTTCGAGCGCCGGTCGCATGGAAATGAACGTGATGGAGACGCCAGCGAGCGTTCCAAGCAACGCCGCTCGGGGCGTGATCTTGCGGATATAGGGAGCGATGAAGCCGCCGATCATCAGGATGAAGCTCTGAAAGAAGACCCAGACCAGGCCTGCTTCCCAACCCTTGATCGGATCATTGGTCTTGAGCGTGATCGGCAACATGATCACGAAGGTCACGATGAACATGTGCGGCACGCTCACGCCCGAGGGCAACGCGCAGACATCGCTGCGGCCGCTCTTGAGCGCCAGCCGATAGGCGAGGAAGGCGTAGTACATCGTGGAGAGGCACATCATCAGCCCGAGCGCGGGCAGGATGCGGCCGAAGACGAGCGAGTCCGGCATCTTCAACAC
>Ga0137391_10003947_pt1 | contig 11311 bp, 11 predicted proteins | sample 15con2h24BmetaG_FD_101399 | JGI IMG/M metagenome (GOLD analysis project Ga0137391, IMG submission 101399) | Vadose zone soil microbial communities from Angelo Coast Range Reserve, California, USA - 15con2h2.4B metaG | ecosystem: Environmental > Terrestrial > Soil > Vadose zone > Saprolite...
GCGCTCCCATCTTCCTCGTTCCTAGTCCTCATGGGAGGTGTCTCCGGCATTCTGTTCTATCTTTACGCCAAACATTATCGAGGCCTGAATAGCGTAGTCTTTGCCTTTCCGATCCTCATCTTCTTCTTCTATTATCGATCTTTCCCCAACTACATGGCCTACTGGCTATTCCCACTTGTCATCGAACTATGTCGGCTTGGGGGTCCAAACCTCAGACTTGCGTTTACAACGAGACTGCCCAGCATCGCTTGGCGGCCTCCCACGGGAACCTTCCTAAGGATCTTGCGTCAACGACTGACCCCCTCCGTTATGGTAGTAATGACGCTAACTGTTATTTTTGCGGGTGTTTCTGGTGCTTACATAACCCAAGCTTCGAATCCCCGGACGGCGATACAGATCAACGGAGTACTGGACCCTGACAGCATCGGGTCAGCGACGATGATCAATGTGACTGTTACGAACCTGCTCGCGACACCAGTCTTACCCATCTTCTTTGTCAAGTATAGTCCCCTCACCTATTTCTGGGCGAACAATTCGACTTCGCTACTAAACAGCGGGTCCGCGTCCTCTTACCTGATTAGTGCTCCAGATGCGTTAAGTGCCGTCCCGCGCGGAAGCCAGTTCCATATCGTGATATATGACAAGCTGACTGGACAGTTGCTGGGCGAATCAACCTCATGGAAGTCAGACATTCCTGCTCCGTCCTTGGAGAATCCCGGGTTGAAGTGGTGGGTTCTGGATTCGAGCGTTGGGACCAAGGTTCCTTTCAACTGGAAACTCTCACTCTCCAACACAAACCCCGAATGGTCTGGCATCAGCCCGTTAGGAGTCAACGGGACACGCGGTGTGCAGATGATGCTCAACTACACCTCACCCCTCGCGGGGATCGAGAAATTGGCGCTGTCGCAGAGAGTCTTGCTAAATGCTACGAACGTGAATATTCACTTCAACCAATCTATGGCGACAAATATTGCGGCGAACCTCATCTTCGCCGCTAGCGTGTTTGACGGCACCCATACCTTGTACTATCTCTTCTCCGAACGTGCAACCCAGCAGACCATCACGACGTATGCCACCAACACAACGGTCGTCATTCCAACACAAAGGTTACAGTGGAACACAATCGCTCTCAGTCCACAAATGATCTGGAACGCTCAAGGCTGGGAGACGCCCCCGCAGGTTACCTTCACCGTATTTCTAGAGTCGACTTCCCCGGGCGTCTACTACACGAGTCTCGAAGGCTTCAGTCCTGTCTAGCCGCCGAACCTTCTGTGGATTAGCGAGGCGGGCATGACATAACTATCAGTCACAAGTTAGTCCATTTATTACGAACACCAGCGCCGCTTTGGGATAAAGGCTCGGAGTCTCTTTGAAAGGTCTACTTTTCGCCGGGGGCGTAGAACGAGACTTCGCCCTTTGACATACACTGGGAACAAACACATGCTTCCTATCGCCAACAAGCAGATGCTCGTGGATGAATTCGATCAGCTTCGAGCCTCCGGTATCAGCCAAATCGGGGTAATCCTCGGGCCATTGCAAGAGGCATCGTAGACGCCTTGGGGACGGATCTAAGTTTTGCGCTAGAGTGACCTACAGGCCTCAGCCACATCCAAAAGGCATTGCTCATTCTGTGCTCGTCTCCCGGAAGTTTCATGTTGAGTCTCCATTCATAGTTCATTTGGGCGATAACCTCCTGAAGGACAATATTCCCGAGTTAGTGAGGGAGTTCAAGAGAATGGTTTCTATTAAGATAAAATCCGAAGTACGAATTCGTTGCTTGATACGGACCCTCCCTCTAAAGGTAGGAGGTTCAAGCTGCCAGTACTTGTCTTAGTTTGGAGACTTCGTCCTTGTACATCTCGGAGCGTTGCTCATAATTGCGATCTCTGTTCTTGCGCAGCTCGCTACGAAAGACGGAATCTTCGGTTACTCTCTTTAGCGCCGTCCTTACTGTCTCGGGACGCGCGTCATCTATCTCGACGATCGAACCGTCGAATAGTGAACGCAAGAGTGAGTCTTTGAGGACTACGGTCGGGATTCCGTAGGACAAGTACTCGTGTATCGCGTGGGGAACAGTGTTTATTTCAGTACTCAGCGACAATGCCACGTCAGCGCTTCTCTTGAGCGCTTCGTAACTTGCATCATTGAGATAGCCCGGGTAGATCACGTTGCTCTTGGGACCGAGTTTAGCTATTCTATGACCTAACTTTTCACGCTTCCCAGTGATCACAAGAAGGTAGTCCTGAAGTCCGCTGACCGCCGCAATCTCCTCCTCCAAGAGTTCCTGGGGATGTCCACCATGGGCTGCGATAACTAGGAAGTGGTGAGGTGGGAGTGAGTTGGCGGTCCATTTGCGATCTTTCTGTTTTGTGGTTGTCGGTTTCGGAATGAAGTCGTGATAGGTGAACGCGTCAGTCGCGCCTCTCGCTCGAAGCTCTCTCGTCCAGTTGTTGTTCGGCGACATGTTAGAATCGGCGTGTGCCGAGGCGAATCTCTCTAAGGCGGCAATCCCTTGCGAGAGCAGCGGTTGGCGGAGCGTCTTGATACTCCAAATTGCGTGATGGTCAATAATCAGCTTGAATCTATAGAGAGGTTTTGTGAGAACTAGGAGAACGGGGAGAAATATGGGCGGGTTCTGAGCAAGCACAACCCGCGGTCGCTGTCTCCCCAGTAGCGAGAGGGTTCTAAGAGCAAGAAACGCGTAACGTAATGGAGCGGCCAATTTCTTCCCGAAGAGGACGTTAAGGAAGATGACTCGGCCTCCAACGAGGGAACCTACCTCTACCAGCGTGGGGGAGAAAGGTGCCCATGCTATGAGCAAGGGTCGACCCGATTCCGAAGAGCTTCTCAACACCAGCGCACCACCGAATGGGCTTGTGCGGGGTCCATTATTATGCTCGCAATTATCCGTCCGACCACTAATGACGCTCAGTCTATGTTAGTGGCAAGAAAATAGACTAGGGCCACTGCTAACGGAAAGAGAAAGATCGCATAGTAAAAGACAAGGAACCCGCTTACGAACATGACTCCGAGGGCCGTAAGATCTGTTCTCATTTTCCGGTTCGAAAGGTCGATATTCCAGATTCCAAGACAATAGAGGCTGAGCCCGATCATTATCAACACGGCGGCGACGTTGAAGAAAAGCGCCGGAAGATATGAGCCTCCTATGGGTTTGTCATTCGGAGGAAATTGGATATCGTTGAGTATAGGTCCGAAGATGTAGGTGAGTCCGAACACCTCGCCGACGCCGAAGACCCCCCAAATTAGTGGGAGTATCAATATGCGCTTCTGCATCGCGAACAATCATGATTTCGAGCCACATGTTGATATAAGCATTTGGCGTTTCTGATCTGATCGGAGCTTGATTAAGTGAATTTCTCCAAACTATTATTCAGAAGCTGGTTCTACTTCAGGACCGGCTACAACACTTACATCGCTTTCTTCATTGGATTCGCGAGCAATGTCATCGTAATCTACAAGCTGGGAATTTCGGAGAACAGCGTTATTGGACCGTACTTTCATAGCCTGACCATATTCGCTTTACTCGCATTGGCGATACTGGTTCCCTTCTGCATTTCCGCCGGACTGTACCACATGAAAAGAACTGGAGCCTTTGCAGCCGACGCATCAGTCTCTACTGAATCGAATCCCTACATCTATAAGCTCGTTCCAGGAAAGGAACAAGAAGTATTCTTGCCACTGTGGATAGCCACAGTCCGCAGTCTCGCCAAGGTCCTCGAAAAGCAAGAGACAATGAACCCAGAGGAGAAAAGAGAATTGGAGGGCATCTTGGAAAAGGCCAATGCGCTCATGGAAGGGCAGTATGTTGGACTTCCTAAACGCATAAGCATACGACGGTTTCCTGTAACGGAAGGAGACAAGTAGAAGACAACTCACCCTAACAGGATACGACCCTGCTAACATGAAGACAGTATCGAATTTCTTCCGAGTTGATGGTAAGGGTAACACAGTCTACCGAAGCACTTCCTCTGCCGAATGCTGAAAGAAGGCCAGAGAATGCTTATGTTGCCCACGCCATAAAGCCCGATTGAGGATGCAACGCGGCGACCCTGATCCCTCCTTTTGGAAGGATAAGATTGTGCTGGTGACCGGCGCAAGTGGCTTTGCGGGTGGACACCTTTGCGATCGCCTGAATGAGCTTGGCGCTGAGGTTCGATGCTTTGTCAGGAGCGAGAAGAATCTTGGAGTCACGGGCCCACGTCTCAAGCTTGTACTCGGGGATGTGCAAGACTACCAGAGCCTGGTGGAAGCTCTCAAAGATGCTGATGTTGGATTCCACCTCGCAGCTGTTACGATCATACCTGAAACTCGGGCAAAAGTGTTTAGCACGTTCTCGACAAACTCACTCGGCACCCTAAATTTTCTGATGGCGGCTAGAGAAAGGAAGGTCAAAAAACTAGTGTATGTAAGCACGTGCCACGTCTATGGTAAGCAGAAACACTTCCCGATCACAGAGGACGCACCTCCTCATCCCATCGACATCTACTCAGCTAGCAAGCTAGCTGGAGAGAGTCTCGCCCTATCGTTTGGAGAAATGTATGAGATGAATATTAGTATCTCCCGTGCTTTCAATCACTTTGGTCCCAGGCAGAAACCTGATTTCCTTGTTCCGTCAATTATTCTTCGACTTCTGAGAGGCCAGAAGCTTGAGATGGGTAACCCATCACCCACTAGGGACTTCATGTATGTTGATGACGTAGTTAGGGGGTATTGTCTTTTAGCTGAGAAGGGTTCGCCTTCTGGCATCTACCACTTCAGCACTGGGATCGAAAGGACAGTTCAGCAGATCGTTGAAACAGTCGCAAAGGTTACTGGATTGGAGACCGAGGTCAAGTGGAACCCAACGGCGAGGAAGGTTGACATCGCAAGAAGCGTGGGCGACTTTAGCAAGTCAAAGAAGGAACTAGGCTGGCAACCGAGGGTGGGATTCGAGAAAGGAATTGAGAAAGCAACCCGGTGGTATCACTCATATTTGAACCGCGAGAAGGCCCAGCTTGCCTAAGAACGATACGACCCTAGCTAGGATTTCGCCGTATCTTCGAAAGCACTTCGAACTTTCAAAGAAGAAAGACTTCATCCCGGGAAAGACCCTGATCCCTTTGACTGTTCCAACGTATGGTTCGGAAGAGGTCAGGGAAGCGCTTGACTCACTTCTTTCCACTTGGGTCTCGATGGGAAAAAAGGTGAAACGCTTCGAGGAGATGTTCGCCAACTATCTAGGCTCCAAGCATGCGGTAATGGTCAATTCAGGATCTTCAGCAAATCTTTTGGCCCTTTCGGTTCTTACCAACACGATGCTGCCCGCCGCGATCAAGCCTGGAGATGAAATCATCACACCGGCTGTGACCTGGGCTACAACTGTCTATCCAATTGCCAACGTCGGATGCATCCCCGTCCTTGTCGATGTAGATTTAGAAACATTCAACATTCTCCCCGAGGAAGCGGAGAAGGCTACTAGTCCAAAGACAAAGGCGCTGATGCCAGTGCATTTGCTAGGGAATCCTTGCGAGATTGGGAAAATCCAGAAAATTGCAGAAGAGAATGATTCCTTCCTTGTCGAAGATGCCTGCGAAGCGACCGGAGCGGAATTGAAGAGGAACAAGGTAGGAACCATTGGTGATATGGGAACGTTCAGCTTCTACATGTCCCATCACATTTCGACGATTGAAGGAGGAATGGTCGTGACAGATGACGATCGGCTATATGAGTTTCTAAAAGCAATGCGCGCATTTGGATGGATCCGGGATCTTAGCGAATCGCTGAAATATGCCAAGGAACACCCGGAAATAGATTCTCGTTTCTTGTTCATCACTTCCGGATTCAACTTCCGTCCAACAGAACTACAGGGGGCTTTCGGAATCCATCAAATTGGCAAGCTTGACGACTTCATTGAGCATCGGCGACGCAATGCAGAGTATTGGAGCAAACGGTTGCGGCCTTTCAGAGATATCATGATTCTCCCCACCGAAAGGCCCGGAACGAAACATGTGTATTTCGGGTATCCGATAACTCTCAGGCCGCAGACGGATGTCGATAGAGGAGAAATTACTACATATCTGGAAAGTAAGGGTGTTGAAACGCGGCCGATAATGGCCGGGAACATGGCTGAGCAGCCTGTCATGAAGCAGATTCGATCCAGGATCATCGGCAAATTGACCAATTCAAAACTGATCATGAGAAGGTCCTTCTTCTTCGGAAATCATAATGGAATTGGATCAGCTGAGAGGGAATACATAGGAGACAGCCTGGTGGATTTCATGACTTCCAAGTCTCGACGATAGAAAACCTAATCCAATAGGGAATCTGGGGTTCTTATGAGTAAGCGAACATACCTGGCTTTATGTCTCAGCACGACAAAAGAAAAATGGCTTCTGGACGAGATCCCGTTCTACTGCCTCGTTGACCCGACACATTTTCCTAGGACGAGGAGCAAAGAAAGGATCGATTTCCTCGCCGACAGGTGGAACCAATGTCACGACGCGGGACTTGCACAATTTCCCCAGGCCACCCACATTCTCAACGTTGGAGCCCAATACATCCCACAGACCACGGCACTCAAACAGCTGATCGATAAGTACGATGAATTAGACTGCGAAATCATCTTAGCCGGAAACGTCTGGGGAAGAATGCAAGACCGTCTTCTACCTTACAAAACAACTTACGATACATGGGGATACCCAGACCTAGAAGGATTTGCCTGGCGAATAAGGCAACCTAGCGGGTTAGCTCAGGTGAGCAGCGTGGCCATGCCTTGTATCTACCCTGTGAAAACCTGGAAAGAACATCTTTTTCACAATCCCACGGACATGGACGATGGAATATGGTACAACCAATTTTGCCGCGAGTCAGGTCTACCGGTATTCGCAGATCTCTCTATCGCATTCCGCAGGTCGAAGCATGACTCGAACATAAGGCAATTGTCAATCATCAAACGTATCAGAATAACACTGGGGGTTAGAAAGCGGGTAGGTAAGATACTTCGCTACCGATGATTTGCTTTGTGTTGACAGCTAAATTGTTCATGTTTGAGCTACGGGAGAGTTCAAATCCGATTGTCCTCAGCCAAAGGAAATTAGTCGACCGCAACTTGGGCTCGATAAGCCGCGACGAATGGGAAATCGGTTACTCCGAGTCCCAATGAAGCCGAGATCCTTTTTTTACGCCCCATTGTTAACCCCTTGTGCTATCTGCCAAGCAATCTGCCCATGTGAAGATTGACCCTAATTCGTTTTGTCCAAGGGTATCTTACCGGTCCTCGCGACAGCCTCCGGCTGAGACTCAAGTAAACAGGCAGCCCGCTGTGCTCGCATAGCCAATTATGTTCGCAACCATGCAGATCTTCTAGAACGTCATAGCGGACCTTCTCCCAAACCCATCTAGGATACACATAGCAAGCTCCGACAGACCTGGCCTTCATAGTCCCCCCGCTACGTTCGACATCGGTCAACTTTAGACGAATTCCCTCCGGGGTAGTCCAACTATCATAGAATCGATAGCGCGGTATTATCCTCCTCTGATCATAAAACCATGTACTTGCTCCCAATATACACCCTTCAATGTGGTTAGACTTAGTCAGTTCTGCGTAGTCTCGAACGAGGCCAATGATTTGCTCGGGTTGCTGGAGATAATAACTGTCGACCATCAGAATGTGTTCTGTATCTGGAAACAATTCCAGAGCTCGAGCGACAGCAGTGTTTCGCCTCCCTGCGAGATAGGAAACTCGTTCTCTAGTCTGTTCGTGCTGGAACGGTTTCCACCCTTCGGCGTAATTGTAGAAAGGAAGGCCCGGTATCTCCCAAGTCTCCTGGGAGCGGCTAATACAGACGGCGCTAGTTCTCATCGCGGAAACATCCGTGCCGTTCGCAGATGACTGTGTTTCAATCATCAATTGACCATCAAAAGCAGTTATTCGGCGAGAGCTGTTGTAACAATCATCTGCCCCTTACCACTTCTATCGCTTTCTTGACCCCCATCCACATCAGGTAGAACGGATGATCTTGATACCAATAATTCTTGTATGTTGATGGGCCCAAATGATCGTGTATTATTGGGAAATCTATTACACCGTGTGGTTCTTTCGGTACCACACGCTCGTGGACTCGGCCAATGAACTTCACCTTGTTCGAGACGAGTCGTGGTGCGAAGTCTGGGTTCCAGATCCCCCGGTATCTCCCGTTCCATAGGTTGAAACGTCGCACCCAATAGTACGGGAATCGTGGGACCAGCTCGTCGAGATAGTTAAGGAGCATATCGCACGCTTCTTCATCATGGTCAACAAAGAGTACCCATTGATGCTTCGACAGGAAGTAATTTCTGGCTGTCGCAAAGTCATCGATGCTCCCTTTGAAGTCTGTTTTCAAGTTCACTACTTTGTATTCGATGGTTGATCCACCCTCTACACCGACGCGAAGCCTGCACCCGGCGCCAACAAATTCTTGTGCGCAATGGCAAGAAGGTGATCCGGATCAATCCATTTGAGAAGGTATCCCGAGAGTAATTGCTCCAGTTCTAGTCGTCTATCGACGTCGTGGAGTTCAACAATAACTGCTTTGACTCGGCCATTGCCCATTGAGACCTTCATGCCTTCCAAGACCAGAAATTCTGCGCCTTCTACATCTATTAGGACGAGGTCGGCAACATGCTCCTCCACGAGGCTATCATAGGTCGAAATTTTGACAGTGAAGCCGTTCTCTCCGTGGTACTTGTGTGCCTCACCTGATGGCCAACCCTTCCTTGAAGGGCTCGGATTGTAATTGAACGTCGGAAGAATAGTCTCTGCCGGCGAGGTTGTGACCGGATGAAGATCTGTGTAAAACATAGTTGTCCCCACGTGATCGCTAAGTGCCATTTCGAAAACACTGACGTTATGCGGGATTCTTGAGTAAAGGACTGCAAGTGACTTGGGACTAGGTTCAATGGCGTAGACCGTTTTGAATCGTCTCGCGAGCAGCCTGGTGTGAACTCCCATGTTGGCCCCGATGTCGACCGCTAGATCGCCCGAGAAACCCTTCAGGACGCGCCTGACTTCGGGCTCGAAGACCGGGTGCTTTTGTAGAACGTATTTTTCGGCCAGGAATCTCCAGTCTTTTCTGCGTAACCAAGTCTTCAACTGACAATTCGAACCTCGGGAAGAGGGACAATGAACTTTCCTCCATTCTTCAGGTAGTCTTTCTCTTCGCGCTTGATCTCGTCTAGGAAGTGGTGGGGCAATATGAGAAAGTAATCGGGGTTGTCCCTGCGAGCCTCCTCTTTAGAGACGATGGGGATTCTGGTGCCTACAGTAGCTCTACCCCACTTGTCCGGATTTGCATCCGTTGCCTTCTTTATCACCCGATGATCGAGCCCACAGTATTGGAGAATTGTGTTTCCCCTGTTGGATGCGCCGTATACATAGACCGTTTTTCCGCGCTTCACTTCATCCTTGACGAGTTTGTTGAGATCGGTTTTGATCTTCTGTATTCTCGCCGCAAAGTTATGATAGACTTTGCTGCTGTTGAGCTTCATACGCTTTTCGGTTTGCCTTAACGCATTTACGGTATCTCGCACCTTGAACTTTCCACGATGGCCGGCGTAGGTTCGAAAACTTCCCCCGTTCACGTCGTTCGTTTCAACGTCGAATATCTCCAGATCGTGCCTGTCCAAAAGTCTGCCCATTGTGCTCAGCGAGTAGTATTCGAGGTGTTCGTGGCCGATGTTGTCGAACCCATTCTTCTCAAGCATCGCACCAAGATAGTTCTGTTGCACAATCCAAACGCCGTCAGGAGCTAGACAGTCAGCAATATCGTTCACAAAATCATTCGGCGCCTCAAGATCATAGAACATTGCAACACATGTGATAATCTTAACCCTCTCCCCGTCGAACTTCTTGCGGAATGTATCTCCGCTAAAGAAGTCGTTGAATATCCAATACGTCCCTTTGCTTGCGTCCGGGACGAGATTTTCGGCGGGCTCAAAGCCAACCAGTCTAAGACCAGATTTATTGTAAGAGCGTAATAGGGTCCCATCGTTGCAACCAATATCGACGACCACGTCCCCGGCGGCTGGTTTTGCCACTCTGGAGGCTTTGGCTGCGACGTCTGCAAGGGCCAGACGCATTGTTCCGCTGATTCCCGACCGATACCAGTAATGCGTGTATAGACTCGCCCTCGGAAATGTGTGCTTCAACTGCGCTAGCCCGCAATCGGGACAGTGAACGAGTTCTAAGGGAGCGCGCGGATGCTCGCCACTCGCAGTCACGAAGTCTGAAACATATTGGTTCCCCAGCGAAAGGAACCTCGTCAATGGCCGAGAACTGCATAGCCTACACTGCTTGGCTACTATCGTGCCAGTCGCCTGAGGCAAGGCCAACACCCGAAATTTGAACCAGTCTCCTATTCATTCGTTCGCTTGGCCAACATAAGGTTCTGCTCATCCGAGATCCCGAGAAATCCAATCACTGGATCATGAATTCTTTGGCCCTCAGCAAGAACGCCTACTAAGCTGACGAAGGAGCCTATTCTTGTAGCCCCCGACGCTGACTCGAAAGCGTTTCGTGAGAGGATAGTATGCTTCTGGGTTGTTTGTACGATCCCGGACTAGCCTTGCTTTCATGTCCATCAGCACCGGCAGCCCGCTGATTTTGCATAAGCGAGTGTAGCATGATCCCATGTGTGGAAAGGGTTCGGGTGTGAGGAAGCCGTATTTTTTCCAGACCCAGGCCGGGAAGATGACGCAGTTTCCGAGCGAGGCAACTTGGACAATTTGAGGAAAGTCCTCAGTGTCTTTAGGATGAATGTTGACTAGCTCAGGAGAGCCCCATGAATCGTAGAACTTTGGTCTGTTGTCGAACAGTCTGTTCAAACGGTAATACCAGATTGGACCACCTAAGATGATCTTGTCGTCATCGATCTCTTCATAAGTCCTGATTAGTTCTCTTAGAGCAGCTGCCTGATTCAGGTAGTAAGAATCCAGACTAAGTACATGGGTGGCAGAGGGATATTTTTCTAAGGCACCGGTCATTGCCCTGTTGCGTTTTTCACAGACATAGTAGGTTTCTTCACGTTGGTCTCTGTACCTATCGAACGTGCTTTTTTCGGTGTAGCAGAAGAAAGGGATCTCAAGGGAGAAGCCTTCTTGCTTTCTGCTAATCGTTACTGCTACGTAGCTACGCATTACGACTAATGCCCTCCGATTTGATGACTCCACGCTTCGAACCTTGGACGAAATTCTGAAGGATCCAGTTCTCCTTCTGCGGCAAAATGTCCATGCCAAATCTTTCCTTGAGGCCGTCGACTATGACCTTGTCATGAAC
>Ga0137391_10003950_pt1 | contig 11303 bp, 5 predicted proteins | sample 15con2h24BmetaG_FD_101399 | JGI IMG/M metagenome (GOLD analysis project Ga0137391, IMG submission 101399) | Vadose zone soil microbial communities from Angelo Coast Range Reserve, California, USA - 15con2h2.4B metaG | ecosystem: Environmental > Terrestrial > Soil > Vadose zone > Saprolite...
AGTCTATCGCGTCTCTGACATTGCCATTGGCCGGTACGACGTGACGGTAGAAGCGCCAGGTTTCAAATCCTCTGTGCAAAAGGGAGTACTCATTCAGATCAACACGGTTGCCGCTCTCAACGTCACACTGCAACCAGGTAATGTGCAGGAAGAAGTAACTGTTCTGGCCGACGCTCCCACTCTGGAGACGGAGAGTTCGGATCAAGGCACGGTAGTTGGCACGAAGCAGATTGAAGAATTGCCATTGTCTTTGGCCTCAAGTAGCCAGAGTTTTCTCCGGTCACCTGAGACTTTTGTGTTTCTCACGCCGGGAACTGTCGGACCGGGGACTGTCGCAGCTGCAGGTAACAATGGGGTTTTCTTATCGAAGTTGGCGGGAGGTCAAAACCTTGGTGCTGAGATCCTACTTGATGGCGCCAGTGTTCAGCGTCAAGATACGGTTTCCGCGTTTGACCAGACAGCGCCTTCCGTAGAGGCCCTCGACGAATTCAAAGTCACGACTGCGACTCCGACGGCACAGTTTGGGCGCACTTCCGGGGGCATCGAGAGCTTCACAACCAAATCGGGGACCAATTCGTATCACGGCACGGCGTTTGATATCTTTCGCAATCAGGCCTTGGACGCCAACTCATGGGATAACAATTACGTAGGCGCAAAAAAGGGGGCCGATCATCAGAATGATTTCGGTGGCTCACTGGGTGGGCCAGTGCGGATTCCCCACGTATACGATGGCCGTGATAAAACGTTCTTCTTTTTTTCATGGGAGCAATATCGCAACAGGCCGGGCACGACCGCGGTTTCGACTGTGCCCACCCGAGCAGAGCGTAACCTGACCAGCACCGGATACGATTTCTCCGCGTTGCTTGGAGCTGATACCGGCGTACCCAACCCCTGCACTCCTGGGCAAGACATATTGCAAGGGCAGATTTTCGATCCCTCGACGACTACCCCACTTGGTGGCGGGAATTTCTGTCGAAAGCCATTCCCAGGAAATATCGTCACAAATATCAGCACGGTGGCCCAGAATGTGCTTCAGTATGTTCCTTTGCCGAACACGGGTGGTACCCAGAACGGCCTAGTGAATAATTTCATATTCAACTCGTCTGACCCGAAGATCGAAACCACGATGACCTTTCGGATCGATGAGAGCGTGAACGAAAAGAACAAAATGTTCTTTTCCTACAGCAGCCGCGAGCAAAACCAGCTCAATAACACCCCTACTTTTCCAGGCCCTGTCGATGGGACTTATAGAAATCACTACCTTACGCACTACTTGCGCTACGGCTGGGACTATCTAGCCAGCGCCTCCGTTCTGAACCATTTCGTCGTCGGATTGAACCGCCTCTCCACCGCCAGTATTGGATCAAGCGTGAACGGAACGGACTGGCCCGCAAAACTTGGAATAGGGAATGCTTTTGGGCAAGTATTTCCAACGTTCCAGTTCAATGGCAGCCCGCTGTCGATTCCTTATACAGGTTTAAGCACGGGGAACGATGACTTGCACTATCCGAACAGTTTGGTTTTCGCGGACAGTATTTCTTGGACGAAAGGGCAGCATTCCTTGCGCTTCGGAGGAGAATTACGGTTTTTCCAATTCTCCGTGCTCGCTGGCGGGAATACCTCGCCGAACTATGTTTTCCAAAACTACCAAACTGCCTGGAAGCCGAATGACCCGTTCTCTGGCGACCCATTTGCCAGCTTCTTGCTTGGCTTGCCGCAGAACGAGAGTCTGACAGTAAACTCACATTTCCCGCGCTGGAACCAGCGCTACTATGCCTTGTACGTGCAAGACGATTTCAAATTCCGCCGGAATCTGACCCTTAACCTCGGCGTGCGATGGGACGTTGATACTCCGCGGCACGAGGCATCGGGGGCGCAGTCGTTTCTCTCTTTGACAGCCTCGAATCCTGCTACACCGGGATTTCCAGGCGCGTTGACTTTTGGAAAAAATGCGACCGGCACGAGCACGTACTTAAAAGACATCGCTCCACGTATCGGCTTTGCGTGGTCACCGAATTTTGTGCGGGATACGGTGGTACGGGGCGCATACAGCATCTACTATGCGCCCCTCAGCTACTCCGATTTCGGAGCATTTCTGACGAGTGGCACCACGGCCAATCCAAACTTCACCAGCGGCAATAACTTTACGCCGGTACAATCGCTTGACGCCGGTTTTCCAACTTACACGCCTCCCAGCAACACCAGCGACCCGACGCTGCTCAATTTCAGCCAGAATGGGGTCAATACGGTGCTGCCCTCCTATGGGCGTCCTGGCATGGTGCAGAACTGGGATCTTGAGATCCAGCACCAAATTATGCCGGACCTGATTCTCAGCGTTGGCTATGTAGGACAACATGCCACACGTCTGAACTCCGGATTGGCTCAGGTTAATACCATCAACCCCAAGTACAATTACCTTGGAGCAAACCTCGGGCTGCAGGTCACTGACCCCCAGGCGGCTCCCATTCTAGCCAGCCTTGGCGTTACCGTGCCATCCTGGTTTATCCCAGGTTGGAATGACGGTGTCAACAATAATGGGCTAGATACGATTGGTAATTTGTTACGGCCCTTTCCTCAGTTTGGCGACATCAATACGAACTGCTGCCTGGAAAACCTCGGCCAGTCCACCTATAACGCATTGCAAGCCAAGCTCGAGCGCCGTTTCCGCAACGGATTGAACCTGTTGGCCGCTTACACGTATTCGAAAACGATCACCGATGCGGACGGCGCTTACCCATTCTTCTCGAACCTGACTTCCAATGTCTTTGGCTCGCAGAATCCATTCAATTTGAGGGCCGAGAAGGCAGTAAGCTATCAGGATGTTCCCCATGCGTTCGTGCTTAGCTATTTGTACGAACTTCCCGTTGGGCCTGGAAAGCGATATCTAAGCCACGGAGTCGCGAGCAAGGTATTAGGCGGCTGGCAGGTCGGCGGGGTTCAACGTTACCAGACTGGTTCGCCCGTGCTCATTAACGAGTTTGCTACTGGACTTTCGGGGGGGAGCGGCGGGCAATACCCAGGCGCAAACTACCGGTATAGCCTGCTGCCCGGGCAGTCGTTACTTCTTAACAACGCCGCGCACTGGACGCCCGCTGTGGACAGCACTTGGAATAGTAGCTGTCCTGGGGGCCCGAATGGAACCTTCCTTCCAGCAGGCAACCCGGTTGTGAATTGTGCGGGGATCCTCGATCCCAGCGCGGCCTCCCTTGCCGCCGGCGGAGGATACGTTTACGGAAACCTGCCACAAGTAATCTCCTCTTGGCGAAGTCCAACCTATCTCAACGAGGACTTCTCTATCATTAAACGCACTACGATTCGCGAGTCGCAGGCGATTGTGTTCAAACTGGACATTCCCAACGCTTTCAACCGGCACGTTTTCGGCCAGGTGGACGGGAATATTTTTGATCGCCACTTCGGCCTTCCGGGGTTTGGCAACTTTGCAAGCACCCCCACGGTCATAAATGGGGCCAGACAAATCCAGGCGACTTTGCGTTACGAGTTCTGAGATTTTCGTCCTCCAACGAACCAAGCCCGGACTTAAAGTCCGGGCTTTTGCTGTTCACAACATTCGAGCAAACGTGGAGGCGATAAAATGTCGAAGTGGCATGACTAAGAGCCTTGGCATCGGTGCAGACAAGCAGGGGAATGGTTTGCGCTCGTCTTTTTTCAGGCTCATGTTCAAGATTGCCATCTACGCGGTGCTCAGTAACGCATTTGCCTTCGCCCAATCCCCGGAGGTTGCTGCGGAATTCAAAGAAGGTATCGCAGCCATGCGCGAAGGCAAGCTGGACGAGGCAAGAGCGAGATTTGAGTTGGTCGTCAAGCGGCAGCCTGAATTCGCTGAAGCTCATTTCAATCTCGGCCTGGCCGGAGAGGAACAAGGCAATTACGGCGAGGCGATTGCCAGCTTTCAGAAAGCGCTTGCGCTCAAGCCTCATCTTCACGGCGCGAACTTATTTCTTGGCATCGCCGAGTTCCGGCTCAACCATCTTGATAAAGCCCGTGACGCCATGGCGAAAGAAACGGCCAGCTATCCGAGGGACGCAGCGGCCTGGATGTGGCTGGGCGTAGTGAGTCTGGCACAGGATCGTCCCGAAGATGCCGCCGACGCTCTCGACAAGGCTGCTAAGTTGAAGCCCGGCGATCAAGACATTCTTTATCATCGCGGCCGGGCGCACCTGTTGGTTTCTAAGAACAGCTACACTGAGATGTTAAAGGTGAATTCCAACTCCTGGCTGGTGCATCGCGTGCTGGCTCAGGCAGATGCGGAGGCCGAACGGCATACGGATGCGATTACGGAATATGAGGTCGCAATCAGACTCGCACCAACGCAGCCCGGCCTGCACGAAGAACTCGGATCGGAATATCGCGCCGTGAACAAGATTGCGGAGGCTGAAACTGCGTTCCAGGATGAGCTGAAGATTGATCCTCATAATGTTCTTGCGAGGTATAAGCTTGGCGCCATCAAGGTTGAGAAGGGAGATGGGGCCAAGGGTAAGGAATTGATTGAGGCAGCGCAAAACGAAAAGCCTAACTTGGTGCACGTGGACTACAATCTCGGCAGGGCGGAAATGCTGTTAGGCAACTACGCCGCAGCTGCAGGGCATTTCGAACATGCAGTGAGAACCGACAAAGATCAAGAAATCATCGAGCAAGCCTGGTATCAGCTTGGGACGGCCTATCGCCACCTGCACCGTATGAATGAAGCGCAAAATGCGATGACCACCTACCAGCAACTCAAGGATGAAGCCGCGAAAAAATCGCAGCAGGCGCTGGAGAATTTTCGAGTTGACCATCCAACTACGGCCGCCCCCGCCCCTTCGGAGAATCCACAGTAGAACATTCGTTTGCGAGATTAGCGGCCTGAGGGAGACGTACTCGATCTGGCTGCCTGAGTCTCCAACTCAGCAGCGTGATCGAACTCGGCTTGAGCGCGATCCTTGGCATGAATCGCTTTGTATAGTCTTCCCAGTTGGTAGTGAGCAATAGCATTGTCTGGCTCAAGCTGAGTTGCCTTTTCCAATTCCTTTTGTGCCTCTTCCATCCTGCCAGCGCGCAAATAGGACGTACCCAGCTTGAGTCGGCAAAACCCGTTGTTTGGGGCCAACATTACGGCTTTCTCAAGCGGCAGAATTGCTTCTTCGGTGTGGCCTTGTTCCAACAGGATCCCTCCCAGGTTCACGTAGGACTGCTCGCTGGGGTGAGGACTCTGTGCACTCCAGGCTATTGATTTACGATAGGCATCAATCGCGGCTGCAGGCTGCGCGTCCGATTCAAAGACTAACCCTAAGCTGTTCTCCGCCCTTGCATTGTACGGATCAAGGTTTAGTATCGTAACGAACGCTTTTCGAGCATCAATCAGGCGCGACCTTGTATAGTACGCACGGCCGAGGTAGTACCAAGCATCCGCGTTCCTGGAGTCGAACTCGACGGCTTTCTCCAACCATTTGATTGCATCGGGATAATCATCCAACAGGATGTAGTCCAAGCCGACGATTTTGAGGTCATCGCTGGTAGGTTGCACGAGCGCGGCGGCCTGTGTGTAGGCAGCGAGCGACGCCGCCGGCCGGTTCTCACGGTTCAGAACAAACCCCAGCATAAACAGCGCGTCAGAAGAATCACGATGCGACTGCAGGTAGCCCCGCAAGGCCCCCTCCGCCCCGGCGAAGTCTTGAAGATGCACCAGAGATTTCGCCCGGTAAAGCAGCGCATCGGTAGCGCCGGGAGAAGCAGCCTCAGAGCTGGCAACTAGCGTGGCAGCGGAGGAATAGTTCCCTGCGCGAAATTCAGCCAGGCCACGCTCAAAGTCGCTACTGGATTGCGCGAAACTCTGGACTGCACAAAGAGACCACGCCATCACCACGGACAGGAAAAAGACCGTTTTGGCGCGGCGGCTATTCATGGCTTTGGCCGCGTGGAGGGGCGTCGGGTTCGTCGATCTGAAGAATCTGATCGGCCGGCACATCTTTGAGCGTCTGCCTGATCCCACTGGGCCAGCGAATTTCGATTCTCTTGGCGACGATTTCCTGTCCCAACCCGAAATGCACGCGCTTGTCGCTGGCGGAGAGATAGCTGCTGGCCGTGGAAACAGTTGCGTATTGCGATCCGGAACTCGTCACCAGAGTGACCTCCGCGCCAATTGCGTCGCGGTTGCTCTTGTGGCCAACCAACTTCATCAGAATCCAATGGTTTCGTGTTGCGGTTTCGTTGTGGAGGATGTGGACGGGCCCGTCGTTGGTGGTTACAACCGCGTCTAGGCGACCATCGTTATCCAGGTCGCCAATCGCCATCCCCCGCGAAACCCAAGCTTGGCGGAAGACGCTGCCTGATTGCGCGGAAACATCCACAAAACCGTGTCCAGTATTGCGGGCGAGCAGCATCGGTTCACGGTAACGCAGATTGGGATAATTCGCTTCGATGGTATCGAGATCGTGGCCTTGAGCGATGAGAAGATCCTTACGTCCATCATTGTCGTAGTCGAGGAAGCGGACTCCCCAGCCTGAATGGGCCAGCGTCATCTGGCCAATTCCCTGGGTTTGGCTCGCATAGGTGAACGAGCCGTCGCCATTGTTCTGGTAGAGAGCGTAGCGCTGATTCGCCAGGTCGGTTACCACGATGTCAGGCCAGCCATCGTTATTGTAGTCGGCGAAGTCCACGCCCATGCCGGCATAGGTACGGCCATCTATGTCGACCGCGACTTCGGAGGCAAGGCCGACGTCTTCGAAGGTGCCGTCCCCCTGATTGTGATAAAGGTATTCGCCCATGGAGTCATTGGCGACAAATAGATCGATATAGCCATCGCGATCATAGTCCGCGATCGCCACGCCCAGTCCCTTCCCTGGTTTGCCGAGGCCCACCTTCTGTGCGATCTGGGTGAACGTGCCATCTTTATTATTATGGTAGACAAGGGGAGAAATGGGCTTGAAGTAATCCGGATGACAATATGCCCGTGAACCTTCCTTGTGCTCACCGCACCAGATATCGTCAAAGTCCCAATCCAGATAACGGAGCACGACGAGATCCAAGAAACCATCGCCATCCAGATCCACCCATGCCGCGCTAGTTGACCAACCGCCACCTGCGACTCCGGCTTGCTGGGTCACGTCGGTGAAGGTGCCATTGCCGTTATTGTGGTAGAGCCTATTACCTCCGTACGCGGTTACAAAGAGATCCTCAAATCCGTCGTTGTCGAAGTCACCCACCGCGACACCCATCCCATACCCTGCTCCCTGGAGGCCAGACTTCTCTGTAACATCTTCGAACGTTCCGTCCGGCTTCTGATGATAGAGACGGTTCCAATACTGCGAATCAGTTTTCGGTGGGACTGTTCCCTTTGGGGTGGGGTCGGCTAATGGCGCGCCGTTTACAAAATAAATATCCAAGCGGCCGTCATTGTCATAGTCGAACAACGCGACCCCGGCTCCCATGGTTTCAAGAAGGTACTTTCTGGAGGTATGGGATGCGCGGTATTGAAAGTTCACGCCGAGCCGCTGCGTGACGTCAACAAAGGACTCCACACCGGATGAAGAGGCTGTGGCTGCTGTGGGCTGTTGTGCGGCGACCAATCGGCCCGAAGAGGCAGGCCAGCAGCACAACATTATGATGGGGACAACGCACCAATATTCGCGCGCGGCTTCAGGATTCACGGCTCAACGATTCCTTTGCCTTCTACAACGGTCACGATCCGATCGATCGCCGGAATTTTGATCTCCTCCTTCGCTGCGTCCGGCCAGGAGATTTCGACTTTATCAACTTTGGTGGCCGTGCCTAACCCAAAGTGCACACGCTGGTCCGAGCTGGAAGCGTAACTGCCCCCGCTGAAAACATCTCCGCGTTGACGGATACCTCCGGCGGTGACAAACACCTTGGCTCCGATCGCGTCCCGCGGGCTCTTCGGGCCGCCGACCAATTTTAACGTCACCCAATGATTGGAATTCTTGACGATATTCCGTAGAAGCACGGGGGTCGAATCCATCACGTTGAGCACCACGTCGATGTGGCCGTCATTGAACAGATCGCCCAAAGCCGCTCCCCGCGCGGAAACCACGACCGCCAGCCCGCTGCCAGTGGCCGGAGCGACCTCCTCGAACTTGGAGCCGTTCAAATTGCGAAACAACAACGGGCGCTGCGCCCAGGTTGTACCCCAGTCCTGTTTGTCCACACCGGGATAAACGTGCCCATTTGCAACAAAAAGGTCGAGCAGTCCGTCGTTGTCATAGTCCAGGAAACCCGTTCCCCAGCCGAGAAACGGAATTGACGCATTGGCGATTCCAGCTGAAAAGCTTACGTCAGTGAAGCTGGCGTCTCCGTCGTTGCGGTACAGCGTGTCGTAGTCGTCTGAAAAGTTCGTGATGCAAAAGTCCACCTTCCCGTCGCGGTTGTAGTCACCAACTGCAATTCCCATCGCCGCCTGTTCGCGTCCCTCGTCATTGAGAGCGAATCCCGAGAGGTAGCTGATATCCTCGAATGTCCCGTCACGCTTGTTGCGATAGAGGTACTTCGGTACGGAATCATTGGCCACCAGCAAATCAAGCCATCCGTCATCGTCCACGTCAACAAAAACCGACGCCAGACCGTAATAACCCCTGGGATCAGAAACGCCAGCCTTCGCACTCACGTCGGTAAAGGTCCCATCGCCGTTGTTATGAAACAAATGATCGCCCTCGCCGGGCAAGCCGCGCGGACCACACATCACATCGATCCCGCGAAACTGGCAGAAGCCGGGTGGCAGGTTTCCTTTGCCCGCGATGGGAGGATTGTCGGGGTCGAATTTCACATACCCCGGGACAAAGAGGTCTAGGAAACCATCGTGGTCGTAGTCGCCCCAGGTCGCGCCGGTCGACCATCCTCCCAGCGCAACTCCAGCCTTCTCTGCAACGTCGGTGAACGTCCCGTCGTGATTGTTGTGGTAGAGGCGGTTCTTGCCGAAATTGGATACATAGATATCGGGCCAACCATCGTTATCGTAATCGCCGACGACGACGCCAAAGCCCCAGCGCTCGTTGGCCACACCTGCCTTGTCGGTCACATCAGTGAAGGTGCCGTCGTGATTGTTGTGGAACAACATTGCCTTCGGCGGAGCCTCCTTGCCCTTCAGGGCGGGAAACGTTGAGCCGTTTAGCAGATAAATGTCGAGCCATCCATCATTGTCGTAGTCGAGCAGGGCCACACCGGAGCCAGGCGTCTCCAGAATCGTGCTTTTGTCGGGGGTACCAGACTTATGATGAAACTTATCCAGGCCAGCGGCACGTGTGATATCTGAGAAGATGACCGGAGCGTTATCCACAAAACCGCCCGCCGTAATGGGACGGGACAGCGCGTCTTTAACGGGAGCGTGCGCGATGCCAGTGCTCGTGCCGCTCTGCTGGCCCTGAGTCTGCGCCGGTTCGGTATTCTGTGCGGCGCCGGCGCCGACAAGCAGCGACAGACAGATGGTTCGGATGGTTACGAACCGGGCAATCAACCGGCAATGTAAAGCAAATTGGCTGGAAACCAACGATGGCATTAGGCACCGACTGCCCGGGTCTAGCATCTTCTCACACCGCCGGTTCCAATATCCAACCGGCTGGAAGTGTGTTTGTGGGGAGCTGCGCAGCGAATGTGCTTGCTCCAAGCTGAATGACGGCCAGGTCTTCAATGTCAAAGCGAAACCACGGCGTTCTGTCGGTATCTGGCCAACCGTCTTTTTCGAGTCCAAATCGCTGGAGAAGTACGGGTTTGATAATGGACGTCCACAATGCATAACACTTCTGCGTCGGGTGCAAGCCGTCTTCGACGAAAAGGTCGGCGCGGAGGTTACCCTGGGTGTCGAACATCGGAGAAGCGACATCGATGTACTGGACCCGGTCCTGCGTGCGTGAGAAATCCCGAATCATGTGGTTTGCTTCCTTCATTCTGGGCCACTCGTTCCAGCGCGACAGGGATGGCTTGATGGAAATAATGTAGATCCAAGCTTCGGGCAGCGCGGAATGAACGATTTGGACGAATACCCGGGCGTCATGAGCAACTGATTCCGGCGTCTTGGAAGACCCAGCCGCGAGGTCGTTGTCACCCTCATAAACCACGACCGCACGAGGGCGGTAGGCAATGACGATTCGTTTCGCGTATTGGTTAAGGTCAGAATACTGCGAGCCGCCAAACCCTCGATTGATGACATCGAGCGGCTTCATCTCATCAACCAGTGTTTCCCAGCGCGCGATACTAGAGGAGCCGGTGAAAACGATGCACCCCAATTTAGGAGGATTGATCTTGTCTTGCTCTTCAAACTTGCGGATCGAAGGTTCCCAATTCTGAGTCTGGGCAAGTGCCGTTGCGACCAAACAATATGTGCATCTGCCACCGCCCGCAAGACACAACGTAAGGACAATTAGTTGCGTGAGGGCCCTTCGTATTAGCTGCCTGCCTGGTTTGGCCACGAACTGTAGGCTATACCGGAAAAGCCAGAAACATCAACGCCTCGGCTGCATTTACCACTCGGCACCCATTCATTCCTACAGATTTGATAAAGCCATGTATCGGCTGGAGCGGCGGGTAGAAATGGGATGCTGGGCAAGTTAGGATCTTCCTGTTCTACCTGGGGTCACCAGGAATAACACACGAGCGCCTTCCGTGCGGGCCGCAATGGAGGAAACTCGTGGAGCTATTTAGGAAGAAGGATTCGAGATTTTGTTGGTATGACTTCAAATTGCGCGGCAAGCGATACCGAAGATCTACCAAAGAGAAGTGGCACTTCCACGTTGGGCCATTCACGGGAGCGGGGGCTGCCGTTTCAGAAAGAGTGGATCTTACAACGACTCGGTACACAGGTGGACGTACCCGCTTGGGAATTGGTCACCCTGCGCATTGAAGCCCTAAACACGTAGGCTCGGCTGCAATCGACTTCAAGCCCGGGTGACGTCAATTCCGAGTTTTTCGAAAGGCGCAATTGCTGAACCAGACGCGCCCGTATCCCTGAACTGCGATACATTGTGAAACCAAGAATCGCATGATACGATTGTCAATTCAACTAGAGATCATACTATATGATTGACATAGCATTAATCGCTCGCATATTATTCCCAGCAACGAAAGAAAACATCGGGTCCGACGACTTTCCAATCTGGTCAACGGTCCGACGGATCGTAGCAATCAATCAGGCGAAGTCCGAATCGTGACCAAATCTCGCAGGCGATTCGGGAGTGAAGGACCCCGATATAGTTTCGGGAATAGAAATCTTAAAGAACCTGCCCCTGGGCGGCCGCCGCGTCACCATCGATGCTGGCTGGTACGCCAGGGGAAAAGGAGAATTGAACCGGTTTGAACGA
>Ga0137391_10003951_pt1 | contig 11302 bp, 5 predicted proteins | sample 15con2h24BmetaG_FD_101399 | JGI IMG/M metagenome (GOLD analysis project Ga0137391, IMG submission 101399) | Vadose zone soil microbial communities from Angelo Coast Range Reserve, California, USA - 15con2h2.4B metaG | ecosystem: Environmental > Terrestrial > Soil > Vadose zone > Saprolite...
AGGTGCGTGCAGCGCTCGCCTGCCCGAGAGGGTCAGCATCCGCATCACGCGTTGGCGGAGTCGCTTGCCCAAGCATTCCCGACACAATGATGACGCGGTGCTCACCCGCTAACTTCCTGGGATGGGTTATCCGAAGCGGTACCTCTGGAAGCCCACAAGCCCCTGTTTTCACGGAGATAAGACCTGCGTTAAGCTGTCATCTCCACTTTGAGAACACGACCAAGTTGACAATGCCGGCACGACTGACCCGCTCCGTTGCAGGCTCATCATCACCCTGTGGTCCGCACCATGATCGCTGCCTTCGCCCCACCGCAGGCTATGTGAAGCGTTGGAGCGCCCTGTTCATCTCGTCCAGATCAAAGACGTCCGGATCAAACTCGCCCCCCACCCATTCCACCATCTCGTCATGCTCGGGGTGCTCTGGGTCGCGGAACGCTTCCAGCAAACGCGCGTAGCCCCAGATGCCACCACAATCCTCGGGAGGGCAGGCGCGTTTCCCCGTGAGGCAGAGCGGGTAGCGCTGCCCCGCTTCCCGCGGCAGGATTTTTTCGACGAGCAGCTCGTGTTCCCAGCTATCCCCGAAATCGTATTCATAGATCAACTTGTCCTTGACCCTGGAGACCACCTGATGCAAGGACACATTTGTCTCGTTTTTGACCTCAAAACCAAAGTCCGGATGGGGTGTGCCATAGTACATACCATGCGCCATGAACTGATGCAGATGGGCACCCTCCCACCCCATCACGATTTGGAGCACCCGGTGGAGCGTGGACAGACGGGTGTCGCTCGTGACCTGTATTCGACGCCAGATGGGGGGTTTACTGTCCCTGAGGGTGACTTTGAGCTGATAGACGGACAGGTCAGACGATAGTTTTGCTCGTGGCATAGGTGGTTTCCCGTATGATCAAAAGATGCCTGCGGCCTCGCGATCGCCGTCCAGGGGCGAGACATCATATGCTTCCCATTTGCAACGGGAAGGCATGTTCTGCCTTCTGTGGTCGGGGCATCGCACAGCTCAACGGCTTGATTGCATTGTGTATGCCAGAGTCATCGGCGCTCTGACCACCGCTCGCCCTGGGGGAAAGCGACTGATCGGGAACACCCGCCAGCGTATGTGGTGGTAGGACGTCCATCGGCGCTCATGCCATAGACCTGCCTACGCAGCAGGGCTTCGAGAAGCCAGACAATGGCAGGGTTGGAGACCATCATTCCCAAGAGCAGGCGGCGCGTCCGATGCAAGAAGATCCTAGCGTACTGGGGAGCGACATTGCAAAGCCGGTCTTGCATGTGATGGGCGTGGATACCACGGGAAAGGTGCTGGTGCGCAAACGGCTGTTTCTGCACCGAACCCCCCCTCAACGTTGTTTATGGAGTAGCAACGTGCGTAAACCTGTTGCAAAATAGGAAGCAATGGCAACTGATTTCTGCAACAGGTGGACCTATGGTACTGGGCTATGCACGGGTCTCAAAGGGCAAGGAGTAGGATACCCGCATGCAGGAGACGGCCTGACGCGCCGCCGGGGTCGAACGGCGGTGCACTGAGCGCCTCTCTGGCGGACGCTGGGAGCGCCCCGCGCTGCATCGGCTGCTCAATTAGCTCCGTCCGGGGGACGTGGTGGTCGCGTGGGTCGTGTTGTCAATGTGGACTGCTCACCAGACATTATCATCAGGTCGTAGGTCCATCACTCTGCATGTGGACGGTCAGTGTGCAACCATGCACTCCACATCGACAACATCACCTCACTTTCCTCTCCTCCTGCGGCGACATCACCTCCTACGCCCTGGTGACGGTCCCTATCGTCATGGGCTCGGGCACTAAGTGCACCGTCGAGTCCGGCAAGACTGGGCCGCCGCCGCATTCGCGGCGCAGAACGGGCATGACCTGCTCAGCAAACAGGTGCATCTGCTCTTCAACCTCCTCTGTCCTATACCCCCCGCCTTCAAACCACGCCGTGAAGAAAAAGTCCTCGTAGCTGCAGGTCTGTTTGATACGCAGGATCTGCTCGACCACTTGGTCTGGCGTGCCAACGATCGCGATGCCCTTCTGCATGATCAGGTCCGCGGTAATCTTCATGTGCAGGTCGTACATCGGTTCGCCGAGGTCCGACAGCACCGCCGCAAAGCCGAAGGGGCCGTAATAGTCCCACTGCTGTTCAAGTGCGTACTTGTAGCGCTGCAGGTCCTGCTGCCCATTGCGGCGTGGCAGGAGGTGCACGTAGCGGCAGCAGCCAAAGCCCCGGTGCTTCTGGGCATCCCAGCCAAACTTCCAGGCGCCGCGCTGCAGCCGGTCTGGCCAGTTGTTCTTGGCTGCTTCCTCGTAGAAAATCTCCATGTTGCGCTTCAGGCGTGACGTCGGCTCTGGCACTGTAAAGGCGTTGAGCGCATGGCGCGCCGCCCAGCGGATCGAGCGTTCGCTGGTCACAGACTCCCACATCTGCGGGTGCGGTTTCTGCACCGGCTGCGGGAACACACTGATTTCTTTCAATGTCGTTGTGGCTGCCATGATCGGACTGCCCATCGCGTACATATCGGGCTGGCCGACCTGCAGCACCTCTTCCACCGTGCGACCAGCCTGTGGCAGGCTGAAGTAGGCCATGGTCGCCTTGTGGTGCCACTTGGTGTAGGAGGGCGGGATGGAGAAGAACTCCCCGTGGTGCGAGAAGGAGGGCTGGGTCCAGGCCTTCATGATGATCTCATAGGCCTCGTGATAATAGGCGCGGTTCCGCTCCTGGTCCTGGATGGTGGCGCCATAGGGACGGCCAAAGACCTCGGCTTCGCGCGGCTGATAGCCACGACCGATGCCCAGCTCAAGCCTCCCGCCACTGATCACGTCCAGCATCGCCGCCTGCTCCGCCACCCGAATGGGGTGCCACCAGGGGAGGATATTGGCCATCTGCCCGAGGCGTATACGCTTCGTGTGGGCCGCAATGGCCGTCTCGACCAATAGTGGGCTGGGGCTGAACTCCGGTCCCTCCGGCATGAAGTGGTGCTCGGTCATGAACCAGTAGTCGAAGCCGAGTTGCTCAGCCAGGATGCCCTGCCGCACCTGGCTGACGAGCACACGTTGATAACTTTGATGGACCTCTTCCAGAGAACCGTTGTTGACCACCACATCCTGCGGTGTGGTGATGGCTGGGAGATCTGAAGCCCCATTGTGAAACACGCCGATCTCGATCATGCGATCCTCCTTCCCTCCGCACCCGGTCGTAGTACAGAGGTCATCCTGGAGACAAGCACTGCTTCATCAGCCTTTGCATACACAGGCTGCGTATGGAGGGATGTTCTGCAAGAGCATTCCCTGTGTCGCCCTCCCCCTTTGTGATCATCTGCCCCTTCACGTCCCCATCAATGCCGCTGCGCCTCATACCCCAAGACCAAGCGAGGGAAGGACCGTCTGCGCAATCTCCTCCAGTTTGGCCAGGGCCTCCTGCTCCCCCGCGGTCTCCAGCGCGATGAGCGCGGCGTCCGCCCCCGCTTCCTCTAACGCCTGGATCGCTTTCGGGTCAGGGGGCGCAAAACAGGCCACGACCTGGATGGAACGCGGATCCCGCCCGGCTTGGACTGCCAGTGCGTTGAGGGTCTCGCGGCCATGCTTCATCTCCTCAAGACTGACACCGACAGGCATCCAGCCATCGCCCCACGCCACGATCCGTTGGAAGACATGGCGGGACGTAATCGAACCAAGGATGATGGGCGGATGCGGCTTCTGGGCCGGCTTCGGGAACGAGCGGACGGGGGGAAAGGCATAATACCTCCCGTGGTACGCGGCCTCCTCCTGCGTCCAGAGTGCCTGCATCGCCATGATGGCCTCCTGGGTCTGCGTCCAGCGGTGCGCGAAGTCGCCCCCCATGATCTCCGTCTCTTCCTTGAGCCAGCCGGCCCCTATGCCAAAGAGAAACCGGCCACCCGAGAAGTGATCAAGCGTGGCTATCTCCTTGGCGAGGAGGAGCGGGTTGCGCTCCGGGACCAGACAAATCCCTGTCCCGAGCTTGATGGTCTTCGTCACTGCGGAGGCCCGTGCCAGCCCCACGAAGGGGTCGATGAGATCCGCGTAGAACGCGGGGATGGGACCGCCCAGGGGAAAGGGCGTGACGGTCGTCACAGGCATGATCGGGTGCTCCGGGAGCCACAAGGAATCAAACCCCAACTCCTCAGCCCGCTTCGCCAGGATAGCCGGATCGATAGCATAGGCGGTAGAGAGATAATGAAAAAGCCCAACTTTCATCGTCGCCTCCTTGTATGAACACCTCGAGAGACCTGCCATGGGCAACCTGGCACGTCACGGCCAGCACGGACGACTCGACCCCCCCTCGCCTGTGCCATGCATGCGGAAGATCCATGAGGCATGCGCTGGTCCGTCAGTGGTGGAAAAAGCCCAATACGCAACGAGCACCAAACCATCGGTAACGATATCCAAACCATCGTCTGTATCGGGCCGAGTTCAGCCATGCTTCCCCCCCTTCATCCTGGGGGAAGACCCATAGGCGCCAGGATAAGTGTAAGGCATTGAAAGAAGTGGCATATTGCATGGTGTCATAGTCTCCTCATCCGACAAGGAGTCACCCATGCAGATGCCACCCCCAGATCCAGATACTCTTTTTGAAGACCTGTTGCAAGACCTCCCGGCGGAGACGACGGCGATGGCGCGAGAATTCAAGGCTTTTGTGCGAGCGAATTGGTCTTATATTACCACCGGTCAAAAAACCAGCCAAAACCACATTCCATCGCTTTTAGTGGTGGCTCATATTGGATTCCAGGGTCGTGGACTTGACGATGTCGTACAATCCGATTTTTGTCACGGTCGCTTCCTTAAAGCTCTTATTTTTCAATGGTCTTAAAAATTAGTTACGATTCGTGGACCACATGGAAGCCTAAGACCCCGGAATCCAATAAGAGCGTTGTCTGGTCGTTGCGACTCGGTGCGATTTGCACCCGAGCCAAACTGAAGCTGAGAATTCATCAGACGATTTCAAGGTGACAAAGCACTAGCGTGCTGGGAGTGCTTTCAGCCACGCTCAAGGCCGGCAAGCCTCAAAGGTGCTGCCCAGTCTTGCCATCGGACGTCCTCTCAACGCCCCGCTGGCGACGGCGCTGGCCCGTGGACGAGCTCGTGCACCTCGTACACCCGGCCGTTGGCGATCACACGCTTGACTTTGTAGGCGTTGGCGATGTGCGCGAGCGGATTGCCGTCGACCAACACGAGGTCGGCGAGTTTGCCCGCCTCGATCGTGCCGCCGTTCAAGCCGAGCGCCTGGGCGGGATGGACCGTCGCTGTCCTCAGCGCCTCGTAATTGGACATGCCCGCCATCACGTACGCCCGCAGCTCGCCATGCAGATTGATCCCGTTCGGGCTGTCGGTGCCCGCGACGACGAGACCGCCCGCGTGCATCACGTCCAGCACCATCCTGCCGCTCCCGCCGGTCGGATCGCCCCCACCCCCGCCGCGGCCGCCCGCCGCGACCCGCTGCTGCATCCACGCAGGATACAACGTGAACCGGGGATCGCGTTGCAAGTCGGCGTCGTCCTCGAAGAGCTGCCGCACCCCGCCGCCCGAGATCGTCGGACAGAACATGCGGCCACTCTGCCCGAACACCTGCACGACGTCCTCATAGGCGCGCTGCAGCGTCGCCATCTTCGGGGAATACCCGCGGCGACTGGTCGCCGCCGTGTGCTCGGTGCTATCGACGCCCACCAGCGCCGCCGGATAGATCTCATGCGTGGCGACGGGGATGCCGAGGCTGTGCGCAAACTCTACCATGCGCTTCTGTTGGAGGTCGGGCAGCCGGACGTAGCTTTTGAGCAGATCGTACTGCAACACCTTGGCGCGCTGAAGCTCCATCTCGAACTGTGCGGGGGTTGAGAGCGCAATCCCCATCTTGTAGTAGACACGCTGCCACTCCATCAGATACCCAGTGCCGTAGACGCGTGGCCCCGGACGCACGCCGGCCTCGTTGGCTTCCCGCTCTTCCACGGCTTCGTATGGCGTGTTGCCCGGGCTGCGTACGGTCGTGATGCCGAACGCGAGCCACGCGCGCCCCTGCGCTTCCCCGAAGTCCGGCTGCAGATGGGAATGGAACTCCGTCAGCCCCGGCATCACCGTGAGGTGCGACGCGTCGATGACCTGGCCGCCAGCGTGATGGCGGTCCGCGTGTGGCTCGACACTGTGGATCATGTTGCCCTCGATCGTGATGTCGACCTGCGATTGCGTCACCGGGCTTGTCATGTCGACGAGCATACCGGCGTGCACGACGAGACGCCCAGTGGGAATGGCGGGCGTGTACTGCAGATCGAGTGGTACGGTGCGCGTCTCGCCCGTCTCGAGGTCGATGATTCGCAGCTGGTCCAGCGCTTGATAGAGGATATGCCGCGAATCGCCCTGCCAACTCGGTGCATGCGCGCTTTCGATGGTGACATGGCGCGGTGGCCCCAGCGGGGCCCCGGCCGGGGAGACCGGCCACACGGCGAGGACGCCTTCGTAGATTGCCGCCATCTTCGTGCCGTCCGGCGACCACACCGGCCCGCACCCGCCACGCGAGTCGATGGACAGCATCGGCACCGGCGCGTACCACGTGTCGTCGCCGCCAGCAGCAGACAGCGTCAGCACCTGGTTCGTGCCCTCACGGAAGCGCCGGCTCGACGGCGCCAGGGCCGCGAGCGCGAGGCGCGTCCCGTCGGGCGACCAGGTCGGCGTCCCCGGCTGCGCCAGCGTCTCGTGCACGGTCGTCACCGTGCCGCTGGCGACGTCCAGGACCGCGATCTCTGCGACGCGCCACATGCCCGTGACGGTGAAGAACGCGAGGCGGGTGCCGTCGGGCGACCACGTGGCGCCCTGCGGCTGCGTCGTCAGGTGCGTGACTTGCCGGCTGCGCCCACTCGGCATGTCGCGAATCCAGAGCTGCAGGTGCGCGCTGTCCTTGTCCGAGGAGTAGGCCAGCTGCGTGCCGTCGGGTGACCACGCGGGGTCGGTGTCGAGGGCCTGGTCGTGGGTGAGGTTCACCGGCGTGCCGCCGACCGGCATGACGTAGATGTCCCCGACCGCCGCAAACGCGATCTGTTGCCCATCGGGCGAGAGCACGGGCCGGACGATCCCCAGCACCTGGCGCGGCGCGGTCGACGTGAAGTCGCGTGTCCGTGGCACATAGGCGGTGTGCGCCCGCGTCACGGGCAGCGTCGCGGTGAAGGGGATCGTCTGCGCGTCTCCGCCGCTGAGGGCGCGCTTCCGGATGTGGCCGTCAGCCACGTAGAAAAAGTCGGTGGGCCCGGCCCACGACGCGCGGAACGCGAAGACATTCTCGCGGCCTGTCAGCCCCTGCCCCTCCGCCTCGAAGCGGCTCTGCCCGGAGGCGGTGACGTGATACAGGAGCTGCCCCCCAGGCCCCCAGGACGGCGCGTCGACGCGGCCGCTGGCGCTCACCACCTTGCGCTCCGTGCCGTTGGCCACGTGCACCGCCCACACGGCCTGCCCGTTGTCGCGCGTCGACGCAAAGGCGATCTCTTGATCGTCAGGCGACCAGGTCGGCATGGAGTCCTCTGACGGCCCCTTGGTCACCTGGCGCACCTGGCCGCTCCGCCTCTCGAGGACCCAGATGTGATAGTGGCTGCCCAGGGGATCGCCGCGATCAGAGGCGAACGCGAGCTGCGTGCCGTCGTGCGACCAGACCGGCTCGCGGTCATCGAACGGCCCCCACGTCACTTGGTGCAGCTGCGAGCCATCCGGCGCGACCGCCCAGAGGTGGTAGCCACCGTCCCGATAGCTGAAGAAGGTGATCCACGTGCCGTCGGGGGACCAGGCCGGCTGGCGCGCATCGTTGAAAGGGTCCGTGAGGCGTGTGGCCAGGCCGCCGGTGACCGGCAGGAGCCAGATACTCCCCTGCAGATCCAGAGCGAGCGTCTGGCCGTCCGGCGAGACCGCCACCGCCATCGAGGTGCCCTCATGGACGAGCACGTCGATGGACGCCGCCTCCGATGGTGTACCGGCGCGTGCGGCGGCGTTGAGAGCGACGACCACACTGACAAACGCGAGCAGGAGCGTCCTGCAACTCATGGGTGTCCTCCAAGCGAGAGAGGATGACGCGGCATGCGCCCATGCTGCCACAAACCTTGCGGGCTTCTTCCCCCCGCCTGCGGCGGGTGCGGGTGCCGACACCACGGTGGTGCTGCGTGAGGCATGCCCAGTCCCGTCCTTCGCGGGTTGCCTGTCAGCAGCGTCCGCCACAGGGGTCATCCATGTCGCGCTTGGCGCGCCCTCATGGCGGTGATCGCCAGCCCATGGGCGGTTGATGCCGCGAGGATCACCAGCGCGTTATGGTGGATTACGGCTGCTGGCATCGTGCCAGATCCTCGGTCCGGGTCGTGTAGATCACACACTGTCTCGGAGTGTGTAGGAGGTTGAAGTTGGTATATAGGTGCACGAATAGGCCTCCATGAGGCTCGCCTCTTGGCACGTACTTGGCGCAGTAGCGAAGAGGGGATGCATAGCTCCTCAGCCAGTTTTTACGCGCGACCCATGGTGATACACTGAGCGAAACGTTGTCGTTTTGACCTTGCGAGCTTGGTGGGCCACGAGACCCGTGTCATACACCACGGCCAGGACCCGGCCTACGACCACGAGACCCACAATGACTTGAGGCCACGCAGGCTTAACAGCGTTTGGTATTCCAGCCGCTCTGGAGCCACACGGAAGGGAGCAAACCGCTGCGTGATGGCCCGAAAGGCCTCTTGGCCCTCCAGCCTGGCGAGGTTCGCGCCCAGACAATGATGGATACCACCGCCAAACGCCACATGGGGATTGGGGTCACGGGTGATATCAAAGGTGTCCGGGTCGGCGAACTGCCGGGGGTCCCGATTCGCCGCCGAGAGGACCAACAGGACCCGCTCCCCTTGGCGGATGGTTTTCCCATGGATCTCGACCGCCGCCGCCGCAATGCGGGGCGCGCGCTTGACCGGGGCATCATAGCGCAGGACCTCCTCCGTGGCACACGGGATGCGCGTCGCATCCCGTTGCAGCTGGGCCCAGTGGTCCGGGTGGCGGAGGAGGGCCAGGATGCCATTCCCGATGAGGTTGATCGTCGTCTGATGGCCGGCGACGAGCAGGAGGAGGGTGTTCCCCAGCACCTCGTCCCGCGACAGGCTCCCGTCCTTCTCCCCTGTGGCCAGCACGGAGAGGAGGTCCTCCCGCGGGCTGGTGAGCCGCTCCTCCACTAAGGGCGTGATATACGCCACCAGCGTGGTAATCGCGTGGTGGACCGCCTGGTTCCGGTCCGGGTTTTCCTGGTCGAGCGCGAGCAGATGCCGCGACAGCTGCCGGATGAACTCGCGATCCTGCTGGGGCAGGCCGAGCCATTGGGCGATCACCAACACCGGGAGGGGTGCTGCAAAGTCCTGCAACACCTCCATGCGGCCCCGGTCTTCGACCTCGGCCAGCAACGCGTGGACGACCTCCTGGACGATCGCGCGGAATCGCCCGGCGATGTACTTGGGATTGAAATGGGAGTGGACGACTCGCCGCATCCGGAGATGGTCTGGGGCATCGCGCCGGAGGAACCAATGACTTAAGTAGTGTGTATTGAACTCATAGAGTGCCTGGTCCGTCTCCAAGATCGGGGGCAAAGGGGGACGCGGGTCGCGGAGAAAAATCTCCGACGAGAACACCTCCGGGTGGCGGAGCGCCCACACGACGTCGTCATACCGGGTGAGCACCCACGTTTCATAGAGCGGGTTCCAGTGGATCGGGTCCTCCTCTCTGAGCCGCCCGTAATAGGTGTAGGGATCAGCGATCGCCTCCGGTCCAAGCAAATCCTCATGCATGACGCGCATACGACCTCCCATAGCGTGTGAAGTCCCTGCAAGGGTTCAGCCTGCTCTGTCCTGCACTGTCCCTGGCAGAGTGCGCTTGCCACTCTGCCCAGGGCTGTGCAGGGCACGCCCTGCCAGGGCCGGGGCTGCACCTGCTGCAGCAGCGACGGGAGCCGGCCGTCGCACGTCTTGCCCTTGCTGGAGGACACCGCCTGGCATCTCCCCCGAGCGCTCCGGCCCCCAGGCATGCAGGGCCGGGGCGCCAGAGTGATTGCATGGCTAGGCCATCTTGCCCAATCGTCCGAGCACGCATCCTGTCCCGACGGACCATCACGAGCATGGCTGACGGCAACGTGGGTGCTGCACCAGTCTACCACGAAATCTGATGGAAGGTATCAAATTCCACGACCCCGGAATCCAGTAAGAGCGTCGAATGTTTTGACCAAACGGCCGGCAGGCATCCCGCGTCACGCCTCGTGCGCGCGAGTGCGGGACAGCCTGCCCCAGCAGCGGGCCGCTCCCGCTGTGCGAGCAAAGCCTGCAGGGGCTGAGGGCAGACCAAGCGCCATAGCCCCAGCGCCAGCGTCTCTGCGACAGCGCTAGGCTACGTAACCAATGGTGTTAGCTTCTGCACTGGTTGCGCGTTTTTCGTAGTGTAGACGCCTCTCGCATGGGCCAAGGTGGAAGGCAACAGCGGCATACGAAGGTGAGGCGGTCAGAAAAAGGTGTGGGATGGCGTCGCAGCATAGGGGATGAGACTGTGCCTGAGCGCCATGGTATTTGGCCCGTATGTGCGTGATGCCCAGACCGCACGACTGTCTATGTTCTCCCACTACTTCAAGAGGGTAGCGCGATTTCCAAAACTCGCAACCAGTTCCCTCCATGAGCTCTTCTTGATTCAAAAAGCGGCATAAAGGTAGAACGAAGACTGAGTTACACGAAACAGAACTTGTGCCGAGTTGCCCCAATGGGCATCACGAGCCCTCCTTCTGTCTGCTTCGCCTGTGACGGTGTTGGAACGACCGTCAGCCGTGTAACCCAAGTTGGGTACGAGCCCGGTCGATATACTTCTGCTGCTTGAGCCCCGATCCCTGGCTCTGCTCACGCCGCTCCATGTCATCCAACAGCGCCATCACCATGGCCCGGCCATCCGCATCTTGCACCGCTTCCCTGGGCGTTTGGTCACCCAGCGCCGGCAGCGGCGTGTCCACCCAGTTTCTCCAATGCGCGTCCAGCATCTGCTCCACTTCCTGTTGAACCTTGGGATGCGCTTTGAAGCGGGCCATCTCGTCCTCGTCCTGGCGTCTGGGCTTCCGTTCGGATTCCCGCAGCATCGCGCTGACCGATTGAATATCTGTAGCTTTGTAGCGGACATGACTCTTCAATCGATCTTCAATTTCCGCTCGGATGCGATCGGCCCGGTTTTTGGAGTTGACCGAGGCCACCAGCTGATGGCCCACAATGCGGATATGGCCCAAGACCGTGTGCTCGAACGCCGATACTGTCG
>Ga0137391_10003958_pt1 | contig 11295 bp, 10 predicted proteins | sample 15con2h24BmetaG_FD_101399 | JGI IMG/M metagenome (GOLD analysis project Ga0137391, IMG submission 101399) | Vadose zone soil microbial communities from Angelo Coast Range Reserve, California, USA - 15con2h2.4B metaG | ecosystem: Environmental > Terrestrial > Soil > Vadose zone > Saprolite...
AACGATCACCGGCGTGGCGAGTGGGTTCGATGTCAGCATCGCGCTGGAATCCCGCACGCTTCCCGAAAAGCTCAGAAATAATTCAGTCGAAATCGTGCGCTGGTAGTAGATCTGCCCGCTCGTCTCGGCGTTCTGGATATCCTGCCGCTGGCCGGCTTGCTGCTGCACGAGCTCGTTCGGCACGAGGAAGCGGACGACATTGTGCATCACGCTCACGCGCAACCGGTCGCTCGTCGAAAAATCCCGTTCGTAGGAAGCCGAGAACCCCGCGGCATTTCCCCGGTTCGTGTAATTCGCCAGCACCGGGGGATCGAGATAACGGTCAGTGTGAAATCCCTCGCCACTCACAGAGAACCGATCTGCTCCCCGCGCATAGGAAGTTCCTGCCGCGCTGTTCAGCGTGGAGAAACTTCCGCCGCCCGCGTCGAGCCGCCCGTGCCATCCCGCCTGCACATCTTTTTTGGTTGTGACTTCGACGATGCCGCCCAGTTTCCGCCCGTATTCGGCGGGAAAACTTGCCGTCAGCACGCGCAACGACTCCACTTCGCCCGCATCAAACGAAGGCGCGAACGCCGGCGAGCGATTCTGCGTCAGTGGCAGCCCATCCACCACGAATTGCACGTCGTATTCTGAGCCTCGCGGGTGAAGCACGCCGTTGGCTTCATACACCCATCCCGGCTCTTCGGACACCAGGTCCAGCAGCTCGCGCCCGGGTTGCGCTGCGCCATGATCCTCGATCGTTTGCCGCCCGATGGAGTACAGCGCTCCCGTTGCATTGGGATCGACCAGCGTCGCGGAATCATTCACCTCTACCTGTGTCGTCACCGACGCAACGCCCAGCGTCACAGTCACGCGCACCGGCACTTCGGAGCGTATTTCGACCAAATCGCTCCATGGCGCGAATCCTTCCGCCTGCAAACTCAGCCGGTAAACTCCAAACGGAAGATCCTGCGCAACGTAGCGCCCATCGGGCCCCGCTGCAAAAGTCCTCCGAAACCCATTGGCCTCGCTGACCAGCTCCCCGTCAGGCGACACTGCGGTCCCGTGCGGGTCATGCACTTCAAGAAGCAGTTCGCCTCGCACTCGCTGCGCCCGCGCACTCACCGCGCACAAACAGAAAAGTGCGGCGATTCCGACAGCACGCATTGATTTCCGGGGAAACATTTCTATCGGTTGCTCTTGTTGGCCATCTCAAGCCGTTGTGTTTGCATCTTTGCTTCTGAACAGCCCCATCCGGCGCATTGTTTCACCTTAGCATGGACTGTATTTCACTCTACAGTCGCGGCTGGCATCGCTTGCAAAATGCCAATACGGTCGGCCGGCCTGCCGTGCTTGCCGTCTCTCCAGCGTTCCGGCAGAATACGTTTGTCCCGGGTGTAACTTTCATGGATACCCGCTCCGACTCCACCAATCCGCTCTTCACCATCGGCCATTCAAATCTCGAACTCGAGGTTTTTCTCGCCGTCCTTGCGCAGCATCGTGTCGAGACGCTGGGCGACGTCCGCAGCCGCCCCGCCAGTTTTCGTTTTCCTCAATTCAATCGCGAGCCGCTTGTGGCAGGTCTTTCTTCAGCCGGCATTCGTTACGAATTTCTCGGAGAAACTTTGGGCGGTCGGCCTGCTGACCCGCGCGTCTACCGCGAAGACGGCCTCGTGGATTACGCCGCGCGCCGCCGCGCCCCGGATTTCGCCGAAGGCATCGAGCGTGTTCTCGCCCTCTCCCGGAGCAGCGTCACCGCCCTCATGTGCGCCGAAGAAGATCCGCTGCAATGCCATCGCTTCCTGATGATCTGCCCCGCGCTCCTCGAACGCGGAGCCACGCCCGCGCACATTCGGCGTGGCAGCGTCCTAGAATCCCAACGCGACGCCGAGGATCGCCTCCTCGTTCTCCATGGATTCGACGATGTCACCAGCACTTCGCTTTTCGTCTCCGGGCGCGAAGCTGCGCTCCGGGACGCACTCGTGCTTCAGTCGAAGGACTTTGCCTTCCGCGCTTCTCCCGAAGCTGCCGAATATTTCTGAACTTTATGCAACGTCTCCTCTGCACCATCGGCTTCACGGGAAAAACCGCCGAGGAATTCTTCACTCTGCTCTCGGACGCCGGCGTCCAGCAAGTCATTGACGTTCGCCAGAATCGGAGCGGCCAGCTCTCGGGTTTCTCCAAGCACCCGGACCTCTCCTTCTTTCTTCGAAGAATTGCCGGAATTGAATACTTGCATGAGCCGCTGCTTGCCCCTCCGCCGGAGATCCTCAAGACCTATCGCCGCACGAAAGATTGGCTCTCCTATGAAGCGGCTTTTCTCGCGGCGATGAAAGAGCGCGGTGTCCCCGCAAGCCTCGACACGTCCTCGTGGTCTCCCAAAGTCTCTCTACTCTGCTCCGAACCCGGCCCGGAGAAATGCCATCGCCGCCTCGTCGCCGATCTTCTCGCCGCCCTCTGGCGTGAGCGAGGCGACGCCGTCGAAATCCGCCATCTCATTTCGTCGCGCCAAAAGCCCGCAAAGCCCCGACGCAAGTCAGTACGCGTTGCCTCATGACCAAACTGCTCATTACCGAAATCACGCGTATGGGCCCGGCCTTTTGCGTCATCGGCCTCCAGCGCGAAAACGAAAAGATTCACTCGATCCGGCCCGTGCCTTCCTCGGCAAACGGCTGGATGTATTTTCCTCATCAACGCGGCGACATCCTGGAGTTTTCTCTCGCGCCATTTCCCGGCGCGAAACCGCACATCGAAGACCGCATCTCCACGCGAACCTTCCAGAAATCCTCCGCGTTAGCCGAGGCCGAAATCGTCCCCTATCTTCGCCGCGCGGAACTCGCCCGCTCCCTGTCCGAACTTTTCGGCTGCAAGATCCATGAAAACAAAAAAGGCAGCGGCCTTTACGCCACGCCATCGGAAGCCCAGCGCTCCATTTGCGGCTGCGAAACGCAGAATCTTCGCATCGAGCTCTGCGCGAACGAATTGCGCGCCTGCCACGTGCTCCCCTCCGGCGAAGTCCTCCGCGATCTTCCAGTCGTTGATCACGACTGGCGCAATTTTGTGGACGCCGCGCTCGCCCCGATCCGCGGCGCGAATCGCCTTCCGCGCCTCGAACGCTTCCTGAATTCCCACTTCCAGTACAAGATCATGTCCTGCCCGCATCATTTCATCCGCCTCGGCCTCACGCGGCCTTATCACGAACTCTGCTGGCTGATGCTGGATACGCTTTTCCCGCTTCCACGGCAGGAGTGGCTCGGGGAATTTTGATGAACAATTCCCGATTCCCGCTCTCTTCGAAAAAAGATTCCCCGCGTCGGCTGGTCGAAGACTGCTTCCGCCGCGAAGCCGGCTCCGCGGCGGCGATTCCCAGTGATACTGTCGATCTCGTTGAGGCCGGAATACTCGATTCCATGGCTTGGGTAAGTTTTCTGCGCGCTGTCGAAACTGCCAGCGGCGTTTCCGATCTGGGTGCCGGCCTCAACGAGCGTTCCGCGAGTCTTGGAGAAGTTCTTGCGGCATTGCAGAATTCCACCTCTGAAATTTCCAACGTAGACGACGTTAGCTTAAACCAGAAAATCTCTTCTTCACCTGGGCAGGCTATGCTGACCGGCTCATCCGCGGTGCTAGGCGCGCGCTTGCTGCCCTCCGAAGAAGTCGATCGCGCCTTCGGCATGCCTGCGGGAAAACTCCGCAGCCGTGCTGGCATCGAATCGCTTTCCTATGTCGCCGACGGGGAAAACGAAATCACCCTCGGTGCAAGAGCAGCGCAGGAAGCGTTGCGCGCTGCCTTCTGCGGTGCGCAACAACTGGATTGGATTGTCGCAACCAGCGAAACGCATCACGATTACCCTTCGCTTTCGGCCCAGCTCCATTCTCGATTGCTCGTCCGCGAAAATTGCGGCGCCCTGGATACCGGTGGCGCCTGCGTCGGTTTGCTCAATGCACTGGTGATTGCGCAATCGATGATTGGATCGGGACAAGCACAGACCGTCGCCGTCGTCACCGCCGACGTCCACAGCCGAACACTCACGCCCGGCCGAGTGGCCGGTGAATTTGGAGGTTTGTTTGGCGACGGCGCCAGCGCTTTTGTCCTTCGAAACGCCGCTCGTAAGGATTCCAGCGAAGGCTATCGCCTCGGTGAATTCCTCTTCGGCTGCGCGGGCCAGTACGCTGCCGCCATCCAGATCAGCGATACGAAGGATGGCAGCCTAAACGTTCAGTTTGACGGCGAAGCCCTTTCTCGCGCCGCAATTACCCGCATGGAAAAAGTTCTTGCCGCCGTCGAGTTGCGAAGCGGCATCCCGCGCACCTCCGTCGGCGGTTTTGCGACGCACCAACCGAACCCCCGCCTCGTGGCCCTGCTCGCCAAGCAGTGCGGCGTTTCCCCCAGCACTTTTCCGCCGATCGCGCGAGTTTCCGGCAATCTCGGTTCATCCACGTGCGGCGCGGCCCTGCATGAAGCCTTGCGGAATGCTTCGAAGCAACCGCGCCACGATCGTCGGCCGATTTTTCTTGCCTCGCTCGGTCCTGGCCTTCTGTTCGGCGGCGGCTGGCTCACTCCCCACGATTGAGCTGTCTCTCCTGCATAATGATCGAAGTAGAAACCAAAACACGTGTGCCACTTCCACAAACCTCACGTCTCCGGGCCAAGAACTGAAAAACCGAACACCAAAAACTAAGAACTAAGAACTAAGAACTAAGAACTGAAAACTAAGAACTGAAAACTGAAAACTGAAAACTCTCTCCTCACGGTCCAGGCCGCGTCCGAGCCGTGAAACTGACGTCCACCGCAGGCACCACGCATCCTTGCAGCGGCGGCCAGCCTGGATCGCTGACCGTATTCCGGCACAGCGAGACAATCGCGTTATTGTACTGCGAAGGATCCACCGCGCCATTCAGCGCTTCCGCATAAACACTGTAGCTGTGCCCCACTGCCAGACCATCGATCTGATAATTGCCGTCAAATTGCGTGGGGCCCGGAGCCGCGCAACTCCAGCCGCCAAGCACTGCCCCAATCACCGCGCCGCTCGCCGCATCCATGGCGACCACTTGCGCTCCGAAGATTCCCGTCACTCCCGGAGGCGACGCAGGCAACGCCAGTGCATTTGCCGGAACAATCCGTCCAACGATCGATCCCACGTGCACCGTATCGGCTGGGTCGGGATAGAGAACGCGCAATCCCGTCCGGTCATCGTCGCCCAGCGGCGCATCGGGCTGCTGCGTTGTTGGCCGCATTCCGCTGAATGTGCCGGGCGCCGGCGCAAAGGGAAACATGATCGCGCTCCAAACCGCAGAATGGCTGAAGCCAAGAAAGTGCCCGAGTTCGTGAGTCAGCACCGATTCGAGATCATAGGCTGTTGGAGTTGCCGCCAGCGCTTGCGGTGTCGCAAATGCCGTCCGCGAATCGCTCGGGTTGAAATAAATGTCCGCGTCGAGAATTTGCCCCAACTGGGTTGAAACGGCGCTGCTGCCCACCTGAACTCCGAGGCGGTCCGTTGTGATCACACGTGTGAATGCCAGCACACCGGGTGTAAAGGCCATGTCCGCCTGATCAAAACAAATTGAATTCAGGCCGTCTGGACTACAAGCGTTCTGCGTCGCCGTCCGCGTCAGCGCCGTAAGTGTTGCCGGAACGAGTGTCGTCCCGTTCACGCCGGTCCACACCGCCAGCGTTTGTGCAATCACCTGTTCGATCTCTGTCAGTCGCCCGCTCGCAGTCTGGTTCTGCGTCACGATGGTTACTGGGCTCGTATTCAACGCGGTGCTCCATCGAACAGCGATGCTCCCCGCCGCAGTCAGCTGATGCGTCCGCACAGGGCAGGCCGACCCGCCCGATATCGCCGCCGGCTGCCGGACATCCGGCACGATCATGTCGAACGAATAGGCTTGCGCCATCGGCGCAAAACAAATCGCGTAAAACAAAGCGAAAGCACTCGTGCCGATTTTCTTGACCGTCCCTTTCATCACCTTTCTCCTCACGCTCTTCTGGGACAGTTGCCGTCCCGCGAACTGCATTGTTCCCTCTCTTCTTTCTCTGTAGCCTCTGTGAACTCTGTGCTGAAATTCTTTCATCCCCGCTTGCTCATCCCCGCCATAGCCGAGGCAATATCCCTCAAGGCGTTTTTTCCTCCAGCGCTTTCCGCAGTTTCAATTGAAAAATCGCCACCGGTAGGTTGCGAATCCCGCCATGCCGGAACCGGCGCGTTCGAGGATCGAACACCGGCGCCGCCGCTGAATCTTGCGTTACTCGTTCCACGCCTGTCCGTGGGTCCCGGGCGATTCGAAACGTACCCTGCGACCACCCCAGCACGCGGAACGGTTCGCCTTCGCGCCCCCAAAGGAACACGTAAGCTTCTTCGCCCGGACGAAACGCCGGCACTCCCGCGATTCGTGAATGCAGATTTCCAATGCGGCCGCCGAGCATTCGCACGCTGACCACGCCAGGAAGCATGCCCTTGTTCAGCTCCACAGTTTCAAAGCGCGTCTCCGTCCAGATCTCTCCGTTTTCCCAGCGGCTTTCCACTCCGATGCACCGGAGCCGCGCCACTGCCGTCGCTTGATTCGCGAGTTCTTCGAATCGTAGACGTGAAAGTGTCGTTGCGTTCGCCGCCACGGCAAGCAACGCTAGACCCGCAAAGAACAAAATCCACAAGAATCGCCGCCGTTGTACAAAGCTCATTTCAATACACCTCCAGCACGCCGCTCGCGGCGGTCTTGTCAAGATTTGTGTTTTGTATGAAAAGCGTGCGGGCACCCCCCGTGGCGCTCGCCGGGATTTGCAATGTGAGGTGGATAATCCCGAGCCCCGCCGGTTGCTTGGAGATCACCGCGACGTCGCCGGCCCCGGACACCGTGTAGGTCATGCTGGTGTCCAGCCCGCTTTGCGAAAAAAGGCAGATGTCTGCCGTCGAAGTGCCGCTCGCGGGCCGTTGCAGTGGAATCGCGCTGCCGCCCAGGGTGCACGAATTGCTCGCCGTATTGAACTGACCCAGCGCCGCGACATTCAAGTCCAGGTCGTTGCCCTGGACCGAGATTCCTGCCGTGGTCGGATCCACCACGACAATGTCTTTCCCGGTAGCGGCCGGAGCGCTGCTGCTGAGCGTAATCACTTCGTCTGAAATGTTTGACGCGGCGACGATCAGCGCCACGGCATTCGATTTTGTGCCGCTCGGATTTTGAATCTGGACGGACAAGCTGCCCGCCACGGCGACATCCGCTGCCGTTACAGGCGCCGCGCACTCTAGTGCGGAGGTACACGTGGTTATCCGCGCGGTGCCGCCGATCAGCATCGCGGATGCCGGCCCCGGACTCGATGCCGCAAAACCACTGCCATCCACGCGCAACGTGAAGCCCTGAGCCGCACCGGCGTAGACGCTGGACGGATGCAAGGTGAGAATGTTCGCGCCCGCGGAAATCGTCACGTTTGCAATTCCGGATTGCGAATTGTCATCGCTGCTGATGGCCACCACTTGAACCGCATCGGGAGTGGGCGCGGCGCCGGGCGCGGTATAGGTTCCGTTGGCGCTGATCGTTCCGCAGCTGCCGGCGGTCGAACACGCCGAGCCCTGCACCTGCCAAACCACGCTCTGGTTGCTGGTTCCCAGCACCGACGCGGTGAAGCCCTGCACGGCTAGCGGGGCCAGTGTGACGCTTCCGGGTTGCACGGACACCAGCACGTGATTGATCACCGTGATCTGCGCGCTCGCGCTTTTCGTGGAATCGGCCGCGCTCACTGCCGTGGCGCTCACCGGATTTGGTGAAGGAACGGCGCCCGGCGCAAGGTAATCCACCTGCGGTGTGGTGGTGCTCGTCACCGTCTGGCAGGGATTCGAACCCACGGCGCAAATCTGCCCGAACGTGCTGTTTCCTCCGGCAATTCCATTCACGCTCCAGATCACGCCGGTATTCGAGGTGCCATTGACCTGCGCGCTCAGCGTCGCGCGATGATTCGCCGCCAGTGTCGCCGTCACAGGCGAAACACTCACGTTGACTCCCGCCTGAACCGCCAATGTCGCTTGTGCTTGTTTCGATGGGTCCGCTTGGGGAGTTACCGTCACGGTAACAGTGTTCGGGCTTGGCGCCGTGGCCGGCGCCGTGTACGTCGCCGAATCCGCGACGGGCCCTCCGCCCGCCGATTGCGTCGTCACCACGGTCAATGTCCCGCAGGAGCTCCCGCTGCAGCCCGGGCCGCCTAGCGCCCAAGCTACCGCGGCACTTGGGTTCGAACCTGGAACGGGAGTCAGCGTCGCGACAATCGTTGCCGTCCCTCCGGCCGGCACGCTGGCTGGCGCGGAGAGTTGCAATGAAAAATTGCTGGTGATGGCCACTGCTGCAGAAATCTGCTTCGAAGTATCTGCTACGCTTTGTGCTGTCAGCGTCGTGCTTGCAGGCGAGGGAAGAGTTCGCGGTGCGGTGTAGTTCCCGCTCGCGTCCACCGTTCCGCATCCGCTGGCGCACGCCGGGCCCGAGAGGCTCCAGCGCATGGACGTATCCGGATGCCCGCTGCTCGTAACCGCGGCTTGAAATGCTTGTGTCGAGCCGAGTTCCACGCTTGCGGGATTGGGCGTCAAGCTCAGCGTGATGTCGCTCGTGATCGCCAAGGTGCCGGTGCCGGATTTTGTCGGGTCGGCATGGCTCGTGGCCGTGACTTGCACCGCCGCGGGCGAGGGCAGGTCAGCTGGCGCGGTGTACACGCCGGCAGAGGTGATCGTTCCCAGCGTCGCATTTCCGCCCGGCACGCCGTTTACGCCCCAGCTGACGGCGGTATCAGTTGTGTTGATTACCGTAGCCGTGAAGGTCGCCTGGCCGCCAAGCACAACCGATCCGCTCGTTGGCTTTACGGTCACTTCTATCGTTGGAGGAGGCGGAGGTGGCGGCGACGCGCCTCCTGCACCGCAGCCGAAGGTCCACGCCCCCTCCGAAAGAAGCGCGATGACCACAATCATGGTTGTCCTGGATCTTTTTTCGTTGCTCGGCGAGAGGGACCGCATGCCATCGGCAAAGCAGGCGAAGGGCCAGCGAAAGAAACGGAAGCAGGGAATGAGGATTTGTCAGACAGTCTCAGAGAATTCCGGTGAGAAGCTGCATGGAATCAGCAGATTGCCGCCTTCCGAACACCGAGTGCATCTCGCCGACTTAGTTCGAAGATGGTTCTCCGTGTTTCACGTCGGCCAGACTTCGTTCTGATTTGGAACCGAACAGGTGGAGCGCTGTTTCATATTGGGACTCCTATCGGCGCAATTTCCTGCGTTGACTTCCCCCGCCTACCCTCCAATAATCCGCCCATGCCTCGCCCCGATGCCGTCCGCCGCGTCAAGAGCTACTCTGCGGCCGACGGCTACGTCTATCAGTACTACTTCTTCGAAGGGAATCGCGCGCAACGGAAAGGCAGTCCCGGTGGCGAGTTTACTTACGTGATCTCCGCTGACCGGCGCTCCGCATTCCCCTTCAAAATCTTCGTGCTGCAATCGGCACTGGACGCCTGGGCAAACCAAAACGGCCGCCCGCTCACAAGCAGCGAGGAATATGCCGTCGCCAAGATGCGCCTGTTTCAGGCTTTCGATGAAGGTTCCGTCCAGGCCCCGCTGGAGGGCCAGGCAGCCGGGGAAGTGGTCGTCGACGAATCCAACCTGGAAGATCTGCTCGGACAACTGGGGATTTAGCTCGGGACGTCCCTAATGTCCGGAACCGCCGATTCGCTCTGAACCAATCCTCAGCTGGCGGCGTCTGGTTAGGTGTACGGAGAGAGCGGGCCTTCGAGGCTCGCGCAGACGATTCAATCGACCGTCGCGACCGCCCCGGTCACGGGGAACGTCCTAAAAGTGGACGCAATGCTGAATGCGATCAAGTAGGACGCAAGCCTTCGCTCAAGTCCCCTTAAGGATGGCGGCAAGTGCCGTGCCCAGGTCAGGATGAAGGAAGCGATAGGAAGATTGTTGCAACCTGTGCGGCAGGACGCGCTGGCTGGACAACAGCAGCGCATCGGCCATTTCACCCAGCGCCAGCCGCAGCGCAAAGGCGGGAGCAGGGAAGAGCGACGGCCGGTGCATCGCCTTTGCGAGCACGCTCGTGAATTCCGCGTTTTGCAGCGGTTGCGGCGACACAATATTAATGGCGCCCCTTACTGAGGCGTTCTCGATCGCGAATCGCAAAATTCCGACGACATCCTCGAGCGTCACCCACGACATCCACTGCCGCCCGGAACCCAGTTTCCCCCCAGCGCCAAATTTGAACGGCAGCATCATTTTCGGGAGCGCACCGCCCTCGCGCGCCAAAATAATCCCGAACCGTGCAAGCACAACGCGAATCCCCAGCGCCTCGGCCTTCAGCGCTTCCGCTTCCCACTCCCGCGCCAGGCCCGCAAGAAAATCCGCCCCCGGCTTGCTCTCCTCCGTCAGCGCTTCGTCGCCGCGATCGCCGTAAAACCCGATCGCGGATGCCGACACCAGGACGCTCGGCCGCGCATTCATCTTAGCCAGCGCCCCTACCAGTGTGCGCGTCGTTTCGATCCGGCTTGCGCGCAGCAGCGCTTTTCTTTGCGTTGTCCAGCGCCCGTCCGCGATCGATGCGCCTGCCAGGTTCACAACCGCATCGGCGCCCACGCCCGCGCCGCCCAATTCTCCCGTCGCCGGGTTCCACGCCACAGCAAACCCTTCTTTCACGCCCTCGCCGCCCGCACTCTGCGGTCGAACCAATCGGCACACGGTATGCCCAGCCCGCGCCAGCGCGCTCACCAGCGCCGTTCCCACCAGCCCCGACGAACCCGTTACCAGAATCTTCATCTTTTTCCTCTTCGGTCTTCTTTGTCCGGCGCGGACAAAAAACCAGCTCCTTGCACGCTACGCAACCCGCACTCAACGGTCAAGCAATTGAAACTTTCAAATCCTATCTCATGGATGATGATGATGAATCCTCCGTCCTCTGACACGGTTCGAGTGCTGCAAGGTGCGGCGACTGCACAGGCTGAAGCCCTTCGGCTACCCTCAGGGCAAGAGTATGCCACTGGCCCCCTCGCGCAGCGCGGGTTACAATTCCCCTGTGCCACCTGTCTCACAAACGATTCGCGTGAAGGTCCTGTTTTTCGGCCGTCTCAAAGAGCTCATCGGCCACGCCGAGGATTCCATCGAGCTCGCAGACGCCGCGACGATCGAGCAGCTTTTCGCTCTCTATGCGGCGCGCCGTCCCGAGCTAGCAAAATACCGGTCCTCGTTGGTCGCTTCGCGCAACCAGGAATTCGCCGCCTGGGATACGCCTCTCCGTTCCGGCGACGAAGTCGCGTTTCTCCCGCCCGTGAGCGGCGGCTGACGCATCAACATG
>Ga0137391_10003962_pt1 | contig 11292 bp, 10 predicted proteins | sample 15con2h24BmetaG_FD_101399 | JGI IMG/M metagenome (GOLD analysis project Ga0137391, IMG submission 101399) | Vadose zone soil microbial communities from Angelo Coast Range Reserve, California, USA - 15con2h2.4B metaG | ecosystem: Environmental > Terrestrial > Soil > Vadose zone > Saprolite...
TCGCGGCCATCCTCTCGGCCGCGCTCCTCTGCCGCTGGCTCGGTCTCCAGCAACGCGACCCCGCGGCCACCGCCGCCGCCGACCGCATCGACGCGGCGGTGGCCCGCGCCCTCACCGATCCCCGTGCCCACACCCGCGACATCGGCGGGTCCGCCTCGACGCGAGAGTGCGCCGACGCGGTGATCGCGGCCCTCTAACGGAAGAACGAGGACCCCACGATGGACCATCACGCACTCCACGAGCTGATCGCCCAGGTCCGGGCGGGCCGCCTCGGCCGTCGCGCCTTCGTGCAGACCATGGTCGGGCTGGGCCTCACCGCCCCGCTCGCCGCGCAGATGCTGGCCTCCGCCGGGGTGGCACAGGCCCAGCCGAAGGCGCCCGCGTTCAACCCGACGAAGCGCGGCGGCGGCGGGCTGCTCAAGACCCTGTGGTGGCAGGCGCCCACCCTGCTGAACCCGCACTTCGCCACCGGGACCAAGGACCAGGACGCCTCGCGCATCTTCTACGAGCCGCTGGCCGGCTTCGATCCGGACGGGAACGTAGTCCCCATCCTCGCCACCGAGGTGCCGAGCGTCTCGGCGGGCACGCTCTCCAAGGATCTCACGTGGGTGACCTGGCGGCTGAAGCGTGGCGTGACCTGGCACGACGGCAAGCCGTTCACCGCGGACGACGTCGTGTTCACCTGGGAGTACGTGTCCGACCCGGCCACCTCCGCGGTCACCAGCGGCTCGTTCCGCGAGATCGCGAAGATCGAGACCCCCGATCCCTACACGGTGAAGCTCTTCTTCACCAAGCCCCAGCCCTTCTGGGCCGACGCCTTCTGCGGCGTCCGCGGCCTGGTCGTGCCCAAGCACCACTTCGACGCCTTCCGCGGCGCCAAGTCCCGCGAGGCGCCGGCGAACCTCAAGCCGGTCGGCACCGGGCCCTTCCGCTTCGTCGACTTCAAGCCCGGCGACGCGGTGCGCGCCGAGATCAACCCGAGCTACCACGTCCCGAACCGGCCCTACTTCGACACGCTCGAGATGAAGGGCGGCGGCGACGCGGTGTCGGCGGCGCGAGCCGTGCTCCAGACCGGCGAGTACGACTACGCGTGGAACATGCAGGTCGAGGACGACATCCTGGTGCGGCTCGAGCAGGGCAGCAAGGGCCGGGTCAACATCTGGGCCACCGGCAACGTCGAGCACATCCAGCTCAACACCACCGACCCGTGGACCGAGGTCGACGGCGAGCGCTCGAGCTCCAAGACCACCCACCCGCTCGTGTCCGACCCCGCGGTGCGCCAGGCCCTGAGCCTCCTGGTGGACCGCTCCGCGGTGCAGGAGCAGATCTACGGGCGCCAGGGGCAGACCAGCGCGAACTACCTCAACGCGCCGCCGCGCGTGCGCTCGTCCAACATGCGGTGGGAGTTCAATGTGGAGAAAGCCGCCCAGATCCTGGATGCGGCGGGCTGGAAGCGCGGCGGCGACGGCATCCGCGCCAAGGACGGCAAGCGCCTCAAGCTCGTGTACCAGACCTCGATCAACGCGCCCCGGCAGAAGACCCAGCAGATCGTCAAGCAGGCCGCGGCCAAGGCGGGCATCGAAATCGAGATCAAGTCGGTCACCGCGTCGGTGTTCTTCTCGTCGGACGCGGCCAACCCCGACACCTACCCCCACTTCTACAGCGACCTCCAGATGTACACGAACGGGCCCAACGCGCCCGACCCGCAGTACTTCATGAACCAGTTCGTCTCCTGGGAGCTGGCCTCGAAGGCCAACAAGTGGCAGGGGCGCAACGTCACGCGCTGGCGCAGCGAGGAGTACGACCGCGCCTACTCCGCCGCCGACACCGAGCTCGACCCGGTCAAGCGGGCCGCGCTCTTCGTCAAGATGAACGACCTGATCATCCAGGGGACGGTGGTGATCCCGGTGCTGTGGCGCAACGGCGCCTCGGTGTCGGTCGCCAACCTGCGGGGGATGGATCTGTCCGGCTGGGAGTCCACCTTCTGGCGGCTGTCGCACTGGTCCCGGCAGGGGTAGCGGAACCTAGCGCCCATCTTGACAGTTTCGGCGCCGAGGCCGTATAAGAGGCCATCCAACCGGTCGCCGAAGACCCACCGAGGGAGGACCATCGATGCGAGAGCGTCAACTGAGGCACATGATCGGCCAGGTCAAGGCCGGAATCCTGAGTCGCCGAGAGTTCGTCCAGGCCATGCTGGCGGTCGGGGTGACCGCTCCGCTGGCCGCTCAGATGCTGGCATCCGCCGGGGTCGCTCAGGCCCAGACCAAGGGCATCATGTTCAACCCCACCAAGCGCGGCGGGGGCGGGCAGCTCAAGGTCCTCTGGTGGCAGGCGCCGACCCTGCTGAACCCGCACTTCGCGACCGGCACCAAAGACCAGGACGGCTCGCGCATCTTCTACGAGCCGCTGGCCTCCTACGATCCGGAGGGCAATCTCTTCCCGGTGCTGGCCGCCGAGGTGCCGTCGGTCCAGAACGGCGGCGTGAGCAAGGACGGCCGGTCGGTCACGTGGAAGCTCAAGAAGGGCGTCACCTGGCACGACGGCAAGCCGTTCACCTCGGCCGACGTGGTCTTCAACTGGGAGTTCGTGAAGGATCCGAAGACCGCGGCGCGGACCATCGGCTCCTACACCGACATCGATAAGATCGACGTGCTGGACAGCCACACGGTCCGGCTCGTGTTCAAGAAGCCGGTGCCGTTCTGGGCCAACGCGTTCTGCGGCGTCAACGGCATGGTCATCCCCAAGCACCTCTTCGAGCCCTACATGGGCGAGAAGTCGCGGGAGGCGCCGAACAACCTGAAGCCGGTCGGCACCGGCGCCTTCAAGTTCGTGGACTTCAAGCCGGGCGACATCGTCCGCGGCGAGCTGAACCCGAACTACCACGTCCCCAACCGGCCCTTCTTCGACTCGATCGAGATGAAGGGCGGCGGCGACGCGGTCTCGGCGGCGCGCGCGGTCATGCAGACCGGCGAGTACGACTACGCCTGGAACATGCAGGTGGAGGACGAGATCCTCAAGCGCTTCGAGCAGGGCGGCCGCGGCAGGGCCGACATCGTCACCACCGGCAGCGTCGAGCACGTCCAGTGCAACCAGACCGACCCGTGGACCGAGGTCGACGGCGAGCGCTCCAGCATCAAGACCAAGCATCCCTTCCTGACCGACCCGGCGGTGCGCCAGGCCCTGAGCGTGCTGGTCGACCGCGCCTCGGTGCAGGAGCAGATCTACGGGCGCACCGCCCTCACGACCGCCAACTTCCTGAACGCCCCGGCGCCGTTCGTGTCCAAGAACAACCGCTGGGAGTTCAACGTGGACAAGGCGAACCAGATCCTGGAGGCGGCGGGCTGGAAGAAGGGCGCCGACGGCATCCGCGCCAAGGACGGCAAGAAGCTCAAGATGGTGTACCAGACCTCGATCAACGCCCCCCGGCAGAAGACCCAGCAGATCGTGAAGCAGGCGTGCGCCAAGGCCGGCATCGAGATCGAGATCAAGTCGGTCACCGCGTCGGTGTACTTCTCGTCGGACCCGGCCAACCTCGACACGTACCCGCACTTCGCCACCGATCTCCAGATGTACACGGTCACCGAGACCATGCCCGATCCCCAGGACTTCATGCTGCAATTCACCCCCTGGGAGATCGCGTCCAAGGAGAACAAGTGGCAGGGTCGCAACATCACGCGCTGGCAGAGCGAGGAGTACGGCAAGCTCCACAAGGCGGCCGAGGCCGAGGTGGATCCGGTCAAGCGCGCGGCGCTGTTCATCCAGATGAACGACATGGTGATCAAGAACGTGGTGGTGATCCCGGTGGCCTGGCGGCCGCGCGTCTCCGCGGTCAGCAACAAGCTCAAGCTCGCCCAGAGCGGCTGGGACTCGGACTTCTGGCAGCTCCCGTTCTGGTACAAGGAGGCCTAGCCCGGACGCCGAGAGGGGGCCATCTGCTTCGTTGGCGCCTCGCATATGACCTCCTCTCGGCGCCGGGCAGACTGACACCATGTCAAAGTATTTGCTGAGGCGGGTGCTGATCATGATTCCCGTGCTCGCGGGGATCAGCCTCGTGCTGTTCACGGTGCTGGCCTTGGCCCCCGGCGACCCCTTCGAGGAGCTCGCGACCAACCCCAACGTGCCGCCCGAGGTCCGTGCCAACCTCCGCCATCAGTTCGGCCTCGACGATCCGATCCCGATCCGTTACGCGCGCTGGTTCACCTCGATGCTGAAGGGCGACTGGGGCTTCTCGTTCGTGAGCCGCATCAACGTAGGCACCCTGATCATGCAGCGGCTGCCCACCACTCTCTGGGTGCTCGGGCTGGCCCAGTCCCTCGGTCTCCTGGTGGCCCTGCCGGTCGGGATCTACGCCGCGCTGCGCCCGTACTCGCTCTTCGACCAGATCGCGACGACCTTCGCCTTCGTCGGCTTCTCGCTGCCCACCTTCTTCACCGGTATCCTGTTCATCCTGTTCTTCAGCATCTACCTCGACTGGCTCCCCTTCATCTACCGCGCCGACATCGGCGCGACCGGCTGGCGCTGGTACTGGGAGAACGCCCGCCAGGCCCTCATGCCGGTGGCGGTGCTCGGCCTGGCCCAGGGCGCCTCGATGACCCGCTTCGTGCGCTCCGCGATGCTCGAGGTCACCCGCCTCGACTACATCAACACCGCGCGGGCCAAGGGCCTCACCGAGAAGGTGACGATCCTCAAGCACGCGGTGCGAAACGCCCTGATCCCGGTGGTCACCCTGGTGGCCCTCCAGATCCCCGGCATCTTCACCGGCGCGGTCATCACCGAGCAGATCTTCCGGGTGCCCGGAATCGGCTCGCTGCTCATCACCTCGATCCTCGCCAACGACACCCCGGTGATCATGGCGATCACCTTCGTGTTCTCCTGCCTGGTGGTGCTCTTCAGCCTGGTGGCGGACCTGCTCTACGGCTGGCTCGATCCGCGCATCTCCTTCCGCTAGCCCATGACCCCACCCAACGGCGTCGCGTCGGAGGCGGTCTCCCCCGCGGTGGCCCGCGCGCGCGTCCGCGGGACGACATCGATGCGGAGCGAGGCGTGGCGGCGCTTCCGCAAGCATCGCCTCGCGAGCGTCGGGGCCGCGATCCTGGTGGTGATGGTGATCGCGGTGGTGGCCGGCCCCTTCGTCTACCGGGTCCCGATCGACGAGATCGACTTCAAGGCCAAGCTGAAGGCGCCCTCGTGGGCCCACCCGCTCGGCACCGACGACCTCGGGCAGGATCTCCTCGCCCGGATGCTCTACGGCGGACGCATCTCCCTCGCGGTGGGAGTGGTCGCGATGCTCATCGCGATCACCGCCGGGACGATGATCGGGGCCATCGCGGGACAGATGGGCGGCAGCGTCGACCACGTCCTGATGCGCTTCACCGATCTCTTCCTGTCCCTGCCCCAGCTCCCGCTGCTCCTGCTGCTGGCCTACCTCTTCCGCGACGCGCTGAAGAAAGCCCTGGGGCCCGAGATGGGCGTCTTCATGCTGATGGTGGTCGTCATCGGCGGCCTGCGCTGGATGCCGGTGGCCCGGCTGGTGCGCGCCCAGTTCCTGTCGCTCCGCGAGAAGGAGTTCGTGGAGGCGGCGCGCGGGCTGGGGGCCGCCCCGCTGCGTCAGGTGATCCGCCACATCCTCCCCAACGCGGTGGGCCCGGTCATCGTGGCCGCCACCATCGACGTGGCCGCCGCCATCCTCGCGGAATCGTCGCTGTCCTTCCTGGGCCTGGGCTTCCCGCCCGACATCCCGACCTGGGGGCGGATCCTCTTCGACGCCAAGGACAACCTCGACTTCGCGCCCCACTGGGCGATCTTCCCCGGCACCGCGATCTTCCTCACCGTGCTCAGCATCAACTACATCGGCGACGGCCTCCGGGACGCCCTCGACCCGCGCAAGGTCCTGTCATAGCCGAGGGTTGCGCCCGGCGCCTCCTCGTCTCGCTCGCCCTGCTCGGCCTCGTCGCGGGGGCGACGGCCGCGGCCGACCGGCTGATCGATCCGACCCGCGCCTTCGTCGAGGGATACGACCCCGCGGGGAACGACTTCTTCGCGAACGTGCCGGAGCGCACCGTCCTGCTCCGCATCCGCGCCGATTTCGACAACGACGGCATCGACGATCTCGCGCTCTCGGAGAGCTCGACGTGGGGCAACGCCGGCGGTCAGTGGCTGCTCTTCCGCGGGCAGCCGGATGGCAGCTTCGTCTACTGGGAGACCCTCTTCTTCAGCCCCGGCTCCGCCGCGCTCCGCCCGACCGCGCCCGGGACCGGCGAGCTCGCCCTCTACGTGCGGTCCAGCGCCGCCCGCGGCGCCGCGCTGACCTACCGGATCACCGCTTCCGCCATCGAGCGAGTCGTCCAGGAGGAGCTGGATCTCGAGCGAGCGCCGGATCGCGCGCGCCACGAGCGGCTCCTCGGAAGCGGGCGCGCGCTGCCGGTCGAGTACTGCAAGCTCCCCGAGTACCGGCGGGCCGGCGACGGCTGCTGGCGCCCCGGTCTCGGACTGCGCTGATGACGGTTTCCTCGGGCGCGCGTCACGCGACGCCCGACCGGCCCCGTCGCAGCACCCGTCCCGGCCGCGCCCCGGTGTGACGCCCGTCCTCCACGACCACCACCCCGTTGACGATCGTGGTCGAGATGCCCGCCGGATACTGGTGGGGCTCCTCGAAGGTGGCCCGATCGATGATCGTCGCGGGATCGAAGACGGTGACGTCGGCCCGGTAGCCCTCGCGCAGGAGCCCCCGATCGGCCAGCCCGAGTGCGGCGGCGGGCCCGCCGGTCATCTTGAACACCGCGGTGGCGAGCGACATCAGGCCGAGGTCGCGGGCGTAGTGACCGATCACCCGCGGAAACGTTCCGTAGAAGCGCGGGTGAGGCCGGCCCTGTCCGGCCACGCTGTCGCGCGAGACCGCCCGGCCGTCCGAGCCGACGAGGGCCGCGGGCGATCGGAGCAGCGCCCGCACGTCGGCCTCGTCCATGGAGAAGACCGCGACGTAGGTCGCGCCCTCGTCGGCGGCGAGGAGATCGCACACCAGGTCGATGGGCGCGACCCCGGCCGCCCTCGCCAGCTCGCCGACGCTCTGTCCCGCGTCCCGCGACCGGGTCCGAGAGGTGCCGATGCTGACCGCGTCCCACGAGGGTACCCGGCCGAAGCTGGTGAGGCCGCGCTCCTCGATCTCGCGAGCGATGCGCCGGCGAATCACTGGCTCGCGGAGCCGTCCCAGCATGGGCGCGAGGCCGCCTTCCTGCACCCACAGGGGCAGCAGGTTGCGCAGCGGGTTGGACGCGAAGGTGTTACGGGTACACGTCGCAGTCGACCCGTACGCCGCGCGCCCGCGCGGCCGCGATCTCCTCGATCAACCGGCCGGCCTGTCCCCAGTTGTCGGTGCCCGACAGCTTGAGGTGGACGATCTGGACGTGGACCTGCGCCGCCTCGGCGGCCGCGATCGCCTCGCGGACGCCCTCGAAGACCCCGCCCGCCTCGTCGCGAATGTGGGTGGCGTACGTCCCGCCGTGGCGCCGCACGATCCCGAGCAGTCCGATCAGCTCCTCCGGCCGGGCGAAGGAGCCGGGCGCGGTGAAGAGCCCCGACGACAGGCCGGTGGCGCCCGCCGCGAGCCCTTCCTCGAGGAGGCGGCCCATCGCGGTCAGCTCGTCGCCGGTCGGGGCGCGATCCTCCATCCCGACCGTCATCAGGCGCAGCGTGTTGTGGCCGACCTGCATGATCGTGTTCACCGCGGTCGGCGGGAAGCGATCCAGGTAGCCGGCGAAGCTCGTCTCCTCGATCTCGATCCAGGGGGCGAAGCCGGCCAGGTACTCCTGGAGCAGCCGCGCGCGGCCCGGCAATGCCGGCGCCACCGACAGCCCGCAATGGCCGATCACCTCGGTGGTCACGCCCTGGGACACCTTGCTCTCGGCTCCGGGCGCGTAGGGCAGCGTGAAGTCCGAGTGCGTCTTGATGTCGATGAACCCGGGCGCCACCACCAGGCCGCGGGCGTCGATCGTGCCGCGCGCCGTCCCGGAGTAGCGCGGCGAGATCGAGGAGATCCAGCCGTCTCGGATCGCGACGTCGCCCCGGACCGCGTCGGAGCCGCTACCATCCAGCACCTCACCGCCGCGGATGACCAGATCGTCCAAGTCGGGCTCCCGTCCCAGGAGTGCGCTGCACCGGAGGCCCGTGGAGGGTACCACGGCTGCCCGAAATCCCGTCGGGCCTCCCGGGATCTGTGCTAGTTAGGTAGCAACCCGCACCGCCGAAGGAGATCCTCCGTGACCGACCTCGATCTGTGCTTCGTCCCCGCCACCGCCCTGCAGCGCCTCTACCGCTCTCGCAAGGCGTCTCCCCTCGAGGTCATGCAGGCGGTCCTGGCCCGCATCGACGCGGTCAACCCGCGGCTGAACGCCTACGTCACGGTGGCCCGCGAGGCGGCCCTCGCCGCCGCCAAGAAGGCGACCGCCACGCTCGGGCGCCGGGGCGCGGCGCTCGGCCCGCTCCACGGCATCCCGGTCTCGATCAAGGACCTGACCCCGACCAGGGGCATCCGTACGACCTGGGGCTCGAAGGTCTTCGAGCACCACGTGCCGGACGAGGACGCGCTCTACGTGACCCGGCTCAAGGACGCGGGGGCCATCGTGGTCGGCAAGACCAACACCCCCGAGTTCGGAGCCGGCGGCAACACCTTCAACGCGGTCTTCGGCGCCACCCGCAACCCGTGGAACCCCGCGCTCACCTGCGGCGGCTCGAGCGGCGGCGCCGCGGTCGCCCTCGCGACCGGCATGGGACCGCTCGCCCAGGGCTCGGACCTGGGCGGCTCGCTGCGCACGCCGGCCGCCTTCTGCGGGGTGGTCGGCTTCCGGACCACGCCGGGCCTGATCCCGGTCTATCCCGCCGATCTGGGGTGGGACTCGCTCAGCGTGACCGGGCCCATGGCGCGCACGGTCGGCGACGTGGCGCTGATGCTGTCGGCGATGGCGGGCCCCGACGACCGCGCTCCCCTCTCGTACGACGTCGACCCGCGGCGCTTCCCCGCCGCGGTCAAGCAGCCCTCGATCAAGGGCTGGCGCGCGGCCTGGACGCGGGACCTGGACGGCCTGATCCCGGTGGACGACGAGGTGGCCGCGGTGGCCGAGCGCGCCACGTCGGTGTTCCGCTCCCTCGGGGTGCGCGTCGAGGAGGCCTGCCCCGATTTCGGCGAGGTCAACGACATCGTGCTGGCGAGCCGCGGGCTCAGCATGGTCGCGCGCCACGGCGACAAGCTCGGCCAGTGGGAGCCGGTCATGCAGAAGGGCCTGGTCTGGAACATCAAGCAGGGACTCGCGCTGACCTCGGAGCAGATCGGGCGGGGCGAGGTCCTGCGCACCCGGCTCTGGCACCGGGTGCGCGAGTTCATGGCCACCCGTGACCTCCTGCTCCTGCCCACCGTCGCGGTGCCGCCGTTTCCGGTCGAGCAGCCCTATCCCACCGAGATCAACGGCAAGCCGCTCGACAACTACACCCAGTGGTTCTTCCTGACCTACGGCATCACGGTGACCGGCCTGCCCGTCATCTCGGTCCCCTGCGGCTTCACCCGGAGCGGGCTGCCGGTGGGACTGCAGATCGTCGGCCGGCGGCGCCAGGAGGCCGCGGTGCTGCGGGCCGCCGCCGCCTTCGAGGCGGCCGCGCCGTGGGCGGCCGCGATCCCGCCGGTGGTGTCGGGCGGGTGATCGCGGCAGCCGCTCACTGGATGCCGATGCCCACCGCGAAGAGGTTCATGATGAACGCCAGCTCACGGTTGGCGGCCAGCGACTTGGCGAGCTTCGCCTCCTCGTAGCGCTCCTCGCGCCCCTCCGCGTCCCACGCCTGGGTGACGAGCTGCCGGTCCCGCACGTCGATCTGCGCGCGCCGTCGCCCGTTCTCGTCGCGCAGGGTGAGCGTGCCGTTGTCGGGCCGCGTCTCGCCGATCGCGCTGGCCTGTCCGTTCTCGTACCAGGCCCGGATCGGGCCGCGCGGGGTGCCGTCCACGAAGTGCACCTCGAGCCGGCGGTTCCCGTTCGGGTAGGAGCCCACCATGGGTCCGTGGCGGATCGACCCTCGGGAGTCGGCGCGCTCGCACCACTGGAGCTTCCCGGCCGGACTCTCGTTGCTGCCGAGCCGGGTGCCCTCGGGGCACGTGATGGGCTGGGGGGCGGCGGGCCCGGCGAGCGAGAGCAGCAGGGCCAGCGACGCCGCCGTGACGACCAGGTGGGCCACGGGAGTCCGATCAGCGCGCCAGCCGGCGCAGGGGGGCTCCGGTGAGGCGGGTGAGGATCCACTGCCGCTTGAGCTGGGCTCCCAGGCGCCGGTAGAAACGGATGGCGGGCCGGTTCCAGTCGAGCACCGCCCACTCCATTCGCCCGCACCCGCGCCGGACCGCGATGCGGGCCAGCGCGCGGAGCAGCGCCTTCCCGGCCCCGGCGCCCCGCTCCTCGGGCAGCACGAAGAGGTCCTCGAGGTAGAGGCTGGGCCGCGCGAGGAACGTGGAGTACGTGAAGAAGTAGAGCGCGAAGCCGACCGGGCGGCCGCCGCGCCGGCAGATGAGGGTCTGGAAATAGCGTCGCGGGCCGAAGCCGTGGGCGCGCACCCGGGCCGCGGTGGCCTCCATCTGGTGGGCGAGCCGCTCGTACTCGGCCAGGCCGCGGATGAGGGCCAGGATGGTCGGCACGTCCCGCGCGGTGCCGGCGCGGATGACGAGGGGAGCGCGGGCCATCAGGCCGCCGCCACGTCGAGCAGCATCTCGGTGTGACACCGGACGCCTTCGCGCAGGTTCTCGAGCGAAATCCGCTCGTCGTTGCCGTGGACGCGACGCCACTCGCTCTCCCCCAGGATGAAGGGGCTGAAGCCGTAGCCGTGCAGCCCGCAGTTGCGAAAGACCCAGTTGTCGGTGAAGCCGACCAGGATGTCGGGCGCGACCACCGCCCCGGGGGCGCGGCGTCTCAGCGCCTCGCCGAGCGCCTTGTACAGCGCGGTATCCGGCGGCGAGGCGTTGGGGATCTTGGGCGGCGGGTTGATCAGGCTCACCTCCACGCGCGGGTCCGCGATGGCCTCGCGCACCCAGGCGACGATCTCCTCCGGGTCGTCGCCCCGCAGCATGCGGCAGTCGACGTCGGCGATCGCCTCGGGCGGGATCACGTTGCGCTTCTCGCTGCCGCGGAGCATGGTGACCGCGAAGGTGGTCCGCAGCATCGCGGCCTGGTGCCGGTCGGCGAGGAAGGCGCGACGGAAGGTCGGGTCGCCGAGCGAGCGGGCGAGATCCTCGTAGCCTTTCCCGGTATCGCCCGCCATCACCGA